>WBZX01001397.1_pt1 | contig 18212 bp, 16 predicted proteins | sample 5204211 | NCBI WGS metagenome assembly WBZX01 (sample SAMN12344362, study PRJNA552823) | activated sludge metagenome | biome: Activated sludge suspended growth; feature: Nitrification reactor; material: Wastewater; isolation source: activated sludge from nitrification reactor of wastewater... | reverse complement strand
CGCATCGAACCCGACACCGTCATCGACAACGTCGAGGCTCACCGTCGAGGGTTGGAAGGTGACGGTGAGGACGACGCGGTGGGCCGTTGCGTGCCGACGGGCGTTGGTCAGCGCTTCTTGGGCTATCCGCAGGAGGGCGCCTTCAACCCCGATGGGAAGGCGCTCATCATCGCCATCGAAGCGGACATCGATGACCGGGGAACCGGGCTGAGGCTCGGCGACAGCCAGCAGCGCCAAGGCCGAACGGAGCGTGCGATCGTCGAGCTCGACGGGGGCCATGGCGCCCATGAGGCGCCGAGCGGCGTCGATGCCGGTACGGCCGAGCTCCTCGATGTGGTCGACCTCGGCGGCCGTGGCGGCGCCATCGTCGTCCGCCAACGCTCGGCGGGCCCGCCGAGCGGCCATGACCACGGAGGTGAAGCCCTGAGCCAGGGTGTCATGGATCTCACCGGTGAGCCGCTCGCGTTCCTCTCTCGCTCCAGCTGCCAGGTTCGCGCGGGCCAGGTCGTCACGGGTGGCGAGGAGCTCATCGAGCAGTCGTTGACGCTCAGCAGTCTCGGCGGAGGCGACGCGGCCGACTCCGACGAGCGCGCCGGCCGCAGCTGCTCCGACCAGCGGACCGACGATCTGCGCCGCCCAGTGCCCGCCATCGGGCCAGCGGCCGACCAGGATCGCGCCGGTCCCCGCCGCCATGGTCACGATGGCGGCGACCGCGGGGGCCGGTGCGAGGGTGGTGGCGAACGTGACGAACACGGCGAAGGACACCCAGGCGAAATCGGCTGAGACCCACACCGCGGCGAGGCACAACCCGCTCAGCACCGCCAGCCACGTGCGTTGCGAGGGTCGCCGCCACCGCCGGGCCGCCTCAGAGCCTTCCCAGTACCACGCTAGGAGCGCTCCACCTACGACCACCTCGGCCGCCGTGGCCCCGTCGTCGAACGCGGAACGGGCCGCTCCGAGCACGACCATCGCGGTGAACAGCACGTGCTGGACCACCCGCAGCATGCGCATCGACCGGTTCTGGGCCGGGGTGGCTCCTTCGTCGTCGGGCACTCGAACCAGCCTAGATAGGGGCCCAGCCCCGCACGGCTCGGCGGGGTCATCCTTTCGGATGGTTCGCGACCAACACCCGGGTTGATGTCGATCTGCCGCGGTCGACGCCACAATGCGTGGGACGTTCCGTCCTATCGCTGAAAGGTTCGCCCGTGTACCTCGCCCTGCGAGATCTGCTCGTCGCCCGTGGCCGATTCGCGCTCGTCGGTGCGGTCATCGCCCTGGTGTCGCTGCTGGCCGGCCTGCTGTCCGGCCTGGCAACCGGCCTCGTCGACGACGGCATCTCGGGCCTGCGACGACTCCCTCTGACCCACGTGGCGTTCCAAGAGGGCTCAGGCTCGGAGTTCAGCCGGTCCAGCCTCGGCCCCGACCAGCTCGCAGCCTGGCAGGACCGCCTCGGAGACGATGCGGCACCGGTCGGCCTGTCGTTCTTCAACGCCCGCACCCCCGACGGCGCAACGGTGGACCTGGCCCTCCTCGGCACCCCGCCAGGAAGCTTCCTCGCTGCTGACGAACGAGGCGACGACGCACTCGAAGCAGGGGGTCTGGTACTCAGCGACGCGTTCGCCGACGAGGGCATCGAGATCGGAGACGAGCTGACCGTGGTCGGACCCGACATCACGCTCCCGGTGCTCGGCTTCACCTACGGCGGCTCCTACGGCCATGTGTCGATCGCGTTCACCTCGCTCGAGACCGGGCAGAACCTCGTCTACGGGGAGAACCACCGCGACCGGTTCAACGCCGTCGCGCTGCGCGATCCCGGCGGGGTCGATCTCGCAGCCATCGCCGAGCAGAACGGCATGGACCTGTACACCAAGGCCGGTGCCTACGACGGCTCACCCGGCTTCGCCGCTGAGAGCGCCACCATGTCACTGATCCGGACCTTCCTCGTCGTCATCTCCGCGCTGGTGGTCGGCGCGTTCTTCACTGTCTGGACGGTGCAACGCACCCACCAGATCGGGTTGTTGAAGGCGCTCGGTGCGTCGACGACCTACGTCGTGCGCGACGCGCTCGGGCAGCTCGCAATCATCCTCGCCACCGCCACCGCGCTCGGCATGGTCGTCGCCGTCGGAGCCGGATCGCTCATCGGCGGCGAGGTGCCGTTCCGACTCGAAGCCGGATCACTGATCTCCTCCGCCGCCCTGCTCATCGTCGCCGGGATGCTCGGAAGCCTCGTCGCCCTCCGACGCATCACCCGCGTCGATCCCGCCCTCGCCCTCACCTCCCAGCCCTGAGGACCCATGACACTCCAACTACAGGACATCAACGTCACCGTCGCCGACGGCCCCGACCGGCTCACGATCCTCGACGGCACCACACTCGCCGTCGGACCCGGCGAGCTCATCGCGGTCACGGGCGTGTCCGGGTCCGGCAAGTCCACCCTCGTCGCCGTCTCCGGCCTCCTGCGCCGACCCGACCAGGGGCAGGTCCTCATCGACGGCGAGGACCTATCGGACGCACCCGACCGTCGCCGTGCGACCGTCCGACGCGACCACATCGGCCTCATCTTCCAGAGCGCCAACCTGTTCCCATCCCTCACCTCCATCCAACAGCTCGAACTCGTCGCCCACCTCGACGGCAAGATCACCACCGACGACCGCGACCAGGCCCGCCACCTGCTCGACACCGTCGGGCTCAGCGACCGGCTCCACCACCGACCCGGACAGCTCTCCGGAGGCGAACGGCAACGCGTCGCGATCGCCCGAGCGCTCATGGGCAATCCCTCGGTCGTGCTCGCCGACGAACCCACCGCAGCACTCGACGATGCCCGCGGGCGGGAGATCATGGCTCTCCTCGCCGAGCTCACCACCACCCGACAAACCGCGACCGTCGTGGTCACCCACGCTCCCCACCAGCTCCACGACCCAGACCATGCCCTGCGCCTGGCCGAAGGAGCGCTCCACCCAACCACAGACCGGGACGCCGCGCCGCTCTAACGGGACCGCCTCCGACTGCGCATACGGCAAAGCGCGTTCTACCGCTGCGCAACCTCGCATTCGCACGTCCCACCCGCCGGTTGACGTGAACCTTCGTTGCCTCTCGACATGGGGTCGCGATGGTTCTACCGATCGTTCTACCGGTTCGAGACGGGCGGCGATGTCTTCGCCGTCGCCGTAGTCGAACTCGTGGAAAGCATGCAGAACCTCGCCGATGTGCGCGGCCGAGTCCGTCTGGGTGCTCAGGTGGAGGCCGGTGTCAAAGACGAGCCGGCCCTTGGGGTGGTCAACGAGGTAGGACGTGATCGGCACACGCGTGGTGCCGTCGCGGCCGGCGAGGAGGAACCCGGTTGGGATCGTGAGGTGGCCGCACGTGAAGGCCTGTATTACCGCGGTCATGACAGCTCCCGGAGATCGGTGCCGGTCGACCCGGAACGGGACGGGTCCGGCGTCATCCGCCGGCGACCGGAGGCAGCAGCGCGACGTCGGCCGCAGGCGCGACGCGGGCAGCTCGGTCCACGATCTCGTCGCCGACGGCCACGGCGCACTGCGGCAGCAGCGGCGCGACACCGGCGCCGGAGACGGGGTGGGACTCGAGTGCGCTGACGACGTCTGCGACCGTGGCCGTGACCGACACGGTGACCTCCACGCTGCGGGCCCCGGCGGCGCGCTCGGCTGGCCCGAGGCAGCGGACAGCCACGGTCATCGTGGCCGGTTCGGCCTCAGCCGCCACGGGTGTGCATCTCACGGTGGACGTCTCGTCGGGTGACCTCGACGGGAGTGGCAGCTCGGCGCTCGGCGAGACGGAGACGGTCGACGGCGCCCTGGTCGACCCGTCGGGCCCACCCGCATGCGACCAGGTCGCGGAGCTCCTCAGCGGTTGCTCCGCGGCGTAGCGGTGTGCGCAGGTTGGTGCCGGTGGCCGCGTACAGGCAATGGTACCAGAGGCCGTCGGCGGTGACCCGGCTGCGGTCGCACGAAGCACAGAACGGGGTGCTGGTCGAAGCGACGATCCCGAAGGCCGTCCCGTCGCCGGCCCGGTAGCGCCGTGCCGGCGCCGACGGCCGTGTCGGGAGTGCGGTCACCGGCCCGAGCGCGGCGCCGACCGTGGCGAGGATCTCGCTGCGGGACACGACGAGCCGCTCGTCCCATCGCGATGCACCGGCGACGTCCATGTACTCGATGAACCGCACCTCCGCGCGGTGTGCCGCACCGAAGTGGACGAGGTCAGTGAGCTCGTCGTCGTTCACACCGCGGGTGACGACGGTGTTGATCTTCGTCCCGGTGAACCCTGCATCGGCTGCGGCGTCGATCCCGGCGATGACCGCGCTGTGGCTGTCGCGCTTGGTGATCTCGTGGTGCCGTTCGGGGCGAAGCGTGTCGAGGCTGATCGACAAACGGTGCAGGCCAGCGACCCGCAGGTCCCGGGCAACCGGTGCGAGAAGCGTGCCGTTCGTGGTCATGGCGAGGTCGCGGATGCCGTCGACGGTCGCGATCCTCGACACGAGGTCCGGGAGGCCGCGCCGCAGCAGGGGTTCGCCTCCCGTCAGGCGCACCTTGGCGACGCCGACCGCAGCGAAGCTGTGAACCACCCTGGGTTCGTTGGAGGCTCCTGACCTTGGAATCGTCCCGTTCGTCAGGTGATCAGGAAGTTGCGCATCATGCCGCCGTCCTCGTGCTCGAGGATGTGGCAGTGGTAGAGGAAGTAGCCGCGGTAGGTGTCGAAGCTCACGGCGATCCGCACTCGTTGGCCCGGCCACACCAGGACGGTGTCGCGTGTGCCCGTCTCGACGATGCCGCTGGAGATCTGCGCCCATGACTCCTCGCCCGACGCGTTCACCCATGACCGGTCGACCACCCGGAACGCCTTGCCGTGCAGGTGCATCGGGTGCGCCATCGGGGACAGGTTGACGAACTCCCAGATCTCCGTCGTCCCGAAGGCCACGGTCTCCCACTCGGCCGCCGTGCGCCCTTCCCACTGCATGCCGTTGATCCAATGACTTGCCTGTCGGGTCATGAGCTCGAAGACCCGCGGCGTGTCGGTGTTGACCGCCTCGGACGGCTCGATCGTCACCTGACCGGCCAGACCCTGCGGAACCTCGCCCGGCTCGGCGGGACCGTCGGCGACGACGAAGCTCATGGCCACCTTCGGGTTGAGTGTCAACGCCGCACCACCACCGATGCCTCCACGGCCCATGCCCCCGTTGCCCTTACGGCCACCGCCCATCATTCCGGGGACCTCGACGAAGGTGCCGGCGGTGAGCAGGTCGATCTGCTGGCCTGGTTCGTACGAGGAGAAGTCGATCCAGAGATCACTGCGCTGGGCGGGGGTCAGCACCAGCCCGGGAACATTCGCGACCTCGGGCAGAAGTCCCCCATCCGTGGCGACCACCTGGAGGGGCTCTCCGGTCGACAAGGTCAGGATCTGGGTCCGGGAGTTCGCCCCGTTGAGGAAGCGGAGCCGGTACGGCGCCCGCTCAACGCTCGTGGCGAGACCGGCAACGCCGTTGGTCACCAGCGTCTCTCCCACGAACCCCGCCATGACATCGTGGTTCGAGGCGACGTAGACGAGTTGGCCGTCGGCGCCGATGGTGCGGTCCTGCAGCACGAACCCCAGGTCCCGGGCACCGTGCGGCAACGTGGTCTCGGGCTCGTCGCCGTGGACGATCAGGAGTCCGGCCAGGCCCCGGTAGACCTGCTCGCCGGTCAGGTGATGAGGGTGGGGGTGATACCAGTAGGTGCCGGGCTCGTTGACCACGGTGAAGTCGTACTCGTAGGTCTCGCCGGGGCCCACCGCTTCGAGGGGCTGACCGTCCTGCTCCTGCGGGACGGTCAACCCGTGCCAGTGCACGATGGTCTCCTGCGACAACTGGTTCTCGAAGATGACCTGCACCCGCTGCCCGGTGCGGACGTGCAGCGTCGGGCCGAGGTACGACCCGCTCGGGGTCACGCTCGCCGGGTCGCCGTCGATCACCTCGGCCCCGAAGCTCAGGACATCGGTCGGCGTTCCCGCGACGATCTCCGCCGTAGCCGGGGCCGCCACCAGTCGAAGGTGCAGATCGCGGACCTCGGCCTCGAGCTGAGGCATCCCCTCCGGCACCACCGCGGTCCCGGCCTTCACCACGCTCGACGCGGTCGTGGACGTCGACGAACCCCCGTTGCCGCCGCCGCAGGCGGTGAGCGCGACGAGGGCTCCCGCGCCACCGACCAGACCGAGGGCGGTACGACGATCGATCGGGGTCGACGACGACGACATGCCCTGGGCCTGCGGCGCCTGACGACCAGATGCGGGACCCCGACCGCGTGAGCTCTGACGTGCCATGGTTCGATCCTTTCAGCGATCGATCATCCGCGCCGCTCCCTTGGCCTGATCGCGTTCCACGACTGCGCACGCGGTCGAGGCGTCAGAGTGCCGTGATCGACTCCAGTGGTGAGCGGCGGGCGGCGACGAGCGCCGGCGCGATGGTGGCGATGGTGCCGGCGACGGCACCGAGGAGGGCGATCACGACGAGCCTGGCGATCGGGATCACCGGTGACGTGATGGCGGCGTTGTCGAGCAAGGTCACGGTCGGGAACGAGACGCCGATGCCGATGGTCAAACCCATCGCAACACCGAGGATCGTCGTGATCGACGCTTCCAGGAGCACCGATGAGACGACCTGGGCCCGGGTCGTGCCGATGGCCCGGGCCACTCCGATCTCGGCCGTTCGTTCCCGGATCGACAGCGCCATCGTGTTGGCCAGCCCGACGAGCGCGATCACCACCGCGATGCCGAGCAGGGCATAGATGAGGTTGAGGATGGTGTCGACAGGTGACGAGCTCGCCCCGGCATACTCCTCAGCGGTCTGGAACCGACCTGACCCGTTCGTCGCTCGCGCGACCGCGTCGAGCGTGGCCTGCTGACCATTGGTGGCCAGGAAGATCGCGACCGTCCCGGGGTCGCTGAACACCGCCGAGTAGGTGTCCTGATCCAGGAGCACCTTCGGGGAGGCGAACCCAGGGAGCGCCGTGGCGAACGATCCCACCACGGTGCCCTTCGCCACGCCGGCGACGCCGCTGATGGTCAGGTCCGAGCCGACGGGATGGGCTCCCAGTTCGGACGAGGCGACCATCATCTGACCGGGTTCGAGGTGGCCGGCATCGGCCCCGGTGGCGTCGAGGTCGTAGACCGCGTCGAGGTTGTCCGCCTCGATCATGCCGACGGGGATCGCGTTCGGGGTCGCGGTCGTGGCTTCCGATGGGTCGGCAAGGAGGCCGCCCGTGACATGGATGGCGGCAAGATCGTTCACCCCGGGCACGGCTCGGAGCTCGGGAGTGAGATCACCCGGGACCTTCCCGGCGGGGGCACCGAGGGGTGTGACGACATGGTCGGCGCGCAGCGCTGACGTGGGACCGACCTGAAGGGTCTTGACGGTCCCGGCGAGGATGCTGAAGAACGCCACGACAGCGATGCCGATCATCAAGCCCGCCGCTGCCGACGACACACGCCGCGGCGATCGGGCCGCATTTCGTGCCGCGATGCGCCCCGTGGCCCCGGCGACGACGGCCAGGACCGGTCGTGCCGCGCCAGCGGCCAGCGAGGCGAACAACGGACCGGCCAGGTAGATCCCGATGACCGCCAGGAGGGTTCCGGCGAGCATCAGCTGGTTGCGCTGCGATGCGATCCCCGCGCTGGTGGCGGCCACACCGATGACCACGAGGACCGGCGCCAAGCCGCGCCGCCACCAAGGGGCCGACGACTCGTCCACGGCTGCATCGCGGAGCGCCGCGGCGGGCGGGACCCGTGAACCAGAGACGGCGGCCCGCAACGCAGAGAGCAACGTGATGACGACACCGATGAAGATCGTCGTTGCCAGTGTTCCAGCCGTGAAGATGACCGGGCCGTTGAACGCCTCGACGCCCGCTCGATCGAACAGCAGTTGGATGAGGACCACCACGAACCGACCGAGCACGAGACCCAGGGCCGTGGCGGCAACCCCGAGGATGAAGGCTTCGGTGAGAACGGATCGGACGAGCTCGGATCGGGTGTTGCCGATCGCTCGCATCAGGGCGAGCTCGCGGCGTCGCTGCACCATGGAGATGGCGAAGGTGTTGGTGATAATCAGCATCCCCGTGAGCGCCGCGACGATCGTGAACACCGTGAGCAACCTCGACAAGATCGTGCTCTCGACGGCGATCCGGGCCAGCTCGGCCTCGGCGGCTGCATCGCCGCAGCGCACCCGTACCGTCTCACCGGACTGTGCGAGATCGGCACGAAGCCCGTCGACCAGTACATCCGGGCTCACACCGGGAACGCCACGCACCACGATCTGCGTGGCCACATCGCCCTGACCGATGAGCGCAGGCTCGTCAGGGGCCACGAGGACCGTGGTCCGCGAAGGGAGCCGATCGGCGGGGCCGTACCGGGCGATGCCGACCACGGTGAGCGGCGTCGAGGAGCGTTCGGTGGCGAGTCGGTACTCGTCACCGAGCACCACACCGAAGTCGCGGGCGGTGGCGGCATCGAGCGCCATCTCACCGGGTTTGGCCGGGGCGCGACCCTCAGCGATGTGCCACCGGGCCGTCTCGGAATCGGTGATCCAGGTCTCGGCCTCGTTGAACGGCCCGCGGCTCTGCCCGATGATCGACCCGTCGGCCGAGAGGAGCGACGCGTTGGCATGCCAGACCGCTTGCGCAGCGGCAACGTCGGGATCGGCCGTGACGGTGCCGAGGACGGACGTCGGGATACCGATGCCGGCGGACACCATCTCCGCAGGACCGGAGAACCCTGCCGGGGGCGTGCCCGGAACCGCGTCGATGACCGCGTCGATGCCGGCCTCGCCGGCCTCGACCGTGGCCTCGTCCCCGGCGCCGATCGAATCGGTGAGCGTGAGGGTCGCGTTCACGAAGGCCACACCCATCACGATCGCGAGGAAGGTGAGCAGGTACCTGCTCCGACTGATCCAGAGCTGGCGCAGAACACGGCGGGTCATCGGTCGGCTCCGAGTGACTTCATGCGATCCAGCACCCCGTCCGCGGTCGGGCTGGCGAGCTCACCGACGGGAGCGCCGTCCTGGAAGAACACCACGTTGTGGGTGTGTGCTGCGGCGTACGGGTCGTGGGTGACCATCACGATCGTCTGACCGAGATCCGAGGCCTTCCGTAGGTGCGACAAGATCTCGCCGGAGGTGTGCGAATCCAACGAACCGGTCGGCTCATCAGCGAAGACCACCTCCGGCTTCGACACCAGGGCCCTGGCGACAGCGACGCGTTGCTGCTGTCCGCCACTCAGCTGGGACGGCCGGTTGTCGAGGCGATCACGGAGGCCGAGCACCCCGATGAGCTCGTCGAACCACTGGGGGTCCACTCGGCTCCGGGACAGATCGAGCGGATACCTGATGTTCTCCCGGGCGGTGAGGGCCGGAAGGAGGTTGAAAGATTGGAAGATGAACCCGAGGCGAGTACGCCGCAGGATCGTGAGGTCGCGGTCGCTGAGATCGCGCAGATCGACGCCACCGATCTCGACCGTGCCCGACGTGAGCCGGTCGAGTCCGGCCATGCAGTTCAACAGCGTCGACTTTCCCGAGCCCGACGGCCCCATGACCGCAGTGAACTGACCTCGGGGAAAGGCGATGGTGACGTCGTCGAGCGCCCGGACTTCGGCGTCGGCGGAGCCGTAGACCTTCGTTGCTGCCGTGAGGGCAACCGATGGTGTTTCGTCGGTCATCACGTCCTCCTTCTGAGACATCCAGTCTCGCTATGAGACATACTGTATCAGAAGAACACACCGATACACTCTGTCTCATGTCACCGCCCGGCGAGACCCAGCCCGATCCTCGGATCACAGCGACCCGCAGCCGGGTGCTCGCTGCGGTCTCGTCCCTCCTCGAGTCGGGCGGTCCGAGCGAGGTCACCCACTCCTCCGTGGCCCGGGCGGCCAAGGTCGGACGCGCCACCGTCTACCGGCACTGGCCCCGGATCGACGACCTGCTGGCCGATGCGATCGAGACGCGCCTGGGAGTGACTCCGCCCGGAACGACCGGCAACGCGCTCACCGACCTCCGGTCGATGCTCCTGGCGATCGTCGCTGGCGTGTTCTCCGACGACAGCGCCGTGTTCTTCACGACGCTCCTGGTCCAGGGAGGCGACACCCCGCAGATGGATGCCCTGCGGCGAGAGATCATCGAACGCCGGATGGGCGCGATCCGCGACCTGGTCGAACGCGGTGCCATCGACGGATCGATCGACCCGACCCTCGACCCCGACCGGGCCATCTCCTATCTGGCCGGCCCGATCATGCATCGACGCATCGTCCTCGGTCAGCCGGTCACCCCGGACTTCATCGACGACCTGCTCCTCCGAGTCGCCGCCACGCCGCCCTGACCAAACACCGGTTGCGACGGTGTCATGTCCAGGCGTCGCTGGGCGAGGCGTGCAAGACCTTCGGGGACGTCGTGGAGGATCAACCCGAAGGCGATCAGGAAGACACGACACAGCTCTTCGGCCCGCAGCCCGGAGTCCTCAGGGGTGCGAGGGAGGGATGGCCGCGTGCAACACCGCCAAGAGCCCCGCACCCCAGGCGCGCACCAGCCATGTCGAGGCGTCGATGGCTTCGATCAACGCTCGTTACCACAACGATCACCGGTGGTCTCGGCAGGGCGCACAGCGCTCGGCATCTGCCGACCAGCGTCCGGTACCTTCGTCCCACGCGATTCCGTCCGCCGGATTCGACGAGGACCCGGTCTGCGAAGCGGGGCCGAATCCCCGGTAGGGTACCCCATGGGGTATCTGTGTTGCAGGACACACCACAACCACCGCTCACAGAAAACCCCGAGATCAGAAAAGCCGGTTGAACACCCGGTAGAACACCACCGAAACCCGGTAGAACACCCCGACAACGACGAAGGCCCAGGTCTCTGACCTGGGCCTTCGTGCTGAGTTGGTGGCGGGGGCAGGATTTGAACCTGCGACCTTCGGGTTATGAGAACCCGTACCACGGCGTACCAGATAGTGCCCTTGAGCTGGTCTTACGCGGGCCACGCTACACCGGCCATGCCAATGCGTACACCCCCGTGCCACGCCGCACAGTAGAAGGAACAGTAGAAGCGATGGCCGGCGCCCTGACCGATCTGGACCGGCCGAGCGCCGGGTGCGGAAGGCGTAGGTTCGTCCCACATGCGCGATGCCGGGGAGCTGCTGAGAGGTGGGATCGCGGATCTTCGGGTCGTGAGTGATGCCGGTTCACCGCAAGTGGCCACGCCGGCGTGCTTCGGCGACGGCGCCGGTGCGGGTGACGACGCCGAGCTTGGCGAAGAGGCTGGCGAGGTGGGTCTTGACCGGGGCCTGGCTGATGTAGAGGTCGCGGGCGATGGTGGCGTTGTCGTGGCCGTCGGCCACCGCGGCGAGAACCTCCAGTTCTCGTGGCGAGGGGACATCGGGGTTGCGCTTCGATCTGGTCACGACTCTGGCGGCTACCCGGGGATCGAGGGGCCGGTGGCCGGCAGCGACAGCTCGAACGGCGCTGATCAGGTCAGCTTCGGGCGCATCCTTGAGGACGTATCCGGCGGCACCGCCCTCGAGTGCTGCATCGATGTCGATGTCGTTGTCGTAGACGGTGACGACGAGCACGCGCGGGCGGGTCTGGGATCGTTGGACCTGGCGCAGGAAGTCGAGTCCACTCGGCCCGGTCCCGAGATGGACGTTGAGCACCACGACGTCGGGCTTGAGGTCGGCGATCGTGACGACCGCGGTGTCGTGATCGTGGGCCTCCCCCACGACCACGATGTCGGGCCACTCGCTTGCCTGACACGGCGAAGCCCTGCTTGCGAAGCCACGCGGTGACCCGCGGGACGCCGTAGCTGCGCCCCGAGCACTCCCAGATGGCCTCGATCTCGACCTCGAGCATGCGGTCGGTGACCTCACGATCGCTCGGGGCTCGGTCGGCCCAGTCGTAGTAGCCCGACCGCGACACGGCCAGGGTCCGGCACATCTCCGCGGTGCTCCACGGGCAGTCGGTGTTGGCCTGCTCCTCGGCGATGAACGTGTACACGGCGGTCACGCGTTCCTCGGGTCTGATGCCGAGAAGTAGGCCACTGCTTTTCCCAGGATGTCGCGTTCGCGTTTCACCCTCTCCAACTCACGCTTCAGCTCGCGGATCTCGGCCCGTTCCTCGACGGTCGGCGCACCGTCGACCTCGGAGCGGGCCTGGCGGACCCAGTTGCCCAGCGTCGAGTCGTAGATGTTGAGCTCGCGGGCGACCTTCGCCACGGCCTCGGCCTTGAACTCCTTGGTGAACTTCCGCCGGCTACGGCTCGGGTTCGCTGACATGGACACTCCGTTCTGGCCTCATCAGGCCAAGGTAGGTGTCCGTCAGACCGGGTCAACCTCAGTCCGCGAACTCGTTGCAGCGATACGAGGCAATACGTGAAGGTTCCCACCACGAGTGCGATGACGCCGCGGTTGAACGGGTCGCGGACCAGGCCGTGAACCACACGCGGTGAGAACTGGTTGGAGCCTTGTTGCATGATCAACAGCGACACCGAAAAGGTGATGCTGGCGAAGGTGATCGTTGCGGCAGCGGTGGTCGACAGGACGCTGCGGGCGCTGTCGACGGTGGATCTGCCGACCCAGTCGCCGGCCTCGACCCCGACGAGGAGGCGGGCGGCAACGAACGCCACGACGACGGCGACGGCGGGGAGGAAGAAGAAGTTGGCGCGCAGCGAGTCGGACGCGGCGCGTAGTCGCTGGATCGTGACCGACGGGGCGGAGAGCAGGGTCACGATGCCTCGTTGTTCAGTCGATCGAGGAGCACCTCGATGTTGGTGAGGTCGCGCAGGGTGACGACCCCGACGACCGCGTTCGATGATGTCACCGCGACCGCTTCGCTGTGCGCGGCCCGCATGCGGTCGGCCACCGCTTCGACGGTCTCAGCGGGTGTGGCGGGGGCGATGTCGGTGCGGGCCACGTCTCTGGCTGTCACGGTCGGCCACTCCTCCATCGGCACCAGGGCGATGTCGGTCACGGCGATGAGACCGGCGTAGCCGGTGGTGTCGACGACCGGGGCCCAGCGCCGGTTCTGGCGCAGCATCGTGGCGACCGCTGTGGCAAGGTCGAGGTCGGCGTCAATCGTGTCCGCACTCGGCGACATGATGTCGCCGACGGGCAGCCGCGACAGGGGCTCGACGTCGGGGAGGCGTTCGTTGCGCTGGTAGGCGCTGAAGGACTTGTTACCCATGACGAGTTGGGCCGCGGCGGCGGCCAGGAGGGCAGGAACCAGGAAACCGGGCTCGCCGGTCGCCTCGGCGACGAAGGCCACGGCGGCGAGCGGTGTCCGGTAGCCGGCGCCGAGGAAGGCGGCGATCCCGATCGTCGGGAACAGGTGCGGGTTCGGGGAGTCGACAAGGCGGTCGAAGATCGATCCGACGATGGCGCCCTGGGTCACGATCGGGATGAACAGCCCGCCCATCCCGCCACCAGCGACCCCGAGCCAGGTGGCCGCGGCGCGCACCGCAAACAGGCCGCACAACACGGTCACGGCCCGATCCGGTTGGGCCGCCCACTCGATCGCCGCGTAGCTCGGGCCGAGGTGCAACGGTGCGTCGAACCACCACATGGCGATCGGCGCGAGAACGATCATCCCGGCCGCTGCCGACGCGACGCGCCTCGTGCGGGAAAGCTCGAGACCCTTGGCCTTGCCGATCGCCTGCGCACCGAGGCGGGCCAACAGTCCGCAGACCACCCCGAGTGCGAGACCCCCACCGAGATCTCGCAGGTCGAACGGTGCCGAACCGCCGGTCGGCAGCAGTGGTGCAGTCCCGATGATCGCCACGTAGGTCACATACGCCGCCCCGGCCGCCACGAGGCTCGGCAGCAACGCCCGCCGAGCGAGGTCGGAACGATACGGAACCTCGAGAGCGAAGATGACCCCGGTCAACGGCGCCTTGAAGACCGCTGCGACCCCGGCCGCTGCACCCGCAACCATCAAGACCTTGGCATCGTCACGGCGCAGACGCGACGCGAACCGATCCTCGACGGTCGAGCCGATCGAGCCACCGATCAACATCGATGGGCCCTCGAACCCGAACGCGTTGCCCGAACCGAGGGTGATCGCCGAAGCGACCGTCTTGCGCCACAACGACGACAGGCTCAGCGTGCCGCCACGCTGGTGGTACGACCGCACATACGCGTCGGTCGTCGCCGTGTCGTCATCGCGCCACACGATCGTGAGGAGGTTGACGGCAACCAACCCGGCCGCAGGGACCAGCGCGACGACCAACAGCGGCTGGCGCGCGAGCGCCCCGATGACGGGCTGCACCGCGCTGTCGAAGCCCGCCACCCCCAGCCCCGTGAGCACGCCGATCGCCATCGACAACACCAAGGTGAGGTGGAACCGGCGCCCCATCTCCGCCGCATGACGGCTCGCTCGGTCGAATCCCGCACGTCGGCCGTCGAGGGGGTTCCTCACCACGGGACAGAGGGCACGACGTCGTCCTCGCCAGCGGCCTCGCGGAACGCGGTGAGCGCATCGATGATCGCCACACGCTGTGAAGCCGGCACCTTGGCCATGATCGACGCGATCTCTCGCCGCCTCTGCCGCGTGACCTTTGCGACCACGTCGCGTCCAGCGGCGGTCAACAGCATCGTGACCTCACGACGGTTCGCCGGGTTCACCCGCCGACGAGCCAGACGGCGCCGCACGAGCCGATCACACAGCCGCGTCGCCGTCGACGGTTGGATCCGAAGCTCGCGGGCGAGCTCCCCGACGTTCAGCCCGGCTTCGGCACGATCGAGCACCACCAACGCACGGAACTGCGGCAACGTCACCGACTCGTCCACCGATGCGATCGACCTCGACGCTACCGCTACCAACGCCCTCGACGACAACAGCACCGCGTCGGTCACCGCGTCCAATTCGGCTTCGACCGACCTCGACCCAGGCATATGTGCATACTACAACTATTCGTCTTGACATACGATCGAGCGTCGACCTCCACGAAGCCCATGAGATATTCCGGCTCGAGCCGACCGACCAAGCACCCGACGCGGCCCACTCGTTCGACCCGGTGTGTCACATGCGCGTCGATCGCGATTGCAGCTTGTCCCTGCTTGATTCACGCGGCGAACGCCAATGGTTCTGTTCATCCCGCTGCGTCGAGATCCTCCAATCCCGATCGGCGGAGCCGTCTGGCTGACTGCATCCCGACCAAGCGGCGACCCACATCCAGCTGGACGTCCGCGTTCTACCGAGCTCCTCGACGTCACCTTTCGGCCGTTCACCTGCGTCTTCGCGGACCAGACAGCTCGGCTCGACATTCGGTTCTGCCGGTTCTAACGATCGTTCTACCGGTTTCCGGACCGCCCGGATCCGGCTGAACAAGGAGGATCCGCCATGCACGGACACGTTGCCCGCAAACGAGACCGCTACTACGCGGTGATCTACGAAGGACTCGACCCCGTCACCGGCAAGGAGCGCCGCAGCTGGCACCCCGCCGGCACCGACCGCACCGAAGCCGAAGCGATCGTGAAGCGCCTCGCCGCCGAACGCGACGGGCGCAACGACGAGGTGCGCTCCCTCACCTTCGGCGCCTACCTCACCCACCAGTGGCTGCCGGCCAAGCGTCTCGAGCTGCGGGTCAGCACCCACCGCAGCTATGTGCAGAAGACCCAGCGTCACATCCTTCCGGCCCTCGGACGACGGCGACTCCGCCGGCTTCGGCCCGAAGACCTCAACCGGCTGTATGAGTCGATGCTGCACCCCACCGACGGGACCAGGCCCCTCGCTCCCAAGACCGTCTACGAAGTCCACCTGATCATCCGCGGTGCCCTCGACCACGCGCTGCGCCGAGGACTGGTGTCGCGCAACGTCGCCCTCGCCGCATCAGCACCCAAGCAGCGAGCCATCCCTCAGGTCGAGCGCACGCCCTGGACCCCCACCGAACTCCACGCCTTCCTCCGTGCCGCGGCAGGCCACCGGCTGTTCCCGGCCCTGTGGCTGTCGGCCAACACCGGGCTTCGCCGCAGCGAACTGCTCGGCCTGCGCTGGGGCGACCTCGACATCGACCACGCCCGCCTGTCGATCAACCGCGGTCTGGTCGCGGTCGGCTACGAGCTCCACGAGTCCCGGGGCAAGACCGACCACTCCCGGCGCTGCGTCGAGCTCGACCCCACCACCTTGCGGGTGCTCGCCGGGTGGCGGGCGATGCAGTGCGCCGAGTTCGCCGCTGTGGGCATCGAGGACCCCGGGTGGATGTTCACCTCCCCTTCGGGTGGCCCGGTGCACCCGCACTCGATCAGCCAGACCTTCGACCGAATCGTGCGACGAGCACCAGTCCCGGTCATCCCGTTCCACGGTCTGCGCCACACCCACGGCAGCCTGCTCATCGCCCACGGCATCGACTCCAAGGTCGTGTGCGAACGCCTCGGCCACGGCGAGTTCGTGTTCACCGTCCAGACCTACCAGCACACCTTCCCGCCAATGCACACCGACGCCGCCCGCGTCATCGAAACACTCCTCGCACCACCCGACACCGAAAACCCCGAGATCAGAAAAGCCGGTTGAACACCCGGGAGAACACCACCGAAACCCGGTAGAACGCCCCGACAACGAGCAAGGCCCAGGTCTCTGACCTGGGCCTACGTGCTCAAGTTGGTGGCGGGGGCAGTGTGCTGGTTCAGGACATCGGCAACGATGTGTCAGGACATCGGCAACACGTGAGGGTGCTCTCGTGGCCGGATGTCGAAGCGACGGTCGGTCATCCTGGCGGTCACGGTCGAGGGGTTGACCCAGGCGGAGGCAGCACGCCGCTACCAGGTCTCAACGTCGTTCGTGTCCCGACTCCTGGCCCGCTACCGAGCCGAGGGTGACGCCGCCTTCGAACCGCGCTCCCGCCGACCGAAGACCTCTCCGACGGCGATCGACCCGGACACCGTCGAGCGGATCGTGAACCTGCGCGTCGAGCTGGCCGCCAAGGGCCTCGACGCTGGGCCCGCCACCATCGCCTGGCACCTCGACACCGCTGGCATCGGCGTGTCCGCGGCCACCGTCCGCCGCCGCCTCCTGACCGCCGGGCTCATCACCCCCGAACCCAAGAAGCGGCCGCGGTCCTCCTACATCCGGTTCGCCGCCGAACTGCCCAACGAGTGCTGGCAGAGCGACTTCACCCACTGGCGCCTCGCCGACGGCACCGACCACGAGATCCTCACCTGGCTCGACGACCACGCCCGCTACGCCCTGTCGGTCACCGCCCACCGCCACGTCACCGGCGACATCGTGGTCGACACCTTCCGCCAAGCCGGCGCTGACCAGGGCTTTCCCGCCTCCGTGCTCACCGACAACGCCCTCGTCTACACCACCCGTTTCGCCGGCGGTCGCGGCGGCCGCAACCAGCTCGAGACCACCCTCGCCACCCTCGACATCACCCACAAGCACTCCCGGCCCAATCACCCCACGACCTGCGGGAAGGTCGAACGCTTCCAACAGACCCTCAAACGCTGGCTCGCCAAACAGCCGCCCGCCGCCACCCTCGCCGACCTCCAAGCCCAACTCGACGACTTCGTCGACGAGTACAACCACCGCCGCCCCCACAGCTCCCTCGGCCGGCGAACCCCCGCCGTCGTCTACCGACTGCTGCCCAAGACCAGCCCCACCGGCACCGGCGCCGGCACCCACCACCGACTCCGCCACGACCGCGTCGACAAGACCGGCGCCATCTCCCTGCGCCGCGCCGGCCGCCTCCACCACATCAGCATCGGCCGCGCCCACGCCGGCCGACGAGTGATCCTGCTCATCGACGACCTCGACATCCGCATCATCGACACCACCACCGGCGAACTCCTCCGACAACTCACCCTCGACCCCACCCGCGGCTACCAACCCCGACGCCAAAACAGCTGACGCCCGAACCCCACCGGGGGTTCGGGCGTTGCCGATGTCTCGCGACATCACATTGGTGGCGGGGGCAGGATTTGAACCTGCGACCTTCGGGTTATGAGTCAAATGATCTAGCTCGCAAACCCGTACCAATGCGTACCTGATAGTGCCCTTGAGCTGGAGTTTCGTGGATCACGGTACACGCTTCATACCAGCCCGTAAACCCCTGTACCGGCTGGCACAGTAGAAGAAGCAGTAGAAGGTCATTGTGCGTTTTGACGGTGGACCGTCGCGTTCGGCTGACACCAACCAGCCCCGCTCCAGTCGAGGGGCGGCCGTTCGGAGCAATCGCCGCGGGGTTCGAGATGCGACCT
>WBZX01001202.1_pt2 | contig 18214 bp, 19 predicted proteins | sample 5204211 | NCBI WGS metagenome assembly WBZX01 (sample SAMN12344362, study PRJNA552823) | activated sludge metagenome | biome: Activated sludge suspended growth; feature: Nitrification reactor; material: Wastewater; isolation source: activated sludge from nitrification reactor of wastewater... | reverse complement strand
CTCGCCCAGCAAGAGGCTGGCAGCGAGATCGGCACCGATGCGCACCTCCGGCGGAAGGAAGAACTCATACAGATGCAGGTTCCCGATGGTCTGGAGCAACCGCCCCCGTACGAGCGCAACGGCTTGATCACGCCCCTGATCCGCGCTTTGCGCCGCGTCACGTTCAAGTGTGGCAGCCAATTGATCGAGAAGATCCGGCAGCGTGCCGGGCATGGCAGTCATAAGGGGTCTTGCTCCTGCATTTCGTCGAGGCGCACCCGTGGTAGGCGTAGCCGTCAAACAGGGACCGTATCTTAAAGAGTCGGGAAAGATCCTGTCCAGCAGCGTTCAGCCATCGCGGACGACCCGACCCCTTAAAAACGGTGACAGAGCGGTCATCTACGGGAGCAGACCCCATGTATCCCCGTTTCCAGGTCGAGAAGAAAACCCTTCCGACGGCTCCGGATCAATTGACTTTTGCACAGCCCGCCAGTATGCTTTTTCCCTTTCCAACAGAAGGAGTTGCAGTATGAAGGTGATTCTCCAGGAAACACTCGAAGGTGTGGGCGACCTCGGCGATCTTTTAGACGTCTCCAGCGGATTCGCCAGAAACTATCTCTTGCCTCGCAAGAAAGCCGTCGAAGCCAACAGCCGGAATATCAAAGAATTCGAACATGCCAAGCGCGCGGCCGCTGAAAAGGCCAAAAAGGAAAAGCAGGACATCGAAGCGCATGGCAAGAAGATTTCAGCCGTGTCGATCACCGTTGCCGCCCAGGTGGGCAAGGATGACAAGATGTTCGGGTCTGTGACCGCCAAGGATATCGCGGAAGGTTTGGCCGAGCAGGGCTTCACCGTCGACCGTCGCAAGATCCAACTGGCCCAACCGATCAAGGAACTGGGCACCTTCGCCATCGCGATCAAGTTGCCGCGCGAAGTGACCGCGACGATTGCGGTCCACGTGGTCAAGAAACAGGAAGAGACGGAAGCAGCCGCAGCCGAAGAAGCCGCTCCCACGGCCTAGTTCGAGCGATGACGCGTGATCGCCGCTGAACCAGAGGCCACGCCCGGAGGAAGCATGCAGGATTTGATCGGTTCGTTAGATGCGTTGAAATCGACCGACCCGCAAACGTACGACGCCATCGTCGCCGAAGAGCAGCGGCAGCGCGACAAGTTGCTGCTGATCGCGTCGGAGAATTTTGCCAGTCCCGCCGTCCTGGCCGCCCAGGGCAGCGTGATGACGAATAAGTACGCTGAAGGGTACCCCGGCAAACGCTATTATGGCGGCTGCCAGCACGTCGATACGGTCGAAAGCCTCGCGATCGACCGCGCCAAACAAATCTTCGGAGCCGAACACGTCAACGTGCAGCCGCACTCGGGATCGCAGGCCAATATGGCGGCCTACCTCGCGGTGCTCAAACCCGGCGACACGATCCTCGGACTGGATCTGGCCCAGGGTGGACACCTCACCCACGGCAGCAAGGTGAACTTCTCCGGCATCATCTTCCGCGCCTTTTCCTATGGCGTCGATCGTCAAACCGAAACCATCGACTATGCGGCGGTCCGCAAGATTGCTGAGGAATGCCGTCCGCGCATGTTAGTCGTCGGGGCCAGTGCCTACGCCCGCACGCTCGACTTCGCCAAGTTTCAGGACATCGCCAAGTCGGTCGGCGCGTATCTGCTGGTCGATATCGCCCACATCGCCGGGTTGATCGCAGCCGGGTTGCATCCTAACCCCGTTCCCTATGCCGACTTTGTGACGACCACGACCCACAAGACGCTGCGCGGTCCTCGGGGCGGCGTGACGATGTGTAAAGCCGAACATGCGAAGGCCGTCGATAAGATCATTTTCCCGGGCTTGCAAGGCGGCCCGCTCATGCATGTGATTGCCGCCAAAGCCGTCGCGTTCAAGGAAGCGATGTCTCCGGCCTTCAAGCGCTATCAGCAACAAGTGCTGGCCAATGCCCGCACGCTGGCGCAAGGGCTGGTCGACCGCGGCTACAAGATCGTGTCCGGAGGGACAGATACGCATTTGATGTTGGTGAACCTCACCAACAAGGGCATCACGGGCAAAGAGGCCGACGCCGCGTTGGACGCCTCCGGAATCATCGTCAACAAAAACGCCATCCCCTACGACGAAAAGCCGCCGGCCGTGGCGAGCGGCATCCGGATCGGCAGCCCCATTGTGTCCACGCGCGGCATGCGCGAGGCGGAGATGCGCGAAATTGTCGTGTTGATCGATCGCGTCTTGCAGCATCCCCAGGACCAACAAGTACAGGCCGAGGTACGGGCGCAAGCCAAAACGTTGTGCAACCGTTTTCCTATCTTTCATGCCTACGATTCGTCTCCCGCTTAGGCAGGGCGGCTGCCCGTGAAATGTCCTTTCTGCGACGATGTCGAGGACAAAGTCGTCGATTCGCGGATGGCCAAAGAAGGCGAGGTCATCCGCCGGCGGCGTGAATGCCTCTCGTGCAAACGCCGTTACACTACCTACGAACGTGTCGAAGAGACCATGCCCGCCGTCGTCAAAAAGGACGGACGCCGGGAACCATTCGATCGCAGCAAGATCGTGTCCGGACTCAAAAAGGCGTGTGAGAAGCGACCGATCAGCACCGCCACCATCGAAACGGTCACCGACCGCATCGAAAAGCGCATCCAGGACATGGGCGAAACCGAAATCGTGAGCACCGCGGTCGGCGAAGAAGTCATGAGAGAGCTGTCTCAACTCGATCAGGTGGCCTACGTGCGATTCGCCTCGGTGTACCGAGAGTTTAAAGACATCGATCAGTTCATGGATGAAATCAAATCCCTGGCCCAGCAGCGCCGGGAGCGTTAGGCCCTCCCCTCCTTCCCGCTGTTCCGGATCAGAGTCCGTGCGAATAGACCCAGGCAGGATGGGTGGCCACAGAAGAGAGCCGCCGTCCTTTGGAATGTCTGACGAATATGGCCACAACCAAAACATCACGAGAACGACGCATCACCCGCCGCCCCACCAAACGACGATCACCGGGCGCCACACACGTGGTCATCATCGGCGCGGGCCGCGGGGGCACGGCCCTGATGGAAATTTTCGCCAACGACCCGCTGGTGCGCATCGTCGGCGTTGCCGATATCAGTCCGGAAGCGCCGGGCCTGGGGCTCGCGAGACGACTCCATATCCGCGTCACGCGCAATTATCGGCAACTGCTCAAGATAGGACCGGTTGATCTGGTGATCGATGTCTCGGGCAACCCCGAAGTCGGGGAATACCTCCAGGACATACGCCGCATGGGCGTATCAGTGATTGGCGGAGCCAGCGCCAAGTTCATGTGGCAGCTCATCGAAGCCCGTATCCGTGCCACGGCCGACATTGAGAAAGCACTGAACAAATACCAGTCGTTGTACCGGCTCTACGTGAAGGAGACCGGCGCCGCCGTGACGGAAGAACGCACACGCATCGCGTGCGAGATCCACGACGGCCTGGTGCAGAGCCTTGCCGGCGTCAATTTTAAATTGGAGCTTTCCCAGGAACTGCTGCGCAAAAACCCACAGGCCAGCTTGGCCACCATCCGGGAGTCCAAAGCGCAACTGAAGCTCGCCATCCAAGAAGCGCGGCAGGTGATTTTCAATCTCCGTCCGCTCCACTACGATAAAATGGAGCTGATCCCGGCACTGACCAACTATCTGAAGTCGTACGAAACTCAGTACCATATCAAGACCGCCTTTTCCGTGACCGGAGACGAGACGATCCTGTTCCCGCGCACAAAGATTTTTTTGTTCCGGATCGTCCAAGAAGCCTTGAGCAACGTGCAGAAGCACGCCAAGGCCAGTCGGGTATCGGTGCAACTCGACATTCGCCTCGACTTGTTACAAGTGACCATTTCCGATAACGGAATCGGGTTCAACATGGATGCGGTGCTCCGCGATCCTGAAAAATGGGATCACTTCGGCATTCGTGGCATCTTGGAACGAGCACGACTGGTGGGCGGAGAAGCCACGATCGATTCGAAAAAGGGACGCGGCACACGGATCGTGTTGCGCATCCCGCTAGCCGACAAGGAGACGATTCGTCATGGAAAAAATTAAGGTCCTGATCGCTGACGACCACCGCGTGGTTCGTGAAGGCCTGGCAGCCATCCTGAAAACCAAGGAAGACATCAACGTCGTCGGCGAAGCTCAAGACGGGGTCGAAGCCGTCGAAAAAACCAAGACCCTGATGCCGGATGTCATCCTCATGGATGTCAGCATGCCGCGGATGGGCGGCATTGAAGCCACCCGGCAAATCAAACGCGAGTTCCCTCATATGGGGATCGTCGCGCTGACCATGTATGAAGAGCAGCAATATATTTTTGATCTGGTGCGGGCCGGGGCGACGGGCTATTTGCTCAAAGACTCCGAATCGTCTCAAATTGTGGCGGCCATCCGGGCGATTTATCGCGGGGAATCGCTCATTCATCCTTCGGTTGCCAGTAAGATCCTGGCGGAGTTCTCACTCATGTCGCAGAAAAAGGGGAAAAAGCCGGCGTGGGTTGAACATGACCTGACTGAACGGGAAATTACCGTCCTGCGTTTGGTCGCAGACGGCAAAACGAATAAGGAAATTGCCAACAGCCTGGATCTCAGTGAAAAGACCGTCAAGAATCACGTCCGCAACATCTTTCATAAACTTCAGGTGTATGACCGGACGCAAGCCGCGATTTTGGCCATTCGCAAAGGGCTCATTGAATTGGAGCCCAGACCATGATGTGAGAGCGCCGCTTACCGCCTGAAAGCAGGCGATTCCGCGAAGAGGCCCCGGACCTCTCGTGCTACGCCGGCCACATCCTTTTCATGACACACAACCGATAACCCATTGAAATAGCGCTGCTTTCATGGTTTCTTCTTTCCAGCAAAAGATACAATTGTGTTTTTTTAGCAACAGGGCCAATCCTGAAAGATCACTGCACAGTACTTACAAATCAATGACTTATAAATTTTCGCCATATTGGCATAAGCATTGCTAGTACTAGTGCTGGATTTTACGAAGGAGGCACCGTGCGGTTTCAGCAAACGATCGGCTCACCAGTTTCATGTTCAGGCGTTGGACTCCATTCAGGCCAACCCGTCACGCTGACGCTTCGCCCGGCTCCTCCAAACACCGGTATTGTTTTCATCTATCGGCACGGGTCGGAAGAGACCCTCATCCCGGCCTCGATTTCGAATAAAGTCCCGACAGAACTGTGCACAGCCATCAGTGTCAACGGACATCAGGTCAAAACGATCGAACACCTCCTCGCCGCTCTGGTCGGGATGGAAGTCGATAATGTCTACGCAGAAGTGAATGCGGGTGAAGTGCCTGTGCTCGACGGAAGCTCAAGCCCATTCGTTCGCTTGATCCGCGCGGCCGGGGTCATCCCCCAGACCAGACGGCAATCGTACGTCAAGATCATGCAGCCCATCGAAGTGGTGGACGGATCCAAACGGGTGAGGATCGAACCTTCGTCAACGCCGAAGATCACCTATTCCATCCAGTACGATCACCCTCTGATCCAAACGCAGTCTTACACGCATACCTGCTCTGCCCAGGCGTTTGAGCAGGACATCGCGCAAGCACGCACGTTCGGCTTTCTTCACGAAGTCGAGGCACTGTGGTCTCGTGGACTCGGAAAGGGCGGAACGCTGGATAACACCATCGTCTTGTCCAAAGAGGGCGTCGTGAATGAGTCGGGCCTGCGCTTCTCGAACGAATTTGTCCGGCATAAGGTCCTGGACCTCATCGGTGACATCGCGCTGCTCGGCTTTCCGTTTATTGGGCACGTGGTGGCTGAACGGTCGGGCCACGCTATGCATACGAAGCTCGTCGAACAAATCCTCCTTCAGCGTGATAAATGGGCGCTGATCACCGGGGAACATGCGGTTGCCGCACCGGAATCGCGCGCATCCCTCGGGCTCCTTCGCCCAACGCCTTCACTCGCGATTTAACTGCTCCACCTAGCGCCTCTCCGCACAACACTTGCGATCCACCAGCGACGGCCGGTGATCGTCGCATTGTGTTTTTGGGCATAAAAAAACGCCGGAGGTAAGTGGCCTTACCCCCGGCGCGCAAATCCTGGCAGGACTTACTTCTTCTTCGCTGCCTTCTTCGCTGGTTTCTTCGCTGCCTTCTTCGTTGCCAAGACTCTCACCTCCCTTCACACATTAAAGTTGATATGAACTTCCTCGGCCCACTTACACGACTGCTGTTAATTCTTGCTGCGTCGTGACCGCAAACGTATTCGGTCCGACTTTTTGGAAACGCTTATCCCGCTTCAACGAGGTAGCCACGGAGGTGAGCGGCGTTTTGCCCTTAATCTGTAACCCACCCTCGAGCAGACGCTGCAACAGTTCCTTCGCGTGCATCGGCCGGCTGGCTTCCTTGAGAATCTGATAGGCGGCTTCGGGCACGCTCTTGCCCACATACTTGCTTTTTCCAAGCAAGATCTCTCGCGACTGGTCCGTGACATCCGTCACGGGAAGCGGACGAATACCTTTTTCATCGGTGATAATCTGACTGGAGAGGCTGGCCAACTTGGCCTTATCGGCTTCGACACGATAGAGCGTTTCGGCGAGCTCCAGATACTTCTTGATCATCGCGATTTCATCGTCGAGCCGACGTCGCTTTTTCTCAAGTTCCTGGTAGCGATTCCGGTAGGCGCTGATCCGTTGCTCCAGCCCCACCAGGATGTCGGTCAATTCTTCCACAAGCAAGTCCTCAATAAAGCATACTTGCTTTATAGCAAGTGATTCAAAATCTGTCAAGTAACTGGTCATAACTATTTGATCGCATTCCACGCACATGCAAGCAGAATGCACTCAATGCCTAGCCAAGCCTTGTTCTGCAAGAACAAGCTTTTATCATTATGTTATTTTTCAGCATGTTACGTTGCTACACCAAAAACAGCCACGGCTTTCTGTCTCATTTTCCATCACTCATGCTAGGATACGGCGCATATGCACACTTCACATGCACTCTCATCTGCAGAATGCGACCGCTATCTCGCAACAGCCGTCCAGGCCGCAGAAGCAGCGGGCCAAGTCCTCCTTGAGCACGCCCGAACAGGCTTCCGGATCGACCACAAGGCCGCCATTAATCTCGTGACCGATGCGGATCGGCAGGCTGAGGAATGTATCGTCCGCACGATTCTTTCCGCCCATCCCACACACCGGATTTTAGCCGAGGAACGGGGGAGGGATGGGGCCGCGGAGTCGCCATTCCAATGGATCATTGATCCTCTCGATGGCACGACCAACTTTGCACACGGGTTCCCGTTTTATTCGGTTTCGATCGGGCTGGAATATGACGGAGCCTGCATCGTAGGCGTTATCCTGGACCCGACTCGCCGTGAGCTGTTCACCGCGATAGCCGGCCAAGGAGCCTATCTGAATGGTGAACCTCTGCGCGTATCGACCAATACGTCCCTGGAACGTTCCCTGCTCGTGACCGGGTTTGCGTATGACATTCGCGAGACGGCGAACAACAATCTGGACCATTTCTCCCGCATCTCCCTCTGCGCTCAAGGCGTGCGACGCACCGGCTCAGCCGCTTTGGATCTCAGTTATGTCGCGTCAGGACGGTTTGACGGGTATTGGGAAGTGAAACTCAGCCCCTGGGATATGGCGGCCGGAATCGTCATCGTGCGCGAGGCGGGTGGCCAGGTCTCCGGCTTTCAGCGAGACACTTTTTCTCTGTACGGACAGGAACTCGTCGCCACGAACGGCCGCATTCACCATGAGCTGCTCGACGTCATCAACCAACGCTCCGGTAAGTCCTAACCCGCTCAGTCCATTCAGTCGGGTATCCACGCAGCCCGTGCGGACCAGCCTCCTCGTCATCCATCCCATGTACAGTGCGATATTTGATGCGGTATCATGCCTCTCTCATATGTACGGTCAAAGGAGTGCACCCAGCATGGCAAGCCAAGTTCCTCCGCAGAAACCAGCCGCCCCTTCCGCCAACACGCAGGACGTGTGGGATGTCGAACTCTTGCATGTGCATGTCTCGCGCAAGGGACAACTCGTCAACGCTGAATGGGCACTCCATCCTCAGATTAAGGCCGACCTGAGTGCGGATGAGTGGAAGGAACTCGGCGAGCTCATGAACAAGGTCACGTCCATTGTGGGACACCGCTTCTCCCAGGCCCTCAACGAAACCGAACCGACGCCGCCCGGAAACGCGTAACCACTTCTCGCCAGCACCGAACCGCTCGCACACATACCAGCCGGCTTCCGCGCGAGCAGAATCAGACCCCTAACCAGCGAGGTGATCCATGGACTGCTATTACCATTCAAAGGATCTCGGAAAATTCGGAGAGATGGGCAAGGGCAATCCCGCCTTGTGGGAAAAGTTCATGAATTATTACAGCGCCGTGTTTGCCGAGGGAGCACTCACGGAACGGGAGAAGGCCCTGATTGCACTCGGGGTGGCCCAGGCCGTGCAGTGCCCGTATTGCATCGATGCCTACACACAGGCCTGCCTTGAGAAGGGATCGAACATGGAAGAAATGACGGAAGCCGTGCACGTGGCTTGCGCGATTCGCGGCGGAGCCTCGCTCGTCCATGGCATTCAGATGCGGAACGTCGCAGAGAAATTATCGATGTGATTGTTCGACGGCCGCTCGGCTTCAGCTGAAGCAGCGCAGCCAATAAGATGAGCGCGATGGCCAAAGAGGCAGTCACCAAAGTGAGAACACACCTGCTAGCCGCTTGACCGCCTCGCTAGTGGTAGAGATGCTCAGGGATGGCCAACGTGAAGTACTTCGCGCGCTCTTCGTACAGAATACGACGAGCCGTCAACGTGCTCAGCGCCTCAGTCAGGTCATCGTCCGTCCACACGATGCCGGGTCTTGCCTCCTTCAAAGCCGTGCGAATCTGATCGCGACTCTTCGCGGCTTCGTTGCACGCTTCAATGATACCCGCCGCAGGCCAGTCGTACCGTCGCCTCGTCGGCATCTCCGGATCACGCCCATCATAAATGGTCACGTAATCCATCGCCTTCGAGTAATACAAGAACGGCCGGTCGTTGCTGCGCGCCCGCCGCTGCCATTCCTCCACCAAGCCGATTAACTCCTGATAGACCTGCGGATCCACCGGCCAGTTGTCGAGCTCATATTCAAAATCATACGCAATCTTCTTCAGATCGACGCGCGTCGCATCATACACATACTCATAGGCTGTCCCCGGGCCGGTAATGCGCACGCCGTACTCATGTGGTCGCGTAAAGTAGGGACTGAACCGTTGCAACCAGAACTTCCCGGTCGCCTCCGGCGCTTGCAAATGAAACAGCGATGGCAGGAGATCAATCTGCCGGCGATAGTCCTCATTCGTTTCGCCGGGAAAGCCGAGCAGGATATTCCAGGAGATCGCCACGCGGTAATAACAACTCCACTTGAGGCAGATGATGTTCTGCATGGGCGTGACGCCTTTGTCCATCGCTTTCAACTGCGAAAGACTGAGACTTTCCAGGCCGGGCTGCATGCACTTCACGCCACCGACGGCTAAGGTTCGGATCTGGCTCTTCTGCAAATTGCTCTTGGTCTCGATAAACACATCCAGATCGCAATGCTCGGCCGCGAATCGGCCGAATAGATTGTCGACATATTTCATGTCGATGATGTTATCCACCAGGCGGAAGCGGGTCGTGTCGTAGCGGCTCGAGAGATAGGCCATCTCTTGCGCAACCTGTTCGGGGGATTTCGCCCGGAACTTCATGCTCTGCGCATTCAGCCCGCAAAAGGTGCAATGGTGTTTCTCCCCCCACCAGCACCCGCGGGAGCCCTCATAGAGGAGGATACGGTCCAGACCACGGGATGCTTCTGTGCCGAGTTCGGCGAGCAAGTGATAGTAGTCGTCGTAGTCCGGCGGCCCGGTCTGGGCAAACTCGGTGAACAGGGCCGTATTCGGCTCAAGCTTGATCTCGCCGCCTTCCCGGTAAATGACGCCTTTCGGGCAGGCCCCGGTCGACCCGCGCAGGACATAGTCGACTAATGCCGGAAACGTGACCTCTCCCTCGCCGACGACCACATAATCAATGAACGGAAACGCGCGAAAATACTCCAGCCCCATCTCGCCGTCAAAGTTCGCGCCACCGAACACGACCTTGACGTCCGGATACAGATCCTTGATCAGCTTGGCCATCGTGAGGCTGGCCACGTTTTGATCAAAGGTCGACGTAAATCCGACAAGCTTGTATTGACCCCAATCGATTCCCGCCATCGCGGCGGTCAGAAATTGGGGAGCGGTACGAGTCGCCATGTCCTCAAAAAACGACAGCGGCTGCCCACTCTCGCGAGCAATCTGCTCGAACACCGGCTTAAACACGCGCGGATACTCCGCCCGCTTGGGATTGTCACGAAAGAGCAGGTAGGAGAAGAGCCATTCGCCGAACAACGCCCGCTTTTCACAAATCGATTCGTAGAGAGGCACCCCGATCTTGTGGGCAAACCGCACATTCAAATGATGGCAATCGACGGCGACGCCCTGAGCTTTCAACAACGCGGACAGCGTCCCCAATTGAATGGACGGGTACTTCGAAAAACTGAAGGGCATGTTGACGAGCGCCACCTGGGCCCGGTCACTCATGAGCCACCTCGATGGTGTTCGCGTCGTGCCTCACCATGATCAACCGGCAACGGCCCGAAAAGGTTCGAACTCACGATCGGTCTTGGCAGCCAAATAAAAGTCGCTTTCGGTGAGGCCGTTGATCTTGTGCGTCCAGATTTCCACTTTGCATTTTCCCCAGGCCACGTAGAGATCCGGGTGATGCCCTTCGGCCTCTGCCACCGCGCCCACCTTATTAGCGAAGGCGAGCGATTGCGCAAAATCCTTGAACGTGAAGAGTCGTTCGAGATGTCCTTGCTGACTCAAGGCCCACCCGCGTCCAAGCTCCGTCAATAGGGTTTGTATGCGATCGGCGGGGAGGGGAGGGACGCCGCCCCGGCAGGGAATACATTTGTTGTCAGCTAAACTCATCGCAGCTCCTTCTCAGCGAAACTCGGCTTCAGTTTCTGCAAGAACGGCTATTCTACGGGCCGCTTGTGGTGTCCCGCAACCGCCTCACCGCCCGGATGGTTGCGCAACCCGGCACTGGCTGGTCACCGCATGGCCTCGCTCGAAAAAGAGACCGCGGTTGATATCCCCGACGCTGACCATGCCCACCAACGTGCCATTATCGACAACTGGAATCCGGCGGAAATTCTTGACGCCCATATAGGAGGCGGCTTCCAACACCGGGGTACGCGGGGACACCGTCAGCGGATTCAAGCTCATCACTTCTTCGACACGCTGCGTAAGTACATCCGCATACCCTTCCTCCATCTCCACGAAATCACGGCTGTGCACGTTGTCATGAATATATTCGCCGTAGTTGGGATAGAGAGGAATCAACACATCCCGCAGGGTCACCATACCGATCAAGACAGCGCCGTCCTCCACGACGGGAATGGCGCCGCAATGGCGGCTGAGCATCTTCGTGACTACGGAACGGACGGATTCATTGCGTTTGGCCGTCACCACACCGGTCGACATCACATCCTGAACAAGCATGGCAGCCTCCTTCTTTCAGCAGGGTGACTCGTGAACACATCACCGATAGAAACTCCGGGTGCCGTCTTCGTCGCGTGAGGGTATCTCTTCGCCGGATGAGGGTGGATCGTCTGAACATTCACACATCCCTGTCACTGCCTTTGCAGAGATAGGCAAAATATGGTAGGGAAGTGCGGTTAGAAAAGAAACCCCCTCTCGACACTGTCACAGATGAGCGGGGAGAACCCTTCAGACCGTGTCACGCGAGGTCGCTATCGATTCCGTCCTGCGCATCGGTCATCGCGGAGCCGCCGGCCACGCTCCCGAAAATACTCTCGCCGCGATTTGGAAAGCTCGATCCTTTCACGCAGATTTCGTGGAGATCGACCTACGCGAAACCAGCGACGGTCATCTCGTATTACTGCATGACGAGACCATCGATCGCACCACCAACAAATCAGGCACCCTTGCCGAAATGTCGTTGGAGCAGGTCCAACGGTTGGACGCGGGCAATTGGCAACGTATCCCCACACTTGAAGAAGCGCTGGATATCTCCGGGAAAGCCATCGGGGTCATTCTCGAATTGAAGGTGGAGGGGATCGGCAACGAGGCCTGCGCGATCGTCAAACGCGTGGGCTTTTCCAATGCGCTCATCTATGCCTCATTTCTGATCGACGAACTCCATCGTGTGCGACAGGCCGAGTCGGCCGCGCAGATCATGGTACTGCTGCATCGCCATCTCCCGCCGGACCCTGTTGCGGATGTGCTCGCCCTCAACGCCTCTCACGTCGGCTTGCACTATTCGACGGTCACGCCCGCATTGCTCCAGACCTACCACGAATTAGGACGGCAGGTGCTTGTCTACACCGTCAATGATTGGACAGACATCCGGCGCATGCGGGAATTGGGCGTAGACGGCATCGTGTCAGACTATCCCGATCGTATCTGACCACCGCTCCGGCGGGCTTTCACAAACCAAACATTGTGCGCTCTCATCTTGCAGGCTGCTGCCAAGGCGCGCACGTACGTTCGCCAAGCGAATTGAGACACAGGCAACCGTCTCAGCTGCCACCGCTATGAACGTGGCGGACCAACACATGATGTAGATGATGACGCTTACGGTCCGGAAGGGGAGAGCGCAATCCCGCCAGCAATCGATCTGGGCATAAAATGCCACGGGCGACCCTACACTGCGGTGGGAGGTCGCCCGTGGTTGGCGCTTGGGACGCCGACAGTCACATAGATTGTCCGACAGACCAGACCCGTTCGAGAAGATAGATGATCAGGATGTTCGTCGGGGGAAGTTATTCCCAGGATTCAGGTGTGCCTCGTGCTTCGCGTCGATCCTTCGTTCTGCAATGGCTGTTATCCTTAAGCGGATAGTGCCATGAGGCACAAGCCAGGGAAGGATCGGTCAGCACGACCGACGATCAGCCCGCCCTCTACTCTGCGGGCCGTTTTAGTCCGGCGGCGTAAGTTCTTCCATGCGTGAACCTCCCCGGTTGAGGAGTGGCGAGGTGTTCCGAACAGGCGCGCACTGTTCATCGCCTCGTCACGGTTAACACAGATCGTGAAGCTTACGATTTCCCTCTTACGCTCGTTAGAAAACTCTGTCAACAAGAAAATCGGCCCTAGGAACTTTTCCTCATGACGGCCGTCTACCATGCGGGCCCCATACAACACGGGCTCCCGTGCCTGACGAGAGCCCGCGTGTGGCGCTTAGGACGCCGATCGCTCTCTGTCTGTAGCGGCCCGTACTTGACCGGCCGAGGTGATCAACAGCAGAAGCTCTCTCGCCGGAGCACTGGTCATCGCGACCGGATCAGGTCGCGTCACACTCGTCAACCACGCCCTCCATTCGGTGGCATGACGCCGGGACGCGCAGGGCGCATCGTGGAATGCCTTGGGGCATTGGCGATGGAGAACTGGTTGGCAACAACCGACGAGAAACCTGCCTTCAGCTCGGCAGGCCGTACAGGCTAGGTGGAGTGGTATCGGTCATCGTCTACCCTCCTCTCTGTTCCGGGAATGTGTGGAAGATCTAGATGGCAGCCGCGCGGTCTGTCCGGTCTTCCACGTGGGACGATGGAAATTCGGGCCGCCAATCCTATCTACGCCCCTCACAAAATCTTGTCAACAGGGGGAATACCCAGGTTCTCGCTAGTCGGAGCTCACCTCGATCCACTCGGGCTCTCACTCTTCCTTCTGACAATTTGCGGGCAGTAGAAGCACTGTGTCGTCGAGGCTCGGCCCGCTTGCGCACCCATCATTCCGGACAGGGCGGGGCTGTCGATCTCTCGTGCCATGCAGAGAGGCGCCGGACTATTGGCCTCCCTGTGGTTGCGGCTGCTGTTTCTTCATCGCTTCGCCGAACTGCTTCATCAACTCTTTCATATCCGGCGGCGGCTCGTCTCCTCCCGGAGCCTCACTGGGTTTGCCCCGCGCAGCCTTTCGCTTCTTCAGCTCCTCGATCATCTTCGAGACATCGGCCCCGCCTTCTCTCTTCTGCTCCCGCATGGCCTTCATACGCTCTTGCAACCCCGCCATGTCGTGCTTCGCCCAGTCGGCGGGAAACGCAAACAGACTCGCGTCCATAGTTTTTTTCTCGATACTCACGACTTCCATGCGGATCGATTCCTTACCCGCCTCATCGTATTGGATGCTCCTGAGACCGAAACCGCCCTCTTCAACCAATTGCTTGACCCACGCAGGCTGAGACGAACGTCGGGCTTCCTTGGGATCGATCCAAAACGTCGCGGCCTTTCCGAACCCTTTTGCCACACAGAGTTCACTCTTGGCGCGATGGTGCTCCTTGTCGGTAATCCGCCAGACCTCGCAGACATATCCGGCGATCTTGTCAGTCTTGCCGGTTCGCTCGACACTCTGTGTGTCGAGCAGCTCCTTCAGGTGGTCGCCCCGATCTCCCTCCAGGCTAATCTCCATGTAGGACTTCTGTCCCGGCATGCCCATCTGCATCGTTCTAGTCTTGCCGTCAAACAGCATGACTTGCGTCTGGTTGTCCGTCCGGGACATTTCCACACGGCCCCGATCGCCCTTGATATACCAATTCATGGTGCTGGTTGTGCCGGTATCCACATGACTGTTTTTCATCTGGATCACGCCTTCAAAATCTCCCGCATAGGCCGGAAAGGCAGTCAGGCTCAGGACAAGGCCGCTCACCAGAACCGGTTTCATTCGCATACTCGACGCTCCTCGTTAAAGTAGTCAGACGACTCAGGCCCACCAGTGTAGCCGAGCCCTACGGACGATGCCAGATCACGCCGACCGGTACCGCATCAGTCGATGGTGAGCCGGTCGAAATCCACGCCTGCGGGAGGCGGCGGAGTGGAGAGCTTCATCCCCTCAAGCACCTGCACCACGAGCTCAGCGACGACCAGATTCCGATACCATTTTCGATTCGCAGGCACGATGTACCAGGGCGCGCGCTCAGTGCTGGTCGCCGTCATGAGGTCCTCAAACGCCGTCATATAGTCGTCCCACAGTTTCCGCTCTTCCACATCACCCTCGCTGAACTTCCAGCGCTTCTCCGGATCACAGATGCGTTCGGTGAGCCGCTCTTTCTGCTCGTCTTTGGAAATGTGCAGGAATAGTTTAATGACAGCCGTGCCGTTCTCGACCAGTAATTCTTCGAATTCATTGATCTGATTGAATCGCTGCGTGACGACCTTCTTCGAGACGAGACCATGCACGCGCGTGATCAAGACGTCCTCATACTGCGACCGGTTAAAGATTCCGATGTACCCTTTGGGCGGCACTTCCTGGTGAATGCGCCACAAAAAATCCTGCTCGAGCTCCTTCTCGCTCGGGGCTTTAAAGGAGGCGACGCGGCAGCCCTGCGGGTTCACGCCGGACATGACATGCTTGATCGTGCCGTCCTTTCCGCTCGTGTCCATGCCTTGAAGAATGATCAGCAAGGCGCGCGTGCGGTTGGCATACAGCCGTTCCTGCAACTGATCGAGCTTGGCAATGTGCTTGGCCGTGGTGGTTTTGGCTTTGGACTTCCCGGCCTCGCTCTTTTTGTGGGAACCGGTATCGTCAGGATCACACCGTGTGAGTGACGGGCGGCAACCGGGCTTGATGCGATCCCTCTCCATGTCGCTCCTCCTACCAGAGTTCCTCTGCAGCACCCGGGACCACGGACCGCGCGAACCGGTCGGCGATCAAACCAGTCGCATTCATGTGCAGGGAAAAATATCTTTCTGACCATCCATTGATTGATGGTGGCCCAGCCTTATGTGATAAACAGGACTTTCACCCATCAAGGAGGCATCGGTCATGCTCAAGGAAGTAAGCGGAGACATCCTGTTATCCACCGCCGGTGCAATCGCACATGGTATTGCCCCCCATGACAATTTCAAGCAAGGCTTGGCGTTGGCACTTCGTGAGCAGTGGCCTGGCATGTACAAAGATTTTCGTCACTACTGCCAGACCTACAATCCCAAAGCGGGCGGCGCCTGGTCGTGGAAGGGCCCGAACTCTCCCGTCATTATCAATTTATTTACACAGGAGCCGCCGGCCAGCGAACAAGACCATCCCGGCAAGGCGACGCTGCCCAACGTCAATCATGCACTGCAGGCGCTGAAAAATGAACTGCAGGAACATCAGGTGAAGAGCCTGGCGCTCCCTCGTCTGGCTACGGGCGTCGGCGGGCTGGAATGGGAAAAAGTGTATCCCTTGCTGCAACAGGCGCTGAAAGAGCTCCACATTCCCGTCTACGTGTACGGGCTGTATAAGAAAGGGGTCGCCGCGCAAGAAGCCTAACAGTCTGCGGCACAACGGTTTTTGTATTAGAGCCCGCGATCAACTCACGTGTCGTGCTGGCGGCGGCATCTCCGGCAGGATGCGCAAGGGATCGTCCAGCAAGGCCGTAGCGAAGGAGGAGGCGAATCGTACTCCTGCCGTACGGTGAGTCTCGTCGTGATGCGAGAACGCCGCTGTTCGGCCCTCTGCGCATCCTGCTAGGCGGAGACGGCCCTGGCGCGCGCTTCCGTCAGATACTGTAGCAACTGCCCGATCTGCGACTGCCGCGTGAGGTACCATTGCGCGGCGGTCGTCGCCTTCTTCCCCACACGCACCGAGACAATGCGCTCATCCGGCAGCGAAAAGACATCCTCGTCCGTATCGTCGTCTCCCACGTAGAGCGCCGCAGATGTCTGGAGCTGATGCATCAACTCCAGCATGGCTGTCCCCTTGTGCAAATTGCCGGAAGGAATGGCATTCACCACCGCTTTTCCCAGTACCAGTCGAGGCGCAGGCAGGAGCGTAGACACGACATGAAAGATCGTTTCACGCGCGGCCGCCGGCGAACAGGCCTGCCGATAGTGGAAGGTCAGGGAATAGGTTTTATCTTCTACGACGACGCCGGCCCGCGTCAGTTCGCGGTCGTCCTTCGTCACGGCCTTCAGCCAGGCGCTGCAACAGTCCTGCGCCTGCTGCATCACGCGTTCCGAAGCGTGCAAACCCTCCAGGCCATGATTGCCGATGAGATGGGCAGTAATCCCCTTCACGCGGGGACTGAGGTCCGAAAGGGACCGTCCGGAAATGATCGCCGTCGGCGCCACGACGGCTAGATCATGCAGGGCCTGCTGCGTGGATTCCGTCAGACCTGCGACATGCCGGTCCTGAACGATGCGCGCCAGCGTACCGTCGAAATCGAAGGCAAAGAGAGAGCCCCCCTGGCTGGCGAGCCGGTCGAGCACACGTTTCCCTTGAGCACTGAAGACGTCTTGCATCGGCGCGACTATCGCCCCCGACCCGAGGCTTGTCCCACCTGCTTCATGACCCGAATACGACGGCGCATCCTGGCCGCATCCATGAGCATGCGGCCCGCCCATCGATAGACATTAAACTCCTGAATCAGTCCGCGCATGCTCCGCATGCGGGCGCGCTGCTCCTTCGGCGTCATCGACAGCGCCATGTGCAAGGCCGCCGCGCATTGATCGATGTCATACGGATTGACCACCAGCGCTTCCGGCAGCTCCAGAGCCGCGCCGGTAAACTGGCTGAGAATCAGAACACCCTGCTCATCATCACGAGCCGCGATGAACTCCTTGGCCACCAGGTTCATGCCGTCGTGCAAACTGGTGACGAAACACAGGTCGGACGCCCGATAGTATTCATACACATCGGGTGGCTCGTGATGTTTCACCTTCAACACGATCGGCTCGTACCCTTCGCGGCCGAACCGTTTATTGATGCGTTCCGCCAAGGCATAGACCTGGTCGTGAAAATGTTGATACTGATCGATGATCGTCCGGCTCGGCGCCGCAATCTGCACGAAGGAGAACTTGCCGACCCATTCCGGCTGCAGTTCGAATAATCGTTCGACCGCGAGAAACCGTTCGATGATGCCCTTGGTATAGTCCAATCGATCGACACCGATTCCTACCAGCCGATCAGGCCCCATGGCATGTCGCTCGCGGATGTGCACCCGGCAGTCCGGCACAGGCCGTTGGTTTTCCAGCCAGCGTGACGGCCACTCGATGGAAATGGGGTAGGGGTTCACCGCCGTCAAACGTCCGCCATACGAGACGGTCGATGAGTCGCGGTCGATACGCGCTTCCAGGATGCGGTCGATACACGACAAGAAATGGTTGCCGTGCTCGCGGGTGTGAAACCCGACGATACTGCTGCCCAGCAACCCTTCCAGAATTTCCTGCCGCCACGGGCAAATACCGTAGCTCTCGGAGTTGGGCCAAGG
>WBZX01001394.1_pt1 | contig 18232 bp, 16 predicted proteins | sample 5204211 | NCBI WGS metagenome assembly WBZX01 (sample SAMN12344362, study PRJNA552823) | activated sludge metagenome | biome: Activated sludge suspended growth; feature: Nitrification reactor; material: Wastewater; isolation source: activated sludge from nitrification reactor of wastewater... | reverse complement strand
CACGTTTCCCAATCCTGCCAGTAATGTATTGTACGTCCGACTTGACAATCCAAAAAATGCAAATGAGGTAAGGCTCACGCTAACCGATTATACCGGAAGGATCATCACCTCGTCCTGGAATGCCGACGATCCTGCACTGATTAAAGTAGACCTTCACAGTGTGCCACCTGGTATCTATTTTGCAAGTATGATTACCCCATCAGGAACGATCACCAAGAATATCGTCATCCAGAAATAAATCCACTGGACAATTCAAAGGCGCTGGGTTAATCAACATAGATGATTTTCCTTTCTTCTGCGGAAAGGCCATTGCTCAATCTCACGATATACTGTCCGGGAGCCACCTTCATTTTCTTGAGGTCCAGTTGATGCTGCCAATGACCACTGACCTGGTTAAAGGCAGAAGTATATACCACTTGCCCTGTGTCGCCAAATACCTGTAATATCAACTGCCTGCTGAGGTCGGTGAGGTTTGCCTCGATGTTGATGAAGGACCTGGTCGGGTTAGGATATACGTTCAGGCCAAATGAGGATGATGCGTGAGGGACAGCATTGACCTGATCCTCTTCAATATGCAGGATCTGATCGGGAGCCACATTGACCAGCCGCTGCACGATTCCTGACGGCCATTCGATCACAACGCTATCGATCACCGATGCATCGCCTATCCCAAAATGCGCACGGAGGTCATTCTGGCTGCAATAGGCACTCTGTGCGGAAATCTCTCTCATCTGCCATACAGCCAGGCCATTAACTAAGGCTTTCAACTTCACCTTGGTCCCGATGGCTGACCGGTTGGAGACCTTGCCTTCCAGATCGAGGAGCACCCAATGATTCCCATTTCCATTGTTGTGATAGAGGTAATCCGGCTCATCAAGGCCACCAAACCTGGTCGTTGCCACAGCAAGGTCCTGGAACCCATCATTGTCATAATCGCCAAATGCACATCCATAGGACCAGCCCGTATCCATCACCGAGATATCATCAGTCACTTCCGTGAGATGCCCTGTGCCATCGTTGATATAGAGTTGGTTTTTCAATCGCACCCCATTCAGGAACGCATTGGTCACAAAGAGATCCAGATCCCCATCATTGTCGATATCTGCCCAGGCACTACTGAAGGAATGTGCCGCAGCATTTGAAATGTCCGTGTCCAGTATCCTCGAAAAATTGAGATTACCATCATTCCTGAAGAGCTGGTTTTTACTGGCATCATTGGCCAAAAACAAATCAAGGTCACCATCATTGTCGATATCACCCCAGCTACTGCTCATCGTGCTATACTGATCGACAGTGATCAGGGGTTCAATAAGCTTTTCAAATACCCCTGCACCATCATTCCTGTAAAGCTGTTCTTTCTCTCCATTCTCATTGGCCACATACAAGTCCACGTCACCATCATCGTCTATATCTGTCCAGCTTACATTGCGCGACGAACTCACATCTGTGACCGGTGCTATGCCTACCACTGACTCCATGATGCCTGCACCTGTATTGTGGTACAGGAAATTCTTCTTGCTTCCTGCACTATTGGTCACATATAGATCAACCAGCCCGTCACTATCATAGTCGCCAAATGAAGCTGTCTCAGAATACCCGAAATGATTGACCCATATACCTTCCAACACCTGTGTAAATCTTCCGGTGCCATCATTGATATAGGCGAGGTTGTTCTTGTTGTACCAATTGACCACAAAGGCATCAAGGTCCCCATCATTGTCGATGTCCGCAAATGTGGCCCCATCTGATGGCGCTCCATCCTTGACGATCGGATCATCTGTCACGGCAATGAAGTGGCCATGGGTATCATTGATGTAAAGCATATTATTCTGGCCGCTTTGCGGTCCGTTGGAAATAAAACAATCGATATATCCATCTCCATTGACATCTACCCAGTTGACACTTCTCGAGTCCCCTATGGTCGTGCTGAGTGGTGAATCAGCCACCTTGGTAAAGAATTGGCCATTGGCCATCCCGGAGAAGATCATCAGGATCAGGAGTGGTAGAAATTTCATGTCGTTAATTTTGTCTTGGTTATGTGATAGCGTATGGATTTCAGGGAGGAAGTACATATCCATAGCAAATCAAAACACTGACACTCACAGATAAATAAATAGTATACCATCGCAAGACTGTGGCGGCTACATAGCTAACTGAAACAGGCAGGTGCCGTTTGTCAGGTGGAAGATGTCGTTGATCAACAGGAAACTGTAGTATGGGTATACAGCTATTCCTGCGAGATGAAAATGCTTTACTTTACATTCAATCAGGCTCCCTGAGCCTGCCGAAGGGCACAGAGCAATTTATACTCTCACGCCGCCTCTTCGCGAGCGAAGAGGGCGGCGCGAAAAAGAGAGATTCACTTTTTTTCTCCCCTTCGACAAGCTCAGGGACCATAGGAATGATTATAAGTATTTCACGATATTGATCATTTGCTCAGGGACGTGTAATTGAATTTTATATTAAAATCATCATTTTCTAGAATGCAATTCAAAAGGATCTTTCGGCACATCATCTTCTGGGCAGTATTTTATTGCACAAGCCTGTTCAATGAGCTGAGTTTCTCCAGCAGCTTTGCCTCGGATCCGGATTGGGGTACCTTCTTCAAGGTGGTCCTCTCGCAAGGCCTTATCTATGTGGTAAAGGGAGTGGTGGTCTATTATTGCATCTATGGTATCATCCCCAGGTGGTCAGCTAATCAATCCCTGGTGGCCATTAGCCCCATGCGGACTAACGGAAAATCAAGCTTGAAATATTTACTTGAATTTCTCCTGGTCCTGCTGGCAGGTACATTGCTGATACGACTGATCGTTCAATACGTGGTTTGGCCTCACATCTTTGGAAACGAATCCCGCGACCTGACCTTTGCAAACCTGATCGCGAGGTATCTCTATTCGTTCTTTGACCTGATCCCCATCACGATGGCCGCAGTGGCGATCAAATTGGTCCAGCTCCGCATCAGTGCATTAAAGCATGAAAGTGTGCTTGTGCAGGAAAAAATAAAATCTGAATTGCAATACCTCAAGGCGCAGACCAATCCTCACTTCCTGTTTAATACACTCAATAGTATCTATGCCTTGAGTCGAAAGCAAGATGTCAATACGCCTGTGGCGATCATGAATCTTTCCAGGATCCTTCGGTACATGTTGTATGAAACCAGTCATCATACCAGCCCGATCCGCGACGAATTGCAAATCATCACAGATTATATCGCCCTTCAGCAATTACGCTTTCAGGAACATTTAACAATCTCCTTTACGAAAACGCTGGACGATGAAAACGCAGGTATTTCCCCATTGCTGCTGCTGCCCCTTGTAGAGAATGCGTTTAAGCACAGTAACGGGCTCGACACACATATTGATATCCGTGTCAGCGTGGCCGATGGTCTATTAAAATTCTATATTTCAAATACGTTGTCAGCATCAACGGATGACCCGGCGTTTTTCAAGGATGGTATCGGCCTGAGCAATATCAAACGTCAACTGGCGATCTTGTATAAGGGATACACCTTTTCAGCAAACAAAACGGAGACTGATTTTGTGGTAGAGTTGATGATTCAGCTAAATTCGTATGCCAATGTATAATTGCCTGGTCATAGAAGATGAGCCTCTTGCCGCGGAGATCCTCCGGGATTATATCAGTGAAGTACCGGATCTGCATCTGGTAGCGTCTTGCCGTGATGTCATTTCAGCTTCAGGATATCTGCGCAGCCATCATATCGACGTCCTCTTTGTCGACATCCATCTGCCAAAAATAAAAGGGATTGATTTTGTCAGGACGATTCAAAACCAATACCAGGTCATCCTGACCACAGCTTATGACCAGTATGCTATCGAAGGATATAATCTCAATGTTGTGGACTACCTGCTCAAGCCCATTGAGTTCGGCAGGTTTCTGCAGGCGGTACAGAAACTCACCAAGAACCGCACAGTTAGTGTTGACCCATCAGAGGCCGTGCAACAAAAGGGAGGCTTTCATTTCTTCAATGTTGACAAGCGCCAGGTCAAAGTGTTCCTGGATGATATCCTTTACATCGAAAGCCTTAAAGACTATGTCAAGATCCATACCGCCCAGCATACCCTGGTCACCAAGCTACAGATCGGTGAATTCGAATCCTTGCTGGCCGCACCAAATATGTTGCGTGTGCACAAATCCTACATTGTAAACCTTGACAAGGTGACGGCCTATAGTGCCAACCAGCTTGAAATCAATACGCATGAGATACCTATCGGGAGGACGTATAAGGAGTTAATCATGAAGCATTTGAAGATTTGACAGAACCTACAATACAAAGGGCCATCTCTGTTGAGATGGCCCTTTGTATTTTGAAACGGATGGAATGCTTAGTGTGAAGCTTCCATCTGATCATGTCTGTCATCGATATACCCGGTCTTGGTCTTGACGTTGAAGCCTCTCTTTTCAGGCATCGTCTTGAAGAGCACATCCCAAAGTGGGGAGGAAACGCCATAGGCTGCATTGGGTTGCTGGTAGTGATGCAGGGCATGGTGGATCCAGAGGTGTCTGAGGATATTCTTTGGGGGTGGAAATGCGTGAACGGAATAGTGCACACACAGGTAGGTAGCATAGCCGGCTACAAAGCCACCTGTAAAGGGAATACCGTACTGACCAAGGAGTAGCCTGTAAAACAGGAAGAACACGGATGCGAGGGCGATACTCACCAGGGGTGGCATAGCCAGGCGTGATTTATCTTTTGGAAAGTGGTGATGGGCGCCATGGAGGACATACTGCAGGCGCTCTTTCTTTGGACTATCTGCTTCCATGTGGAAGGTATAGCGATGGATCAGGTACTCGACAAGGGTAAAGGAAAAGAAGCCTGCGACAAAAAGCAGGATACTCGCTCCAGGGGCAAGGATACCGTAATAGATGGTGTAACCGAGGAGGATCGCTCCCAAACCATAGAATATGGAGAGTGGCCAGGCAATGTGGGTATGGGTCAATTTCTCGAGAATCGGGTTTTGAAACACCCTGTTCTCCGTGGCGGCGTGATTATCTGCCATAGTCTCAGTGATTTATAAGGGTACAAAAGTACAGAAAGGGATGAGGCCAAGGGCATCAAAACCGGAGTTTTTTATCCTGTAGTTGCCTTTTCCGATCGTCAGATGGCTAGAACACCAATCTCTGTTGGAAAGTTTCCAGTAAGGAGGCCTTACCGAAAGCTATTTATACTTTTCATTGAGGCCCTTGCCGGCAAGGATGATCGGGGTGCATTTGGCTACCCGGCGCAGCCGGGTGTCTTCGCCTTTTGCTTCGGAGATATACTCGAGATACTCCCGTTGGCGGCCTGGTGTCAGCTCCTGGAAAGCCGCCTTCAGGGCTTTATCATTCCTGAAAGCTGCCTGCAATTCAGCCGGCGTCGCAATTGGGGCCTTTTTCTCCGGCTTGATCTCCTTGCCATCCTTTGCATTCTTTACTGCTTCAAGGACGTACTTCTTGACGAGGGCAGGCTTGATCTCCTTCATCGATGTAAATCGCCATTGTCGAAGCCCCCTGGTGCGTTCCTCATTGGCATTGACGAGGACTTTTTCCGGATCAGACAGAAATACCCCCTGGTGAAACCAGATCGTGGCAAAATGCTTAAACCCCCCGATGGCCACAACATTTTTCCCGTCAAGGGTATAGATCGGGCCACCCCATTTTATTTCTTCCTTGAGTCCTGTCGACAGGATGATTTCCCTGAGGAGCATGAGCTCTTCGACCCACGGTTCCATCTCTGCGATGATGTCTACGACAGAAGTTGATTTGCTGCGCATTGGTTGATTTCTTTGTTGCCAAAGATAAAGCAACGGATTGCTTATAAGCTTATGGGGGTGATAGGCTTATATACTTATACGTTGATGACTGGCCGACAGATTTGACTGGTGGAAACGGTGTTTAGAAAGTTGAGTCATGGCGCCGCTGGCTCCATTGGTTTAGAAAGTTTAGGAACCATACAATACTTAGCGGAGCCGAAGTATGAGATGATAACCAATCGACAATTTTTGGAATAGACAACAGAAGTTGTGCACCTATGGCGCACGAGTGCTCTTTGGAGCGCTATGTTACCAACCTATAGCCACTACGTGGCATTGATTTGAAGAAAACAAAGCCATAGCATTGTGGATTTAACAACTCTCCTTGCTCTATGCAGCACTATGCTCTATGCCCTATGCTCTATGCCTGATTGGCAAGCTGCCCGCAGGCGGCATCGATGTCCTTGCCGCGGCTTCGCCTCACCGTGATCATTACATCTTTACTCCTGACATAGCGGGCAAACTTATCCACCTGCTTTTCGTCGGCCCTTTCGAAAGGCACGCCCGGGACGGGGTTATATTCGATGACATTGACCTTGACGGGAAATTGTCCGCGGCATAGACGCACAAGTCTTTCTGCATCTTCCATGGTATCATTGAATCCCCTGAGGGCGATATATTCAAAGGATATGCGTCCGCCTGTTTGCTTGTAGAAATAATCCAGCGCTTCCATCAATGACCTGAGGCTGTTGGACTCATTGATGGGCATGATCTCATTGCGCTTCTTGTCATCTGCTGCGTGCAATGAAAGGGCCAGGTTGAATTTCACCTTCTCATCACCGAGACGGCGGATCATCTTGGCGATGCCTGCTGTGCTGACCGTAATGCGACGAGGAGACCATGCCATACCTTCGGGGCTGGTGATCTTCTGGATGCTTTCCATCATGGGACCATAGTTGAGCAGTGGCTCGCCCATGCCCATGTATACGATGTTGGTCAGTGGATATCCGAGTACTTCCTGGCTGACTTTGTTGGTATCGAATGCCTGATCATAGATTTCGGCGGCGGTGAGATTGCGTATCCTGCCCATCTTACCTGTGGCACAGAAGCTACACGTCAGGCTGCATCCAACCTGCACCGACACACAAGCTGTAGCCCGCTTGTCCTCCGGCACGGGGATCATGACGGTTTCTATTTTATTACCATCATGCAATCTGTACCTGCACTTGATCGTACCATCACTGCTGTTTTGCCTGACGTCCAGGGTGATACTCTGGAAGGTAAACTTATCACTGAGGTCATGACGCAGTGCAGCGGGTACATTGGTCATGTCGTCAAAGCTCTTGGCGCCCAGTTTCCACATCCAGTCAAAGACTTGTTTTGCCCGGTATGCAGGCTGGCCCATGCCTGCAAATGATTTTTGCAGTTCAGCAAAAGATTGGGACCTGATATCGGTTTTTGACATTGTGAATTGTGAGCTGTGAGTTGTGAGTTAGTTAAATCATGCCTCCCTCTTTGAAGGGGGTCGGGGGGGTGATTTTGTGAGTTGTGAATGTTGCTTCTACTTAGCGGACGGTTGGTGAGCTGTAGCACATGGTTGCGCGATAGCAGGTCGAACCAGTTGAAGTATGAGTTGTGAGTTTAAAATCGTGAGTCGTCAATCGTGAGAGCGTGAGAGCGTGAGAGCGTGAGAAGTTTGAGTGTGGTGAGTGCGAGTGAATATTCTGGTAGCTGGTGGCTGGTAGCTGACGGCTGATAGCTAAAACTGGTAGCTGACGGCTGATAGCTGATAGCTGATAGCTGAACAAACGAAATTACAACCGCACAGGTTCAACAGAGGGCTTTCTTACGATGATGCCTTTGTAAAGTTTGTGCTTGATCAGGCCTATGCGCTGAAACAAGTGTATCACAGAAACCTTCATGACACCCAGTCCGTACTTCATACTGCGGGGCAGGTTGATGGAGGAAGCTTCTTCAAAATATTTGGTAGGACAGGTGACTTCGCCAATCTGAAAACCGGCGTAGATGATCTGGGACAACATCTCATTGTCAAAGATGAAATCATCAGAATTGGTTTCAAAAGGGATAGCGCGCAGCACCTCGCTGCCAAAGGCTCTGTAGCCTGTGTGATACTCAGACAGCTTGTAGTTGACGAGGATGTTTTGAAAAAGGGTGAGGAAACGGTTAGCCCAGTATTTATAGATTGGCATGCCTCCCCTCAGGGCGCCTTTGCCCAGGATTCTGGAACCAAGCACTACCGGGTAGAGATTCTCTCCGATGATATTGACCATGCTTGGGATCAATAAGGGAGTGTACTGATAATCGGGATGCAGCATGATGACGATATCTGCATTGACTTCCAGTGCTTTCTTGTAGAGTGATTTCTGGTTGCCACCATAGCCTTTGTTTTGCTCATGGCGGATGATATGATGTATCCCCAGTGTGCGGGCTTCTTCGACTGTATTGTCGCGGCTGGCGTCATCACACAGGATCACTTCGTCGACGAGGTCGCGCGGGATTTCTGCATATGTTTTAGCCAGGGTTCTCGAGGCATTATATGCGGGAAGGACGACCACTACCTTTTTATCCTTATACATAGTTCAAAGATATACGGATTGGTTCAGATGAATGGAGTTGAGGCTTGGTACAAATAAAAAAGCCTCCGCAATTAAGCAGAGGCTTCTTTATATTTTCCTTTTCCTTAAGAATTACTTCTTGGCAGGAGCAGCAGGAGCTAATGTACCCATCAGTTGTGTGAGGGCAGACATTGCTGTATCTACACCACCTTTAACAGTGCCGTAGGTACCTTGCCAAGCTTTCAGGTTGTCGTTTGCTGTTGTTACTAAACCACCGAGGTCAGCTAACTGAGCGGTAACATCACCTTCGATTTTGCCAGCTGCAAGACCGTCTTTCAGTGCTGTTACTGCAGCTGATTTCTCAGTCCAGGTAGCAACGAAGTCGTTGATGTTTTGCTGAAGAGGAGCATAAGCGCCTAAAGCATCAGTTACTGCTTTCTGAGCAGCATCCCATGCAGCGGTTTGCTCTGGTTTCAGTTTCTTAGCAACCATTTCATCCAGTTTAACACCAGCGAGAGCTTGTGTGTAGTTGGTCAGGTCACTGCTCACTGTTCCTGAGAATTCAGTTACAGCTTTAGTTGTGTTGTCCCAGTTACCGGAAAGTTCTTCGATACCGGCACGGTATTGCTCAACGCCTTTGCAAGAGATCATCAGCAGAGGAAGGGCGAATAAAAACAGTTTTTTCATGTTGTTTGTGTTTTTGTCAATTGTGGGCGCAAATGTAATAGATATCCAGCGATTTAGCAGGATTTTTTTAACAGAATTTTAAACTTTATTATGGGGTACAGAAGAAAATTTCTTCGTATAAACCAATTTGAAATAATATTTGGTCTTTTGGTTCTTTTGCCGATGATAATGTGCTAAATAAGAAAAAGACAAAATCACATAAGAGGTGAAAATCAGGGGTATTCCAATGATTTTCATGGGTTTGCGAGCGTAGGTGGGGTGTAACCCAGGGAATAAACCCGAAATAGGGAAAGGATTTAGAATGCACCCGACCTGGCCCTATTCGGATTTTATCCTAAGGAATAACTACAGAAATTTGGAATATGACACCTCTGAAGTTCAATCTTAAACCGAAATGACGGGTCAAATAGGCAAATAATACTATTACCATATTGCCCTAAAGCATGTCCTTATTCCAACGTTGGATGTTTAACCGGATATAATCTGTAATCCTCTTGAATTCCTCCTCATCCCTGATGATATGGTCATGGAATCTCCCCTGCCAGGCAAATTCAAATCCCAACCGACGGGCATGTTTGGTGACAGCGGATTTATATGACCCTACAATAGATGATACTGTCCCTTTCCCCTGATTCCTGATTCGGGATTGTGCGGGGTTTGAATTTTCCGGATTCGGTACAATCGGATCCGGTACAATCGGATCCGGTACAATCGCCAATGGTAGAGACAAGGCATGCCTTGTCTCTACCATTGGCGATTCATTCGACGATTCATTTCGCGATTCATTCGACGATTCATTCGACGATTCATTCGAAGATTGATTCTGATTCAATATCAAAACCCCATGCACATGATCCGGCATGACCACAAATTCACCCAGATCACAATTTTTTGCGTGGTTTTTTATTTCAAACCACATCAGGTTGGCAATAATACCAATATTGGAAAAATGCATTTTACCATCAATGATTTCACCAAAATAATGATGCCGGTCCTTTGTACAGATGGTGATAAAATAGGCACAGCACTGACCATAATCCCACCAGGGGGCACGCGCAGATGCGATCCGATACCGGTCGCGGAATTTTTCAGACATGACGTTTTCAACTATGGTGAAGTAAAAAAGTCAGTTAAAATTAAGGGGAATCTTATTCGCTGTGCAAATCAATTTTGAAAAGTCTGAGAGATACTTCGCACGAAATCACAGTAATTGTTGACTGCCTACTGAAGACTGCTATCTAAACGACGCATTGATCTCCTCCAACGCCTCAGCACCGGGCATCAATACATCCTGCTTTAATGCATTGAGCGGAGTATCAGAAGTATTGAGCAATTTATGCACTTCAGGTTGCGCGGCATCAACATAGAGCAAGCCCGTGAGGACTTCACCCTTCTTGTTGGCATTGTGGATGGCATTGATGGCAGACAATCTATCCTTAGGATCCCAGCCAGCGGCAATGGAAGTCAAATGGATCATGGAGCCATCATGCATCTCGATGTATTTATTCTCTCCCGGTGCAACGGATGCAGTGATTTCAGATTTCTCAGGTACAAAATCTGCAATGGACGTAGAGCCCATGTGATCCCGCACATAGCTATATGACTTGGTAGACGTAGCGGTATTGTTGAACGTCACACATGGTGACAACACATCGATCAATGCAAATCCCTCATGGCTGATCCCAGCCTTGATCAAGGGAATGAGCTGGTCCTTATCACCTGAAAAACTCCGGGCTACAAATCCGGCACCGAGTTCAAGTGCAAGTCCTGCCAGGTCAATAGAACTGAAAAGTGTCGGATGACCGGCCTTACCAATCGAACCTATATCAGCCGTAGCCGAATCCTGTCCCTTGGTCAGTCCATAGCAACCGTTGTTCATCACGATGTAGATCATGTTGAGATTGCGGCGTATGACATGGGCAAACTGGCCCATCCCTATGGATGCTGAATCCCCATCACCACTCACACCGATATAGGTCAGGTCTTTATTGGCCATCACCGCTCCAGTGGCCACAGAAGGCATACGACCATGCACTGAATTGAACCCATGGCTATTGGCCAGGAAATAAGTCGGTGTCTTGGACGAACATCCAATACCTGAAATCTTAGCGATACGATGAGGTGGTATAGACAGTTCAAAACATGCCTGTATGATAGCAGCACTGATCGAATCATGTCCGCAGCCAGCACACAAGGTAGAGAGTGCACCTTCATATTCCTTCTTATGAAAACCAATTGCGTTGGTTCCTGCGCCCGGATGTCGGAATGTTGGTCTTTTATAGCTCATTATATGTTTGGCTTAGAAGATTAGTAGTTTAGGAGATTACAGTATACGGTAATCGGTATAAGGTAATCGGTATTCAGTAGGCAGTGAATTGTTAAGTATGACAGTATTCATGCTTTATACTTTGACTTCGCTATGCACACCACTTTTCATTTTTCATTTTCAAACAGCATTCTGCGGTTGAGGTATATGGCTGTGCACCTGGCGGATGATATTATCTGCCGTGATCGGGAAGCCATCGAAATTAAGTACAGCTACTAAACGCCGTGGATCGATCTCAAGTTCATTGATCAGGATGCTGCGCATCTGGCCATCCCGGTTTTGCTCCACGACATAGATGGTCTCGTGATCGAGGATGTAGTCAATCACAGCTTGTGGAAATGGAGCAGCTTTCAATCGCATGCCATCCATGCGGATTCCTTGTTCACGCAATTTGTCAATAGCCTCCAGTGCTGAATCAGTCGTCGTGCCAAAGAACAACATGCCCACTTCAGCGCCCTCAGGATCAGGATAAAACTGGGGAGCAGGAACTATGGTCTTGGCGGTATTCCATTTTCTGAGCAAGCGCTCCATGTTTCGCACATAGGCAGCACCTTCTTCAGTATATCGTGCATATTCATCCCTTGACGTACCACGTGTGAAAAACGAACCTTTTGAAGGGTGCGTGCCTGGTAGTGTACGATAGGTGATGCCATCCTTGTCTACATCGAGGTATCGGCCAAATTTTTCAAGGTTGTCAAGGTCATCAGCATCAAGCACCTTGCCCCTGTCATACTGTCTTGCAGGATCCCATGTCAATGGATCACACAGGTGGTCATTCATCCCCAGGTCAAGGTCTGTCATGACCATGATCGGAGTCTGCAGCCGCTCTGCCAGATCAAGTGCTGTGGCTGTCATTTCAAAACACTCTGTTGGGGTGCTTGGGAACAACAATACATGCTTGGTATCTCCATGCGATGCGTAGAATGCAAGCATGATATCTGATTGCTGTGTACGTGTCGGCATCCCTGTAGATGGCCCTGTGCGCTGCACATCAATCAGTACGGTTGGTATCTCTGCGAAATAGGCAAGACCCAGAAATTCATTCATAAGGGAAACACCAGGACCACTGGTAGCCGTAAAGGCCCTTGCGCCATTCCAGTTGGCACCTATCACAACGCCTATCGCAGCAAGTTCATCTTCAGCCTGGATGACTGCATAATTATGCTTGCCGGTTTCTTTATCAATGCGCAGTTCGCTGCAGTATTGTTCAAAGGCATCGGCCACAGAAGTAGATGGTGTGATCGGATACCAGGCCATGACAGTCGCGCCACCATATACAGCGCCGAGCCCGCAAGCGGTATTGCCATCCATCATAATCTTGCCTTTGGTGGCTTCCATCGGGCTTGCATGGAAAGGTAGTGGGCAAGGCCAGTGCTCCTTGGCATAGTTGATGCCAAGATCGAGGGCCTTGACGTTATTGGCTACCACTTTTTCCTTGCCGGGAAACTGATCGTTGAGCAGGCCGACAAAAACTTCTTTATCAATATTCAACAATGCCGAGCATGCGCCGACATAGATGATATTCTTAAACAACTGCCTGAACCTCGGATCTGCAAAGTGCTCATTGCTCAATTCCATGAGCGGTATTTCGAGGTAGTGCAGATCATCCCTTCGCTTGTCTTTTGGCAGTGGCCAGGTGCTGTCGTACATAAAATATCCACCGGCCAAGGTGTTCTTTAGGTCCTGGTCGATACTCTGTGGATTGACACTCACCATGAGGTTGATCCCTTCGCGGCGGCCGATATAGCCATCGCCATTGACCCTTACCTCATACCATGTAGGCAATCCCTGGATATTGGAAGGAAATATATTCTTTGCGGATACCGGCACTCCCATCCTGAAGATGGCTTTGGCAAACATAGTATTCGCGCTGGCTGAACCGGTTCCATTGACATTGGCAAACCGCACCACAAAATCATTTACACCACCGCTGACGGACATACATGAGAAGCTTTCGTGACATTATATAGGAATTTCTGCATATCCCATGCAGAGGTCGGACAACGCTCAGCGCAGAGTCCGCAATGGAGGCATACGTCTTCGTCCTTGACCATGACGCGGCCTGTAGGTAATATATCAGAGACGTATAGATCCTGGGATTTGTTGAGCGCGGGCATGGTCAGCCTGCCTCTCAACTCCTCTTCCTCTCCGTTGGTCGTAAATGTGATGCAGCTTGTAGGACAGATGTCCACACAGGCATCGCACTCTATACATCTGCTTTTTTCAAAAACAGTCTGCACATCACAGTTGAGGCATCGCTGCGCTTCCTTAAACCCGGTGAGTCCGTCAAAGCCAAGCTCCACTTCAATCATCCGGTTCTGCAAGGTCACTTCTTTATTGGCATGCGGTACTTTATACCGGTGATCTTCCACGACACTGTTGTCGTAGCTCCATTCGTGTATGCCCATCTTCTGGCTATACAGATTGGTCATCGGATCCGGCCTGTCGGTGATGTCCATGCTTTGACAGAACAATTCTATTGATACTGCAGCCTGATGGCCATGGGCTACCGCGGTGATCACATTTTGTGGACCGAAGGCTGCGTCACCGCCAAAGAAAACTTTAGGAAGTGAGGATTGCAAAGTGATCTTATTGACGACAGGCATTTCCCATTCGCCGAATTCAATACCGAGATCCCTTTCGATCCATGGGAATGCGTTGTCCTGGCCGATCGCCATGAGGACATCATCTGCTTCGATAAAGATATCAGGTTCATTGACCGGCACCAGACTTCTCTTGCCCTGCTCATCATAGACGGCCTGCACTTTAGAGAACATCATGCCTTTGAGCACGCCATTTTCCACCACAAAAGATTTTGGATTGTGGCAGTTCATGATCGGTATATCCTCATGCTGGGCATCTTCAATTTCCCACGCAGAAGCCTTCATATCTTCAAAGGGACTACGCACGACCACTTTCACATCCACTCCACCCAGACGGCGTGCGGTGCGGCAGCAGTCCATGGCGGTGTTTCCTCCTCCGACGACGATGACTTTCTTGCCGATCTTGTCGATATGGCCAAAAGCCACGCTGGCCAGCCAATCAATTCCGATATGTACGCTCTCCTTGGCATCCCAACGACCGGGCAATTTGGGGAGATCTTTACCTCTCGGAGCTCCTGTGCCGATAAATACAGCATCATAATCCTGTGCAAGAATTTCCTTCAGGCTGGAAACATAAGTATTGAAATGCTTGTGCACGCCCATGTCGAGGATAAAATTGACCTCCTGGTTGAGCACTTCTTCAGGCAACCTGAACGAAGGAATCTGGCTGCGCATAAAGCCACCGCCTGACTTCTGTTCGTCATACAGGTGGATCTCATATCCGATCGGGGCAAGGTCCCTGGCTACGGTGAGTGACGATGGTCCTCCACCGATAAGGGCTATTTTCTTGCCATTTGGGGCAAAAGGGCCTTGGGGTATGCGGGACGAAACGTCTCCTTTGTTGTCCGCCGCAACCCTCTTGAGGCGGCAGATGGCTACAGGTTTCTCCTCTACGCGCCCGCGGCGGCAGGCTGGTTCGCAAGGGCGATCGCAGGTGCGGCCCAATACGCCGGGGAACACATTGGATTCCCAATTGATCATATAGGCGTCGTCGTACCTGCCCAGAGCTATCATCCGGATATACTCCGGAACGGGGGTATGGGCCGGGCAAGCATATTGACAATCAACGACTTTATGGAAATATTCGGGATCGGTAAGATCTGTAGGTTTCAATTTTTCAAAAGTTGAGTCATGGTTACAAGACAAATAGGGCGCGAAAATTAGTGAAAAATCCTTGTTTTGGCCTGATTTTGAGGGTCAGGAATGGAAGAATTGGGTCAAAAACGTCCAATCGCTGATGATCCATCAAACCTCCCTACATTTGCGCCTCAATCGTACATTATGAGTGAGTATCATCCGGAGCCCTATTGGTCAGACGTAGCCAAGCGTATCAAGGCGCGAAAAGGGAAGAATGTCATCGCGGGTGATGATGAGCCTTACTACAGGTACAAGCGGGAGCGCTTCCTGGATCTGCTCAACGAGGTGGATTTCAAGGGCAAGACCGTCCTGGAGATCGGAAGTGGGCCTGGGGGAAACCTCAAGGCATTGCTGGCAAAGTCTCCAAAGTCGCTTACCGGTGTGGATATATCTCCAGACATGGTAGAGTTGGCAAAATCTAACCTGCCTCCTGAAGTCAACATCATCAAGGTCAATGGCACCAGCCTGCCGTTTGAAGACAAGCACTTTGACTATGTCTTTAGTGCTACAGTATTACAACACAATACAGATGAAACCATGCTTCGCGCCTTGATGGCTGAGATGTGCAGGGTCGCCGGAGAGAAGGTATTCCTGTTTGAGCGCATCGAAGATGAAATCATGGGTGACGAGCTATGCTATGGCCGTCCGGTATCTTTCTATGCATCGATCTGCAAGCAGCATGGTTTTGAACTGGTCTCCTCCAAGTGGATCAACATACGTAGCAGCTACTATGTGAGTGGAGCTATCCGTAAAGGACTGAATCCAAAGACGAGAGTAGAAGGTGAGCCACTAAATAGCATCTCTGTTTTCCTCCAAAACCTTACGTTGCCCGTGACCAGGCAACTCGACAAAGTCTTCACATCACGAAGGGATGTGGCCAGGCTCGAATTTAAGAGAGTAAAGGCATAGCTGAGTCCTTACTAAACAATGGTATCCCTTAAGACCGCACGCTCACATGCCCTGACCTTTGAAGGTGCGGAAGAACAGCCCCATTTTGAAAAACCATCCTTCAGGGTAAAGAAGAAAATATTCATGACCCTGGATGAGCCCAAAAATATCGCCTGCATCAAACTACCCGACATTGAGCAGGATATCTTCTGCACTATTGATGCCAACATGATCTATCCTGTGCCCAACAAATGGGGAAAGCAGGGATGGACCTTGATCAATCTCAAGCTCATCAAGAAGGAGTTGTTTGTTGAAGCGCTTACGGTATCGTATTGTCATGTGGCGCGGAAGAAACAGGGCTGAGGCCAAGGTTGAAAACCAATAAACTTATCAACCTATAAGCTTTATAAGCTCCATTTGCCCTCCGGCCGAATTCGGACAAAATTGCTTATGTTCGTATACTCAAAGACCAGATATCAGCACCGAGCAAATCATATCACTTCTAAAAGATCGGAAAGAGAAAGGGATGTCCCTGCTCTACGACCGCTATGCAGACAGCCTGTTTGGCGTGGTGAGCCGAATCCTGGGAGATGACCAGATCGCGGAGGATATCCTGCAGAAAACCATGTTGAAAATCTGGAATGGCATCGATGGGTTTGACCCTTCCAAGGCCTCCTTTTTCACCTGGATGAGTGTAATCGCCCGAAATACGGCACTGGACCAGAAGCGCCTGAAGACATTTCAGGACCGGCAGAAAACTATTTCGGTCGATGAGATCGTATATAGGCCGATGATCAGTACACCCGAGGGCACAAGCATAGATGCCGCCGCCCTGTTGTCCAAGCTGGATACCAACTACAGGTTGGTGCTGGAATATGCCTATTTGAAGGGCTACACCCAGCAGGAGATATCCGAAACCCTTGATATGCCCCTCGGGACTGTCAAGACCAGGCTTCGGGCAGCGATAGGAATGCTCCGGGACGTACTGAAAGAAGAAAAACAATATTTCCTGGGAGGACCGGGGCTCAGAAGCATATTATTGATGATAAAGTGGATATAGCGGAAATCAGGTCATCGGGTTTATTGGAGCTGTACATCATAGGACAGCTTTCCCCGGCCGAAATGGCTGAAGTGGAGGGCTATCTGGTATCCTATCCTGAGCTCCGTGAGGATCTCAAGGAGATCGAGCGAAGCCTGGAATTTGTAGCCATGAGCGCTGCCCGACCTGCACCTCCCGGATTAAAGACAAAGATCCTCGACGAAATAAAAAATACGCCTTCCTCCGGAGGTACCGGATCAGGTGCTTCTGGAACCGGCTTTTTAGGCGGGGGGCTCCTTGCAGCAGTCCTTGGCGGAGGATTACTGATCATGGGATTCTTCCTGGTGCAGAAAAACAACACTGTATATCAACTGCAACAGGTGCTGAATACCCAAAGGGATTCATGCGACCAATCCACCCAGGCATTGAATTCGCAATTGGATCTCCTCAGGCAGTTGACCTATCCTGACAATAAAATCCTTCCATTCCAGGCTACTCCTGGTTACGCTGCAACTGACCTGTACCTGCATTATAATGTGGTGACGAAACGGAGCTTTATCCAAGTGCGTAATCTGCCAGCCCTGGCTGCTAATCAATCCTTCCAGCTCTGGTCTCTTAAACCAAATCAGGCTCCTTCACCGCTCACGGTTTTTGACATTCCTTCCAATGGATTGATCGAAGTGACGTTTGAAGCCGGCACGGATACGTATGCCATCACGATTGAACCAAAGGGAGGCCGTGAAACGCCTACGCTGGAGAATCTGATCGGGACGGTGAGTGTTGCAGGAATGTAATGCATAGCGCAGAGAGCATAGCGCATAGCGCTGAGTGTGGGTAGTGTGATGAGTGTAGGCAGTGGGCTGTAAGCAGTATTCAGTAAACAGTTAGCAGTAAGCAGTATTCAGTAAACAGTTAGCAGTATTCAGTAAACAGTTAGCAGTAAGCTGTGGGCAGGGAGCAGTTGGCAGTGGGCAGTTGGCAGTGGGCAGGGAGCAGGGAGCAGTAAGCAGTAAGCAGTAAGCAACTGTTTGAGTAGTATGGTAAATTTGAAAGCTAATAAGCAAATCTTGTTTGATGGAAATAAAAATCGCTACGGCGCAAGATGTAGATAAGCTCATTCCGGTGCTGATCGAATTGAGGCCACATCGTACTCCTGAGCAATTGCGGGAAATGATGATCAGCCAGATCAATGATGGATTTAAGCTTGTCTATGCAGGCAATGATAC
>WBZX01001393.1_pt1 | contig 18235 bp, 16 predicted proteins | sample 5204211 | NCBI WGS metagenome assembly WBZX01 (sample SAMN12344362, study PRJNA552823) | activated sludge metagenome | biome: Activated sludge suspended growth; feature: Nitrification reactor; material: Wastewater; isolation source: activated sludge from nitrification reactor of wastewater... | reverse complement strand
TTCTTCGGTTCTTCAGGCTCATCCATCGGGTGAGTGTGCCAAACCGCCTCAAACCCGCGTCAATACTGACAAAACCCGCCGCAACACTGGTTCAACTGCTGTTCTTAGGGTCATTCCCTCGCCGCCAGCGCCGTTATTCCCGCGAAGGCGGGAATCCATGTCTTTCAGCGTCGGCTGCAGCAGCGCAGCGGCGGCGCCTTCGGCCAACGGGCTCCTCGCGGACCAGCACCGCGCCCCCTGTCGCACCTGCGCTCTCTTGTCCCGCCTTGGCCCTCGTCGCTGTCAACCCACACGCGAATGTGCCCTCTGTCCGAAGGCACCGCCGCTGCCCTGCAACCACCGACGGTGGCGGTTCTCTTGGTGACGCACCACCGTCGTCTCAAGCAGAGGGGAGATGGAGTCGGGCGGGTACCCGGCGACCTCTGCCCGCCACTGAACTATGGGTGACGGCAATGCGCCGCAAGCCGAACCTCAACCCGTGTTGCGCAAGCCCGCTGCGATGCCGTTGATGCTGAGGTGGATGCCGCGCTGCACGCGCTCGTTCACCGCCTCGCCATCGCGTTGCTTGCGGTAGCGGCGCATCAGTTCCACCTGCAGGTGGTTGAGCGGGTCGAGGTAGGGGAAGCGGTGCTCGATGGAGCGGGCCAGCGCTGGGTTGCTCAGCAGCCGGTCGGCCTCGCCAGTGATGAGCGTGAGCGCTTCGTTGGTGCGTTCCCACTCGGCACGCACGGCGGTGAAGATCTTCTTGCCCAGGCGCTTGTCTTCCACCAGCTCTACATAGCGGGCGGCGATGCGCAGATCGCTCTTGGCCAGCACCATGTCCAGGTTGCTGAGCAGGGTGCGGAAGAACGGCCACTGCTTGAACATCTTGCGCAGCAGCTCCAGCTTTTGCTCGCGCAGCTTCTTGTCGTTGCCCAGAAAGCTCTCCACCGCCGAACCAAAGCCGCACCAGCCCGGCAGCGCCACGCGGCACTGGCCCCATGAGAAACCCCAGGGGATGGCGCGCAGGTCTTCGATCTTGCGGGTGGCTTTGCGGGATGCCGGGCGCGAGCCAATGTTGAGCTCGGCAATTTCGCGGATGGGCGTGGCCGAGAAGAAATAGTCGGTGAAGCCCGGGGTCTCGTACACCAGCGCGCGGTACGCGGCCATGCTGGCCTCGCTCAGCGCGGCGGCGGCGTCCAGAAAGGCCTTGGGTGCCGCCTTGGTGGGGTGCAGCAGGGTGGCCTCCAGCGTGGCGGCCACCAGGGTCTCCAGATTGCGCCGGCCGATCTCGGGGTGGGCGTACTTGCTGGCGATCACCTCACCCTGCTCGGTCAAGCGGATCTGCCCGTTCACCGTGCCCGGGGGCTGGGCCAGGATGGCCTGGTAGCTGGGGCCACCGCCCCGGCCCACGGTGCCGCCGCGGCCGTGGAACAGGCGCAGGCGGATGCCATGAGTCCCGGTGCCCCTGGAAGCGTCGCTGCGCGACGCTTCGTCCCCCGAGGGGAGCGCGCCGCCTTGGGAGCGGCCCGGTGGCGGCGCCTGCAGCGGGCTGAAGATTTCCACCAGCGCGATCTCGGCGCGGTAGAGCTCCCAGTTGCTGGTGAAGAAACCGCCGTCCTTGTTGCTGTCGGAGTAGCCCAGCATCACGTCCTGCTCGCCACCGCCGCGCCGCAGCATGGCGGCGATGCCCGGCAGCGCGTAGAACTGCTGCATGATGGGCCCGGCGTTGCGCAGGTCGGCAATGGTCTCGAACAGCGGAGAAACGATCAGGTCGGCCTCGGCGCTGTCATCGAGCGTGCCGCGCAGCAGGCCGCATTCCTTCTGCAGCAGCAGCACCTCCAGCAGGTCGCTCACCTCCTCGGTGTGCGAAATGATGTAGTGGCGGATGGCCTCGCGGCCGAAGCGCTGGCGGCCTTCAAAGGCGGCCTCGAAGATGGCCAGCTCGCTCTGCGCCAGCGCCGAATACTCGGCACCGCGCACGCGCAGGCCGCGGGCGTCGTTCAGCTGAGCCAGCAGCAGCGCGCGGCGCTGGTCCTCGCTGAGCGACGAGTAGTCGGCCTCGATGCGGGCCACGCGCAGCAGCTCGGCCACCACGGCCTCGTGCTGGTCCGAGCTCTGGCGCAGGTCCACCGTGGCGAGGTGGAAGCCGAACACCTGCACGGCGCGCATCAAAGGGGCCAGGCGGGGCGCCACCAGGGCCTGGGCGTGGTGGGTGCGCAGCGAGCGTTCGATGATGGCCAGGTCGGCCAGGAACTCGCCCGGCGTGGCATAGGGGTTCTGCGGCGCCACGGCGTGGCGCAGGGCCTCGGTGCCGGTCAGCTCCTGCAGCGTGGCGGCCAGGCGGGCATAAATGCCGATCAGCGCGCGGCGGTAGGGCTCGTCCTCGCGGTGCGGGTTGCGGTCGGGCGAGCGTTCGGCCAGGGCCAGCATCTCGGGCGACACGGGGGCCAGCATCTGCGACATCGACAGCTCGCCGCCCAGCGTGTGCACTTCGGTGAGGTAGTGGCGCAGCACGGTCTCGGCCTGGCGCGACAGGGCCAGGTTCAGCGTCGGCGCGGTGACGTTGGGGTTGCCGTCGCGGTCGCCGCCGATCCAGTGACCCATGCGGAAGAAGCTGGGCACGCTGTGGCCGGGCAGGGCCTGCTCGATCTCACGGTACATGCGCGGGATCTGGCGCAAAAAGGTGGCGTGGTAGTAGCTCAGCGCGTTCTCGATTTCGTCGGCCACGGTGAGCTTGGCGTAGCGCAGCATGCGGGTCTGCCACAGCTGGGTCACGCGGGCGCGGATCAGGTCGGTGTTCTCTTGCAGGTCGGTCTCGGTGCACAGCTCGTCGCGCTGGCCGATCAGCTTGGCGATGGCGCGCTCGGCGTCGAGGATGCTGGTGCGCTGCACCTCGGTGGGGTGGGCGGTGAGCACCGGCGAGATGTAGGCATGTGCCAGCGCGGCGGCGATGTCGGCACCGCGGTGGTCTGCCTTGGCCAGCTTTTCAAAGCAGTAAGCCAGCGAGCCCTCGTGCAGGCTGCCCTGGGCCTCGTGCACCTCGCGGCGGCGCACGTGGTGGCGGTCCTCGGCGATGTTGGCCAGGTGCGAGAAGTAGCTGAAGGCGCGGATCACGCTCACGGTCTGGTCGGCCGAGAGGTTCTTCAGCAGTCGATCGAGCACGCGGCCGGCCGAGGCGTCCTTCTTGAGCCGGTAGGCCACCGAGAGCTGGCGCACGCGTTCGATGAGGTCAAAGGCCGCCCGGCCTTCCTGCTCGCGGATCACGTCGCCCAGGATTCGGCCAAGTAACCGAATGTCTTCTACCAGAGGGCGGTTCTTCTCGGCGGCGTCGCTGGCACTGCGCGATTTTCTCTGCACGGGCGTTGAAACGACGACGCGAGAGGCCGTGGTGCTGGGGGCTGATTTGGGGTTGGCGGCGCGTGGCATGGAGTGCTCCGTTTGGTGTAACCGGGTTACCAATCGCAAATCGTATCAGTTTGGGTTCCGGCCGTGGGTGGGGTCTGAGGGCCGGGCGCGATAATTCAGCCATGAGTGAACACGCCGCAACAAAATCCCCCGCCGTCGTCATCGCCACCCGCGAGAGCCGCCTGGCCCTCTGGCAGGCCGAGCACGTGCGCGACCGCCTTGCCAGCGAATTGGGCCTCAGCGCCGAGCTGCTGGGCATGACCACCCGGGGCGACCAGATCCTCGACCGCAGCCTCTCGAAGGTGGGCGGCAAGGGCCTGTTCGTGAAGGAGCTGGAAACCGCGCTGGAAAGCGGCGCCGCCCGCCTGGCCGTGCACTCGCTCAAGGACGTGCCCATGGACCTGCCCGAGGGCTTTGTGCTGGCGGCGGTGCTGGAGCGCGAGGACCCGCGCGACGCCTTTGTCTCGAACAAGTACGACAAGCTTGCCGCGCTGCCGAACGGCGCTGTGGTGGGTACCTCCAGCCTGCGCCGCGTGGTGCAGATCCAGTCGCTGCGCCCGGACATTCGCATCGAGCCGCTGCGCGGCAACCTCGACACCCGCCTGCGCAAGCTCGACGATGGCGGCTACGACGCCATCGTGCTGGCCGCTGCCGGCCTGAAGCGCCTGGGCCTGGCCGCGCGCATCCGCTCGGTGTTCGACGAAGCCGACATGATTCCCGCCGCGGGGCAGGGCGCCCTGGGCCTGGAAGTGCGCGAGGACGACGCCGAGCTGCGTGCCGCCCTGGCCCGCATGAGCCACAGCGCCACCTGGCTGGCCACGCACGCCGAGCGCGCTGTCTCGCGCGCCCTGGGCGGCAGCTGCAGCGTGCCGCTGGCGGCCCACGCCGTGGTGGCCGACGGGCAGATGCGCCTGGAGGTGGCCCTGGGCCATGCCGGCGATGCTACCCAGCCACTGTTGCGCGCCACGGTGCAGGGCGCGGTGCCCGACACCGCCGCCGCCGAAGCGCTGGGCCGCGACGCCGCCCAGCGCCTGCGCGCCGCTGGTGGCGAGGTGTATCTGCAGGCCCTGCACGCGTGAGCCCGGCACGGCCCGGGCCCACCCGGGTGTGAACCTGCCGGTCAAGGCCAGACGCATCAAATGAGCACCCTCTTGGAATCCACTGGCGGGCCTTTGTTGTTGGTGACGCGGCCCGCCGAGCAAGCCGCCGGCTGGGTGAGCAAGCTGCGTGCCCAAGGTCTGCGGGCCGAGGCCCTGCCGCTGATCGCCATCGGCCCCGCGCCCGACGCCCACGCGCTGAGCGAGATGCTGGCGGCGCTGCGTCCCGGTGCGCTGGTGATGTTCGTCAGCCCCAATGCGGTGCAGCAGACCGCAGCGGCGCTGGGTGGGCGATTGCCTTGGCCCGAGGGCGTGCGCGCAGGGGCCACGGGGCCGGGCACCGTGGCGGCGCTGCAGGCGGCCGGCGTGAACCCCGGCCGCATCGTGGCGCCCTCCGAGGTCGCGCTGCAGTTCGATTCCGAAGCCCTCTGGGCCCTGCTTCAGCATGAAGATTGGCAGGGCCGCCAGGTGCGCGTGGTGCGTGGCGAAGGCGGCCGCGAGTGGTTTGCCGAGACCTTGCGCGCCGCCGGTGCCGAGGTGCAACTGGTGCAGGGCTATTCGCGCTGCGCGGCCACGCTGGACGTCCATGGTCAGGCCCTGCTGCAGCAGGCTTTGGCATGGCCGCAGGACTGTGTCTGGCTGTTCAGCAGTTCCGAGGGCATCGACCACCTGATGGCCATGGCGCCGCAGGCCGACTGGTCGGCCTCGGTGGCCTGGGTATCGCACCCCCGCATCGCCGAGCGGGCCCGGTCGCGGGGCTGGCGGCAGGTGCTGCAACTGCCTCCGGGGCTGGACGCCATCGTGCAGGCCGTGCACGGTGGCCAGGCGGCCTGATCCTGACGGAGGTGATCGGCACGCCACTGTGGTGCCAATGCCGCGCCCGGCCTGAGGCGCAGGCGGCGCCAAAGGGGCGGTCGATACAATCGGCCCCCATCGTGAGCCAGCCTTTGCCGCCCTCTCCGGACCCCGCCGTCCCCCCCGTTGCTGCCGCCTCGGCTGCGGCCGCCGCGCCCGTGGCTGTGGCGCCGGCCAGCCCGCTGCGCCAGACGCCCAACATCTGGGTGCTGGGCGCGGTGGCGCTCACCGCACTGTCGGTGGGCAGCCTGGCCCTGGTCTGGAGCACACAGCAGCGTGTGCGCTCGCTGGAGCAAGAGCTCGTGCGTCGCCAGCAAGGCAGCCAGGACCAGGCCACCGAAGCCCGTTTGCTGGCCCGACAGGCCCATGACACTTCGGCCGACGTGGCCGCCAAGATGGCCCTGATCGAAGGCCGCGTGGCCGAGTCAGCCCTGCAGCGCAGCCAGGTGGAGGATCTGGTGCAGTCACTGTCGCGTTCGCGCGATGAGAACGTCGTGGCCGACGTGGAAGCCTCGCTGCGCGTGGCCATGCAACAAGCCGCCATCACGGGCAGTGCCGAGCCCCTGGTGGCCGCATTGAAGCAGGCCGACGAGCGCCTGGCACGCTACAACCAGCCGCGTCTGGAGCGCGTGCGCCGCGCCGTGGCCCGCGACCTGGACCGTGCCCGCAGCGCGCAGATGGTGGATGTGCCCACGCTGTCCATCCGCATCGATGAGGCCGTGCGGCTGGTGGATGACCTGCCGCTGGTGGCGTCGTCCCCCGTGGCACGCCGTGGCGATGTCGAGCCCGCACGGCCGGTATTGCCCAAGGCGTCCGCCCCGGCCGCCTCCCAGCCCGAAGCCGGCTGGGGCCAGGCCACGCTGGCGCCCTGGCGCAAGGTGGCCGACCAGGTGTGGCAAGAGGTGCGCTCGCTGGTGCGCGTCACCAAGGTGGACCACCCCGAGGCAGCCCTCATAGCGCCCGAGCAGGGCTACTTCCTGCGCGAGAACCTCAAGCTGCGCATGCTCAACGCCCGGCTGTCGCTGCTCTCGCGCCAGTTCGACCTGGCCCAGGCCGATCTGGCCCAGGCCCAGGCCATGCTGGAGCGCTACTTTGATCACAACTCGCGCCGTGTGACGGCCATGTCCGACCTGGTGCGTCAGGTGTCGCAGCAGGGCCGGCAACTGGCGCTGCCGCGGCCGGACGAAAGCCTGGCCGCGCTCACCACTGCCGCCGCCGGCCGCTGAGGCGGCATCCCGACGATGCGCTCCATCATCTGGCTGATCCTGCTGTTCGTGGCCGCCGTGGTGGCCGCCACGGTGCTTGGCCGCAACGATGCGCTGGTGTCGGTGTTTTACGGCGAGTGGCGGCTCGACCTCTCGCTCAACCTCTTCCTGCTGGCCATCGTGGGCCTGGTGCTGTTGCTGTTCGCCGCACTGCAGGCCAGCAACAGCTTGCTCAGCTTGCCGCAGCGCGCCCGCGAGTGGCGCCAGCTCAAGCGCGAGCGGGCTGCCTCTGCCGCGCTGCGCGACGCCTGGGCCGAGCTTTTGGCCGCCCGCTACGCCAGAGCCAAACGCCTGGCCCAGCGCGCGCTCGATCTGCAGGCCGAAGTACCTGAGCTGAAGAACGATGTGCAGTTCGCCGTGCTGGCCCAAGTGGCCGCTGCCACCGGCCTGCACCGCCTGCAAGACCGCAGCGGCCGTGACGAGCGCGTGCGGGTGGCTCTGCAACTGGTGCGCGAGAGCCTGGGCGCTGGCAGCGCTGCCGACGGCGTGCAACTGCTGGCAGCCGAGTGGGCCTTGGACGACCGCGACGCCGCCCGCAGCCTGACCTTGTTGAGCGAACTGGCCCCGGGCGTGGCCCGCCGCACCCAGGCCCTGCGCCTGAAGCTTCAGGCCACGCGCCAGCAGCGCAAGCCGCTGGAGGCCTTGCAGACCGCGCGCCTGCTGGCCAAGCACCAGGGCTTCTCCACGTTGGCCGCGCAGTCGCTGCTGCGCTCGCTGGCCATCGAGGCGCTGGACCAGAGCTACGACATGGCCCAGCTGACGGCCGTCTGGCAGGCGCTGGACAGCAGCGACCGCGGCGACCCCTGGGTGGTGGCCCGCGCTGCCCGCCGAGCACAAGCACTGGGCAGGCCCGAACAGGGCCGCCAGTGGCTGCAGCCACTGTGGGATCAGAGTGCCAAGGTCGAGCCCGACGCCCGCAAGCAACTCGCGCTGGGCCTGGTGGACTGTGTGCAAGGTGCCGGCACCGACTGGCTCACCCGCGTGGAAACCTCGCTGGCCCGCAACGGCCACGAAGGCGCCTTGGTGGCCGCCGCCGCCGTGGTGTTTGCCGAGCGGCAGCTCTGGGGCAAGGCCCGCCGCCTGCTGGAACAAACCGCCAACGCGGCCGACTTGCCCGCCGGCGTGCGGCGCAACGCGCTGCGCCGTCTGGCCACCCTGGCTCGCGACGAGGGTGATGAAGTCGCCGCCGCCCGCCACGAACATCGCGCTGCAGCGATCGATTGACGCCCGGAAAAACCATGCTATACTGCTAGCTTCAGCAAGGCAGGGGGTTTATCTTCAGGCCAAGCATTGCGGCTGTAGCTCAGTTGGATAGAGTACTTGGCTACGAACCAAGGGGTCGTGGGTTCGAATCCTGCCAGCCGCACCAGAATTTGCGTTCTAGATCAACGGGTCAGATGTCCAGACATCTGACCCGTTTTTCTTTTCCAGCGCCCACCTTCTGCGGCCCGCGCGAATTGCGGCGCATCAAGCCAGCCCGGCAGGGCCACCGCACAATAGCTGCATAGAAAATGCATCTTTAATGCGACCCACCATGCGGCTCACCACCTTCACCGACTACAGCCTGCGCGTGCTGATCTACCTGGCCGTGGTGCCCGGGCGGCGAGCCACCGTGGCCGAAGTGGCGGCGGCCTTCTCGGTCTCGGCCCACCACCTGACCAAGGTGGTGCACTTCCTGGGTCAGCAGGGCTGGCTGGCCAATGTGCGGGGCAAGGGGGGCGGCATGGCGCTGGGGCTGGCGGCCGAAGGCATCGTGGTGGGCGCCGTGGTGCGCGCCACCGAGGGCCAGGCCCTGCCAGCCGAGTGCTTTGGCGATGCGCCGGGCCTGTGCACCATTGTCAAGGTCTGCCAGTTGCGCGGTGCGCTGCAGGAGGCCGTGGACGCCTTCTACGCCGTGCTTGACGGCTACACGCTGGCCGACCTGGTGCGGCAGCCGCAGGCCCTGGGCCGTGTGCTGCAGCTCACCCCGGCCGCCACCATGCGCCCAGCACGCGCCTGAAGAACCGCCCATGACCGACCCGATCGCATCCCCCTTTCCCTACGAAGGCCCTGCCGAGTGGCAGCCGTCCGTCGTGACCGCGCTGCGGCGCGTGGTGGACCCGGAGATGGCGCTCACCATCGTGGATGTGGGCCTGGTCTATGGCGTGCACATCGGCGCAGACACCGCACGGGTGCGGCTCACCATGACCTCGGCCGCCTGCCCGGTGGCCGACGTGATCGTGGACGACGTGCAGCGCGAGCTCGACCGCGTGCTGCCGCCCGAACTGCAGATCGAGGTGGAGATGTGCTGGGAGCCGCCCTGGACCCCCGAGCGCATGAGCGAGAGCGCCAAGCGCTTCATGAAATGGTGAGCACCGCCACCCCACGCCGTGGCGCCCAGGTGCGGGCCCCTACACCGGTGCTGGCCCGCGTGGCCAAGCCGGTGCTGCTGGCCCTGGTGGCGCTGTCACTGGTCTCGGCGGTGGTGGGTGGCCTGGTGCGTGCCGGCGCAGCGGGCCAGGCCTTGCCTGCGCAACCCTGGGCCGGGCAGGCGGCAGCGCTGCACGCGGCGTTGATGCTCTCGGGCTTTTTGGGCACCGTCATCGCCATCGAGCGGGCCGTGGCGCTCAAGCAGCGCTGGGCCTTTGCGGGGCCGCTGGCTTCGGGCCTGGGCAGTGTGTGCCTGCTGCTGGGGCAACCCGCACTGGGCGCCTGGCTGGGCGTGCTGGCCGCGGGTTGGTTTGTGGCGGTGAACGCGGTGCTGGTGCAGCGCCAGCGTGCCGCCCACACGGCCTTGCTGCTGGTGGGCGCGCTGGCCTGGCTGGTTGGCGCCCTGCTGTTCGCCTCCGGCCGACCCATGGTGGCCACGCTGCCATGGTGGTGGGCGTTCCCGGTGCTCACCATCGCCGCCGAGCGGCTGGAGATGACGCGTCTGATGCGCCGCCACCCGGCCGCCCACCCCGCGCTGCTGGCCATCCTGGCGGTGCTGCTGGCGGGCGCGGTGTGGTCGGGCTTCGACGCGCTGCTGGGCGGCACGCTGTACGGCCTGGCACTGATGGCGCTCGCCGCCTGGCTGGGCCTGTTCGACATCGCCCGCCGCACCATGCTGGCGCATGGCCTCAGCCGCTACATGGCGGTGTGCCTGCTGCTGGGCTATGCCTGGCTGGGGCTGGCGGGCTTGGCTTGGTGGGGCACGGCCTGGGGTTGCCCTGGGCGCGACCTGGCGCTGCACGCGCTGGGGCTGGGCTTCATCATCAGCATGGTGATGGGGCATGCGCCCGTCATCCTGCCGGCGGTGGCGCGGGTGAAATTGCTGTTCGGCCCGTGGTTCTACGCCCCGCTGGCGCTGCTGCACGGGTCGCTGGTGCTGCGCCTGTTCGGTGGTGCCGCCCTGCATGGCACGGGCGCGGCACTGAATGCTGCAGCGCTGGCGCTGTTTGCGGCCGTGGTGCTGGGCTCAGCCCTGGCGTGGCGCCTGGGTCTGGGCCAGGACGGCGCGCAGTGACACCACCTCGCCAATGACGATCAGCGCTGGCGCTTGCACGTTGTGCGCCACCGCCAGGCCGGGCAGTTCGGCCACGCTGCCGGTGATGCAGCGCTCGTTGGTTCGCGTGGCGTTCTCCACCACCGCAGCCGGTGTGCGGGCTGCCAGGCCGTGGGCGATGAGCTGCGCGCAGATCAGCGGCAGGGTGCCCACACCCATGTAGATCACCACGGTCTGGCGCGGGCGCGCCAGCGTGGCCCAGTCCAGGTCCAACTGGCGGCTTTCACGCAGGTGGCCGGTGGTGAAGATGAGCGTGCCGGCATGGTCACGGTGGGTGAGCGGGATGCCCACGCTGGCCGCCGCCCCCTGCGCGGCCGAGAGCCCCGGAATGACGCTGAAGGGGATGCCCGCTTCGGCCAGCGCCTGCGCTTCCTCGCCACCGCGGCCAAAGATGTAGCCGTCGCCACCCTTGAGTCGCAGCAGCGCGCGGCCACTGCGCGCGTGGTGCAGCATCAGTTCGATGATCTGGTCCTGCGGCAGCGTGTGGTGCGAGGCTTTCTTGCCCACATCGATGCGCTCGGCCTCGGGCGGCAGCAGCGACAGCACCTCGGGGCTCACCAACTGATCCACCAACACCAAAGACGCGCTCTGCAGCGCGCGCACGGCCTTCACCGTCAGGAGGTCGGCGTCGCCGGGGCCCGCGCCCACCAAGGTCACATGGCCGAGACATGGGGCACCCGGCTGCGGTGTACCGCAGCCGGGTGCCCTCTGAGCATGGCGCTGGGCGTTCATCAGCAGCGCTTCATTGAACATGTTCATGGCGGGGTCTTTCTTCTCTGGGAGGCGTGGGGCGCATGTTCCGAGCGCACGTCGTTCGCGTCCTTGAACCAGTTCAAGGACGGCCCCACCCCCTCGCGCAGACCATGCAATCCGCTCGCTGCCAGACGATGGACAGCCGCCCGGCGAGCGTGGCCTGAGGCATTCCTGCAGGCACCCACCAGCGCTGACCTCACATGGAGAAGACCCAATGAACACTCGCAAGATCGCCAGTCTGACGATGCTGGCCATGGCCACATGGCTCAGCACCGGTGCCTGGGCGCAAGACAAGAAGAACGTCTCGCAGCCCGAGATGAACTACCAGGCGGGCGGCTCGCCCTTGGCCAACGAGGCCATGTACCAGAGCACCAACCCCAAGGCCCCCGCGATGACGCAGGCCGAGTTCGACAAGGCCCGCCAGATCTACTTCGAGCGTTGCGCGGGTTGCCACGGCGTGCTGCGCAAGGGCGCCACCGGCAAGCCGCTGACGCCCGACATCACGTTGGGCAAAGGCACCGACTACCTCAAGGTCTTCATCGCCTATGGCTCGCCGGCCGGCATGCCCAACTGGCAGACCAGTGGCGAGTTCGATGAGAAGACCGTTGACCTGATGGCCCGCTACGTGCAGCAAGACCCTCCGCAGCCGCCGGAGTGGGGCATGGAGCAGATGAAGCAGAGCTGGAAGGTCATCGTGCCGCCCGAGAAGCGGCCGACGAAGAAGATGAACAGCTACAACATCAGCAACATCTTCAGCACCACCTTGCGTGATGCCGGCGAGGTGGCGCTGATCGACGGCGACACCAAGCAGATCATCAGCATCATCAAGACCGGCTACGCGGTGCACATCTCGCGCCTGTCGGCGTCTGGCCGCTACCTGTTCGTGATTGGCCGCGACGCCAAGATCAACATGATCGACCTGTGGATGGAGAAGCCCGACAACGTGGCCGAGATCCGCGTGGGCCTGGAAGCCCGCTCGGTGGACACCAGCAAGTACAAGGGCTATGAAGACAAGCTGGCCATTGCCGGCAGCTACTGGCCGCCGCAGTACACCATCATGAACGGCGACACGCTGGAGCCGCTGAAGATCGTGGGCACCCGCGGCATGACGGTGGACAAGCAGGAATACCACCCCGAGCCGCGCGTGGCCTCCATCGTGGCCAGCCACTTCAAGCCCGAGTTCGTGGTGAACGTGAAGGAAACCGGCAAGACCCTGCTGGTGGACTACAGCAATCTCAAGAACCTCAAGACCACCGAGATCGAGACCGCGCGTTTCCTGCACGACGGCGGCCTCGACAGCACCCACCGCTACTTCATGGTGGCCGCCAACCAGAGCAACAAGATTGCCGCCATCGACCTGAAGGAAGGCAAGCTGGCCTCGCTGATCGACGTGGGCAAGATCCCGCACCCGGGCCGTGGCGCCAACTTCACCCACCCGCAGTTCGGGCCGGTGTGGGCCACCAGCCACCTGGGCGACGAGACCATCTCGATGATCGGCACCGACCCCAAGGGCCACCCCAAGCAGGCCTGGAAGGTGGTGGACACCGTCAAGGGCCAGGGCGGCGGCTCGCTGTTCATCAAGAGCCACCCCAAGAGCACCCACCTGTACGTGGACACGCCGCTCAACCCCGATCCGGCGCTGTCGCAATCGGTGGCCGTGTACGACGTGAAGAACTTCGCCAAGGGCTACACCGTGCTGCCCATCGCCCAGTGGGCCGGCCTGACAGACGACGGTGCCAAGCGCGTGGTGCAGCCTGAGTACAACAAGGCGGGCGACGAGGTGTGGTTCTCGGTGTGGAGCGCCAAGAACAAGCAGAGCGCGCTGGTGGTGGTGGACGACAAGACGCTGAAGCTCAAGGCCGTGATCAAGGACCCGCGCCTGATCACGCCCACGGGCCACTTCAACGTCAACAACACCCAGCACGACGTTTACTGACCCACCCCCGAGCGGCTGACGCCGCTCCCCCTCAAGGGGGCGCCACCAGCGGCCCGGCAAAGCCGGTTCCGCAGTGGCCGCTGGGTTGACCTTTGACTCACGGAGAACAATTCATGAAATTGCTGTTGATTGCCGCCGCACTGGCGGTGGGCTCGGCCGGTGCCATGGCCGGTGTGGACGAGGCCATGACCAAGGCCGGCTGCATGGCCTGCCACACCAAGGACAAGAAACTGGTGGGCCCGGCCTTCAAGGACATCGCGGCCAAGTACAAGGGCCAGGATGTGGTGGCCAAGCTGATGGAGAAGGTGCGCAAGGGGGGCTCCGGCACCTTCGGCCCCATCCCCATGGCGCCCAACCCGCCTGACAAGATCAACGACGCCGACCTGAAGGCCGCTGTCGAGATGATCCTCAAGTCCTGAGCCGTTGGGACCTGGTCGTGATGCCCCGCGCCGCTGCCCTGCTGACCACCACCGCCCTTGTGGCGTGGTGCGGCCATGGGGTGGCGGGCGAGGCCGCCACGGCCGACCCCGCACCGGCGCGCCAGCAACAGCTGGTGCGCATGGTGCGGCAAGACTGCGGCTCATGCCACGGCATGCGCCTCACCGGCGGCCTGGGCCCGGCGCTGACGCGCGAAGCGCTGGCCGACCGGCCACTTGTGTCGGTGGCCGCCACGATCTTCCATGGCCGGCCCGGCACGCCCATGCCGCCCTGGCGCGCGATGCTGAACGAGCGCGAAGCCGAGTGGATCGCCCAACGCCTGCTGGCCGGTTTTCCTGAAGAAGCCGCGAAGGCATCGCCATGACGCACACCCTGCCGTCATTCCCGCACAGGCGGGAATCCAGTATTCGCACCCAAGGTCTGGGTTCCCGCCCCACGCCTTCGCGGGGGCAGGCTCTGCGCGGGAATGACGACGGCGCCACATCAAGCCACACGCCGCCCGTGGGACGACCCCTGATCGCCCTCGGGCTGATGATCTGGCTGAGCCTGCTTGCCGCCTGCACCTCCGCCCCCCCCTTGCGCGGCACCGGCGACCTGGGCACCGTCATTGCCCGCGCCACCGGCACGCTGGCCATCGTCAACACCACGCAGCGCAGCCTGCTGGGCGAGGTGGCTGGGCTGGGCGACCTCTCGCACGCCTCGGTGGTGTATTCACGCGATGGCCTCTACGCCTACGTGTTCGGCCGCGACGGCGCGCTGAGCAAGGTGAACCTGCTGACGCAACAGCTCGAAGCCCGCGTGCTGCAGGCCGGCAATTCTATTGGCGGCGCCATCAGCGCCGACGGCCGCCTGGTGGCCGCGCAAAACTACACGCCCGGCGGCGTGAAGGTGTTCGACGCCGCCACGCTGGCCCTGGTGGCCGACCTCCCAGCCGAGTACGAATCCGGAAAGCGCTCTCGCGTGGTGGGCCTGGTGGACCTGCCCAACCACCGCTTCGCGTTCAGCCTGTTCGACGCCGACGCGATCTGGATCGCCGACCTGAGCAACACCGCGCAGCCCAAGATCACCAAGCTCGAACACATCGGCCGCCAGCCTTACGACGCGCTGGTCACCCCCGACGGCCGCCACTACATCGCCGGCCTGTTCGGCGAGGACGGCCTGGCCCTGGTGGACCTGTGGGCGCCGCAGCCCACGGTGCGCCGCATCCTCAACGGCTACGGCCGTGGCAAAGAGGCGCTGCCCGTCTACAAGATGCCGCACCTGCGCGGCTGGGCCGTGGCCGGGCGCCGTGCCTACCTGCCCGCCATTGGCCACCACGAGGTGCTGGTGGTGGACACCGACACCTGGCAGGAGGTGGGCCGCATCCCCGTGGCCGGACAGCCGGTGTTCGTGATGGCCCGCCCCGACGGCCGCCAGGTGTGGGTGAACTTCGCCGTGCCCGACTACGACCAGGTGCAGGTCATCGACACGCAGACGCAGCGCATCGTGCAGACCCTCAAGCCCGGCAAGGCCGTGCTGCACCTGGAGTTCACGCCGCGCGGCGAGGCCGTGTGGATCAGCAGCCGTGACGACAACCGCGTGAGCATCATCGACACGAACAGCTTCGCCACCCTGGGCACGCTGAAGGTGGACGCGCCCAGCGGCATCTTCTTCACCTCGCGCGCGGCGCGGCTGGGGTTCTGAAATGAAGGCCCCCAAGCTCACTGCGTTCGCGGCCCCCGAGGGGCGCGTCAGCTCCTTGGGACGGCCTGGCGGTGCTGGCATGCAAGCGCTGGACCTGCTCAACCCCTGGCAGCACGGCTTTCCGCTGCAGCGCGAGCCCTTTGCACCCATCGCTGCCGCTGTGCACCGCAGCGTGCCCGAGGTGCTGGCGCACTTTGCGCAACTGCAAGAGGAAGGCGCACTCAGCCGCATCGGCGGCGTCTTCGGCCCCGGCGCCGGCGGTGCCGCGCTGCTGGCCGCCATGGCCGTGCCCGCCGCGCGCCTGCAAGCCGTGGCCGACGTAGTCTCGTCCCATCCGGGCGTGAACCACAACTACCTGCGCGAGCACCACCACAACCTCTGGTTTGTGATGACGGGCACCAGCGCCGCCGCCGTGGAACAAGCCATGCTGGGCCTGGAAGCTGCCACCGGCCTGCCGGCGCTGCGCCTGCGCATGGTGCGGCCCTACCGCATCGACCTGGGCTTCGACCTGCGCCACCGCACGGCACCGGTAGCCATGCGCAGTTCGCGCCGCGCCGCGCCCATCGCCGAGGCCGACCTGCCCCTGGCCGCGCTGCTGGAAGAAGGCCTGCCCCTGCAGCCGCGCCCGTTCGACACCTGGGCCGCGCAACTGGGCCGCACGCCCGACCAGGTGCTGGCCACGCTGCAGCAATGGCTGGCCACCGGCACGCTCACGCGCTTTGGCACCATCGTGCGCCACCACGAGCTGGGCTTTGACGCCAACGCCATGACCGTGTTCAACGTGCCCGATGCGCTGGTGGACGCCTGCGGCGAGGCCCTGGCCCGCGAGCCCGGCGTCACCCTGGCCTACCAGCGTGAGCGCGCGCCCGAGTGGCCCTACAACCTCTACTGCATGGTGCACGGCCGCGACCGCGACGCCGTGCAGGCCGTGCTCGCCCGTGCCGTGCCGCGTGCCGGCCTGCAGCACACCGAGCGGCAGACGCTGTTCTCGCTGCAGCGCTACAAGCAGACCGGCGCGCGGCGTTTTCGCGCGCTGCCGGCGGCGCCCACCACCCCCATCCCATCGGACCTGGAAGTACCGGAGGCCTGCCATGCTCTCGTCTGACGATGTGCGCCTGCTCACGCGGCTGCACGGCGGCCTGCCGCTGACCGACCGCCCCTTTGCCGACGTGGCCGCCGAGCTGGGGTGGCAGGAAGACACCGTCATCGAGCGCCTGCACCACCTGCTGGCGCACGGCGTGCTCACCCGCTTCGGCCCGCTGTTCCAGATCGAGCGGGCCGGTGGCCAGTTTGTGCTGGCGGCACTGGCCGTGCCGGAAACGCGCTACGAGGAAGTGACCGCGCTGGTGAACGCGCTGCCCGAGGTGGCGCACAACTACCGCCGCGAGCACGCGCTGAACATGTGGTTCGTGGTGGGCGCCGCCTCGCCCGCGCTGGCCCAGGCCGCGCTGGACCGCATTGCCCACGACACCGGCCTGGCCGTGCACGCCTTCCCCAAGGAGCGCGAGTTTTTCGTCGAGCTCAAGCTGCCCCTGGCGCCCACCCAGGCCCCCACCCCCGCCCATGCGGAGCCCCGCCATGCCGCTTGACGACTTCGACCGCGAGCTCATCGCCGCCACCCAGGGCGGCCTGCCGCTGGTGGCCCGTCCCTACGAGGCCGTGGGCGCCATGCTGGGCGTGAGCGGTGAGCGCGTGCGCACGCGGCTGGGCGAGATGCTGGACCAGGGCCTGGTGCGCCGCATCGGTGCCGTGCCCAACCACTACAAGCTGGGCTTCGTGGCCAACGGCATGAGCGTGTGGGACGTGGACGACGCGCTGGTGGACGTGCTGGGCGAGCAGGTGGGCGCGCTCGAAGGCGTGAGCCACTGCTACCGCCGCCCGCGCAGCCTGCCCACCTGGCCCTACAACCTGTTCGCCATGCTGCACGGCCGCAGCCGCGCCGAGGTGGAACAGCAAGCCGAGAAGATCGCCGCTGTCCTGGGCGAGGCCTGCGGTGCGCGCGACATCCTCTACTCCACCGCCATCCTGAAGAAGACAGGCTTGCGGCTCACCACGGAAGGCTGAACCCCATGTTCCGCATCTCCCAGTACATGCGCGAGCTGGCCCAGGCCGAGCGCACCGGCAGCTACCCGCAGGTGCGGTCTGGCAGGCCCAGCGGTCCGGTCGTCATCTGGAATCTGATCCGCCGCTGCAACCTCACCTGCCAGCACTGCTATGCCCTCTCGGCCGACCACGAGTACGCGGGTGAGCTGAGCACGCAAGAGGTGTTCACCGTGATGGACGACCTCCAGGCCTACCAGGTGCCGGTGCTCATCCTTTCGGGTGGCGAGCCGCTGATGCGGCCCGACCTGTTCGACATCGCCGCCCGCGCCAAGGCGCTGCGCTTCTACACCGGCCTCTCGACCAACGGCACGCTGATCGACGAGGCGATGGCCAACCGCGTGGCCGCCGCCGGCTTCAACTACGTGGGCATCAGCCTGGACGGCCTGCGCGAGACGCACGACCAATTCCGCCGCCTGCAGGGCGCCTTCGACCTCAGCCTGGCGGCCGTGCGCCATTTGCTGGCGCGCGGTGTGAAGGTGGGCCTGCGCTACACCATGACGGCCAGCAACGCCCACGACCTGCCGGCGCTGCTGGCGCTGATGCGCGAGGAGGGCGCGCAGAAGTTCTATTTCTCGCACCTGAACTACGCCGGCCGCGGCAACATCCACCGCGCCAAGGACGCGCAGTTCGCCGCCACCCGTGCGGCCATGGACCTGTTGTTTGACCGCGCTTGGCAAGCCGCGCAAGACGGCCTGGACGAGGAATACGTCACCGGCAACAACGACGCCGACGGCCCCTACCTGCTGCAGTGGGTGCAACGCCACCTGCCGCAGTGGCACGCCGCGCTGCAACAGCGCCTGGTGGCCTGGGGCGGCAACAGCAGCGGCGTGAACGTGGCCAACATCGACAACCTGGGCCACGTGCACCCCGACACCATGTGGTGGCACCACAACCTGGGCAATGTGCGCCATCGCCCCTTCAGCGCCATCTGGGCGGATACCTCCGACCCGTTGATGGCCGGCCTCAAGGCCCACCCTCGCCCCGTGGGCGGCCGCTGCGCCGAGTGCAAGCACTTCAACATCTGCGGCGGCAACACCCGTGTGCGCGCCCAGCAACTCACCGGCGACCCCTGGGCCGAAGACCCGGGCTGCTACCTGGGCGACGACGAGGTGGGCGTGGCCCCCGGCGCCCAGCGCGTGCAACTCACACCGTTCGCTGGGAAGCGCAGGGCGGTGGGGGTGGCGGTGGTGGTGGG
>WBZX01001391.1_pt1 | contig 18243 bp, 16 predicted proteins | sample 5204211 | NCBI WGS metagenome assembly WBZX01 (sample SAMN12344362, study PRJNA552823) | activated sludge metagenome | biome: Activated sludge suspended growth; feature: Nitrification reactor; material: Wastewater; isolation source: activated sludge from nitrification reactor of wastewater... | reverse complement strand
GGTTGCTGAAAAAAGTTGCCGGAGCAGAAACTTTATGGTGTACGTACTATACTTCCAGCAAAATTATTTTTAATGGACTGACTAAATGAATTGAGATCATTGACATCCGCATCAATAAACCATTGCACATAGTCAACTGTGAGATCAAACCGGGCATCTGTCCCCGGCTTCAATTGAAGGTTATACCCAAGTCTGACAATATCGTTAGTCGTGATAAATATCGTATCGGAAGTTTCCTGGTCAAGGCTGAGTTGCAGGATCAGTCTGATCGTCTCCAGTTTGCCTGTCGTTGTATTCCACAGCGGACTTTGATTGGTCAGGGCAACCGGTGTATCCGTATCACTGGTATCCAGACAGCTGAAGTCCTGGTAAAGCCCCAGGGCAAGCTGCAGTGAATCGATCAGTGGTGATTCACGGATGGTCCCGAGCGTGTATACAAACTGCCTGGAATCCATGATCAGGTTATCTGTGGTAAATCGCAAAATGTCTTCATCACAACTGGCTTCCACACTATCGACAGTAATATAATTTCCTTCTGTATCATGCCATACCCAGGAGGATAGGAAATACTTTAGGTCAATAATCTTATATGGTTTGTCATTGACATCATAAAGGGTGTCCCCGTTTGTAAAATTACGTTCGCCCCACCTCTGGGTCAGCGACAAACCCATGGAGGGATACATGCAGCAGCCATCGCATGCCCGCTCTGCATTGAGGTCAAAATTTTCTGCATTAGCCTGCAGGCATCCTTCAATACGGGTATTACAACCGGCACTAGCTAATATCACCAGGATACCGACAACCCACCAATAGCCGGGCTTAGGAAGCATTGTTCTTCTTATAATCTTCAACAAGGCGCTTGATAATTTTCTTGACCTGGAAGGAAAATTCCTTTTCAAGGATCCAGTGATAATATTGCTGGTCCTTTACCAGGATTTCAGCAGCAGGCTTTCCGATATACTTCCCAAAATTAAAAATGATGGTTCCATGCTGGTCATACTTGAGTCGCTGGGTAGCATCCACCATCTGCAGATCATTGGTAAAAGCATCTAGTGCCTTTACATCACGCTGTATAGGGGATGCTATAATCTCTCCCTCATCCGGAATAAAATCCTTGCCTTCGTATTTACGTAGTTGGCCGTCGAGCACTTCGATGGTAGCCCTTACATCTTCAAGGGCATCATGCGCATTCTCCATGTTCTTTTGACAATAGAACTGGTAAGCGGCAGAAAGGGTTCTTGGTTCCATCTTGTAAAAGATCCGCTGTACATCAATGGTACGACGGTGATCCACATCAAAGTCCAACCCCACACGGGCAAACTCTTCCATGAGTACAGGAATATCAAAACGATTGGAATTATAGCCAGCCAGGTCTGCATCTCCTATAAAATCAAATATCTCCCTGGCCAGTTGACGAAAGGTTGGTTTATTGGCCACATCAGCAGGGGTGATACCATGCACAGCCATTGCTTCCGGGGAGATCGGAATTCCGGGATTGATGAGATAGGACTTTTCGATCGGAGCCGATCCATCTTTATGATACCTGATCATGGCTAATTGGATGATCCTGTCACGGATGACATTAAGTCCGGTGGATTCAATATCAAAAAATATCAGGTTACGTTCAAGGTGAAGATTCATCAAAGGTTTGGTTCATTTGCTAATCCGGAATCATATCGCTCCGGGCATAAAGGTAATCCTTTGAAGCGTATCTGATTGTTGATTTACCTTAAAATGACCCGATAATATGGTAAGTATTCCGTTTGTTATAACAGGAGTGGCTTTGATGTTATGCCTACGATCACGCTCAGTATTCACACCATTTGTTAATCATCGTTCCTGAAATAGTGTAATAAAGTAGTATTTCATCTAAATTTGATATGCTAACCAGATGCCCGATTGTAATTACCACATTAAGGGGTCAGGTATTATTAATTTTTGCCTTCAAAAACTAGTTTATCCGGTTTTTGATATGGGTTTAACCTAAGTTGCCGGAGATCAACAGTATCAGGAAAAAATATTACCATGAGCAATTCCGCCGGACTCAAGATTGATCCTTTACTGGATGGTGTATTGCCTTCCACTACCCCTGTGTCAAAGGAAGCCATGGAACTGGCTGAATTTGTTAAAGACAAATCACATTCCCTGGTGGATCGCATTGAATCCTACCAGGATATCATAAGTCTTGAAATCGGGGACACCCCGCTGACGCGCATGCGCAATGTCGAACGCGAAACCGGACTACGGCAGCTCTATATAAAAAATGAAGGTGGCAATCCCAGCGGCACACAAAAGGACAGGATATCATTTGCGCAATGTCTCGATGCTATGCGCAGGGGGTATGATACCATATCCGTTGCGACATGTGGCAATTTTGGAGCCTCTACTGCACAGGCAGCTTATCTGGCCGGGTTGAGGTGTATTGTTTACATCCCGGAGACATACCATACAGACAGGATCACCGAGATGGAATCTTATGGTGCTCAGGTCATCCGCTATCCTGGTTCGTATGAAGATAATGTATACCATTCACAGCAGCAATCCAAGGCCAATCACTGGTATGATGCAAATCCCGGAGGCCACAATGCGAGCCTCCAGATCAGTGCTTATGCTGAAATTGCCTATGAGATCTATGATACCCTCAGGGATGCCCCAAAGATGGTCGCTGTGCCTGTAAGTAATGGAACGACATTGGCAGGCATATATCGTGGCTTTGTGACTTTGTTCCGCCGGGGAAGAACCAGCAGGATCCCGATCATGATTGCAGGATCTTCCTACCGGAAGAATCCTATAGTAGAATCATTCAGGCAAGGTTTTGAGAGCTGTATAGACCTTGAAGAAAGCCGTATCACCGAATCAAAAGTCAACGAACCATTGATCAACTGGCACAGTTTTGATGGGGATGAGGCACTCTATGCCATCCGTAAGAGTGTTGGCCAGGCATACAATGTGAGTGATGAAAAACTGATGCGCTACGCAAAAAACCTCAGGGAAAAGGAAGGACTCCAGGTGCTTCCAGCCTCCACGGCAGGGCTGTATGCATTGATACAGATGCACAAGGCAGCTCCTCTGGATCCGGACCGTTACGTAGCCGTCATTACAGGAAGAAAATAAAACAACAACTATGAAAGCAATCGTATACTGTGCAGGAGCATTTAACACCCCAAGCGGAAAAACAGCACACGGCCTGGTTCGTTTTACTGAACGTTATCAGGTTCTGGCAGTCATCGATCCGGCTTACGCAGGCAAGGATGCGAGGGGCGTACTGGATGGTGTGCTCACGGGAATTCCAGTTGTCGAAGACCTGAATGAAGCCTTGCTTATCGCAGGAAAACATGGTGGAGCAGAAGTATTTGTCATTGGGCTTGCTCCTGATGGCGGAAGATTACCTGATGATGCACGGGAAGTAGTAAAGCAGGCAGTGCAATTGGGATTGCACATTGATAGCGGACTGCATGATTTCCTCTCGGATGATCCCATCGTTGCTGCGATGGCCAGTGAAAAAAAAGTGCGTATAAGGGATATCCGTAAACCACCGGAAAGAAAGGATTTGCACTTCTTCAGTGGGAAAATTGAAGAAGTAGATTGCCTCAAGCTGGCCATATTGGGAACCGACTCAGCGATAGGCAAACGAACCACTGCATGGATTATCGTACACGGACTCCGGAATGCCGGTCACAAAGCTGAGCTGATCGGGACCGGACAGACCGCCTGGATGCAAGGGGCAAAGTATTCCATCATACTCGATAGCCTGATCAATGACTTTGTATCCGGCGAAATTGAACATGCCGTGCATGAAGCATGGAAAAATGAGAAACCCGATGTCATTGTCCTGGAAGGACAGGGCAGCCTGATGAACCCTGCCTATCCTGGTGGCTTCGAACTCCTTGCAGCAGGAAGACCTGACTATGTCATTCTGCAACATGCCCCGAAGCGATTGGAGTACGATGGATTTCCGGGATACATCATGCATCCGCTGGATCATCAGATCAAGGCCATTGAATATATTTCGGGCAGGAAAGTGATCGCTGTCACCGTCAACCACGAAATGATGCAACCTGATGAAATAGCTGAAGCATGTGCCATGATCACGCATCAGACCGGGCTACCGGCATTTGATGTTTTGCATGAAGGGCCGGAAGGGCTGATGCGGAGGATTCTGCCACTGATTCGAAAAAAGTAATATTTTATGAAGGTATTGGCGGTGTTTATGTATCTAGCATCCCAATACACAGAATACTAGAGCTATGAAGATCATTGCGTCTGAATGTTGGGTGGAAAAGTTTGAACTGAAGGAGAGTTATTCAATAGCTTATCAGCAGGATATCACACATTGCGAGAATGTATTTCTTACCCTGGAGACGGAAAGTGGGTTGACCGGATGGGGCATGGCCGCGCCGGACATGATTGTTACCGGTGAGGATGCTGCGACCGTACTCAGATCCTACCATGGCCATATTGAAGCATGTATGAAAGGCGAAAATCCCTTTTACTACAGTCGTTTGTATGAAGAATTGAGGGAAGCACTTCCAGGTCAGGCATCTGCCCTGGCCATGGTTGAAATTGCCTTGTATGACCTGATGGCCCAAAAGGCCGGAGTGCCTTTATATATGTTCCTGGGAGGTTATCGTCAGAAGATAATCACCAGTGTAACGATCGGCATCTTACCTGATAATGCTGTCCTGACCAAGACTGAAGGCCTGCTCAGGATGGGTATCAGGGCTATTAAACTCAAGGGTGGGCTTGATGTGGAGCGTGATATACGCATAGTAGGCCTGGTCAGGAAGAAGATAGGAAAAGATATCGCACTCACGCTTGATGCCAATCAGGGATATAGCCTTATCGAGGCAGCCCATTTCATACGCAATACCAGGCATGCAGGGCTCGAGCTCATAGAACAACCTACTTCCCCGGAATTGACCTTCCAATGGCATCTCCTTCGCCAGGAAGGAAATGTCCCGATCATGGCAGATGAGAGCCTTAAAAAGCTTGCAGATTCTTTTTCACTGACCAGCCGACAGGCAGTGGATTTTCTCAATATCAAGCTGATGAAAGTTGGAGGCATTACACCTGCCTTGCAGATCAATTCAAGTGCACGATCGGCTGCCGTAAGTTGTATGATGGGTTGTATGGATGAAAGCAGCCTGGGTATTGCTGCCGGACTACATGTTGCATTGGCCAGGCCAAACATCAGTCATGCCGATCTCGACAGTTGGATGGATGTGATAGGCGATCCCTTCGAAGGACTCGTTGTACTGGATGACGGTTATCTCAAGCCTACTCAATCGCCAGGCCTTGGCATCAACAGGAGGCGCTAATCAATCAGGCTCATAACCTAGGTCCGTGTTCAGGATATCAGCATAGGTTTCAGCGCGCCGGATGAGTTGTTGTCTTCCATTCTCATGAATCAGCACTTCAGCCGGCTTTAGCCTGGTGTTGTAATTCGAAGCCATTGTATAACCATATGCTCCTGCGTTCATCAGGCAGAGTATGTCTCCTTTGCGTATTTGATGCATTGGCCTGTTAGATGCAAAATTGTCGGTTTCACACAGGTAGCCGACAATATCATAATGAAGCAGGTCGCCATCAGGATTAGACAAGTTGATGAGGTGATGATAAGCTCCGTAATTCATTGGCCTCAGGAAATGATTAAACCCAGAAGATACATAAGCCATCGGAGGGGAACTCCCGTCCCTGATCACGGTGACTTCCATCAGGAAATATCCTGAAGCACTCACAAGGTATTTTCCTGGTTCAATAACCATAGTTAGTGGCCGGCCAATCTCTTCACAGAAGTGGTTGAACCGCTTACTGATTTTGGACCCGAAAGCCGGCATATCAATGGAATGATCCTGCGGGTGATATGGAATCTTGAATCCTCCTCCGAGATCTATACGTGTTATTGTATCAGCCCATTTCCGGGCTACATTCAAGAGATATTCGTACGCCTGGTCAAAACTCCCTGAATCTCCGATATCAGATCCAAGATGCATGTGCACGCCGGTAATCCGCAGCGATAAGGATTGTGTTTTCTCTTTTATCGCATCGACCTGGTGACCAAGGATTCCGAATTTAGCACCATCGGAACCGACCTGAAGTTTTGAATGGCCACCTGCCTGTATGGCAGGGTTAAACCTTAATGTAATCTCCAATCCAGGATAATGGGTATCCAACCAATCTAATACATGGAACTGATCCACATGCACATGCACTCCTTTACTTATCGCAAATGCATATTCCTCCGTCAACACGCCGGATGGCGTAAAACTGATATCAGAGGCGGGCACTCCTGCTTGAAGGGCAATTATAATTTCACCGGGCGAAACGGTATCGATCCCACAGCCATGCTGATGGATATGCCTTAAGATACCAATGGTATTCAAGGCCTTGCAGGCATAGCGTATTTCAAGGCTTGGCACTGTCAGTGCGTGCCGGAGTGATTCGATCTGTCTGGTGATAGTACCCCCGTCATAGACAAAAAGAGGCAAGCCATAGGTGTCAGCGAGTGATATTAATTGTGCCGGAGGTACTGCAAGGTGCATGGGGGCCAGGTCTAGAATTGATCATAAAGAAATGAAAAGAATTTATCCATGGATGATTTGAGTTCAGCAGTCGGTGCCGCTACCTGATTATTCATCCAGGAGAAAAGAAGTATGTTGCCTGATCTGGTTAAGATAAAACCACTCAGGCAATAGGTATTTCTGAGAGAGCCTGATTTGGCGAAAACATAAGGCTTGCCATTCTTCAGCTTAAAACCATACTTCATGGTACCGGTCAAGCCGGCAGCAGGGAACATGGCCTTCATATAGGACATATCTTTTAGTTCGAGGAGGTGCAGGAGGACGGCAATCACAGATCGGGGAGTCATCTGATTATAGACGGATAGCCCTGAACCATCAACCCAATCAATCTCATCGGGTAAATCCGATAAAGGCCCGCTCAACAATGTATCAATGATATCCTGTTCAGTCATATAATGGAGCTTTCGCATTGAACAGGAAAGCAGAAGTTGCTCGGCAATAAAGTTGTCACTCTCCTGCATCATGATCCTGATCATGGTATCTCTTTCCGATCCCTTGACAGCAGACAGGTTATCACGCAATGGCACAGATGACAAAAGGATTTCCTTACCTGTAGCCTGGGCCCAGGAATACTTGACGTCATTCTTGAAAAAAGTGATTGGCAAAGCGACTTCGTCAATGGAGTCACGGGAATCATACGTATAAAAATATCCATCCCCCCATTCGGATTTACCCTTTTCGGCTATGGTATCTGTATCGATTTTGATAAGGGATGAAAGATATGACGGAGTGATCCGGATCGTGTCATTGTGGCGATTGATCCAAAGCCGGTTGCCATAGATGGGAAATGCATTTCGCTCACATTGGTATGCATAAGGGTAATCATCCCATGCCCAACCTTCGCCATAACGGGTAGTCCTGAAATGCTGGTCACTGAAAACTATTTTTTTATCACTGGCTTTTATCAAATCAGTCAATGCACTCGGGCTTTTAATATCCGGATAGCATGTACCTGGATCTCCCCCACCCCATACAAAAAGGCTATCGTCATGAATACTATAATAGCCGGCGTCCAGTTGCTCATCAAGCAATTCCAGTGCGGCGTACATTGTAAGTATTTTGATATTGGATGCTGGCGTAAAGAAGTTATCCGCCCTGTAATTGAATATTGATTTCCTCTTCTGGAGATCATAGATCGAGAGGCCTGTATGCGTATTCAAGGCAATACCAAGATCATTCCATGCTTTGTTGAGGGCTTTAATCTGGCCTGGTTGCATCTGTGCCCCAAGGCCGTGATTAAACAGGCAAATTATGGCCAGTAGTATGGCCAGGCGTTGGCAGAAAAGAAACTTACTTAATTGAGTCACCTGATATGGCTGATATTTATGCAAAGATGAAATTATACCCGTTTGGGATAGCGACATATTGTCATTGTACTTGAAAAATACTGCCAAACAGGCAATAAACCCTTAAAGGAACATCATTTGAGGAAAACTTGTAAGTAAATCAGCTAAATATTCAGATTATGGTAGATTTTCAAAAAGAAGTGATTGACAATAGCTTTGATACTCCAGTCGTGGTAGACTTCTGGGCGCCCTGGTGTGGCCCCTGCAAGGTATTGGGGCCGGTCATCGAACAGATAGCCACAGAGCAGGCTGGTAGATGGAATCTTGTCAAATTGAATACTGAAGATCAACAGCAGGTCGCTGCTCAATTCCAGATCCGGAGTATACCTAATGTGAAGATGTTCTACCGTGGTGAGGTTATTGATGAATTTACAGGAGCATTGCCCCGCCAGATGATCCTTGAATGGTTAAAAGGGGCCCTTCCGGAGCCCGGCCTACTTGCCCTTGATAAGGTGTTGGCTGCAAAGGAGGAGCCTGATGTCGCTGAGATTGAGCAGCTGATGGAACAATTTCCTGAAAATCATGAAATACGTATTGTGCTCAGCCAGTTGATCCTGTGGGATAAGCCCCATGAAGTTGTGCAGATACTCGAGCCGATCAAGATGGGAACACAGCACTATGACAAAGCAAGCTTTATCAGGGATATTGCCGGATTTTTAAATATGCCTACCCAGGATAAGAAAGTTTTACTGATAAAAGAGGAGCTACAAAAAGGGGATCTGGAAAGTGCTCTCTCCTTAGGGATTCAATTATTGGGTCAGGACAGCAAAGCTGCAGGAGGCCATCTTGCCAAAGCCTTGATAGGTATATTCAATACGCTGGGTTCACAGCATCCGCTGTCCAAGACATATCGAAAACAGTTGGATATGGTCCTATGGGTGTAGCCCAATCTGGAATGAACGTATGCCCGGCTGTTTAGGCCTGCTTTGTTGATTCTTCCAAAGCATCTTCCCCTTTCCCTTGCTTTGCGAGATACCTGGATATTGCATCAGGATCATACTTGATCAGTAGATGTATCCAGATAGAACGGCTGAATCTGAGGTTCCAGAGAAAGAAAATGGCCAATATTCCAATCAGGATACCAAAGGTGACTTCAATAGAGAGGTTGAAGTAAAAAACCAATAAACTGGTTAGTCCAAGGCTGAAGAAGCCTACGAATATGTAGGAAATGAACATCGCTCCGTAATAAAAGCCTAGTTCGGGCTCAAATTTCTGCCCGCATTGAGGGCATTGCTTGTTCATTTTCAAAGGCCTGGAGAAATGCATTGGGTGTTCGAATAACTTGCTTTGCCTGCAGCGAGGACAAGTCATATTGAAAGTGCTGGAAATCCTGCTCATGCTGCAAAAGTACAAGCATAACCCATATATACCGTGTAATAAAAGTTACTTTCCAATATTGATGGCCAATCTACTTCTTGAAACCAATGCCCTGGCGTTGAAAAGTCTGTAGGTTTTTATCTCTTGCAAAGTCTTTGACATCTTCAAAGGTGATCAGGTTGGCCTGATTGCGGGTATCCGAACTACTCTTGGCAAGACGCAGGTTCTGGTTTTTTATCACATCCTGTATGACTTGTCTGATATTTCTGGCGTTACCAAAGTACTTATCCCGATAATCGTAGAGGAACTTGAAGTAGGTCGTAAGGTGTTCCAGGGCTTTTGGCGTAATCCTCATCTCCTGGACGTTGATCATGTTGACCGCGATTTCATTGAGCTCTTCGGGGCTGTAATCTTCAAAACGGAGTACTTTATCAAACCTTGAACTCAGTCCTGGATTTGCTTTCAGAAAGGCTTCCATGTTATCAGGATAACCGGCAGCAAAGACGAAAAACTGACCACGCTTATCCTCCATCCGCTTGAGAATCGTCTGGATGACTTCATTGCCAAAGTCATGCGCATTACCCGAGGCATTGGACAATGCATAAGCCTCATCGATAAACAGGACCCCACCCATGGCTTCATCAATTTTCTCTGCCGTCTTGAGTGCAGTCTGTCCAACATATCCTGCCACCAATCCTTGCCGGTCGGTCTCTACCATGTGTCCTCGTTCAAGGATACCCAGGGCTTTATAGATTCTGGTCAGGATGCGGGCAACTGTTGTCTTGCCGGTACCCGGATTGCCAATAAATACGGTATGCATGTAAAATTTATTGAGCACCCCCTTTCCTATAAGCTGGTGATATCTGACGATATCCACCATTTCGTGGATTTGCTTTTTCACTAGCCCCAGGCCGGTCAAGGCATTCAGCTCAATAAGGGCCTGTTCAAGTAATTTTTCATCGACCGGTATTACCGGTGACACAAAGGCTTCAAGCGATTTGATTTGTTCGATGTCCTCGCCCAGGATCAGGGAGAGGTCTGTGTGGGTAGGTTCTTTTAATGACATATTCTTCATCACGCGCAGCCCAAGGGCAACCTTAGCCTTCTCGATCAGGTCATTGACAAAACGAGCATTTCCGAAAGAACGGTCACGGTTTCGATATGCCTCTGTGATGATTTCATCGACCAGTATCCGCGCTTCCGGACTTAGTTCGATTTCCTTTTCCTTGCAGGCATAGCGGGCAATAGCGGATAAATCCTGTGGTAGATAGTCCGCAAAGTGATAATGAATTTTAAAGCGCGATTTAAGCCCCGGATTGGAGTCAAGGAAAAACTTCATTTCCTTAGGGTAGCCTGCTACAATGACAGCCATATCCCCTTGTCCGTTGGACATTTCCTTGACCAGGATTTCGATCACCTCACGTCCAAAATCCTTGGTGTCATCATTTGCCCTGGCAAGGCTGTAAGCTTCATCGATAAAAAGTACGCCGCCCCTGGCTTTCTCTATGGCATCTTTTGTTCTTGGGGCCGTCTGTCCGATATATTCACCAACGAGATCTACGCGGTCAACCTGATGGACATGGCCTTTAGACAGCAATCCCATCTTCTTATAGAGTTTGCCCATCATACCGGCTACAGTGGTCTTGCCTGTGCCCGGATTGCCAACAAATACCGAATGGATATTGATGTCCTGCCGTTCTGTAAATCCCTTTTCCTTGCGCAATCTCAAAAACTGAAGGTACTGGGCATGCTCAAAAACCTGCCGCTTGATTTCATTCAGCCCGATCATGGCGGTCAGGTCTGACATGACTTCTTCAAGCGTTTGGTCTTGTACCTCAGTATTAAAATGTGCCGGCTTGTAATCGGGCCATAATACCTGGCTCTGTCCTTCAATAAAATGCTCACCGACTTCAAAAGGTACAACAGCCACCAGCTTGTCCATAAAAACGATTTCTGCTGTATACTTTCCTGCCCGCCATGAACCCTTGACATTTGAGCCCCAACCCGCAGTGATCTTTACTTTATCATCACCTTTCTTGATGGTCTGGAGACGCGTTACCTGCCCCTTTAGTTCCCTGGCTTCGTTATAGAACTTAGTAAACAACTCACATTGCCAGGTGTCCTGAAGTTGCAGGTTTTGGAATATGACCTCGGAGTAAATGTATCTGGTCTCTGCCGTAGAGAACGCAGTATAATAATGCCTGTCATCCTCCCCTACATCATCATATTGTCCTTCATACAATCGCAGGGATTGCAAGCCTAGATACTGAGGTTGGCCATTGATGATGTTGTCGGATTCTTCAATGTAGAAATACTTGGAGCCTACTTTCTCGTTGTCAATATAAGCTTCCCAGCAATAGGCTCCCTTTTTCCAGAAAGACCCTTCCATTTTATTCCCCCAGCCTTCCCGGATGTAGACGACGTTATCATACTTGCTGACATTGCGCCTGATCTGAAGTCGGCACAATTCCTTTCCAGCCCTTTTCATAGATAGGCACCGAAGGGTTACCTCTACATCCCAGCTCTGGACATCAAAATACTTATTGAAAAAAGAGAGTTCGGCATAAACATATGACGCTTCCAGGCGGTCATAGACCTGACGGTATTTCTTCTTATTGTCTGCCAGCCATTCTGTAGAGGCATATATTTTCAGTTCTTTGAATTTATAGGCCTTGGGTTCGGAGGTGGATTGTGTAATTTCTTCCATAAGATTTTTTAAATATAGGGGGTTAAATGAATAGTTCCAAATCAACTCCTTGCAATTTTTTTGATGCAGTCTCTTATGCTGTTCCTCAAAAGCAGAGGAAAGCAGTTATATTGACCCCTGTAAAAGATGCTAAGTAATTTTTTCAACATCATACGCTGGCCAAACCTGCTGATGGTCGCCCTGATCCAGTACCTGATCTATACCCAGTTACTGGTGACTTCACGATCTGTTCTGGAATGGAACGGCCTTGCTCTGTTGAGTATTATTACCATGCTCATTGCAGCCTCAGGGTACGTGATCAATGATTATTATGATGCAGCCATAGACCGCATCAACCGTCCTGACCGCCTGATTGCAGGGAATGCATGGACAATCAAGCAGGTATTGATCACTTATTATTCTCTTATAGCTACAGGGGCCGGCATTTCAGTGGTGCTTGCCCTTAAACTGAGTATGTTGACTTATCTCTTCATTTATCCCTTGGCTGTTTCAGGCTTGTGGTTATACTCGTATGCACTAAAATGCAAACCTATTGCAGGCAACTTATGGGTAGCCCTATTCTGTGCAGGGGTTGTGGTTATTGTGGCGCTCCCAGACTGGTTGTCAGGCCATGAGGATATTATCAGTCCGGACTTATGGTATTATGCCGCATTTGCATTTTTGACAACCTGGTACAGGGAAGTAGTCAAGGACCTGGAGGATGTGGAAGGAGACGCCAGGGCATCCTGCCAGACCTTTATAGTCCGCTATGGTCTCTTGCCCGGTAAAATAATGGCCCTCATTCTTGGCGTGATATTGCTAACCGCTTTGTATGCATGGGATATCAAACAATCAGGAAACACCGTAAAACTGATTTTTACGATAATGCATGGAGCAATCATCGCTACAATGGCTTTTATTTGGTGGGCCAGAGACAATGTGTATTTTCATCATGCCTCTCTGGTGATCAAAGGGGTCATGCTCGTCGGGACTTCTTTACTTCTGATCATTTAACTCCGGAGAATCCAGCTGTATGAATTTGCATATAAGATCAATTGAAGACTATAAGGAGGCTTACAGGCACAGCATGTCTGACCCGGATTCATTCTGGTCAGAGCGGGCTGATGCGTACCAATGGAGTACGAGGTGGACTAAAGTCTGCGAGCCTGATTTCATTCAGGCTCATAACCAATGGTACCTGGGCGGAAAACTGAATATTACAGTCAATTGCCTTGATCGTCACCTCGATAGCCTTGGCGATGAAACCGCCATCATCTGGGAGCCGAGTGAACCAATGCAGGAAACGAGGAAACTCACTTACAAGGCATTGCATGAGGCCGTTTGTATGTTTGCCAATGGACTCAAGGCTAATGGAATAAAAAAGGGAGACCGGATATGTTTTTATATGCCCATGGTTCCTGAGTTGGTCATCGGCGTCCTTGCCTGTGCTCGAATCGGGGCAATACATAGTGTTGTATTCGCAGGGTTTTCAGCAGCATCGCTGGCAGATCGTATTAAGGATGCTTCATGCAATATGGTGATCTGTGCGGATTATAACGTGAGGGGTTCGAAGCAGATACCGGTCAAGACTGTAGTAGATGAGGCATTGGCATCAGGATGTCCCGGTGTTGATAAAGTGATTGTATACCGTAACACCGGCGAAAGCATTCCCTGGGTCTGCGGGCGTGATAGCTGGTGGTATGAAGTGACTGAAGGACAAGACAAGGTATGTCCGCCTGAGATCTTGGATAGTGAAGATCCTTTATTTATATTATACACCTCCGGCTCAACAGGCAAACCAAAAGGAGCAGTTCATGCCTGCGGGGGGTATATGGTGTATGCCGGATATTCATTCAACAATGTATTCCAATACCAGCCTGGTGAAGTATTCTGGTGTACTGCAGATATCGGATGGATCACAGGACATAGTTATGTCATCTACGGCCCACTGCTGAATGGAGCTACGACATTGTTGTTTGAAGGCGTCCCTACATATCCTGATCCTTCACGATTCTGGAAGGTCTGTGAAAAGCATAAAGTGAATATTTTCTATACAGCACCTACTGCGATAAGGGCATTGATGGCGGCTGGTGATGAATATACCGAGGGGCACGACCTCTCTGCGATCAGGGTGCTCGGCTCTGTGGGCGAACCCATCAATGAAGAAGCATGGCACTGGTACAATGAAAAGATCGGAAGAGGTATAGCACCGGTCATTGATACATGGTGGCAGACTGAAACAGGAGGCATCATGATCACTCCCCTGCCTTATATTACAGATACTAAACCTTGCTTTGCGTCCTATCCTATGCCAGGTGTTGAACCCCTGCTGGTAGATGTGACAGGGAATGAGGTAATAGGGAATGATGCAGAGGGCTTGCTATGTATAAGGAGGTCATGGCCATCCATCATCAGGACCACCTATGGAGACCATGAACGCTGCAGGCAATCCTATTTTTCTGCGTTTCCAGGGCTATATTTTACCGGGGATGAAGCGAAACGTGATGCAGAGGGCCGTTACAGGATTATCGGTCGCGTAGATGATGTGATCAATGTGAGCGGCCACCGGATAGGCACTGCGGAAATAGAAGATGCTATTGATGAACATCCCAATATAGTAGAAAGTGCGGTCGTGGGTTATGCGCATCCGATCAAGGGCCAGGGCATCTATGCATATGTCATTGTATTGCATCCTGACCAGGATCAGGTGCTGTTGCACAAGGAGATCAACGAGAAACTCGTGCAACATATCGGACCAATAGCCAGGGCAGATGAGGTCATGATCGTAAGTGGTCTGCCGAAAACAAGATCAGGGAAGATCATGCGAAGGCTCCTGCGCAAGGCTGCTGAAAAAGATTATACAAACCTGGGCGATACATCGACATTGCTCAATCCGGAAATTGTTGATGAAATCGTTGAGAAAACACAAAAGACCAATTAACTTTTAGATCGAATATGCTGATCAGTCATCCACCATTGTACCTCGCTTCAAAATCACCAAGGCGTCATGACCTGCTCAGGGCAGCAGGTATTTCATTTAAGGTAATCGATATCGATGTTGCGGAAGACCATCCTGCTGAAATGGAAGTTGAGGATATTCCTTTATACCTGGCCAGGAAAAAAGCAGAAGCTGCTATTCCGCTGATAGATCATCAGAGTCTTGTCCTGACAGCGGATAGCGTCGTCATCCTTGAAGACAGGATTTATGGAAAGCCATTGGACACGAATGAGGCTATCCAAATGATTTCAGCCCTTGCCGGAAGGCATCACCTCGTCATCACCGGAGTATTTATAGGCAACCATCAACGCGGTGTTGGATTCTCAGATTATACCTCTGTATGGATAGAACCAATGTCCCTGGACGAGATCGAATACTATGTAAATACTTTTCCGCCATTGGATAAGGCAGGAGCCTATGGGATACAAGATTGGATCGGCTGGGCCAAAGTATCACGTATCGAAGGCTCCTATGCTAATGTGATGGGACTACCGATTCATAAAGTTTACGAAACGCTGGCTGGCTGGAATGAGCAGGAATAAATTCGATCAACTTTTAAGTGTCACCTGCAACCAGTCATTTCGCTCGTGCAATTCGATCATCACCAGCGGTGGAAAATTCAAATGTTGCTCCATATACGCTTTGTCGTAGGTCATAATGCCGGACAACAACATATACCCATCAGGTTGCAACAAAGATTTCAGTTGCTCAAAATACTTCGCGATCACCGTCACGTTGATATTGGCCAGGATAATGTCATACTTTCCTTCCCCTGCCAATTCAATCCCGCCTTCGTAAAACTCACAAGCTTCACTGACGTGATTGAGCATAGCATGTTCAATGCTGTTTTCCTTAGATTCAGGTTGAATATCTACGCCTACAACTTTCGAAGCTCCTTCCATAGCAGCTACGACAGAAAGGATGCCAGTACCACAGCCAAAATCAAAAACTCTTTTCCCTTTAAAATCAAGTTTTGACATTGCCTGCAGCATCATATAGGTTGTTGCATGATGGCCAGTGCCAAAAGCCATGCGGGGAGCGATGATCACTTCGTGCCTGAAGCCTTCCTTGCTGCCTGTATGAAAGCCGGCGCGGATGTAACAATAATCATCGACGGCAACAGGGTTGAATGAACTCTCCCATACGGCATTCCAGTTCTGGTCCGGAACGACCTCCATCTCATAGTCACTAAACCACTTTTCCTTTGATGCATTGATAGCCTCCAGCAGGTCCTGGGTAATATCATGCTTGAGGATATAGGCGGTAATCTTATTTCCCTCCTCGTGGAAGGATTCGAATGGCCACTCACCAAGCATGGCCATCCATATTTCATTGTCATAACCCCTGGTGTCAAAGGTCATCGAAAAGTACTCAGGGTTTGCTATGCTCATTATGGTCGGGGATAGATTTCACCCGAATAGGCTTTCCAGGTATTAAGTAAAAGAGATGTGACCGTCATTGGTCCAACACCACCTGGTACAGGCGTGATATAGCTGCATTTAGGTGCGACATTGTCGTAATCCACGTCACCTACCAATCTGAATCCGGATTTCTTAGTAGGATCTTCAATCCGGTTGATCCCCACATCGATGACGACAGCCCCTTCCTTGACCATATCAGCAGTAAGGAAGTGAGGGCGTCCGAGGGCGACAACTAATACATCAGCCTGCAGGGCGATTTGTTTTATATCTGGTGTGCGGCTGTGACATAGCATCACCGTAGCATCCCCGGGTATAGCCTTGCGTGAAAGTAATATACTGATAGGTGTACCGACAATATTGCTCCGGCCGATCACGCAACATGTCTTTCCGCTGATATCTATATGGTAGCGCTCCAGCATCTGCATGATTCCCATCGGAGTTGCCGGAAGATAAGATGGAAGGCCCAGTGTCATCAGTCCCAGATTCATCGGATGAAAACCATCTACATCCTTTTCAGGGCGGATGGCAAGTGTGATATCCATTTCATGGATGTGCTCAGGCAAGGGCAACTGTACGATGAAGCCGTCAATCTCAGGATTATCATTCAATTCATTGACGATATCGAGCAATCCCTGCTGGCTGATTTCAGCAGGCCGCTGGATTAAGGTAGATTGAAATCCGGCATCGGTGCAACTCCTGACTTTATTAGTTACATATGACCTGCTTGCAGGGTGATCCCCGATAAGCACTGCGGCGAGGTGAGGAGCCCTTTTGCCTGCTGCAACAACCTTGTCTACTTTTTCCCGGAGCTCTGCCTTGATCTGCTGCGCGAGAGCATTTCCGTCAATGATCTGCATAGTGATATTCCTTTTGTTTTGATTTATACGTTTTCATTCCCTCGAATGATCAACATCCTGATCAATTCAAGTGCAAAGGTACTTATGTTTAATCGTCCGGTTTAACCTGATACCTGTATTCCTTCCCTGATCTGGTGCCTGCAGAGGATGCCCATAGATGATCCGATGATGGTGCCAAGGATAGCTCCGCCAATGATATCAATCGGATAATGAAGTCCTACATACACCTGGGCGACTGAAATGATGGCTGCCCAGGCCCACCAAAAATGCCTCCAGCGGCGCATAAACTTACCAAAGACGGTCACCAGGAAAGCGGCCAGGCAGAAGTGATTAGCTGCATGAGAGGAAGTAAAACTGAACCCTCCTCCGCAAGGTACCCTCTCAATGACCGGCGGTACCATCTGTTGTTCATGGCAGGGCCTTGGCCTTTGAACCTGCTTCTTGATCAGGCTTGAACTGATGGTGTCAGAAGCGAAGATCGAAACCGTGATAAACAAGAGGATAATCGTGCCCTGCTTCAGCGTGAAATTGAAAATAATCCAACTGAGGCATAATACATAGAGTGGAAGCCAGATGTATTTATTTCTGGCAGCCGGCAGCAGGAAATCAAATACCGGATTGCTCCATCCACTGTTGATCCAGTGAAAGATTGAAGTATCCCAGTGAAGCAATGTCTCCATCATCGATCAAATGTATAGTTTTGCCAGACAAATTCAATCGTAGTAGCTGTGTCACTCATCAAATCTGTAAGTGGAATCCGGGGTACCATAGGTGGCCAGCCGGGCAATAACCTGACGCCACCTGACATTGTTGCCTTTATAGCGGCCTATGGCACCTTTCTTTCGAGACATGCTGAACGGCCAGTAGTCGTAATCGGAAGGGATGGCAGGATTTCAGGAGAAATGGTCAAGAATCTAGTGATCAGCACCCTCCAGGCCCTGGGAATCGATGTTTTGGACCTTGACTACTCCACCACTCCTAGTGTTGAAATGTATGTCAGATCGGCAGGAGCGTCAGGTGGCATCATCATCACGGCA
>WBZX01001390.1_pt1 | contig 18252 bp, 16 predicted proteins | sample 5204211 | NCBI WGS metagenome assembly WBZX01 (sample SAMN12344362, study PRJNA552823) | activated sludge metagenome | biome: Activated sludge suspended growth; feature: Nitrification reactor; material: Wastewater; isolation source: activated sludge from nitrification reactor of wastewater... | reverse complement strand
ACGTGGGGCAGCAGCCCGTCGACGCCTTCCGCGGTGGTCTTGATGCCCATCTCGCGGGCCCGCTTGAGGCCGTCCGACTCAGGATCGATCCCGACCATCCACACCGGCTCGAGCACCGGGCTGCGCTGCAGCTTGGCCAGCAGATCGGTGCCGATGTTGCCCGGACCGATCAGGGCGCATTTGATCTTCTTGCTCATGGGGAACAGGCATTCCTTCCAGGGGTTGGACACAACGGATGGAGCTGCGGCCGCCGCCGATGGCGACGCGCGGAGCGTCTCCCGACCGGGATGCAGGCATCGTCAGACTTCGATGCCGACACACCCATCCACCACCCGGGTAAGGTAGGTCTTCTGCGCTTCGACGGCGGGGAAGGTCAGTGCCTTCCCCGACTTGATGCAGAATTTGGCGTTGTGCCAGGGGCATTCGACCTCCCCGTTCTCGATCTCGCCATCGCACAGGGATGCGTCCCCGTGGCTGCAGGTGTCGTTGATCACGAAGAACTCGCCGTCCACATTGAAGACGGCGAGCGGCGGCAGCTTGTCGGGCTCGACGCGGAGAGATGAGCCGGGCTCGATTTCGTCGGTCTTGCAGAGGTGTAGAAAGGCCATGGTCTGCTTCCTGTATTCAATGGAGGTTCAGAAAAATCGGTCGAAATGAATCTGGCTGGCCGGAACCTTGTGCTCGGCCACCAGCAGACGGACGACGGATTCGATCATCGGCGGCGGGCCGGCCAGGTAGTACTCGCACTCCGCCAGCGGGGTGGAAAGCCGGTGCTCGATGAATTCATGGACGAAGCCGGTGTCGCCGCTCCAGTCGGCGCCGCCGTCCGCCTCCGGCGCCGAGATGACGGGATAGAACTCGATCGCCGCCGCCGATCCTTCGAGCAGCTTCGGGACGTCGGGGATGTCCCTGGGCGTCCGCCCGCCAAACAGCATGACCGGGGTACTTCCGGCCGTCGGCAAGCTGGCGCTGTCCTTCATGATCGACATGACCGGCGCCAGGCCCGAACCGCCGGCGATGCCGACGATCCGGCGCGGGATGTCGCGGCGCAGGTAGGCAACCCCGTACGGGCCGTCGATCTCGATGCTGTCGCCGGGTTTCAGGGTGTCGAACAGGTGGCTGGACACCTGGCCGCCGGGCACCCGACGGATGATGAACTCCCAGTCTCCGTTCGGGTTGGCGAGGTTGGACATCGAGTACGCCCGGTTCTGCCCCACGCCCGGCACGGTCAGCATGGCGTACTGCCCGGCGAGGAATTCGGCCGGTCTGCCGGTCGAGAAGGTGAAGATCGACATGTCCGGCGTCACCGCGACGCGTCCGGTGCATCGCGCGGTGGCCCGGCCCGGGCGCACCGCGCTGGCGTATTCGGCGCCGCTGCGGATCTTGATGGTGCAGTCGCTTCTGGGCACGCACTGGCAGGCCAGGCGCTTGCCACGCTCGCGTTCCTTGGGGCGCAGGCCCGGGGCGGCGGGGAACAGGTCGTCCACTTCGCCTTCGATCAGGTCGAACTTGCACGAGCTGCAGGCGCCCACATTGCACTCGTAGGCGAGCCCCAGCCCGTGGCGCAGGCCGGCGCGCAGCAGCGTGTCGCCGTCGTCGCAGGCATAGCTTGCGTCGCTGCCGCTGAGCGAGATTTGAAATTGGGAGGTCATGGTTGTCTCCGGATGGTTTTATTTATCTGGACGCGGGCAGGCCCAGCCAGCGCAGCGCGTTGTCGCGCAGCAGCATGCGTTCCAGCTCGGCGCCGAGGTCCAGTTCGCGGATGTGCGGTACCGGCGCCTTGTCGAGGATCACGAAGGGGTAGTCGGTGCCGATCAGGGTTTGCGACGCGCCGAACAGCGCAATCTGCTGGCGCAGCAGCACCGGGTTGTAGACCAGGCTGTCGAAGTAGAGTCGGCGCGAGGTTGCGAGGGGCGCCTCCGGCATGGATTCCTGCAGTGCCGGGAAAACCTGCCAGGCATGGTCGAGCCGCGCCGCCAGCGCCGGAAATGCTCCGCCGCCGTGGCTCAGCGCGATGCGTAGCGAGGGATGGCGGGCCAGGATGCCGCCGGTGAGCAGCGATGTCGCGGCAAGTCCGGTTTCGCACGGAAAGGCCACGATCTGTTCGAGCGACGCCGGGCCGACCAGGCGATCCATTCCAGTCGGGCGAAGGGGATGGACGAAGACCGCCGCGCCGAGCTCCGCGGCGGCCGCAAAGAAGGGCTCGAATTCCGGGCTGCCGACAGGCTTGCCGTTCACGTTGGTGCCGATTTCGACGCCCGCCAGCCCGAGCTCGCCGACGATGAACTCCAGCTCGCGAAGACACCGCGTCATGTCCTGCAGCGGCACCGCACCCAGCCCCGAAAAGCGCTCGGGATGGCGCTGGACCATGCCGGCGATCTGCACGTTCAGATGGCGGGCGAGGGCGGCGCCATCCTCGGCGTCGAGCCAGTAGGAAAGCAGTTCGGGCATCGGCGACAGCACCTGGCGTTCGATCCCCATCAAATCCATGTCGACGATCCGGGCGGCGCCATCCCAGCACTGGTTCGGAACGGTGCGGAAGACCTTGCCCGAGATCATCACGTGGCGGTGGCAGCGCTGCGCCGGGCTCATGCTCGGCCACGGCACGGCGTTCCCGCGTCCCCGGTAGGCGGGAAAGTTCTCGGGCACCACGTGGGTGTGGATGTCCACGCCGCGGCAGCACGGGTTGCTCATGGTCTGGCGCTCCGTCCGATGTCGGGCTAGGCCGCGGCGACGCGGCCGGTCTTGAAGAACTCCGCCGTGACGGCGTTGAATTCGCCGGGCACCTCGTACTGCGGCCAGTGGGCGGAGTCGCCCTTCATGACGTAGAGCTGGCTGCCGGGCACGCGGTCGGATGCGGCCTGGGCCGTTTCGAGATCGTGGATGGGGTTATCGACGGTCCACAGGAACAGGGTCTGATTGCGGATCTGCTCCACCGGAATCAGGAATTCGTCGTGCCGGTTGATGATGCGGTTGATGATCGGCGCGACGACGCGGGTCTCGGGACGCAGATAGATGGCGAGCCGCAGGCCGATCAGTTCGTCGTTGACGAGGCTGCGGTTGTTGTCGTGCATGAGCCATTCCAGACGAGAACGTACAGACTGTTCTGTTGGTATGTTGTTAACATTTCGCTCGTTGAGGGCGATCAGGTTCTTCAGGTCCGCCTTGCCCTTTTCGGAAACCACCGGCAGGCCGCCTGCGGTGTTGAGCATCAGGCGCTTGACGCGATGGGGATACTTGACCGCGAACAGCGCCGAAACCCAGCCGCCCAGCGATTCGCCCGACAGGTGGGCGGACTCGAGGCCGAGCGCATCCATCAGCTCGCCGAGTTGTTCGGCCAGCAGGTGCGGGGTGTACTCCAGTTCGGGCTTGTCGGACAGCCCATGGCCGACGTAGTCGAAGGCCACCACGTGGAAATCCTGCGACAGGGCGATCAGGTTCTTGGCGTAGGCTTCCAGGTGGCCGTTGATGCCGTGCTGGAACAGGATGGTTTCCGCGCCGGGATCGCCGGCTTCGGCAATGCGGATTCGCCCGAAACTCCTGGTTTTGACGAAACGGATTTCGGTGCCGAGCATGTCGAGCCAAAGACTCATTTCAATTCTCCTTGCGGTTGTTGCAGTGTTTTTTTGGCAGTCGCCGGGCCGCGCTTTTTCTCTTCGTAAAGATTGCGGGCGGCCCGGTATGTCGTTTTTTTGAGGCGATCGAAGCGGTCCTGGTCGAACTGCCACAGCATCCGGACCGACAGACCGCGGATCGCGCTGAAGATGAGCCACAGGACGTCCTCCGCGTCGTCCCGTGCCAGCCCGCGCGACAGGAGCAGCCCGATCCACATGTCTTCCACCAGCGAGCGGGTCCGCCGGGCCGCGGCCCGCACGCCTTCGCGCAGCTCGGGATCCCGTTCGGCGGAAGCCAGCAGATCGAGTCCCATGGTGAAATCCTTGCCCAGGAAGAACTCCGACGCATCGTCGATCATGCCCTGGATCACATCGTCGTCCGGCTTGATGCTGGCGATACGCAGGCGGCTGGATTCCGCGGCGACGTCGAAGAGGGTGTCCACGACGGCGATGGTGAGCGCCGCCTTGGATGGAAAGTGATGGGTCTGCGCGCCGCGGGAAACGCCTGCCGCATCGGCGACATCGGCAACCCGAAAACCTGCGTAGCCATGAAGACCCATCATCCTGATGGCGGCCTGAATGATCTTCTCGCGCGTCTCGAGGCTGCGTTCGAGTTGTGTTTTGCGGACGGATGTAGGGCGGGTCATGGCTGGACGGGATCAGGATCGGTGGGTGGCGAAGTCGTCATTATCCGTTCAGATTGGTTCGGGATGACCAACCGGCCGGTGCTCAGAGCATGGTACTACCGCCATTGACGCTGATGACCTGCCCGGTGACGAAGGACGCCGCCTTGCCGGCCAGGTAGACCGCCATGCTGGCGACTTCATCGACTTCGGCGGCCCGGCCCATCGGGATCACCTCCAGCACCTGGCGGGCGAAGGCCGGATTGACCTTCTCGACGTGATCCAGCGCGGCGGTGCGGACCGCGCAGGGGGCGACCGTATTCACGGTGACGCCGTGCCCGGCGAACTCGCGGGCGAGCCCGGTGGTCAGCCCGTGCATGCCGCCCTTGGCCGCGTTGTAGGCCGCGTGCTGCCACAGCCCGTTGCGCACCGAGTCGGCGCCGATGTTGACGATGCGGCCATAACGCATCTCGAGCATGTCGGGCAGGAAGACCCGGCAACACCAGAGCGCGGTCCAGAGATTGCGGTCGATGGTGGCCCGCAGGGTTTCGGGCGTGTGCTCGAGGAAGGGCCGGATCACCCCGCCGCCGGCGTTGTTCACCAGAATCGCGACCTTGCCGAAGCGCGCCACGGCGGCCTGGTGCATCGACTTCACGCAGTCCTCGTGCGACAGGTCGCCGACCCAGACCAGGGTTTCGGAACCTGTCTCGGCGCTGACTGCCGCGGCGGATTTGGTCACCGCATCTTCGAGCACATCGGCCATCACGACGCGCGCGCCGTGGGCCGCCAGCTGCCGCGAGATCGCCAGCCCGATGCCGTGGGCCGCGCCGGTCACGACGGCGGTGTGGCCGTCGAGATTGTTGTTTTGCGCTTCAGACATGGTGCACCTCGATCAAGCCGGTCTTGCCAAACCGTTCATCCGGCGTGCTGCCCCAGATGTCCATCGTGTTGGGATGCATTTCGAGCATCCGCGGCAGGCGCGCCGAATCCTCGGGCAGTTCTTCCATGCCGAAGCTGAACTCCATGGTCATCCCGTCCGGGTCGAGGAAGTACAGGAAGATCGAGGTCGACGGCAGGTGACGGCCCGGCCCGAAGACGATCTTGACGCCGGCCTTCTCGAGGCGATTGATCGCCTTGCCGATGTCGTCGATGTCGGTCACCATGAAATTGACGTGGTGCAGGTGGTTGCGGTCGCTGTTGCCGATCGCAAACGTGTGGTGCAGCGGATTCGGATAGCAGCGCATCCACGAGAACTTGTGTTCGACGAAGTCGGAAATCGCAAAGTTGAACTGGGTGTGCAGGTTGTGCACGGCCCGCTCGTAGTTCGGGCTCCCCACCACGACGTGGCCGATGCGCGCGATCTTCGTCACCGTCGGCACATAGGGCAGCGCAAGATGCGTCATGCGTTCGTAGCATTCGAACATCACGCCGGACTGCGGCTCGCGGACCCGGAAGGTCGGGCCCTGGCGGAGTTCGGCGCATTCGTCCATGCCGAGCCACCGCGGATCGAGCCCTTCGGCGAGGTAGAACTCGTAGGCGGCCTTGAGCGACTCCGGCGTCGCCATCTTGTTGGCCACCCGTTTCAGGCCGGGGGTGTCCGAACGGTACAGCACGAGGTTGTGGTGATCGGAACTGCAGCGCAGATAGGCGACGTCGTCGTGCTGTTCGACCAGGTCGAGGCCCATCAGGTCCCGGTAGAAGGGAACGGAACGCTCGAGGCTGGTCACGTTGAGCGCCGCATAGCCGAGCTTTTCGTAGCGAAATGGAAGTTTCATGGGGTGTTCCCTGTGTGAATGGTGTGTCGGCAGGCGGGGCCGGCACGCGCCGCCCCGCGCTGCCGACGGGGCTACAGCAGGATGCTGACCCGGCCCTGCGGACGCAGGCCGTCCAGATCCAGGTTGCAGCGTTTCTTGCTGATCTTCAGCCCGTCACCGTCCCGGCGCAGGCCGTAGTCGTAGCTCCCCACGTAGATGTCGGTGTTGCCCCACTTGGTGCGGTAAACCGCGAAGGCGGCATGCACCAGGATGTCGTTGCCGGAGGTGCCGAGCACCCGCACGTTGGTGACCAGATGGCGCGTCTTGGAGCGCGGGTACTCGGACCACATGGTCTTCTTGCCGAGGCGGATCACGCGCTGCTCGAGCCGCACGTAGTCGTCGGCGATATAGAACAGGTTGTTGTCGGGCTCGGCCGTGCGGGGCAGGTCGGTCGATGGCACCTGATAGACGGCGTCCTGCGTGTAAAGGCCCAGCCAGTCCTTCAGTTGCCAGCTGTCGAGGAGGTCCGCTTCGAGGAACAGGAGATCTTCGACTTCAGAGCGGGTAGGCAGATTCATCATGCGACTCCTTGTTCAGCGTGGCCGGCCGCCGGGGCGACGCGGCGGTTCCATTCTTTCCAGAACGAGCGCATCTGCACCTCGTCGTCGTAGCTCGGGTCCATGCCCATGCCCTTGGAGATGTCGTTCCAGCCGGCGCCGGTCTCCAGCGAGTTGGCGTAGCCGGCCTGACAGGATTCGAGTGCCTCCACGTCGTCGGGGGTGGCGAAGCCGCCCGGGCCGAGGAACTCCAGAAAGTTGTCGAGGCGATACTTGCGCGCCCATTCCGATTCGGCCGACGGCGCCAGCGCCCAGCCGCTGATGTTCATGTAGTCGGGGGCCGCCGGATAGAAGGTGCGGAAGGTCAGGGCCATGATGTCGTTGATGACCAGATTCGGGAAAATCAGCAGGTTGCGGTTCTTGAAGCAGATCCGGTCGGCCTTGTCCTTGCCGTGCCGCTCGACCATCCGGGCGTGAATGGCGTCCATTTCGCGGCGGCCTTCCTCGCCCCACGAAGGAATCCAGTTGGCGATCGGGCGCCCCCACGGCGCGGTGTATTCGACGACGGCGTGGCCGCCGCCCAGCTCCCGGCCGATGCCCTTCAGCGCAACTTCGTTGCCCTTGGCGTGGGTGTTGGCCAGATAGTCGAGGTAGGTGGCGTGGGTGGTGGCGGCGTGATAGCCGTCGTTGCTGTTCTCCACCAGCAACTTCCAGTTGGCGCGGATCGCGTAGTCCTGCTGGCCGCTGATGACCACCATGCCTTCGGCCGACTGGTCGACCACCAGATCGAGGTACTCCCGGGCATTGCCCAGATAGTCTTCGAGGGAGCAGGCGTCCTGGTCGAAATTCACGAAGCACAGGCCGCGATAGTTCTCGAAGCGGGGCACCGGAACCAGATTGCCGCGGTCCTGGGATTTGAAGTCGGCGCTGTAGCGGTCGGCGCCGGGCAGGCTCTTGAGCTTGCCCTCGGCGCTGAAAATCCAGCCATGGTAGAAGCACTGGAAGTGCTTGGCGTTGCCCTTCGGCTCGCGGCACACCTCGGCGCCCCGGTGGGGGCAGGTGTTGAAGAAGGCGTTGAGCGTGCCGCTGGTGTCGCGGTTGAAGATCAGGTTGCGCTTGGCGACGATGCGCCGCACGAAGTCGCCTTTCCTGGCCACCTCCGATTCATGGCCGACATACAGCCAGCACTTGTTGAACACGGCGTCGTACTCCGCGTCCAGGATTGCGCTGTCGGTGAATGCCTTGCGTGCCACTTGAAACAGGCCGAGCTGTCCGTTGTCGCTGACCAGGCTGTCTTGCTCCGGTGTCCCCATTTGTTCCTCCGTAGTGTTGTCTGAAATTCATGGCGGGAAACGCCTGCTGGCGTACCGCGCCACGATCTCCGTTGAGGCGTTGATCGATGTCTCTCCAGCAAGGCCAGGGAGGCGAATGTTACAGACCGTATGTTCGGTTTGTTGTGAATCTACCGGCCGCCATTTTTTTAGTCAAGAGATTTTTGGTTTATCGGCCGGCGGCACGCGGCAGGGAAGCTGCGCGAGTATTTAAAATTCAATGTTTTTAAGTTATTAGTGTTTTATTAACGGTTCTTGCTCGGTCGTTTCGCCGCTCGCCGGAGCAGGATGGCCGGGATCGGAACGGAGACTTTGTCCGCCCGGTTGATGATTTAGTAGACAGATCGTACGGTTTGTTTATAGACTGAAATCGAAGTCAGCACTCAAGCCCGCGGGCGTGTGCGGCCTTCCCCGGCAGTCCGGGGCCGGGAAAACAACCAGACGCGATACAGCGTCGCACCTGCGTCGGACTGAACGGTGCATCAACGGCTCAACACATTGGAGACAAAGAATGAAGAGGCGCAGCAAAGGAAGGTCGGGCGCGGCCCTGACCGGAAAGGCGCGAGCCCGGCGGAGCATCCCGGGCGCGCTGGCGCTCGGCCTGTCGCTGGCGGGGATGGCGCAGGCGGGCGAGTTCTCGCTCGACAACGGGGCCGAGGGGCGCTGGGGGCTCAACATGTCGCTGGGGACGAGCATCCGCGCCGGCAGCCCCGACCGCGACCTGATCATGACCGGCAACGGCGGGCGCGCGGGCTCGAGCCACGACGACGGCAATCTGAACTTCGGCAAGGGCGACGCCTTCTCGACGATCGCCAAGGTGGTCGGCGAAGTCGGACTCAAGCAGGGCGACTTCGGGCTCTTCGTGCGCGGGCGCGCCTGGTACGACTACCAGCTGTCCGAAAAGGGCGTGCGCCACGGCCATTCGGCCAACGGCTTCGTGCCGGGCGAGAAACTCAATGACGGGGATTTCGACGACGCGTCGAAGTTCTCCGGCGCCCAGCTGCTCGACGCCTATGTGTCGTGGAACAGCTACCTCGCGGGCGACAAGCCGTTTGCCATCAAGTTCGGCAATCAGGTGGTGAACTGGGGCGAGAGCCTGTTCATCGCCGGCATCAACCAGTTCGGCGCCTTCGACATCTCGGCGTCGCGCCGGCCGGGCGCGCAGCTGAAGGAAATCCTGATGCCGATCCCGCAGGTTTCGGCAAACCTGGGGCTCACCGAAAATCTCAGCGTCGAGGCGTTCTACCAGTTCATGCACCGCAAGAACACGCTGGACGGCTGCGGTACCTACTGGTCGATCTCGGATGTGTACAACTGCTCGTCCAAGGGCGCCGTCGTTGCTGCGGGGCCGTTCGCCAACAAGACGGACTACGCCAACTTCAACACCTCGCCGACCGCCATCATGGCCAACGGCGGCGACCGCGACCCGTCGGACGCGGGCCAGTGGGGTCTGGCGGCGCGCTACTTCGCGCCGGAGATCTCCACCGAGTTCGGCGCCTACTTCGCCAACTACCACCAGCGTTCGCCGACGATCAGCATCCTGTTCAAGAACAGTCCCGCGCCGTCGGCGTTCTCGGCCGGCAACGCCGGCATGCAGTACGTCTGGGACTGGTCGGGCGAAGACATCAAGGTGTTCGGCCTGAGCGCCTCGACCAACATCGCCGGCTGGTCGGTGTTCGGGGAGATCAGCCGTACCGAGGATCTGCCGGTCCAGCTCAACGGCCTCGACCTGCTGCGCGGCGCCAGCAACGGCTTTGGCCCGCTGCTGGCCGACCCGCTGTTCGCCGGCAACCGCGGCACGAACAACGGCTTCCTCTACCACGGCTACGACCGCAAGGACAAAAACCAGGTCCAGATCTCGACGATCAAGTCCTTCCCGCGGGTGCTCGGTGCCGAAAACCTGATGTTCATGGGCGAAGTGGCCTACCAGCACTGGCTCGGCATCGACGATCCGGCAAGCGGCCGGCGCTACGGCCGCGGCTTCGTCTATGGCCAGGCCAGCTCCAACGGCACCGGCTGCAACGGTGTGAACGGCGGCGCCTACTGCGGTACCGGCGGCTTTGCCACGTCGAACGCGTGGGGCTACCGCATGCAGTTCGAACTCAGCTACCCGGACGTGGTGGCCGGCGCCAACCTCAAGCCGCGTGTGTTCTGGTCCCACGACGTGCAGGGCTACTCGGCCGACAACACCTTCGTCAAAGACCGCCAGATCCTCGGCCTCGGCGTACGGCTGGACTACCTGAACCGGTATTACGCCGACCTCAGCTACAACAACTTCAACGGTCAGGCCACCTACGACACGTTCCACGACCGCGATTTCTATTCCGCGGTCGTCGGGATGAATTTCTGATCAAGACAACGGAGACACGGACATGCACAAGGAAAATCATCTCTCATTGCCGGCGCTGGCGCTGGCGCTGAGCCTCGCGCTGGGCATGGCGGGCGGCGCCGCCCATGCGGAACTGAGCGCCGACGACGCCGGCCGCCTCGGCAAGGACCTCACTCCGATGGGTGCCGAGAAGGCCGGCAACAAGGACGGCAGCATTCCGGCGTGGGCCGGCGGCCTGACCAAGACGCCGGCCGGTTTCGACCCCGCCAAGGGCTACACCCACCCGATGGCGGCCGAAAAACCCTTGTTCACGATTACCGCGGCGAACGTCGAGCAGTACAAGGACAAGCTCGCGCCCGGCCAGATCGAGATGCTCAAGCGTTACCCGAGCTTCAAGATGAACATCTACGCCAGCCAGCGCACCGCGGCCTACCCGCAGACGATCTACGACCAGGTCAGGACCGAAGGCGCGAAGACCAGGCTGGCCGAGGGCGGCAACGGCGTGCTGAACGCCGAGAAGACCACGGTTCCGTTCCCGCTGCCGAAGAGCGGGCTGGAAGTCCTGTGGAACCACATGTCGCGCTACTACGGCGGCACGTGGACCCGCTACAACGCCGAATTCCCGGTCCAGACCAACGGCGCCTTCACCCCGGTGACCCGCGTCGAGACCTTTGCCGCGCCGGCCGCGCTGGACAAGATCGAGCCCAACCGCCTGTATTACTACGTGGCCCGCCTGACCGGCCCGTCGAGCGTGGCGGGGGACGGCATCCTGGTGCACGAGCCGGTCGACCAGGTGAAGGAAGGGCGCCTGGCGTGGATCTACAACCCGGGCAGCCGCCGCGTTCTGCGCGCACCGCAGTTCGCCTACGACGCGCCCGGCAACGGTGCCGACGGTCTGCGCACCATCGACGACCGTTTCGGCTTCAACGGCGCGCCCGACCGCTACGAGTGGAAGCTGGTCGGCAAGAAGGAGATGTTCATCTCCTACAACAACTTCAACCTGAGCAGCAAGGCGCTGAAGTACAAGGACATCATCCAGCCGGCGCACATGAATCCCGATCTCGTCCGCTACGAGCCGCACCGGGTGTGGGTCGTCGAGGCCAAGCTGAAGTCGGGCATGCGCCACGTGTACGGAAAGCGCGTCCTCTACATCGACGAGGATTCGTGGTCGATCGCCCACGCCGACCAGTACGATGGCCGCGGCGAGCTGTGGCGTGTCCGCGACGTGCACCTGATGCCGTTCTACGACCAGCAGATGACCTGGGGCATCGCCGAAGTGCTGTACGACCTGCAGGCCCGGCGCTACCTCGTCTCCGACCTGATGAATGAGGAACGCCCGGCCAGGTTCGGCGAAAAGCTCACCCTCAACGCCTTCTCCACCGAAGCGCTGCGCCGCCAGGCGAACTGATGGCGCCTGGACGGAGCGGCCCCGCCGTGGCGGCCGCTCCGTCCGGTCGCGGCCGCGCTGCCCGCCGGCGACCGCGCCGATCCCGCACTTTTCACCGAGCGTTCATCATGAAATCCCGGACCTACCTTGTTCCCCTGCGCCGTTCCCTCGGCGCGCTGCTGATGGGGGTGGCCTGCCTCGCCCTCCACGCCCCCGGCGCCCACGCCGCGATCGACCTTCTCGAACGCCCGGCGCGCCAGTCGCCGCTCGCTGCCACGAGCACGATGCTGACGGTTGCGCGGGCCGGCGAGCGCCTCGTCGCAGCCGGCGAACGCGGCATCGTGATCTACTCCGACGACCGGGGCGCGACGTGGAAGCAGGCCACGGTGCCGGTGTCGGTGACGCTCACCAGCCTGTTCTTCGTGTCGCCGCAGACCGGCTGGGCGGCCGGTCACGACGGCGTGATCCTGACCACCGGCGACGGCGGGGCGAGCTGGCAACGCCAATTCGACGGGCGGGCCGGCAACCGGATTGTTCTGCAGGATCTGCAAGCCCGGGTCGAGGCCGCCAGAATCGCGGTGGACCGCGCCGATGCCGCCACCCGCGAGGCGGCAGGCGCGGCGCTGGAGGCGTGGACTGCGTCCCTCGACGATGCCACGGCCGGCGCCGAGTTCGGCCCGTCGCGGCCCTTGCTGGGCCTGTGGTTCCGCAGCGCCGCCGAGGGGCTCGCGGTCGGCGCCTTCGGGCAGGTGTTCCACACCGCCGACGGTGGCAAGTCGTGGACGTCCCGCGGCGGACGAATCGGCAACAGCGAGGGCTACCACTACAACGCCATCACCGCGCTTGCCGATGGCAGCCTGATGATCGCCGGCGAGGCCGGCAAGCTGCGCCGCTCGCGGGACGGCGGCGAAACCTGGGAGACGCTGGACACCGGCTATGCCGGACATCTGTATGGCGTGCTGGGCCTGTCCGGTTCGCGCCTTCTGGCTTTCGGCTTTGCCGGCAATGCGCTGCGCTCCGACGACGGCGGCAAGACCTGGCAAGCCCTGCCGCGTCTCACCGCCAAGGCGCTGGTCGGCGGCAGCCTGCTGGCGGATGGCCGGGTCGTGCTGGTGGCCGCCGATCGCACGCTGCTGATCAGCGACGACCAGGGCCGCTCGTTTACGGTCAAGGCCGGCGCGTCGGGGCGACCGGTGGCGGGCGTGCTGCCGGGGCCGCTCCAGGAAAACCGGCTGCTGGTGGTCGGCGCGGGCGGCCCCGCCGTCCTGAATCTCGATAGCACGACACGGTGACATCCGATGACAAGACCTGAAACAAGCCTCAAGCAACTGGGCGATGCCGATCTCACGCATCACGGCAAGTTGCGCGCCTTCGAGCACTTCTTCGAGCAGCAGTTCGCCCGCCTGCGCCTGCCCGGACTCGGGTTCTTCCTGGTGGCGACGCTGCTGTTCGGCTACTTCGCGGCGCAGCTGCGCCCGGACGCCAGCTTCCAGAAGATGGTCCCGGCGTCCCACCCCTACATCGCGAACTACCTCAAGTTCGAGAACGAGCTGCGTCCGCTGGGCAACGTGATCCGCGTCGCCGTCGAGAACACCCGGGGCGACATCTACGACAAGGATTACCTCGACACCCTCAAGAAGATCACCGACGAGGTGTTCTACATTCCCGGGGTCGACCGCGGGGCGATGAAATCGCTGTGGACGCCCAACGTGATGTGGATCGAGGTGGTGGAGGAGGGGCTGAGCGCCGGGCAGATCATCCCGCAGGGCTTCGACGGCTCGCCGGACGCGGTGGACAGCGTGCGTACCAACGTCGCCCGCTCCGGCATCGTCGGCACGCTGGTGGCGAGCGACCAGCGTTCGGCGATCGTGCTGGCGCCGCTGCTCGAAGTGGACCCGCAGAGCGGCGCGCGAATCGACTACGGCAAGCTGTCGGAGCGGCTCGAGACGCTGGTGCGCGACAAATACCAGAATGACGGCATCCGCATCCACATCACCGGTTTTGCCAAGGTGGTGGGCGACCTGATCGACGGCGCCAAGGCCATCGGGCTGTTCTTCGCGATCACCCTGGTGCTCACGATCATCGTGCTGTGGCTGTACTCGCGCTGCTGGCGGAGCACCTTCGCGACGGTGTTGTGCTGCGGCCTGGCGGTGATCTGGCAGCTCGGCATCGTGCGCCTGCTGGGCTTCGGCCTCGATCCCTATTCGATCCTGGTGCCCTTCCTCACTTTTGCCATCGGCGTCAGTCACGCGGTGCAGAACATCAGCACGATGGCCAGCGAGCGGGTTCAGGGGCGCTCGGCGATCGATGCGGCGAAGGCCACCTTCCGGGTGCTCTTCATCCCCGGCACCATCGCGCTGCTGTGCGACGCGGTCGGCTTCTCGACGCTGCTGGTGATCGACATCGGGGTGATCCGCGAGCTGGCGATCAGCGCCAGCATCGGCGTGGCGGTGATCATTTTCACGAAGATGTTCCTGCTGCCGCTGCTGATGTCCTACCTCGATGTCAGCGCCGCCGGCCTGCGCCATCAGCGCCGGCGCATGGAAGGCAGCTACCGCTGGGCGCAGATCCTGTCCCGCTTCGCCGAGCCGCCGCTGGCGTGGGTGGCGGTGGGAATGTCGGCGCTGATCCTCGTCGGCGGTTTCACGATGAGCCGCGACCTCAAGATCGGCGATCTCGACCCCGGCGCGCCGGAGCTTCGGGTCGATTCCCGCTACAACCGCGACAATGCCTTTATCGCCAGCCACTACGCCACCAGCCCGGATGTCTTCGTGGTGATGGTGACGACGCCGAAGGGCGAATGCGGCGCCTATCCGGTGGCGGCCACGGTCGATCAGTTCCAGTGGGAAATGGAGAACCTGCCGGGAGTCGAATCGACCTCGTCCCTGTTCTCGTCGATGAAGAAGGTGCTGGCCGGCCAGAACGGCGGCGACATGCGCTGGCAGGCGATCACCCGCAACCGCTTCAGCACCAACGCCGCGCATCGCATGCTGCCCACCGAGCTCTACAACAGCGAGTGTTCGATGGTGCCGGTGATGATCTTCCTGCAGGATCACAAGGCCGAAACCCTGAGCCGGGTGGTGGCTGCCGTCGACAAGTTCGCGGCCGACTACAACGACGACAACATCCGCTTCGAACTCGCCGCCGGCAACGCCGGCATCGAGGCGGCCACCAACATCGTCATCAAGCAGTCCGAGCCGCTGATGCTGTTCCTCGTCTATGGGATCGTCGCGCTGCTGGTGTGGTGGGAGTTCAAGTCATGGCGCGTCACCGTGTGCATCATGGTCCCGCTCTACATCACCTCGATCCTGTGCGAGGCGATCATGGCCAGGCTCGGCCTCGGCGTGAAGGTCGCCACGCTGCCGGTCATCACGCTCGGCATTGGTATAGGCGTGGATTATGGGATCTACATCTACAACAAGATGGAGTACTACCTCGAGCAAGGCCTCGCCCTGAAGGCCGCCTACTTCGAGACGCTCAAGACGACCGGCGTCGCCGTCGCGCTGACGGGCGTGATGCTGGCCCTCGGGGTGGCCACCTGGATCTTCTCGGACATCAAGTTCCAGGCCGACATGGGCCTGCTGCTGAGCTTCATGTTCCTGTGGAACATGTTCGGCGCGGTGATCATGATTCCGGCACTGTCCGCGCTCCTGCTCAAGCGCGATGCGGTGGAGGCGGGCGGACTCGGCTGGTTGAGGCTGCGCACCCGATCGGGGCGCACATAGGCCTCAAGCATCCGGAGAAACCACCCAAGCCGCTGCAGCGCTGGCGCCGGCGCTGCAGCGCACGTTCTCTCTTTGGCCGGAACGGTCAGGCGTAGTCACTCGGAGAAATCCCCGTTTTTCTCAAGAATGCCGCGGAGCCGTCGTACCCCATCCTGAAGCTGGTCACTTGTAAAACCACCAAAACCGAGCATCAGCCCGGATAGCTTCAAATTGCCGGAGCACATCGGCGACAAGGCCCGCGAAGCGATACCCGCCGTGGCCGCAGCCTGCGCAACGGTGACATCGTCGAAGCTATCCGGAAGCCAGACAACGATATGCATTCCCTGGTCGGCCGGCTGGATGCGTAATTCAGGCAGCTCAAGACGTAATGCATCGATCAGGGCCTGGCGTCGTTCAGCATAGATGTTGCGGATTCGCCGGATGTGGGTCTCGAAATAACCCTCTTTCATGTAAGCCGCGACTACATGCTGTTCGGTCAGTGGCGAGCCGCGCCCTATCAGCGCACGGGCGCCGACAAAGGCTTTCACCAGGCAGTCAGGCGCCACGATGTAGCCCAGACGAAGGGAGGGCGCCAGGACCTTGCTGAACGTCCCCAGATAGATCACCCTGCTGCTTTCCATGCCTTGCATGGCCGGGAACGGCTGGCCGGCGTAGCGCAACTCGCTGTCGTAGTCGTCCTCGATAATCCATCCACCGGACTTTCTGGCCCACTCGATGAGCGCCAGGCGCCTCGGCATGCTCAATGGCATCCCCATCGGGTATTGATGCGAAGGGGTCACGAAGGCAGCCCTGGCTGCCGGACAGGTTTCCAGAGCGCTGGCCACGTTGAAGCCCTGGCCATCCACGGCAATTCTGCCGACTTCGATACCGCGCTCTGCGAGTACCGAAGTCAGCCCCGGATAGGCGGGGTCTTCGGCCCATGCCGCATCGCCGGGTGACAGCAATACCCTGGCAGCCAGATAGATGCCCTGTTGCGTGCCCTCGGTGACGACGATGTTCTCGGACCCACACCGAACTGCCCGGGCCTTCCGCAGATAATCGGCAATTGCTTCCCGCAAGCTCAGAAGACCTTTGGGGTCGCTGTAACCGCCTGGTGCAGCGGCTGGTGACCCACGGACCCGGTTACTGAGCCGCCGCCAGTGGTCATCCAACGCGACGGCACCTTCTGGCACCGCAACGGAAAACGGCACCGGCGGGAGCGGAGCCAGGTGATTGGCAATTTCGACATACCGCGCGGCGGAGCCGGGTGGTGATTGCATGCCGCCCGCGTCACTCACCGGGCGACCGTGCGGCGAGGCATGCGGCGGATGAAGCGTCGCCGCCACCCGGGTGCTGGAACCCGGCTGTGCGTCGAGACAGCCCTCGGCGATCAGCTGTTCGTAGGCTTCGGTTACCGTTCCCCGTGAAATGCCCAGGGATTCCGCCAGTACCCGGGTGGAGGGGAGCCGCTCACCCGCAGTCAGCTCCCCTCTGGATATCGCGCTGCGTAACGCCTCTGCCAGCTGCCGGCCGATCCCGCCGTGGCTGCGGTCAATCATCCCGAGGGCCGGAATCTCAATCAAAAGCTGGCGACGTGGCACAAACAGGCATCTCCATGCAATCAAACTGGCCCAGTAATTTTTTGGATAACTGGCGCTGCATGATAGTCCTGTTTGGCGAAACAATGCACCCACGAATCGACCTGCGAAAGGATCTGAAATGCACTGCCCATCGATGTTTCGAGAACAACGCCTGGATGTCCTCCACGGCTTGATAAGCGCTCACCCGCTGGCGACTCTGATTACCGCAGGCAGCAATGGCCTGATGGCCAACCTGATTCCATTTTCGCTTCACAACGGCGGAGAACGCGGGATTCTGCGTGCTCATCTGGCGCGGGGAAACCGGCAACTGGATGCGCTCCGTGAAGCCACCGAAGCATTGGTGGTTTTTCAGGGGCCGGACTGCTACGTGTCACCCTCGTGGTATCCATCCAAAGCTGAACACGGCAAAGTCGTGCCGACCTGGAACTTTGCGATGGTGCAGGCACGTGGCAAACCTCGAGTCATCGATGATGCCGGCTGGGTGCGCGAGCAGGTCGAACAACTGACCACCAACCAGGAAAACGGGCGCGCACATCCGTGGAAGGTTTCCGATGCCCCCGATGACTACATCGCTGCCCAGCTCAAAGGGATTGTCGGCTTTGAGATGGCAATTCACTCGATTGAGGGCAAATGGAAAATGAGTCAAAACCGGCAAGCGACTGACCGCCAGGGCGTGATTGATGCGCTGAGGGACGAGGGGTGCTGCCCGGCGATGCTCGACACGATGGAGCGCATCTGATTCGTTGCATCGGCTTCAGAATCGCACACCCTCAGAGAACCAACCGTCAGGCCATACAAGATGATTCCGACGCTACAAGGCGCACTCGTCACGCTCCGCCCGCTGCTTCACACCGATGCCCGGTTACTCGTTGAGGCGGCGGCGGATGGGGCGCTGTGGTCGCTGCCTTTCACCGTTATCCCTTCTTCCGACACCGTTGATGGGTACATCGACAAAGCCCTGCGGGGGCAGGCCGACGCGACCGTCATGCCGTTTGCGATTACCCTCAAATCATTTGGTGTGGACTATGTTCCTAGCAGCCCGATGCAAAACCCCGAGAAACCGCGCCCGCCGCAGCCCTCGCCGTTCGTCTTCTCATGACTTCATTCCCGGAATTGGGTTCTCAATCCCTTTCTGATGCCCGACGAATGGGCCGGGGAATGGGTTTTCACCCGATTCCGGGTGCCGCATCATGCCGCGCTCCCCGCAGACTGCAATTTCGCAATCCGCAGCAGGTTGTACGCCGCTGCCGACAAATACGCGGCGATTTGGGTTCGGGCTTGGCCGATGAAACGGGTCTTTCGCATTCCGCCCACCGTCTTCAGCCAGCCGAATATTTCTTCCACACGCTTTC
>WBZX01001389.1_pt1 | contig 18253 bp, 11 predicted proteins | sample 5204211 | NCBI WGS metagenome assembly WBZX01 (sample SAMN12344362, study PRJNA552823) | activated sludge metagenome | biome: Activated sludge suspended growth; feature: Nitrification reactor; material: Wastewater; isolation source: activated sludge from nitrification reactor of wastewater... | reverse complement strand
AATCACCTGTGGATCCGAATCTGCAAAGCCTTCGTCAATGATCGCATACTTGTGATGGAAGATTGGAGAAGGATCGTGGATTACTACCGGGATCCCTGCCTGCATCAGCCTGGCAAAGGCAGCTGCCGAACTTGATTCATCATCAAGAATCACCCTTACCTCAACCCCACGCGTGTCTGCAGCTATAATCTCATCAACCAGGTCGTCACGGGTGAGTAATAACAATCCGACCAGGAGTTGATGATCAGCGGACTGAAGCGCATCAATGATCCTGCAATTGGCTTCATCTGAAGGAGAAAAATAGGACTCAATCACTACATCACCGACCTCGAAAAGGTGGGCGGTATTATTGGTCTTGAAATCACCGTAATGGCTGTCAATATGATCCGCTGCGTGGCCCCATAGCTCATCAAACTCCCGGAGGTAATTGAGTGCAATGGCCTGGTCATGGATCACATATGCATGATTGGGGTCTGATGATAGCTGATTGGTACTCAGATTAGTGCTACCAGCCCATAGCCATGCATGTTCCGGATCGTGTGCATCAGCTACCATAAACTTGTTGTGCATTATTCCGCTTCCGCTTCGATATATCAGTGGAAAAAGTAATTGTCCGGACAATGCGGAATTAGACGTCTCATCATCCGCGATGTATCGAACTGACACTCCTCGCTGCACTGCCCTTGTGATGGCCTGAACGATAGAAGCTCTGCCTGTGTTGTACATGGCTACATCCAAGGTAGAGGAGACCTGATCGATGCGTTGTACAATATCTGTTTCGATTGCTGAAGAACCTGTCGCGACAGGTGCGCTTCCATCCGAAAATGAGGAGTTGATTTTTCGATTGAAGAATATTTCAATTGGGGTTGCAGGTGAAGGAGGTGCGAATAGGAATGGAAGCGATTTGTAAACGTTACCGATTCCATCCTCTTGTGTCAGTTGAGCCTTATAGAGATGGCCAGCATCCAAAAAATCAGAGCTCCATGTGATTGAACTGCCTGTTGTACCCAGGTAATCAATTGTGACAGATAACTCATCCTCTACTTTAAGCCAAGTCATCACACCCGGGGGAGCAGACCATTGGATGACAGGTAAGCCCTGAGAAAACGAGAGATGAGCCGGGGAGATGTAATGACAATCCCCTTCGGATGCATCGGAGATAGACTGGCAAAGTAATTGGTATTGATCTTCAAATTTTGCCCATATACCTTCGACAGTTACAGGCCTGTCGAGCAAAGGAAAACCTTCCACTGGATGATTGTCTGCGATTGCAAGCCTGGCTTCATTACCATATTGATCATACACGATATACCATCCGGCATCTACTTCCCTTTCGCAGGTATTAATCCCAGCGCATGACATAACCACCTTTCTCGACTCAAATGCAGGAGAACTAAAATCAGCAATATTAGACAGCAGGATAGGGTGCACTTCCTTCCCCTCTCCTATCACATCATAGGATAGAACAGGGGATATCTGGAGTTCACCTCTATACAAAGACAAAACGCCTGTGACCTGTAGTGAGTCACCGACTCCTGCAAAGGAGAGGTTTGACGAGTAGACAGCAATACCGGCTTCAGCATCCTGCATATATCGTACAACGCCAAAATCATTGTCACATGCAATAGTACCGGATGTAGTCACGACGGATCCGGGTGGTAAAAGCCTGATCTGGCTAATGGGCTGCTGTGCTAAAATGGGAAAAGACAGATAAGTGATGAAGACCATTGCACTAAAAGTCTTCGCCCAAAGATTTTCCCAGGTAATTATCACAACTTCTCGACCTTAATCGTATCTACTCTCCATGATGTCGTCTGACCACCGGGGCCGCTACCAACATATTTAAAGCCGACGCGAACATTCCCACTGAAAGCTGAGAGATCAATATTGCCCGATGGAATAAATGCACCTTCAGTATCAGAAGATGTCGCCAGTGTTGGTGTCAATTGCTGCCAGGTGGCTCCTGTTACATTTGAACCATCAAAATTTGAGGATATCCAAACAGTCAGGCCATCGTGCACATAGAAGCCATAGGCGCTTTCAAAAGTCATTTTCTTGGCAACATCTAAAGCAATTGTTGGTGTGATCAACCATGATTCCATTTCAGCTGCCTGGTCGCCAAAAGCTGTTGCCTGGGCATAGGTATTTCCTCCATCTATTTGTGACCGCCATTTTCGTGTACCCTTCACTGGTATATTGGCCCATCCGGAAAGACTTATATCCACGTTGTCTGCAAGTCCTGTAAAATCGACATTAAGGTCGCTGCTTCCAGATCCGCCACCTGTGACATCGGATAGATTACGTATAATAAGCTGAGGTGAATTAAATTCAGAAAGTATAGCGGTAATAGAGACTTTACCAGTAGGTAATGCAGTATGGGAAAAGTAGGCCTGTGATCTTGTAAACATGATCATACTGCCGCTGGCATCAGTGACCACAATCTCTCCACCAAAATACATGCTATCGCCAGTAAATTCTGCATTGTCAATCTTGACCAGAGTTGATTCCCAAGCCTGGGCATTGGTCAATATTTCACTGATGGTGGCAGTCCGTGGAGTCACGTCTCCGGGGTTACTGACTACGGTAGCCGCATTTATATTCAAACCATCAATTTGCAATAGGCCGTTGAATTCTCCTAGAAGGCCACCTGTGACATCAATCGATATTTCAGCACCCAGCGCGAATGCATGTGTAGCCGCAAACCTGATTGCAATCCCTCCGGTGGCGTCCTGCATAAAAAGATTCTTGCCAGTCACGGATTGTGAATTAAAATCACTGGTGACCACTCCCTTGATGGAGTAAGACGTAAGGGCTGTGGTACTTCCAGCATATAAAGCCCTGATCGCTGCAATGGTAGTAGGATTGTTTCCTCCGGTTGTGCAACGCTCTCCATTCATGGCCACATCATTGAGATCACGGATCGTCAACTGATAGACATCACCGAATACGCTAAGCACGCCATAGAGTTCGCCACCACCAAGAGGAGTCGTATCTCCTGCAAAACTGGCATAACCACTGGTACGCACTATCAATCTCTGCTTGGCACAATCTTCAACTTCCCTGTTTAAGGTCTGCTGCAATTCGGCATCCGCATATGTTTGACCCGCATCAGCGGATATAAACTGAACATTTTCAAACCTGACCAATGTACTGACATTATTCAAGGACAGCTGATCAATAGTCAGCGTATGAGGTACCACCTCATTTCCATAAGTGGCGCCAACTATGTACTGGTCAAGAATTGATTCCGGAATCCGTAAAAGTTCTGGATTACCGTTGTTGTCCGTTCCGACGCCCGCACCCAGCTGGATCAGTCCATTATAATCTCCGAGGTACAATCCCTTCGCCTTGACATAGACCTTACGGCCAACCGGATAGAGATTGTTGAGATCTGTCATTTCTATGCGCATCTCAATACCACCCGTTGAATCTTCGATCACCAGTTGCTTGAAGAAGTTACCCTCCGCATCATCTGAAATCACTAAACCAGCGAAGGTGACATCATCTGTGATCTGCTCATAAGCATCCAGTACATGCCTGGACTTGAGTGCAGCGATGGTGATATTGACCGGAAGGTTTGGATCCTCCCCTCCTGCAGGCGGCTCATCAAAATCGAGGTCCACACAGGCAACCGGAATAAGGAGAAACGCAGTCAGTACTGCAATAAAGAACTTTTGTACATGCTTAGTCATGACAGATTGATATGATGTTGGATTGGCGATATTCATTTTTTCTCTTTTGTGCTTAAAATACTGTGGTCATTCACGCTTTACTTTATATCCGGTTGCTGAGCGTAGTCGAAGCATCTCTCTTCCTATTTCACTTAAAACTTCATACTGCCCTGCACAAAATAGTTGAGGCCTTGCATGTACGAATACTTGGAAGGAAATGCGGTCACATCCTTGTTGGTATAATCAAAACGGTATTGTTCATAACCTCCATTGATGTAATCTGTATTATTCAGCAGGTTGGTGATGCCTATATTCAGGCCAAAGGTGGTCCTAGATTTTGGCCAGTTGACCCTCCATGATTTATAGAAGGACAGGTCGAGGGTCCAACCTGGCTCCACTTTTTCCTGACGGAGTATATCATTCCATTGTTCACTCTGGTATTCTACATTTTCGACTGCTGCAGAGGTTCTCCTGAGTGGATTGAAGTTGATCCAACTTTCCTGGAAGGTATTGACATTGAGGAAGAGGGACCAGAATTTCCTGGATCGATAGGTGATACCTCCTGTAAACGCAGTCTGGGGAGTACCTGAGACATACAGGTTCTGTGCATAGACGGTAATATCCTCAAGCAGGACAGAACCATCATTGTCCTGTGTGACTGTTGCATTAGGCCTGGAGGTATAAATATACTGGCCGATGACTGCTGCCCCCTGTACTGAGACACTAGGTGTAACCTTATATTCCGCTGCGGCTTCAATCCCAGTGTATTCCTTATTGATCTTGGTCAGGCTGAAATTGACAAAGGTTCTAAGATCATCATGGTAGAAACTGGTAGACTCAATAGCATTTTTACTTTGAATGTAAAAACCGGACAAAGACAACTTGAGTGAAGGTGCCCTGAGGTCATATCTTACTTCAGCAAGGTTGAGTTGTTCGGCTTCGAGCCCATCGACCACATTGTCACGGGTACGTGGAGACACATAAGCATTCCTGAAAGTTGGGGCCATCTCTGAGATCATACCGGAGACAGTGATATAATTGCGGCCATCGATCTTATACCTGATGAGTCCCTTACCGGAGGGCAATAGGAAATTGTTCTTTTCACTTTCTCCGTAAGAGTTATCCGGAAACTTACCGTTCTGGGTCTTACCGTCCCTCCAGAAAGTTTGGTTCTTGATGGAGCCGGCGAATGCAAATTCCCATTTTGCGGTATTGAGGCTATAGGAAGCCCAGGCCGATTGCTGCCTGATCTTTGCGACGTAATCGTAACCAAACTGATCCCCAACAGCGAGGATTCTATTAGGCCGGCGCAGGTCATTTTGCAAGGCATCATCGTTGCCCGGAAAATCCTGCTCAGCAAACTTATCCCAGTCTATGTAGAAATCACCACCCAGCAAATCACCTACTTCTTTATAGTTCCTGGTATCCTGGTTGATCACAGTTGCACCAAAGGATAACTGGCTTTTTTCCGAGACCTGGTATTGCAGTACCATATTGATGGTGGCCTTGCTCAAATCACCAACACGCTTTTCCATAACATATTTTGACAAGGCGCCCTGGACTGTATTTCCGGGAATACCGTTTGCATTTTCGATGATGCCCTCACTATTGAGGTTGACCTGGTACAATTTGTCCCACTGCACCTGAAGCAGGTCAGGGTCACTGGTCAGGACTGAAGTCATCTGTGCAGCAAGCGCGGGATCATCAACATAGCTCGGTAACCTGCGATAGTAATCAGGGCGAGGATCATTAGCATTTAGCCAGTCTAGTGCTCCAACAACACTCTTGCCTGTCTGATAGCCTATGGCAGTAGTAAGATTCAACTTATCATTGATATGGAAATCATGGCGCAGCATGAACAACGGCTGGTGGCCTGAGTATTCCCTGGCACTGCGTTTCTTACCTTGCTGGTAGCCCCAGAATGAATTGTAGTAATGATCATCTGCGAGATCATACATCTCCTGGATAGAAGTGCTGCTGCCACCTCTCTGATATGGGGCACCAAGTGCTACAAAATTGAGCGTATGGTGATCATTGAATCGCTTATCCACAGAGGCAAAATATGACCAGGCGTCATAGTATGTGCCTTCCACAAATCCCTCCTGGGCCCATCTTCTCGAAGCAGATAGGCTTATCGCCCAACCTGATGGAAGCAATCCGGTAGACCATGTACCCATGATCCTGTTGCGATAATTCCGGTTGGTGATTGCATAACTCAGCTTGGTCTGCTTCCACTGTGATGAAGCGCGCAAGTCTGTATTGAACGTACCATTGAGTCCTCCAAAACCCCAGTCTGCCATTTCAGCGCCAACTGCATTTTCATCCTGTCGCATCACTTCGTTGAGCCCTCCCCAGTTGTTCCAGTAAACTCCTCCGGACTCCAGGTCATTGATCGGCATATTATTGAGGTATCCATCAGCATATTCTGATTCAAGTCCACGCCTGTTGAACCTGGCCGGACTAAAATTGTAATTGGTGATCCCAGCAAAAAGATCATCTCCGGATTGAAGTAAGCCCGAAATATTTGCGGTAGCGTCATCATCGCTTTCTTCCAGGGTCAGGGTAGGAAGTTCAACATCCTCTACCTCCTGATGGCCCAAGGAGACCATAATCTTTCCAGCATCGATATCGCCAACTTTATCAGTCTGGAACTGATATTCAGATGATTCACCATTAAGGTCAAACATGAGCCTGATGATCTGTCCCTCTTCATGCTGAACAGTAAACTTTCCGAACTCATCGGATATTGTCTCATCCGGCAATAAGGTGCGAACGCGAATACCGGAAATGGGTTCCTGGGTTATGTCGTCGAGTAAAACTCCGGACACAGCCACCTGGGAATCGGCTATCCCATACCCACATAAAATGAACAGATAAAGCAGGTGATATCTAAACATAGAGTCAAAAGTACTTAATTAAACCAGAGTAATAAAAATGTCCTTTTACCCATTGTAAATGGTGCGTAACCGGGCTTAGGGAAGAGCCATTGCAGCCTGCATAACCTCCTCACCTACAAGCGTACCGAGCTTCCGTGCCGTCTCCAGGTCCTGCAAGGCCTCTGCCTTATTTCCGGATTTTATCCAACACCTTGCCCTATTGAGAAAAGGTTCTCCTTTGGAAGGATCCAACTGAATGGCTGCATCAAAGTCAGCTTTTGCAGACACATAATCCTTTTTGGAGTTGTAAAAGATGATCCCCCTGTTGGCCAACGGCTCTGCATTCTTTGGATCGAGTGCTATGCTTCTGGTGTATTCCGCAATAGCTTCATCAGCCCGTCCCAGGCGGTCCAGCGTAAATGCTTTGAGGAAATATCCCCGGGGCATTTCAGGATGATACTTTATAAACATTTCGGCATCATTGAGGGCTGCCTGGTAATCCTCCTTATGCAGAAAGATAATTGCGCGGTTTTCAAGTGAGTTGATGTGATCGGGCATGACCTCCAGGGCAATATTATAATCGATGAGCCCCTGGTCGTACGCTTTCAAATCAGTGATCAGGTAATTGCCTCTGTTGGACCTTGCCACATAACTCCTGGGATAAACATCAATGGCGTTCGACCATAGTGTCATACTGTCATGCCAGACCTTTACCTGATTATTGGTAGCAATTGAAAAAGCCAATCCCGCGAAAACGAACAGTGCAAGAAAAGCATTCTTTAACATGGGGGATAAATTGCTTTTAGCCCAGAGCATAGCCAGCGAGAATACTAAACCGATATAGGGCACATAGGTATAGCGTTCGGAGATCACGGAATTGCCAAAAGCCAAAACCTGAAGCACCAGTACCAGGTTGATCGCAAAAAAAACCACCCCAAAGAGCAAATCCTTATTCCTTCGAAAAAACCATATAACGCCAATGACACAGAAGGTCAGCAATATTGAAGGATAGTAAATGGCAGGTACAATTCCCTGGTCCGGAAACGGATGTATAGTAGACAGGGGGAATGGCCAAAATAACCTTCTGAAATATTCACCAAATCCATAGGCTGCGAAGATCAGTTTTTGCCACAAAGGATAATACTCCGGATTGGCAATCGCTTCTTCCGCCTGGTAGATCAATGTAAGAACGCCAAAAAGTGCAGCGAGCAAGAAGAGTGGAATCTTCTCAAGCCAGAAATTTTTATCCCGAAACGATCTGCCACGATACCAGTCCATCAACAGTAAAATGAGTGGAAGCGTTACGGCTGCAGGCTTTGATAAGAGTGAGGCCACAAACCACAGGAGTACTACCAAATACTTCTTCAGGCTCCTCTCCCTGAGATAGTCATTGTACCATATCAGCGCCAGGAGAAAAAAGAATGTATACAGGACATCCTTGCGCTCACTGATCCAGGCTACGGATTCAACATGCATCGGATGAATACCAAAAAACAACGCGGTAATGATCGCAACCCATCTATTGCCGGATGAAAGCTTATACGCCAGGAATGCAACCAGGATAGTGTTAAGGATATGGAGTATCCAATTGACCAGATGATAAGAGAATGGATCCAAAGCAGAAACCTGATAATTTATAGCCAGGGTCAGCATGGTCAGCGGATGGTAGTTGGAAACCACCGGGCTGGAAAAAATGGCTTTCCAATCAGGGCCGATCAACATTGCATTTTCGGTCACATATCGCTGGTCATCCCAGTTGGTAAACCCATTGGACAACATTGGAATGAAAACAATAGCTGAGAGAAAGGCCGGCAATAAAAGCCAAAGTCCTTCAAAAGGGGCCCTTACTTGCTTAGTGGGCTTACTACCCTTTCCTTTTGACTTAGGCTTGATATCTCGTTTCTGTGAGCTCATTGGTCTTTTGACATTATGTGGGCAAGTTAGTGAACAACCTCAAATCAATCGAAAACCAGCAGGTTTAAAGTTTACCCTGCTGTCATACTTATATACATTGGGGGCTTCCTGTTGTGCGAAATTTTAGTAAAAATCAGATTTTTACACAATCTTCGCTCTATGAGATGGATCATTATCCTTTTACTTTTTTCAGGTATACTGTCTGGCGTATCAGGTCAGGACCAATATACAGTAGCCTGTATTACCTTTTACAATCTTGAAAACCTCTTTGATACCATTGACAGTCCGGATACTGATGATCTGGAATTTACACCGAATGGCCCTAATCTCTATAATTCGAAAGTATACTGGGATAAACAGGAGCATCTGTCAAGGGTTTTAGGTGAGGTGGGTACCGCATTTACACCCGACGGTGCGGCCATCCTTGGGGTGAGCGAGATCGAAAATATCTCGGTGCTCGAGGACCTGGTCAAACAGCCCGCCATTGCAAAGCGAGGATACAAAATCATCCATCAGGATTCCAAAGATGCACGAGGGGTGGATGTTGCACTCTTATATCAACCAAAATATTTCACACCTGAACAGGTTCATTACTATTCTTTGCCTACAAATGCTGCCGATGAACCTGTCAGATACTCAAGGGATATCCTGATAGCTATCGGGAGCCTGAATGGAGAACGTGTAGCTATCTCTGTCAACCATTGGCCATCCAGACGTGGTGGTGAACAAAACACAGCGCACCTTCGGAATGCAGCAGCAATGTACAACAGGCATTTTCTTGACAGCCTGGCAGCAACACTGCATATTACCAAAGCTATCGTGATGGGTGACCTCAATGATGATCCAGTCAACGATAGTGTGCATAAATACCTGCACGCTAAAAAAACTAATGAGGATCTCGGGCCATCAGATATGTACAATCCTTTTGAGGCTTTCTACAGGAAGGGATTGGGTACTACTGCCTACCAGGATGCCTGGAGCCTGTTTGACCAGATCATCCTCAGTAAGGATATGGCCACTGCCACGCAAGGCTTCAGGTATTATAAGGCCGGGGTGCATAACCCACCTTACCTGACACAAAAATCGGGAGTATTTAAAGGCTATCCATTACGCACCTATGCCAATGGCCTTTATGCAGGCGGATATAGTGATCATTTTCCGGTCTACGTATTGCTGGTGAAAGAGAAGTCATGAAAGAGCCTTTGGTGCTGGACAAAGCCTTTCAGGAAATCCTCCAGCAACTTGAATTGCAGCAGGACAACTTCTTTGTCACCGGAAAAGCAGGTACCGGCAAATCCACATTACTTCAGCTATTCAGAAAGACCACTCACAAAAAAGTGGTCGTCCTCTCCCCTACCGGAATTTCAGCCTTGAATGTCCAGGGACAGACTATACATTCCTTCTTCCAGTTTCCTCCAAAGCTCATGCACAAGGGGGAGATCTTTATCAATAAGCGGCTGGTAAGACTATTGAATGTAGTGGACGCAATTATCATTGATGAGATCTCCATGGTACGGGCTGATGTACTTGATGCGATTGATTTTTCACTAAAGCTGCATCGAAAATCTGTTGCTCCTTTCGGGGGAGTTCAGATGCTTCTTTTTGGTGACTTATATCAGCTTCCTCCTGTGGTCAGCAGCCAGGAAGAAAAGGAATACTTCAGGAGTGTATATGCATCCCCATATTTTTTTGATGCCCATGTCTTTGCAGGGCATATGTCCCTTCAGATGATAGAACTGACCAGGGTATACAGGCAGACAGAGCGTAATTTTATCCGCTTACTCGATTCGATCCGGACTATGCAATTTGACTATGAAGATCTGGAGAGCATCAACGAGCGCTACCTGCCGGGTGAACCAATTGAGGAGCCTTATCTCACCTTATGCAGTACCAATGCAGCAGCACAGCAGATCAACAAAGAGCGGCTTGACCTCCTGAAGACACCCTCATACTATTATTCAGGAGAGGTCAAAGGTGATTTCAATCCCAAACTTTATCCAACGGATTACAAACTGGAATTACGAGTGGACGGTCAGGTCATGTTGATCCGAAATGATCCTGAGAAGCGCTTTGTCAACGGAAGCCTTGCAAGGATCGTTGCCCTTGAAGAAGAAAAGATCGTAGTCAGCCTTCGTGAAGAAGATGGAAAAACCGATATTATCGATCTCCCCAAAATGACGTGGGATGTAAACAAATACACTATATCCACTGATACTGACAATCCTATCAAGGCTGAGGTCACAGGTAGTTTCACCCAATACCCGGTGCGCCTGGCGTGGGCTGTGACGATTCACAAGAGTCAGGGGAAAACATACGACAGAGTAGCTATTGATCTCGGCAGAGGAGCCTTTGAGCATGGGCAGACCTATGTCGCGTTGAGCCGGTGCAGGTCATTACAAGGTGTGTATCTCAAAAAGCCTTTAACCCCGAGGGATGTCATGGTGGATGAACGGGTGGCTGAATTTTACGAAACGATGAGGTGACACCAGGCTTATGGTTCGGTCTTGTTATCCGGGCTTTCTCCTTCCTTTAGGTTTCTGAGCACATAGATGCCTAGCCAACCGCTGGTCAGATCTATCAGGGTATGTATGATCATCACCAGGACAAGAGACTGGCTCAGGACAAAAATGGCAGCAAAGAGGAGGGCCAGTACAAAAATCTTCACCATTGATTTATAGCCCTGGTATCCATGGAGAAAGGCAAATAAAAAAGAAGCAAAAAAACAAGCTGTGACAATTCCTGAGTATGTATGTCCTGTCCAATAGATCAGATAATGGATCAGATACCCCCTGAAAATAATTTCTTCTCCGATACCTGCCGCGAGCGCCAGAAACACAAAATGAAATAACTCCTTGCTATTGGCCGGAATAAACGTTAGTGTCGATTGTTTTTCCCTCAGTGTTTTTTCTCTCCATCGACGTAATCCATATTGAAAGAAAAGATCAAGTGCATAAAACAATACGACGGATAACAGGAGCATGCCAAGTAATGGTGACCAGACAGGCCAATCGAAACCCAGCGCCGGAAGTGTCCTCCCTGGAAGCCTCCAGATCGTGACGACGATCAGGGCGAAAACGAAGAGTAAGAGGGCGTTGCTGTGATAGAGCCTGATCTTCTCATCCTCTTCGAGTTCCATGTCTTCGATGACGACACTTCTAGACGAATAAGCCATTACCGGGGCTAAGATGCAGATGATGATGGCCAAGACATGGTCAAGCAAAGTCATATCGTACAAAGCCATATAGGGATGCATCATCTGTAAAAGTAAGCAATGTGAAAGCGATTGTTGGAAATAGCGTGAAAGCCCGGAAATCAGGGACATGACCATGTTTTATCATACGTGGTTCAACTGATTCTACAAGGGAACAGGAAAATACGGAATGTGGTCTTTGGGGGGGGCGAGAATAATTTGCTTTTTAACTATATTTCAGCCACTTACACATTACATATAAGATTAATGTAGACGTATATTCAAAATTTAACTTTTTTAGCGTCTTCCCTCCATTAGGAATTGATTTACACATCTAACTTCCACTTCCCTGCATCAGCAAAACACTTCTCTTTGTATCTTAGCCTATATAAAATCAAAACAACATGACTATTCATAAAAACCAACTCCAACGTAAAGTACGTGACCATAAACAGGAAAGAAAATTCTTTATCACGCTCGGAGTGATCACCCTCCTGCTCATTCTCCTCCTCTTCTGGATCTACGGTTAATCCAACTCATTATTGAAACTCAATCTTGACATTGGCATACCCAGCCCTCCAGGCTGGATAGAAGCCGTATTATCGGATTTCAGCTCCTTCCTCCAGGATCATGCTGATTGTGAGCGCAAGGCCTCTGCTACAGCTATGAGCCTTGTAGCTAAGTATCCCAACCGCACAACCATCATACCGGAACTTATCTCCATTGCCATAGAAGAACTGGAACATTTCCAGTCCGTATATCAAATCATGGAGGCCCGGGGCATTCAACTGGCCCATACCATACACGAAGACCTTTATATCAAGGCGTTGATGCAAGCCCAGCATGACGGACTTGAAGAACGCTTCCTGGATCGCCTGCTGATCGCATCCGTACTGGAGACCAGAGGTGCGGAAAGATTTAAACTGGTCGCGGATCACATGGATGACCCGGATCTGGCCAGGTTTTACAAAATGCTTTGGACCTCAGAAGCAAAGCATGGGCATGTCTATGTAAAGATGGCACTGGAGTATTTTCCAGAAGAAAAAGTATATCCACGGCTAAAATGGTGGGTGGATAAAGAAGCGGCCATCATAGATGGACTCCCATTAAGGGCAGCTCTTCATTAAATCACCCTGTAATCCAGGCTATTTAGTGACCATTTTCTTGGATGACACTGTATTTCCTTCCTGACTATCCAATCCTTTCAACTTATAATCAAGGCATGCCCTGACAAAAGCTACAAACAGCGGATGTGGTTTTTCCACAGTGCTCTTGAGTTCCGGATGATATTGGGAGCCCAGGAAGAATGGATGGTTGGCCAGTTCCATGATCTCCACCAGTTTTGTATCAGGATTTATACCAGAAGCGATCAAACCCTCTGACTCGAAATCCTTGAGATACTCGTTGTTGAGCTCATAACGATGACGGTGACGTTCATAGATCGTGGTCGACTGATAAGCGTTAAAAGCGAGGGAATCATCCTTAATCTCACATGCATAAGCGCCAAGACGCATCGTTCCACCCTTCATACGGATATTCTTCTGGTCAGGCATAAGATCGATGACCGGATGTGCCGCATCCGGCTTCATCTCTGTGCTGTAGGCATCTTCAAGTCCAAGCACATTGCGGGCAAATTCAACCACAGCACATTGTAAGCCAAGGCAAATACCGAAAAACGGAATCCTGTTTTCACGCAGGTATTTAATAGCATTGATCTTTCCTTCGATACCCCGCTCTCCAAAACCAGGAGCTACAAGCACACCATCAAGGTGAGCCAGTGCATCACCTATGTTATCGATGACTTCAAGCGCCTCCGCATGGATGGGCTCAACTTCAACTTTACATTCATTAGCTGCACCGGCATGAACGAAAGATTCATTGATTGATTTATAGGCATCAGGTAACTTGTTGTATTTTCCAACAAGGCCTATGCGGATAGTATTCTTAGGCTCCTTTAGTTTCTTCAGAAATGCTTTCCACGCCACGAGGTTAGGCTCCGTGTTGACTTCCAGGTTTAATTTGGCCAGCACGATCTTGTCCAGGTTTTCATCCTTCATCAGGAGTGGCACGTCATATATCGTCTCAGCATCGAGCGCTTCGATCACTGAATGCCTGTCGACATTGCAAAAGAGTGAAATCTTACGCCTCAGTTCATCATTGAGCGGATGTTCAGTACGGCAAACCAGGATATCAGGCTGGTTACCTGTCTGCAACAATTCCTTTACACTGTGTTGGGTCGGCTTTGTCTTGAGCTCACCGGCGGCACTGAGATACGGGATAAGCGTAAGGTGTATGGTGATGGCATTGCCGGCACCTAATTCGAGACGGATCTGTCTGATTGCTTCAAGATATGGGAGTGATTCGATGTCACCGACAGTACCCCCGATTTCTGATATCACTACATCATAGTCACCGGTTTTGCCCAATGCCCTGATCCTTCTCTTTATTTCATCTGTGATATGAGGTACTACTTGTACCGTCTTGCCGAGATAATCTCCGTTTCTTTCCTTATTGATGACCGTCTGGTATATTCTGCCGGTGGTTACATTGTTATCCTGCGAGGAGGGTTTTCCAAGGAAACGCTCATAGTGACCGAGGTCAAGGTCTGTCTCCGCCCCATCATCTGTGACATAGCACTCCCCATGCTCATAGGGATTGAGGGTGCCTGGATCGACATTGATATACGGATCGAATTTCTGGATTGTAACAGATAACCCCCTGGCCTGCAATAGCTTAGCTAAAGAGGCTGAAATGATTCCTTTACCCAGTGAAGAGGTTACGCCACCCGTAACAAAAATATACTTGACCATGACTTGTGGAGGTTGTTACGGGGTACAAAGGTACATATTTTACACCGGGTATCCGAATGACGGGACCTATGGGATGATTTTACATTGCCAGATGGGGGTCTTCCTTATTTATTCTCTTTCTTTATGCCTAAATCTTATGGTAGAGTTAGCCTGGTTCGGTATCCTTCAGACAATTGGTGCTCTTGCCCTGTTTGTCTACGGTATGAAGGTGATGAGCGAGGGTGTACAGCGCATAGCCAGTATCCAGTTGCGGGATGCGCTCCAGAAAGTAACCCAGAATAAATTTTCCTCCTTCCTGACCGGCTTTTTTACTACGGCAGCACTACAATCCAGTTCTGCGACCACCGTGATGACGGTCAGTTTTGTCAACGCTGGCATAATATCCCTTAGCGCCTCTGCAGGCATTATCATAGGGGCTAATGTAGGCAGCAGTATTACCATCTGGATGGTCACGATCCTGGGGTTCGAATTCAACCTCTTTACCCTCTGCCTTCCCCTGATCGCAGTGGCCATGCCCTTTATCTTTATTAAGAATGGCAAATACAGGCACTGGGCTGAGACACTAATTGGTTTTTCCATCCTGCTGATTGCACTGCAGTTTCTAAAGAGTGTGGTACCTGACATCCAGAAACAACAGGATGTGATTTCCTTTATCTCCGGGTTGGGCAACCATGGGTTATTATCCATTTTCCTTTTCCTCACGATTGGAATTGTCTTTACCGCCCTGATACAATCCTCCAGTGCATCCATGGCCCTCACCCTGACGCTGTGCCTCAATGGTTGGCTGCCCTATGACGTCGCTGTTGTCATGGTCCTTGGAGAAAATATTGGCACTACGATCAGTACAGAAATTGCTTCATGGGTAGGGAATACAGCCTCCCGCAAGGCGGCCAGGTTGCATGTGCTCTTTAATATACTTGGGGTGGCCCTTTTCCTTCCGTTTCTTCCATTCATCCTTTCTTTTATTTCATGGGTGATGGTCTTTGTGATCAAAACAGGCAATCCTGTGGTAGACAAATGGGCAATGCCTACCGGACTGGCTATTTTTTACACCTTTTTCAATGTGGTTTGTGCCATCCTCTTCCTGACCTTTCTTCCGTGGTTTATGCGTTTCGCCTTTGGAACTATCAAGGTAAAAGCCAGGGATACCGAAAAACTCAACTTTATCGATACCGGGTCAAATACAGCGGACCTGTCGCTGCCTATTGCCCTGCAGGAAATCATCCAACAGTGCCAACGCATCAAAAACCTGAACGCCATCCTCAACCGCATCATCAATTTCAGCACTGAGGCGGAATTTCAGGATCAAATGAATGCAGCCAATGATTACCTCGCCAAACTAATGGCCAACGAGAAGGCGACTAACCAATACCTGATCAGCATGGTGGAGGACCGGAGTTCACTCATCACCTCCCAACAAATAAAGAATCTGCTGAATATCAACCTCCTCATTGACCACATCAGGGCCTCTTACGAAAATATCTTCCTACTGGTCCAGGAAAAAAGAAAGCAAAGGATTTGGTATGGCCCAACGCAACGCTCTATCCTACTGCACCGGATCAATGATGCCACGGTCATGCTAAAGAGATGTATTCAACTGCTCCAGACTGGTAGCTTCAATAAAAATAACTGGAAAGGACTTACGCTTGACCTCAGGGAGAGAAAGCAAGACTATCTGGATTATGAGAAAGAACTCATGGAAGAACTGGAACGTGGGGAGATGAAAGTAACTTCAGTAGTCACCTACTACCGCATGGCACAATACCTGGACAGTATCAATGATGATCTGAAAAATATCCTTACTGAACTATCAGATGAGCCTATTGGCGCGGTGAACAAAGTGCTAGGTAATTAAAGCCAGGGCTAAGTAAAGTTCTTCACCAGAATCTTACTATTCATTTTTCACTCTTCACTTATCACTTTCTAATGAAGATCAACCCAGGCCTGTGTATTGATCAAAGCATTGACCCGGAAATCCATATCATCCACCAAGGAGGCATCAAACGTACCAGATACTGCATCGTATGCAAACAATGTTCCTCCAGCATGTTCTCCACCAGGAGAGCTATTGCTTTGCAATATGCCTATGAAATCCGAAGAGACAATGGCAGGCTTAATGATAAAATGGTAGGTTGTGCCGGGAGACAGCAAAAACCCTGCAGGGAAGTTGACCGTATTCCAGCCAAGCGAGTTGACCGTAATGGTTTGCTGTCCAAAATAGAACCCCAAGCCAGGATTATTGCCTTCATAAAGTTCAACAATTACTTCATAGCCAGGAGAAATACTGCTTACATTAAATTCTATATTCTGGAGGTGACCTATAAACTGTGGCGTAAAAGTCTGAGCTACATAGTCCACATTCACTCCATCATTACCCACGAAATAAGTTGCCGCAGAAACTTCACTCATCGCCACAGAAATGACTCCTGAGTCTCCGACAAAACCCTGGAACTTCTGCACATCTGTATTGTAGACAACCATGCCTTCAGATGGGTTGAGGGCATTCCGCTGGGCAGTGGTCATTCTGGGTAGCAAGAGTGCCCCGTTTACTGATTTGATTTCGAGTGCAGCATCCGGATTGATGGCAGCAGCTCCGATAGCCATATGATTTGTCTCTTTGTCGTAGAGCAATTCATCATCCCCTGCGCCTTCGTCATTGTCATTGAATGTAATCTGTTTATCAGATCCTGCGATTGGCCCTGGAAGGCCTGTTGGTCCCTGGGGTCCTGTATCCCCTTTATCTCCTTTTTCACCTTTATCTCCTCTGTCCCCCTTCAATCCTTCAGGGCCTCTTTCCCCTGTTTCGCCTTGATCTCCTTTATCTCCTTTTGGCCCCTCAATTCCGGGAGGTCCCTGAGGTCCTTCGACTCCGCCATTGGCAGCGTATAGTGCGTACGGAACACTCAATAGCTCACTGGTGCTGGTGATCGTAAATGAAGTACCTCCCTGAGGATCGGTCTCGGTTTTGATAAAATAGGGTCCGGCAGCCCAGTCTACTGTTTCCAAACTACCGTTGACTACTGACCCTCCCCCAATCTGCAGGGTAGCAAGTCCATTGGCATTGGTCGACAAAATATGTGTCTCCTGGTATTCCACTGTGCCTTGAGGTGATCCTTTAAGCAAGCTAATCCTGACGCGGATGGCCTGATTGACGACCAGCTCATCGGCTGCATCACGGATGACAGCCTGATAGCTCATCCGAAAAGGAGACTGGGCAGTCAATATTCCACTGAAAAGACCTATTGTCAGCAAGAGTGTGAAACGGAAAGCACTGGTGTATTTCATCTTCTAGTTTGTTTTAACCACTTTAAATGTATTAATCGTCATGTTATGACGGGCAACTTTTAACAAATACACTCCATCCGGCAATTGATCCATCGGCACTGGTGTTGTACGATGTGAGATTTCTTTTTCCATGATGAGTGTGCCATAAATCGAGAACAACAAAAAGGAGAAGCCCGAAACATTCAGGTCCTCCTTGCCATCACCCAGACTGAGCAAAGCGTCATTGTGGACAGGATTGGGATAGAAACCAATTGTAAAATCAGAAACAGGGTCAGTTTGTCCTACCATGATCACAGGATTGGCTTGCTGCACGCCCTGGTTAACCTGGCCGGCATCGCTAATGGTACTGGTATACGCGACTTGTCCAACGGAATAAGATACTGTCCCTGATGTGCCGGAGGCGTTCCCCCCTGAAGCGTGGACAGATTGCTGGGACCAAAGCCCTGAAAGACTTATGGTTAGGAAGTAAGCGGTGAGTAATATCCTGATCTGATTTTGCATAGGTTT
>WBZX01000599.1_pt2 | contig 18268 bp, 8 predicted proteins | sample 5204211 | NCBI WGS metagenome assembly WBZX01 (sample SAMN12344362, study PRJNA552823) | activated sludge metagenome | biome: Activated sludge suspended growth; feature: Nitrification reactor; material: Wastewater; isolation source: activated sludge from nitrification reactor of wastewater treatment... | reverse complement strand
AGATCGACTGACGCTGATCAAGCTCGGCATCGACGAGGTCATCAACCAGCTCGCCAAGGCCAACGTCGACCAGGCCGGTGGCAGCCTCTACGAGCGCGAGGCTCGCTATCTGGTGCGCGCGCGCAACCGGCTCGCGGACGTCGAGGAGATCCGCGCGACCGTGCTGGTCGAGCGCGATCGCCATCGCGTGACCGTCGGCGACGTCGCCGACGTGCGACGCACCCATCGCGAGCGCGAGACCATCACCCGCATCGGCACCGCCGAGGGCATCGAGCTGGCGATCTACAAGGAAGGCGACGCCAACACGCCCCAGGTCGCGCAGGCGCTGCACCAACGGCTCGAGCAGGTGCGCGCGCGGCTGCCCGAGGGCACCACGCTCACGATCGCGGCCGACCAGTCGACCTTCATCCGCGCGGCGGTCGACGAGGTGCTCGGCAGCGCGGTGTGGGGCGGCGCGCTCGCGGTGCTGGTGTTGCTGGTCTTCCTCCGCGACCTGCGCAGCACGCTGGTGATCGCGACCGCGATCCCGATCTCGGCGGTCGGCACCTTCTTCCTGATGTACGAGACCGGCACCACGCTCAACGTGATGTCACTGGGCGGCCTCGCGCTGGGCGTGGGCATGTTGGTCGACAACGCGATCGTCGTGCTCGAGGCGATCCATCGTCACCGCGAGCGTGGCATGCCGGCGATCGAGGCCGCGCGGGGCGGCGCCGGTGAGGTCGGTGGTGCCGTGGTCGCGTCGACGCTCACGACGGTCGCCGTGTTCGTGCCGGTGGTGTTCCTCGATGGCATTGCCGCGCAGCTGTTCCGCGACATGGCGGTGACGGTGTGCTTCTCGTTGCTGGTGTCGCTCGGGGTGTCGCTGACGCTGATCCCCATGATGGTCGCGCTGGAGGGCGCGCCGAGCGAGCCGATCGGTCGCGTCGCGCGGGTCATCGCAGCGCCGTTGTGGCTGCTGCGCCGTGTGCTCGCACTGGTGGTCGTCGCGGTGAGCTGGCTGCTGCGTCCGATCGCGCACGCCTCCGATCGTGTGCTGCGGGGCGTCGACGACGGCTACCCTCGGCTGCTGCGCAGCGCGCTGCGCCGACCCGCCACCGTGCTCGGCGCGGCCACGCTGGCGTTCGTCGCCGCGCTCGGCGGGCTCGATCGACTCGGTATCGATCTGGTGCCGCCGTTGTCCCAGGGCGAGCTCTCGTTCGTGGTCGAGATGCCCGCGGGCACGCCGCTGGCCGTCACCGATCGCACGCTGCAGGCCGCGGCCGCCGACTTGGTCGAAGACCCGCGCATCGAGCAGCTCGCCACCATCGCGGGCCGCGGAGCCAACGGCACCGGGGGCACCGGGGCGCAGGGTGAGCACGTCGGTGCGATCCAGATTCGCATGGCCGCGGGCAGCGACGCCGCCGACGAGGCCGCGATCGCCGAGGCCGTGCGGGCGCGGCTGCAGACGCTGGGCGTCGCCCGCCATCGTGCGGTGCGACCGGCGGTGTTCAGCCTGCATCGGCCGGTCGAGGTCGAGATCACCGGCGACGAACTCACCGCGCTGTCCGACGCTGCTGCGGCGGTGCAGCGCGTGCTGCTCGGGATCGACGGCCTGGTCGAGGTGCGCTCGTCGGCCGAGTCCGGCGTGCCCGAGGTGCAGGTGCGCTTCGATCGCGAGCGCATCCTGGCGCGCGGGCTCACCGTCGAAGCCGTGGCAGCGACCGTGCGGCGCAAGCTGCAGGGGGAGGTCTCGACCAAGCTGCGCGAGCGCGACCGCGACATCGACGTGCGCGTTCGGGCGCTCTCCCGCGAGCACGCCGAGCTGGCGGACCTGCCGGCGCTGATCGTCGGTAGCGTCGGTGTGGCGCCGGTGCGGCTGTCGGAGGTCGCCGAGGTCACGCTCGCGCGCGGGCCGACCAGCATCGAGCGCGTGGCGCAGTCGCGGGCGGCGATCGTCGACGCCGAGCTCGATGGCCGCGACATGGGCGCGGTCGCGCGTGAGATCGAGGCCGAGCTCGCCGAGTTGCCGCCGATCCCCGGGGTGCGGGTGCGGCTGGCGGGCCAAGACGAGGAGATCGGCCGCGCGATCCAGGCGCTCTTGCTCGCGCTCGCGCTGGCCGCGTTCCTCGTCTACGTGGTGATGGCCTCGCAGTTCGAGTCGCTGCTGCAGCCGCTCATCGTGATGTTCACGCTGCCCCTGGGTGCGGTCGGGGTCGTCGCGGCGCTGTGGGCCACCGGCAGCAGCATCAGCGTGATCTCGCTGATCGGCTGCGTGATGCTGGCCGGCATCGTGGTCAACAACGCGATCGTGCTGGTCGACGCGATCAATCGTCGGCGTGCCGACTCGACCACCCACGCCGCCGTGATTGCGGCCGGCCACGAGCGTCTGCGGCCGATCCTCATGACCTCGATCACCACGATCCTCGGCCTCGCTCCGATGGCGTTGGGGCTGGGCGCCGGCGCCGAGCTGCGTCGCGCACTCGCGATCGCGGTGATCGGCGGCCTCACCATCGCGACCGCGTTGACGCTGGTCGTGATCCCGACGATCTATCTGCTGGTCTACCGCGGCCGCTCGGACGAGCGCGATCGCGGCGGCGGAGCCCCATGAACCTCGTGCGCCTCGCGGTGCAGCGCCCGGTGACGGTGCTGATGGCGCTCGCGAGCGTGCTGCTGATCGGCAGCATTGCGCTGTCGCGGCTGCCGTTGGCGTTCCTGCCCGAGATCGACGTGCCGTTCATCGCGGTCGAGATCCGCCAGCCCGAGTCGAGCCCGGCACAGATCGCCAAGCAGATCGCCGAACCGGTCGAGGAGGCGCTCGCGACCCTGCCGGGCATCAAGCGCCTGCGCTCGACCTCGACCGCCGACGACGCGACCGTGGTGCTCGAGCTGCAGTGGGGACAGTCGCTCGACGTCGTGCGCATGCAGGTCGACGAGAAGCTCGATCTCGTGCGGCCGAAGCTGCCCAAGGGCGTGCAGGAGATCGCGGTGTTCTCGTTCAACACCGCCGACATCCCGGTGGTCGAGGCGCGGATCTCGGCGCCGGGTGTCGATCTGTCGGCGAGCTATCCGCTACTCGAGGCCCACGTGCTCGATCCGCTGCGACGATTGCCCGGGGTCGCGCGGGTCGAGCTCGACGGCGTGCTGCCGCGGGTGGTCTACGTCGACCTCGTGCGCGAGCGCATCCGCGAGCACTCCGTCGATGTCTCGGCGCTGCTGCAGCGGCTGCAACAGGCGCGCGCGGAGGTGGTGCTGGGGCCGGTGCACGACGGCGGTCAGCGGTGGATCGCCCGCGGGCTCGGTGACTTCGAGAGCCTCGAGGAACTCGCGCAGATGCCGATCGGCATCGGCGCGCTGCGCCTGCGCGATGTCGCCGAGGTTCGCTACGAGGAGCCGCCGATCGCCTACGGCCGTCACCTCGACCGCGAGTATGCGGTGGGCCTGCGCGTGTTCAAGGAGTCGACGGCCAACACCGTCGAGGTGGTCGACGGCGTCATCTCGACCATCGAGCAGGACCTCGGCGCCGACCCCCAGCTCGACGGCATCGAGCTGTTCGTGTGGGAGAACCAGGCCGACCACATCCGCGCGGGCATCGACGGGCTGCGCAGCTCCGGCACCATCGGGGCCTTCTTCGCGGTGGTGTGTCTCTACGTGTTCCTGCGACGGCTCGATTCAACCGCCATCGTCGCGCTGTCGATTCCGTTCTCGGTCATCGCCACGTGCGGCGTGCTGTGGTTCATGGGTAAGAGCCTCAACCTGCTGTCCATGATGGGCTTGATGCTCGCGGTTGGCATGCTGGTCGACAATGCGATCGTCGTGCTCGAGGCGATCGACCGCCGGCGCGAGCACGACCTCGATCCGCGCAGCGCGGCCGAACACGGCGCGCGCTCCGTGACGATGGCGGTCGTGGCCTCGACGCTGACGACGCTGATCGTGTTCCTGCCGCTCGTGCTCGGCAGCACCACCGAGCTGACGGTGTGGCTGCGCGAGGTCGGCGTCACAATCTCGCTGGCGCTCGCGTGCTCGCTGTTGTCGTCGCTCACGTTGATCCCGCTGGTGGCAGCGCGCACCGGCCGTACACGACGACGACCCGCCCGCGAGGGCGGCGGCTGGGTCGAGTCGCGCTACGCCCGGCTGCTGGCCTGGACGCTGCGGCACCGCGTGATCGCAGCGGTGCTGATCTTGTTGGGCCTGGCCGCGGGCGCGTTGCCGCTGGTCACCCAGCGCGTGCGCGCCGAGCCGTTCTCCGCCACCGTGAACGAGCGGTTGTTCCTGCGCTATCGCTTCGACGACTTCCACTACAAGTACCAGGCCGAGCAGGTCGTCGAGCAGGTCGAGGCCTACCTCGACGCCAACGCCGAGGACTTCGCTGTCGGCGAGATCTACAGCTGGTATGCCGAGAACGAGGCCGCCACCGTGATCGTGCTCGCACGCCGCGATCTCGGCGACGAGGCAATCAAGCAGCTGCGCGGCCGCATCCGTGAGCAGCTGCCGCGGGTACCGGGGGTCGACATCGCGTTCGAGCAGGAGTCCGAGGCGAGCGACGACGGCACGCGCTTCTCGATCCAGCTGTTCGGCCGCGACTCCGAGGTGCTCGATCGCAATGGCGAGCAGGTCGAGGCGTTGTTGCGCGCCGAGCCCGGGGTCGCCGACGTGCGCAGCAGCTCGCAGCAGCGCCGCGACGAAGTCGAGGTTCGCATCGATCGTGAGCGTGCGCAGCGGCTGGGCATCAGCGCCAAGGATGCCGCGGATGCGTTCGGGTTCACCTTGGGTGGCATGCCGCTGCCGCGCTTCCGCGAGGGCGGGCGCGAGGTCGACAGCTGGCTCGCGCTGCGCATCGAGGACCGCGCGGGTATCCGCGACCTCCGCAAGATCGCGTTCACGGGCCGCGACGCCGATGGCGGCGCCACGGTGCCGGTGCGCCTGGCCGACGTCGCGGAGCTGACCACGGTCCGCAGCGAGCGGCAGATCGTCCGCGAGAACCGCCAGGGCAACCTCGAGCTGACCGCCAACTACGACGGCGAGGACTGGGAGGCCGCGCGCGCACGCATCGAGGCGCGCATGAACCAGCTGCCGCTGCCGCTGGGCTACGGCTGGTCGTGGGACGCGCGGACGCTCGAGCGCGACGACCAGAACCAGGAGATGGGCGTCAACTTCCTGCTCGCGCTGGTGTTGGTGTACCTGGTGCTCGCGTCGCTGTTCGAGTCGCTGTCGCAGCCGGTCGCGATCCTCACGTCGATCATCTTCGCGCTGCCCGGCGCGGCGTGGATGCTGGCTGCGACCGACACGCCACTGAACCTGATGGCGCAGATCGGCCTGCTGATCCTCATGGGCGTGGTCGTCAACAACGGCGTGGTGCTGCTCGATCGGGTCAACGCGCTGCGTGCCGAGGGTGTCATGGGCGACGCGGCGTTCGTCACTGCCGGTCGCGAGCGACTGCGGCCGATCCTCATGACCGCGACGACGACCGTGCTGGGGCTGGTGCCGATGGCGATGGGTGGCTCGGCGGTCGGCGGACTCTTCTACTTCCCGCTCGCGCGGTGCGTCATCGGCGGGCTGCTGTCGTCGGCCGTCTTCACGCTGTTCGGCCTGCCGCTCGTCACGCTCGGCGTCGAGGCGTGTGCACGCGGGCTCACGCAGCTGTGGCGCGCGTCGGGGCCCCGGCGTTAGCCGGCGCTGGCTCGTGACGCCCATCGCAGGCGACTTCGCGAAGCGGCGCGAGCGTTCTGCGTCCGCTGGGCTTCGACGACATCCTGTGCCTGTCCGCAGGTCCCCGCTTCCGTGATCGCCGAATCGCGGTCCGCCGTGATCTCTCGCAGACACCTCGGATCACGGGTCTGCACGCGTTGCGGACATCGAGGGGGCAGGTCATGCTCGATCTCGCCTTGTCCTCCTCGGTGCCGCCGTCGGTTCGCACGCGCCGGCAAGACCCATACTTCGCCGACGCATACCTGCGTTACCGCGGGGTCGTGCGGAGCGCTCTCGCGCAGCTGGGTGTGCCGGAGGCCGACCGTGACGACCTCGCGCAGGAGGTCTTCGTGGTGCTGCTCCGCCAGCTCGCGGAGCGCGGCGAGGTCGCCGACCCGTCCGGCCTGCGCGGGTGGTTCTATCAGGTGTCGCGGCGCATCGCGGCCAACCACCGACGCGCGAATCGGCGACGTGTCCGTCGCGAAGACGCGCTTGGCGAAGTGCTCCAGGGTGACGCGTCGCCCGTGCGGGAGGCGGTGGTGAGTGCGACGATCTTCCTCGCGCGCTTTCTCGAGCAACTCGATGAGGACGGCCGTGCGGTGTTCCTGCTGTCGGAGGTCGAAGGGCTCAGCGGTCCCGAACTCGCCGCCCGACTGGGCATCAACCTCAACACCGCGTATGCACGCGTGCGAGCGGTGCGCGACCGCCTGCGCCGAAAGACGGAGGGTGAGTGCAACGCGGCCTGGCTGGCGCTCTTGCCCTCGGCGCTACCCAAGACGGCGCCCGGGGTGGCGTCGAGCCTCGCCGCGCTCGCGTGGCTCGCGGCGCGGATCTCCGCGCGCACGCTGTGGCTGGGCGCGCTGCTGGTGCTCGTCGTCGGCGTTGCGGCGTGGCTGGCGTCGGGTGGCGGTCGAGGCCTGCGCGGGCCCGATGCGAGCTCGCCTTCGCCCGAGCTCGGTGCGCGCGAGGAAAAGCGCACCGACGCCGTGCGCGGGCACGGCGATGACGACGACGCTTCGAAGGTGCCGTACGGCGGTGGCAGCATCGCGGGCCGTGCGACCACCGCCACTGGCAGCGCAGTGCCGGGGACTCGCGTGTGCATCGAGCCAAGGCGGCGCTCGTTGGGCGTCCGTCTCCCACGCTGTGTCGAGGTCGATCGCAGCGGCGCGTACGCGTTCGACGGCCTCGCGGCAGGCGTCTACGGCCTCGCCGCCGCTGCGCCAGGACATGTCGAGGTCATGCTCGAGGAAGCCCAGCAGCGCGTTCGGCTCTCGCCCGGGCAGCACCGCAGCGGCGTCGATCTCCGCTTGCGCGCTGGCGGTGCGTTCGTGCGCGGCACCGTCGTCGATGCCACCGGTGGCCCCATCGACGCGGCGGTCGTTCGCCCTGCCGGCACGATCACGGCGACGTTCGCTCGCAGCGACGCCGAGGGCCGCTTCGAGCTGTGGGTCGATGGTGATTCGACGCCCGAGTTGATCGCCGAAGCCGAGGGCTACGCGGCCGCTCACGGCCGGCTCGAATGGCCGGGCGTGCGAGACCTCGAGCTGACGTTGACTCCCGAGGCGACGATCGACGGCATCGTGGTGGACGAGTCCGGTGTCGGTGTGCCCGGTGTTGCCGTGATCGCCGATGCGCCCGCCATGGTCGCGTACCAGAGCCCGTCCGACGAGCCGAGCGCAATCACCGATGACACCGGTCGCTTTCGTCTGCGCGCCCTTTCGCCGGGGCGACATCATCCTCTCGTCCGTGACAGCGACTGGGCCGGCGTCGCCACGCGACCCGTCGTGCTCGGCATCGGTGCGTTCGAGGCCGGCGTGACGATTCCCGTCCATCGCGCACGTCGGATACAGGGCACCGTCGAGCGCGACGGTGGCGGAGCCTGCGGGGGAGCATGGGTGGTCGTACGCGACGCGGTCGGCGACGCGCTCGACAGTACGCGGTCCGATGGCGACGGAGAGGTCGTGCTGGGCGGACTGCCGCCGGAACCCGTCGTGGTCGAGATCGAGTGCCAGGGGGCGCTGCCGTTGCACCTCGAACTCGATCTCGGCGTCGGTTCGCGGCTCGAGCAGACGTGGCGGGTGACGCCCCGCCCGGGGGTGGCCGTGCGCGGGCACCTGTTCGATCCCGAGGGGCGACCGCTGGCATGGGCGACCGTCAGCCTCCGTCCGGTCGAACCGGCGGCCGCCGGCGATGAGGTGAGCGCCTTCGGGCATACCGATGTGGACGGGCGCTTCGACATCGGACCGTTGCCCGCTGGTGTGTACGCCGCGCGACTGCGCGTCGCCGGCTACGCTCGTGAAGCGAGCCCGTCGTCGCTGATGATCGGCGATTCGGTGATCGACGTCGATCTACACGCCAACCCGCTCGCGCGGCTTCGCGTGCACACGGTCGACGACACGGGTACTGCGGTCACCGGGGTCGATGTGCTGTTCGGGGGCGTCGACGGCAAGCGCGGCTTCGCGACCAGCGGGGCCGATGCGGTGGCCGTGCTCGAGCTCGCCGCGGGTACCTACCGCGTGCGTGAGGCCGCGGTCGGCGAGGCTGGTCAGCCGATCGAACCCGATGCATTCGCCGACGCGATGCTGATCGACCTCGAGACCGGCGATGACGACGCGACGCTGACGGTTGCGCGCCGCGATGGAGTGGTGCACGGCCGCGTGGTGGGCGAAGACGGAGCACCGGTGCCCGACGCTCGTGTCGACATTCGCCCGGGCGAAGCGAGGGCCGACTGGCACGGTGGCCGTCAACGGTCGCTCGTGCGGCAGGCTTGGACCGACGATTCGGGCGCGTTCATCATCGGTCGCCTGCCGCCGGGCAGCTACCTCATCAGCGCGGCAACTCCCGGTGGCGTCGCCGGCGAGGGCGTGCTCGCGTCACCGGGCGATGCGGTCACCGTGATCTTGCCGCGAACGGGTTCGCTGTGCGGTGAGCTCATCGTCGATGAAGGCGACCCGCCGCAACGCTTTCAGGTTGCGGTACGCACTGCCGATGGACGACGTTTTCGACAGCAGTTCGCGGCGACGGAGGGCTCATGGTGCGTGGAGGACATCGCGCGTGGTCCGGCGATCGTCGAGGTCGCGAGCATCGTCGGGACCGCGAGTGCGACCGTCGAGGTCCCCGATGGTGGTATCGAACGCGACATCGAGCTGCGTCTCGTCGCTGGGGGGCACGTGGCCGGGCGCATCATCGATTCGGAGGGTGCGCCGCTGCGAGGAGCCTTCGTTGCACTGCGCTCGGACGCCGGCGGTTTGCATTCCGTGGACGACGGGCTCCGACAACGCTCCGCCGACGATGGGACCTTCGAGGTCTCGGCTCCGACCGGCACGCTCGAGGTCGTGGTGTACGGGCCCGACGGCTTCGGGACGCGCAAGCTGTCGGCTACGCTCCGCTCGGGTGAGACCACCGCACTCGGCGACATCGTGCTCGAACGTCGCGAGTGACGCAGTTCACTTCACCGCGAAGACGCCGCTCATGTCCCAGCACGCGAGCATGCCGGTCTTGGCCGGCAGCAGCGCGGCCTTGTGGCCGCCGGTCATGGCGTCGCCGACGATGAGCTGGCGCGGACACTCGATCTCGTCGAACACGAACTCGTCGACGAGCGCCTGCTCGCAGGGCATGCCGAGTCGCTCTGCACACAGCGTCGGCGCGATGTTGTGCTGGCGGCGATCGCAGACCTCGCGGCCGGCGGCCGGGGTCGCCCGCGCCAGCACCATCACCACGCCGCCGGTCACGGGGATGCCGTCGTGGCTGCCGGTCACGCTGCGCTCCGAGGTGCGGAGGATCTCCTGCTCACAGCGCAGGCCCTCCTTGTCGGTGAGGATCACGCGGCCGTCCTTCACGGCGATCGTGACGTGGCCGTTGTCGAAGGTGCCGGTCGGCAGGTGCTTGGCGTCGACCGTCCAGAGCACGCCGGTCCCGTGCGGACACTCGGCCGTCCCGGGGTCGCCGCTGGGGGTGAGGTCGAGGCGCAGCTTCTCGCCGTCCTTGACGATGCGACCGGTGCAGGCGGCGTCGCCCCGCTTCGAGCTGCGCACGATCAGCGTGTCGGGTGTCGCGGCTGGCTGCACGATCGAGCTCACGATCACGCGGTCGTCGCTGTCGGTGAAGCCGATGCCGTCGGCGGCGACACGCAGGCCGATGTCGGCGTCGGCGGAGCGGGCATCACCACCGAAGGTGCCGCGATGCGACTCGGGGATCTCGGTGAGCACGTTCCACGCGTTCCAGTCGCCGTCGAGCACCGGCTCGCAGCGCTCCTCGGTGCCCTGCTTGTAGAGCTTCACCATCAACGTATTGCCCTGCCGCGAGAGCGTGCCCTTGCACGGCTTGGGCGCCTTGCCGGCCTTGGTCCACGATGCTTCGGCTTCGTCGACCTGGTAGTCGTCGACGCCCATCGCCTTGCCGGCCTTGATGGTCAGCGTGAGCTCACCGAGCTTCAGGGTGGTCGCGTCGAGCTCGAGCCCGATGGTCTCGAGGTGGACCTGGGCATCGTTCTGGCCCCACGATCCGCGCAGTCGCTCCGGCAGCTCGGCGGCGCCTTCGGGCTGCTTGTCGCAGGCGCCGAGGCCGAGGGTGAGCAACCACGCCTGCGCGAAGCAGCCGGCCTCGCGCAGCGGTTGGGGTCGACGCGCGCTCTCGATCATCGCAACACCTCGCCGCCTCGATGGATACCACACTTCCCAAGCGCCCATGTCGGCGAGCATCATCTGTGCTCCACGCCGGAGTCGACGACCTTGCGCATCGCGTACCTCACGACCACGTACCCCTCGGTCAGCCACACGTTCATCCGTCGCGAGCTGGTGGAGCTCGAGCGACAGGTCGGAGAGATTGCCCGCTTCGCGATCCGTCACACGCCCTATGACATCGTCGATCCCGACGACGCCCGCGAGGACGGCAAGACCTTTCGTCTGCTGTCGCAGGGCAAGGCGACGTTCCTCAAGGTCATGGCCAAGCGCGCGTTGATGCATCCGCGCGAGACCCTCGCGGGCGTGCGCAAGGCCATCGAGCTCGGACGAAAGAGTCAGCGCGGTCTGCCGGTGCACGCCGCCTACCTGGTCGAGGCGATGATGCTGGTCGACGAGCTGCAGCGCCGCGGCATCGAGCACGTGCACGTGCACTTCGGCACCAACCCCGCCGCGGTCGCGCAGATCACCCGCGCGATGGGGGGGCCGCCGTACTCCTTCACCGTGCACGGCCCCGACGAGCTCGACGCGCCGCTCGGGCTCAAGCTCGGCTCCAAGATCGAGGACGCTGCCTTCGTGGTGGCGATCACCAACTACTGCGCAGCGCAGCTGCGGCGATGGGTCTCGCACGAGCACTGGGACAAGATCCGCGTGGTCCACTGCACGGTCGGCGACGAGTTCTTCCGCGAGGCCAAGCCCATCGATCCCACCAGCAAGACCCTGGTGTGCGTGGGTCGGCTGTCGCCGCAGAAGGGCCAGATCCTGCTGGTCGAGGCCTTCGCCGACGCAATCGATTGGGGCCTCGACGCCAAGCTCGTGCTCGCCGGAGATGGCGAGATGCGCGGCGAGATCGAGCGCATCGCGAGCGAGCGTGGTCTGGGCGATCGCCTGCGGATCACCGGCTGGATCAGCGGTGAGCAGGTCCGCCAGGAGATTCTGGCCTCGCGTGCGCTGGTGCTGCCGAGCTTCGCCGAGGGCCTGCCGATGGTGATCATGGAGGCGTTCGCGCTGGGGCGCCCAGTGCTGACGACGTACATCGCGGGCATCCCCGAGCTGGTGGTGCAGCGCGAGAACGGCTGGCTGATCCCGGCCGGATCGAAGGCGGCGATCACCGACGCGATCGCCGAGGTGTTGGCGGCCTCGCCGGCGCAGCTCGAGGCGATGGCGGCGAACGGTCGCGAGGCGGTGCGTCGGCAGCACTACACGCCGACCGAGACCGCACGCCTGGCCGACGCGGTTCGCGAGTCGATCGACGCCGAGCACGCGCGCGCTCGCTGACCCTCGCGTGCCGCCGCATGCGAGCTATGCTCGTGCGGCCGTGGACACCCTCGCGGATCGCATGCTCGCCCGGGAGCGTCGCGCGGCCGCGCGGTGGGTCGGCATCGCCGTCGCCGCCGCGCCCGTGCTCGAGCAGCTCGAGGACGCCGGCTGGCTGGCGTGGCTCGGCGAGCTCGCGCACGGCCGCGGTGAGCTGCCGGTCGGCGCATGGGCGAGCGTGCCGACCCTGCTGTACTTCGTCGCGCTCGGCCTCGCCGCGGCATGGCTGTCGCCGCGACTGCGACCGCGCGATCGATGGTTGTTCCTGCTGGCGTGCGTGGTCGTCGAGGGCTGCCACGTGCTGGCGCGGGGCCTGCTGCTGCCGGCCTGCGTGGCGGTGCTCGCGTTCGCGGCCGCGGCGTCGCGGGGTGCGTTCAGCCGCGAGGCGCAGGCGTAGGGCCCCGCGCCCCGAGCCCGCCGGCTTCGGCGGACCCGAGGGCGGGCTCGGGTCACCCGCGGTGTCGCGAGTTCGGCAGCCGTCGGGCGGGCGCCGACGGATGCGCGTGTTGGTGCCGCTTGGGCGAGGTGGTGCGCGGCGGTGCAGCGTGCGTCGGCGCAGGCGTGCTCGCGGGCTGCGGTGTCGTCGGTCGGGTGGGATCGGCGGTGGTGAGAATGGACGGCGTGGTGACGATCGAAATGGACTTGCTCGGCATGGAATCCTCCGGGAAGAAAGCGCCCCGAGGCGACGCCGCGCCGTCGTGGCCGGGCTCGCGCACGCGTGCAACGAGCCCGACCCCAACCGACGCGACGTGCCAGCGGGGGCGAGGTGTGGACATTCGGATCGCGTTCCCCGAGCACCACGCCGAGGTACGGGATGCCGAGCGATCCATCGCCGCCGATGCCACGTCACGCGTGCGAGACCCGATGCATCACCGTGCGGCGATGCAGCCGAGCTGCGCGGGTGTCCACGACCCCGGAGGCTGCGAAATCCCTCGAAATCACGCACCAACGGCCGAAATGGCGTCGGGCACGATCCCCAGCGAAATGCCCTCTCGAGAGGGTGTCGATTCAGTCACGCATCGTCGACCCCGTCATCGGGGGTCGACGCTCAAGCTACGGGGCGCCGGCTTCGATGTCAAGGCGAGCGCTGCCGGAAACATGCGTCACCAGTGCTCGGGGCCGAGCGCGTCGACGCCCACGAGATCGCTACGCGAGGTGTGGACGAGCTCGAAGGTCAGGCCGCCATCGTCGGTGAGCGCGACGACGCCGTCGTCACCGACGGCAGCGCCATGGCCCTGCCAGTCGAGGTGGATGTCGCGCAGGTCGCCGGTCGCGAGCTCGACGTGGGTGATGATCGGTGCGTCGGCAGCGAGGTCGACGCGCACGACCGTGCCCGACGCGCCGACTGCGATCGCACCGCGACCGTCGCGTGCGATCTGCACCGCATGGAGATCGTGCTCGGTGCCGCTGTCGAGCGCGCGCCACTGCACGCCGTCGGCGGACCACCACAGCGCGCCGCCGCGTCCGACCGCGACGCCACGTGCGACGTCGTGGGCGAGATCGAGTGCTCGCGGCGTGCCCGGCAGGGCTGCGACCGCGACGGCGAGGCCTGCGGCGGGCTCGGCCGACCACACGGTGCCGTCATCGGCGATCGCGAGCAGACCCGCGGCCCCCATGGCGACGCCGGCGAGCGAGCCGGTCGCGCCGTCGATCGAACGCATGCCTGCGTCGTCGATCACCAGCCATGCACCGTCGGTTCCCACTGCGCTGACCATGACGCCGTGATCGGCCTCGACGTCGTGCAGATCGGCGTGCATGCGGGTCTCGATGGTCGACCAATGCGCGCCGCCATCGGTCGTGCGCGCGACATATCCGGCCGCGCCGACCACCCACGCCTCGGCCTCGCCGTTGCACTCGATCGCGAACAGACCCGGCGCAAGCGGTTCGTGGGACTCGCTGCTGCCATCACCGCCGACGCGAAGCACCGCGCCGTCGCCCCCGACGACCCACGAGGCATCGACGCACGCGCCGCCGGAGCACATCTGGCCGGTGCCGCAGTCGCTGTCGTTGCTGCACTGCGGGTTGCCGCCGGTGGTCATGCCCGGCGAGGTCGAGGTCGAGGTCGAGCCGTCGTCGTCGTCGCAGGCGATCGAAGCGCCGCAGAGCAAGCCGATCAGCACACCCGCGCAGGCGTGCGAGCGACGATCACGAAGGGCCCGATGGGAGCGATGGGAGCGACGCAAGTCCATGAATCCAAGCCTCCAGCCATCGGCCAGGATAGGGTGGGCCCACGAACGCCGCAATCAGGGCGGGACCGGCTCTCGGTCGCTCGGACCTCGGTGTTTGCGGGCCGCGCCGGGGTTCGGTACACCCGAACGATGCCGCTCGATGTCTCGTCGTGGCGCACCGCGGTGCTCGTGTCGTCGCTCGCGGCAGTGGGTCCGGTGGCCGGGTGCGGCAGCGACGGTGACGAGGGGGCCGGGGACGGCAGCACGACCGACACGTCGGTGGGCAGCGCGAGCGCGAGCGCGGGTGCGACGACGGATGCGGACGTGGGCGGCGAAGCGTCGTCGGGCAGCACCGGCGCCGGCCCGAGCCCGCAGATCTACGGCGTCACGATCGACGCGATCGAGCCGCTCGACGAGATCGTCGATGCACTCGCGCATCTCCACCACCGCCCGACCACGCGGGTCGTGTTCGACGAATTCGTGCCCGCCAGCGACTACGTCGACGCGGTCGCCGAGATCGCGGCCGTCAGCGACGTGATGGGCGAGATCCTCGACTCGTACTACGTCGCCCAGTACAGCCCCGCGCAGTACCGCATGCGCGCGCAGGAGTACGTCGACGCGATGGCCGACACCGTCACGATCTGGGAGGTCGGCAACGAGATCAACGGCGAGTGGCTGTGCGCGCCCGATGCCGAGTCGTGCACTGCGGCGCAGACCGCCGAGGTCGTCGAGAAGATGCAGGCCGCGTTCGACGTGGTGCGGGCAGCCGGCGGCCAGACGGCGCTGACGCTCTACTACAACGAGGATTGCTGGTCGCAGCCACAGCACGAGATGTTCACATGGCAGGCGGCCAACGTGCCCGCCGCCATGCGCGACGGGCTCGACTATGTCTTCGTCAGCTACTACGAGGACGACTGCAACGGCCTGCAGCCCGACTGGCCGGCGGTGTTCGAGCAACTGGCGACCGCGTTCCCCAACGCGCGGCTGGGGATCGGCGAGTGCGGGACACTCGATCCGATCGCGAAGGCAGCGTTCGTGCAGCGGTACTATGGGATGGCGATCGAGCAGCCCGCATTCGTGGGCGGGTGGTTCTGGTGGTACTTCCTCGAGGACATGGTGCCGCGCGATCGGGCGCTGTGGGGGGTGTTGGATCAGGCGCTCGCGCCATAGGTCGACGGCGTCGAGGCCCGCAGATCCGCATTCGCGTAGTCGCCACCAACTTACGCAATTCGCTGGATCGCGACCGTCGTCGGCGGTGCCGTAGCGTGCGAGGTGGTGGGCACACGAGCAATCATCGTGGTGGGGAGTCTGTGGTTGGCGGCGTCGGACGCGAGCGCCGCGGACACGTGGACGACGCCGAAGCCGGGGATCCGTTACCTCGAGCGGACGGTCAACACGCCCAATCGCATCTTCGCGATGGAGATCGATCTGTGCCACGACGGCGTGTCGATCCGCGCGACCAAGAGCGCAGAACGCCAGCGCACGGTGTCGTCGTTCGCCGGGCTGGTCGGCGCCGACGCGGCGGTGAACGGCGACTTCTTCTCCTACGAGGACTACCACACCAGCGGCATGGCCATCGGCGCCGGCGAGCGCTGGGCCGACACCGCCGACACCAGCGGCAGCGGCTTCGTGGCGTTCGGTCGCGGACGCGTCGAGGTGTGGCCGCCCGCGCCGGTGCTGGCGGCGCCCGAGCCATGGATGCGCGAGCTGGTGTCGGGGCGCCGGCCGTTGGTCGAGGACGGCGTGCCCTACGAGGGCGACGATCTCGAGCTGTGCATCAATCGCCACCCCCGGACCGCCGCCGGCGTCACGGCCGACGGTCGCACGCTGCTGCTCGTGGTGGTCGACGGGCGCAGTGGTATCAGCGTGGGCATGACCTGCGCCGAGCTCGGCGAGCTGATGGTCGACCTCGGTGCGTACCAGGCCAGCATGCTCGACGGCGGTGGCTCGAGCACGATGTGGATCGAGGGCATGGGCGTGCAGAACTCGCCCTCGGATGGCTCGCAGCGCGTGGTCGGCAATCATCTCGGGGTGTTCGCCACCGGCAGCGGCGAGCCCGGGTCGTGCGATCGCAGCTGGGAGGAGTCGAACCTCCACGCCGAGTTCAGCGACGCCAGCACCACCAGCGATGTCGATGGTGATGGCCGCGACGACGTGTGCGCGCGCGCGGCCGCGGGCGTGCGGTGCGTGCTCTCGGCGGCCGACGCTGCGGCGCCCGACGACGGCCTCGGTACCGAGCTGGTCGGGCCTGCGCTCACCGACGACGAGGGCTGGGACGATCCGACCCGCTACGGCAGCCTGCGGATGGGCGACATCGACGGCAACGGCCGCGCCGATCTGTGCGCGCGCGATGTCACCGGCGTGCGCTGCTTCCTCTCGCAGGGGGTCGGGCTCGACACCGAGATCGCCGGTCCGGCCCTCGGCGACGAGCAGGGCTGGTCGAAGCCCGAGTACGGCTCGACCCTGCGCCTGGCCGACATCGACGGTGACGGCCGCGACGATCTGTGCGCGCGCGCCAAGGCGGGTCTGATGTGTTGGCGCTCCCGCGGCGATGGCTTCGCCGACGAGGCCATCGTGCTGCCCGAACTCGGCGACGACGCGGGCTTCGATGCCGAGAACCTATACGGCACCATCCGCACCGCCGACATCGACGCGGATGCCCGTGTCGATGTCTGTGCGCGCACCGTCGCGGGCATGCGCTGTTGGCCGTCGACCGGCGATGGCTTCGACGCCGCCATCGACGGCCCGGCATGGTCGGACGACGCGGGTTGGTCGCGGGTCGAGTACTGGAGCACGATTCGTCTCGTCGATCTCGATGGCGATCGACGGGCCGATCTGTGCGCGCGCGCGGCCGACGGGATCCACTGCAACCTGTCGTCGGGCACCGACTTCGCCACCGAGATCGTCGGGCCCGCGTGGGCCGACGACTCCGGCTGGTGGGACTACTCGAACTACTCGACGATCCGCTTCGCCGACATCGACGGTGACGGCGATCTCGACCTGTGCGCGCGCGCCAACGCGGGCCTGCGCTGCGCCGCCTTCGAGGGCGACGGCTTCGCCGAGGCCTTCGCGGGCCCGGCGTTGTCCGACGACACCGGCTGGAGCTCGATCCGCTTCTTCTCGACGCTGCGCTTCGCCGACATCGACGGCGACGGCATGGCCGATCTCTGCGCTCGTGCGGCAGCAGGCCTGCGCTGCTGGGCCTCGCTCGGCGACGGCTTCGCCGACACCGCGATCGTGGGCCCGGCGTGGAGCGACGACAGCGGCTGGAAGGCACCGACCTACTACGAGAGCGTGCGTGCCGTGGACACGCGGGCGCGCTGCATGGTCGAGGAGGTCTGCGGCAACGACCGCGACGACGACTGCGACGGTGCGACCGACGAGGACTGCAGCGTCGAGGACACCGGCGGCGCCGCTACCGGCGACGGCTCGGGCGATGGTGGCGGCGAGGGCAGCACCGGTGGCGGCGGCACGACCGGCGGCAGCAGTGACGACGGCCTGCCCGACGGCTTCGGCGAGTCCGAGGGCGGGGGCGGCTGCGCTTGCGACAGCGGCCGTGCAGAGCGGCCGGCGTTCGGGCTCGTCGGGCTCGTCGTGCTCGCGCTCGGCCGCCGAGCTCGACGCGCACGCACGCGGGCGTCGTGGATGGGCGCGTCTTCGCCCGCTACGCGTGCGTGAGGCGACCGGTGCTCGCCACCGCCGCGGCGCGTCGCCGTCCGCGGGCTTCCCATGCGACGTGCCGCCAGGGCATCATCCCCGCCGGTGTCCGCGGCCCCATCGAGCAGTCCGATCGCGATCGTGATCCCCGCGTACAACGAGGGCGAGGTCATCGAGCGCTGCTTGAAGGCGCTGTTGGCCGACGCCCGCGAGGGTGAGTTCGAGATCGTCGTGGTCTGCAACGGCTGCAAGGACGACACCGCCGCGAGGGCGCGTCGCTTCGAGCCGCGGGTGAAGGTGGTCGAGACCCCGGTGGGCTCGAAGATCGGCGCGCTCAACCTCGGCGACGAGCACGTCACCGGCTTTCCGCGCTTCTACGTCGACGCCGACGTGCAGCTCACCGCCCAGGCGATCCGCGAGGTCGCAGCGCTGCTCGGGGACGACTCGAAGTTCGTCGTCGCGGCGCCGCAGGCGGTGGTCGCCTACCAGGACCGCTCGCCGTTGGTGCGCTCGTTCTACAAGGTGTGGACCAGCCTGCCGTACTTCCGCGAGAACATGATCGGCTCGGGGGTCTACGCCTTCTCGAAGAAGGGTCGCGCGCGCTTCGATCGCTTCCCCGACATCATCGCCGACGACGAGTTCGCGCGGCTGGTGGCGTCGCCGAACGAGCGCCGCACGACCAAGGCCGCGACCTTCACCATCCACCCGCCGCGGACGATCTCGGGCGTGTTGCTCATCAACACGCGCGCCCGTGCAGGGCAGTACGAGCTGCGCGACAAGTTC
>WBZX01001353.1_pt2 | contig 18274 bp, 19 predicted proteins | sample 5204211 | NCBI WGS metagenome assembly WBZX01 (sample SAMN12344362, study PRJNA552823) | activated sludge metagenome | biome: Activated sludge suspended growth; feature: Nitrification reactor; material: Wastewater; isolation source: activated sludge from nitrification reactor of wastewater... | reverse complement strand
ACTGGCGCAGGTCGGCAGCACAGCCCAACAGCTGATGCTCGGCACAGGAGCCGAGCTACAATTCGGTGCAGCATCCGACTTCAGCGGATCGGTAACGGCATCGAGCGGCGCCCTCTATTTGAACGGTAGCATTTTCCGAAGCACCTCGTCCTTCACCAAGACAGGCAGCACCAACGATGCCTGCACCGGTGGCTGTCACTTCAAAGGGGATGTCACCTTCACACAGGCAGGAACAGGTGAGTGGCGATTGCATGACACCGGCATCGACCAGTTCACGGCCAACATCCTGCTGAACGGGACCGGCACAGGAGCCATCCGAATGGGGAACACCAGCGGCTCCGGCGTACTCAACACGGGAGGGACCATCGCCGTGGGCAGCTTGGGCTACGGCACGGGCAATCTGATCCTGCGCGGATTCCAACAACTCGGCAGCACGCCACAGTCCCTACTGCTGACCGGAACGGCACGACTGGAGTTCGCAACAGGCACCGTGTTCAACGGAGCCGTGCAGACCAGCGCATCCAATCTGTTCTTCAATGGTGCGACATTCAACGGAGACCTCTACGCAACGAAGACCGGTGGCGCGGCGGACGCGAGTTCCGGTGGCAACACCTTCAACGGAACCTCCGAATTCAAAGTGACCGGAGCGGGTGCCATCTGGCTCCATGCAACGGGCGTGGACACGTTCAACGGCGATGTGCGCGTTGATTGTGTGGGTGCCGGTGGCGTGTTCCTGGGCATGTCGGGCGGCTCTTCCACCCTGGCGGCAGGTCGTACTGTGGCCATAGGCGCGGATGGCTTCAACACCGGCGTGCTCTCCTTCCGCAACTTCGTCCAGAACGGCAGCACTCCGCAGAACTTGAGTCTCACCGGCTCGGGCACCCTCCGCTTCCAGACGGGCACGGTCTTCAACGGCGATATCACAAGCTCAAGCCCTGGCCTCTTGTTGGACGGAGGCACGTTCAACGGGGCGGCCGACCTCGTTCGTACCGGCTCAACGGTGAACGCAGGTACGGGAGGATGCACATTCAACAGCAGCTGTCGCATCCGAACGACCGGCAGCGGTGGCTTCTACATGGCCACCACCGCAGATGACACGTTCAACGGGCCCGCGTGGTTCCAGCGTCTGGGAAGTGGTGTGCTGTCCATTGCCTACACCCGCGACGCTCGTTTCCGCTCGCACCTGTCACTCACCGGAACAACGAGCGCCGTGGACTTCGGCGCGAACGGAGGTGTGGTGCGTTTGGAAGGCACCGGCGATCGGGACTACACGGCCGACCCGGCATTCCCGTTCGTGGTGAACCACTTCACCGTCAATTGTGGCATCGGCTACAAGGCGCGACTCTTCGCGAACATGACGGTGAACGGTCAACTGGCCTTCCAAAGCGGCATCATCGCACCGATGGCGAGCACCAGCACATCAGCCGGACTATTGATCATCCCCGCCTCCTGCACCATCACCGCAGCAGCATCCAATGCGAGCCATGTGCAGGGCTTCGTGCGCAAGGTGGGGAACACGGCCTTCACTTTCCCGGTGGGCGATCTGGGAGCGTATGCCCCATTGTCGATCACGGCTCCTTCCGGTGTGAACGATCATTTCACAGCACGCTATTTCCGCGCTGACCCCGACCCCGTGTACAGCACGGCGTCGAAAGCACCCACCATCGACCACCTGAGTCGATGCGAACGTTGGGTGCTCGACCGCACCGGAGGAAGCAGCCCGGCAGCCGTATCCCTGAGCTGGGATACCCCGCGCAGCTGTGTGGTACAACTACCCGCTGAACTGGTGACGGCGCGTTGGAACGGCTCGCAATGGGATAACGAAGGGAATGGCGGCACAAGCGGGAACGCAGTGGCCGGTACCATCTGGACCGCGGCCATGCTGAACCAGTTCGGCTCCTTCACCCTTGGTAGCACCACGAGCGCCAACCCGCTTCCAGTTGAGTTGCTCAGCTTCGACGCATTGGCGGTAGGCAACGAGGTGGTGTGCGAGTGGATGACGGCGAGTGAGACGAATAGTGACCACTTCATTCTGGAACGCACTACGGATGAGCAGGAACAGGTCTCCATCGCCATCGTACCTGCCGCCGGCACGAGCAACAGTGTGCGCCGCTACCACGCTGTGGATGCACACCCTGCCAGCGGGATGAACTACTACCGCCTTGTACAAGTGGACAGGAACGGAGATCGCCATATGAGCAAGGTGGTCCCTGTACGTTTCGTCGCGACGGACGTATTCACCCTGACCCCGAACCCGGCTTCGGGTGATGTGCGTGTGCGCTTGGATAGCCCCCAAGGGACCACCGCCGTGGAAGTGCACGACAGCATGGGTCGCATGATCGCGAAAGTGTCGGCGGGGGAAGGAGCACTGGACCTGGTGCTACCCATGACCGACCAGCCCAACGGCACCTATATGGTGCGCGCCTACGATGACCGAGGATTCTGCGGCATGCAACGCCTGATCGTGGCGGGGCACTGGTAGCCCTCATCCACCGCCAGAACGCTACTCCTCGCCCCAGAAACGGGGATGGAAGTTGAGCAGGTAGAGCTGATCGCTGGCCCGCGTGACGGCGGTGTACAACCACCGAACGTACTCGCGATCGACCATCTCCTCCGTCACATAGCCCTGGTCCACGAATACCGTGTTCCATTGTCCGCCTTGTGCCTTGTGGCAGGTGACGGCATAGGCATACTTGATCTGCAAGGCGTTCGCGTACGGGTCTTCGCGCAAGAGCTTGAACCGAGCCCCTTTGGTCGGCGCAACTATGGAGGCCATCACCTCTTGCATGAGCGCCTTCATGCGCGCACCGGGTAACGCAGGTCCTTCGGATGAAAGGGTGTCCACCATCACCTTCACCTCCAACTCCCGATCCTCCGATCCATTCCACCAGCCGGCGGTGATATCCGCGAAGCGGAGGCCGTAACGCTCCTCCACGCCGTGCACGCGCTTCACCAGTATCGGCTCCCCGTTGGCGATGAGTTCCGGCTTGCCGTTGCGCCCGGCCCAGAGGTAATTGTTCTTCACCACCATGAGGCGATCGCCCGGGCATAGCTCCTCCTCATATCCGTGTATGCGAGCGCGGACCTGCTGATTGTACCCGTACGCACGTTTGTTGCTACGACAGATCACACACACATCATCATCCCCGTGGCGTGAATACGCCGTCTCCAAGGCATCCTGCAGGTCGTACCCATCGATACGCGCCACATCGGCGAATGGCGAAAAGCGTGGAAGCAGCACTTGCGAGGAACGTTCTGACATTTCCTGAGGCGCCGATGCACCGAGTAACGCGCGGAGGTCCGTGGCGTTGCGCAGGATACCCGATGCTTCCGCCTGGCGCACCACTTCCGTGAGTTCGACGATACCTGCTGTGAGGCCCATGGTGCGTAGGTCCTTCACGTCGAGCGCCGGACTGTGATCGCTGCCCACGGGTGGCAATTGCGCAGGGTCACCGATGAGCAAGAGCTTGCATCCCTCTGCGGAAAAGATGTGCTGCAGGAGGTCCTGCAAGAGGTCGCGCTCACCGAACCCACTTTCCCCACCAGCGCCGATCATGCTGGCCTCATCCACGATGAAGAGCGCCCCTTGGTCCCGGTTCACGGCTACATCCATCCCGGACCACCCCTCCTCTTCACCAGCCACCCGGTAGATACGCCGATGGATGGTGCTCGCCGTGGTCTGCGCATGTGCGGCCAACACCTTCGCCGCCCGACCCGTTGGCGCCAGCAACACCAAGGGTACGTGGCGCCGCAACACCTTCACCAAGGCACCCACGAGCGTGGTCTTACCGGTGCCGGCGTAACCACGCAGGATGAGCGTGGCCCGTTCCCGATCCGTGGCGAGCAACCGCTCGAAGGCCTCCACTGCACGGGCCTGGCCTGCCGTGGGGGCGTGCACCAAGGCCGTGCGCAAGCGTTCCGCCAGACCGGATACGACAGAGGATGGTGCGGACATGGAAAGCGATGGAATGCAGGCGCCGCGCGGAACAGCGCGCGAAGGCGGGGTGAAATTACCGCTACTTTCGGGGCCTTCAGGCAGGTGATGGAGAACGGGACGAACGAAAAGGGAACGTGGCGCGCCAACCACTACGACAGTCGCCGCGAGGCGGCCTGGCATCTGTCCATCCTTACCGGTATCGGCACATGCGCGTGGTCCGCACACGCCATGGAGAACGGTGCACCGGTGGCGTTGTGCTGGAGCAGCGATGGAAGCGCCCTCGATTCCGAAGAACTACCCACGCACCCGGCCTCGGTCTCCTTCGTGACACTACCGGAATGGAGCACCCTGGTACCGGAGGGCGCCTTGGAACCGGGAACGGGAGCACAGCACCTGAGCCTGGTCCACGGGGGATTGCCCACGGGTGCCTTACGCGATGAACTGGTGGCCAGCCTCGGCGCCACGTGCATCTACGTGCACGACGACGAAGCCGAACGCAATGTGCTGGACCGCTATCCGAACGCGCGTCCCATACCCATGCAGAGCCTGATGGTACGCGCAGCCCAAGCGCGTGCCGGTGCGCACCCCATCCTGCTCCTGCATCGCGCACACCAGCGGGCAGAGATCGCCGTTGTGCAGGATGGCCGCTTGCTGCTTAGCAACACCTTCCCCGCGCGCACCTCCCAAGACCTGCTCTACTTCACACTGCTGGCCACCGAAGGCGTCGGCCTGAAGCCAGGCGACATCCACCTGTTGCACGCTGGCACGCACCTCACCGCGCACGAGCAGGACCTGCTGCAACGCTATTTCGTACAGGAGCGCTCCGCCATGGACAACTGGGCGCAGCCACAGACCAGCACCCCGGTGCACCCACACCGCTGGCTCGCCCTGCTTGAGCAGTTCGCATGCGTGTCATAGGCGGCAAATACAAGAACCGCAGGTTGCATCCGCCGCCTGACATCGACGCACGGCCCACCACGGACTACGCGAAGGAGGGACTCTTCAACGTGTTGCACCATAGCGTCCCCCTGGAGGGCATCCGTGTGCTGGACCTCTTCGCAGGAACCGGCGCCATTTCCCTGGAGTTCCTTTCGCGCGGTGCCGATGAAGTGATCAGCGTGGACAGCGATCGCAAGCTCTACGACTTCCAGCAGCGCATGGGCCGTGAGTTGGGCGAGACGCGCTGGCGCATGGTGAAGAGCGACGTGTTCACCTTCCTGCGTGGGCACCGCGGCACCTACGACATCGTGTTCGCAGACCCACCCTTCCACATGGAGGGCATCGAACAGATACCTACCTTGGTGATGGAAGCCGGTCTGCTCGACACCGATGGATTGCTGATCGTGGAGCACACGGAGAAACTGAAGCTGGACATGGTGCCCGGTTTCAAGCAGCAACGATCCTACGGTCTCGTTCAGTTCAGCTTCTTCGCACCCACGCCAGCCCCATGAGCCAAGCCATCGCGGTATTCCCCGGGACCTTCGACCCCATCACCATCGGGCATGTTTCCATCGTGACGCGTGCGCTGCCCCTATTCGGCAAGGTGGTCATCGGCATCGGCGTGAACACCACCAAGAAGACCATGTTCACGGAAGCGCAACGCACGGCATGGGTGCGCGAAGCCTTCGCGGATGAACCCAAGGTGGAGGTGGTGGCCTTCGAAGGACTGACCGTGGAGTTGTGCAAGCGTATGGGTGCGCGCTTCATCCTGCGGGGCCTTCGGAACAGCACGGACCACGGGTATGAGCGCAGCATCGCCCTCATGAACCGGCAACTTTCGGGCGTGGAGACCATCTTCCTTCCCTCCGCGCCGGAACATGCGCACATCAGCAGCACCATCGTGCGCGAGCTCCTGGCCAACAAGACGGATGTTTCCGCGTTGGTACCCATGGACCTGCGGTCCGCATGACCATGAAGTGGCGCCTCTTCGCCTTCCTGCTCCTCCTACCCTTCGCGCCCCGCGCGCAGGAGATGATCATACACCTGCGCGCTCCTGAGCATGCAGGGCAGGTGGTGCTCCTGTACGCCTATTCCGACCTCTTCACACTGCGCACCGAACGCCTCACCGAGGCGGTGTTGAGCGACAGCAGTACGGCGACCCTGAAAGCTTCGGTGCAAGGAACGGCCAAGTTGCGCCTTCGCATCGGCGAGGTGACCGCCGACCTCTTCGCACGGCCCGGCGCCAACTACCACGTCACCTTCACCAAGCCCGATGCCCGTGTGGCCCGGACCGTGAGCGGCACAGCGCGCACCACGCTCCTATTCGATGACCTGGACCCGCTGGACGTGAACGCCCTTACCACCGACCTCAACGACCGTGTGGACGCCTTCATCAACGAAGACCTTGCAACGGACCAGGTGGCCGGCATGCAAGTGGTGGAGGTGCAACGCCGTCCGGAAGCGCAACCCACGGACAGCCTGAAACGACCAGCCACCCTCTTCGTCACACCCACCTTGTCAAAGGCCCGTGTGGACACCTTCGAGTGGAAGCTGCGACGATTCTATGCGGAGGTGAAGGACCCGTGGTTCCAGCACTACTTCACCTACAGCATGGCAGGCATGCGCCACGGCCCGCGCGTGAACGAAGCGGAACTGTTCGAGCACTACCTGAAAGGGGAGCCCGTGCGCTACGATGATCCGGAGTACGTGCGCTTCCTGCGCAGCTTCTTCTCCGAGCATTTGTATGACGTGCATCGCTTCCACGAAGCGGCCATGCAACGAGCCTTCAAGGCAGGCGACGCCGATAGCCTGAAGACGCTGCTGGCCACGAACGAATTCCTGAAGGGCGATGACCGCCTGTGCGAGTTGGTGCTGATGGACCTGCTGTACCAGCAGTACCACACGCGCATCGTAGACAAGGCCGGGGCGGACAAGGTGCTGGCGCACCTCGCGTCCACATCGGCCTATGCCGAACATCGCGTCATCGCGGGTAACATGCTGTGGGACCTTACGAGCATGCGTGTGGGAAGTCGGTTGCCGGCCATGCAAGTGGAGGACCTGCGCGGCAAAGACGTCCAGTTGGACAGTCTGCTCGCCGGTCCGGTGTGCATCGCGATCACAGCCAGCTGGTGCAGCTATTGCGACCTGGAGATGCAAGGCGCACAGCAATTGCAACGCGACTTCAAGGATGTGGTGCCCATCGTGGTCATCAGCCTCGATGCGGACGTCGATGCGTTCAGAGCGTATGTGAAAGCGCACCCTGACATGGACTTCACCTGGTTGCGTGCCGTGGCCGAACAACGTCTGCGTGACGACCTACGCCTGCGCAGCCTGCCCGCCTTCTACCTGCTCAACGACGGTGTGCTGGCCCGATCGCCCGCGCCGTTGCCAAGCAATGGACTGGGTGCGCTTTTCCAAGAAGCCAAGGCTCGCGCCCAGGAAGGCAGCAAGCTGAAGGTGTGGGACGACTGATCAGCGAGCGCGCTGCTCCCACGCCTCGAACACCGATAGCAGTGAGGGATAACTGGCGTCCTTGATCGCCGCCAGTTCGAACGGCGCTATCCAGCGCACTTCCTCGATGTCCTCTTCGTGCTGCGGCACGAGCACCTCTGTAGACGACGCGCTCATGAGGAACCAATCCGTTCGCTTGAGGTGTTGTTTCCCCTTTCGCTCGTACGTGTGCCAGGTGGATGGCATGGGGGCGCTGATGTGCAGGCGCTTCAGTCCGCACTCCTCCTCCACTTCGCGCATCGCAGCCGCCTCGATGCCTTCGCCGGGATCCACCTTGCCTTTGGGAAGGTCCCATTTGCCCAAGCGCTTGATCACCAGCAGGCGGCCCTGCTCATCCGTTACCGCACCACCAGCGGCCAGCACGAAGGTGTAGCGCGCACAGAACGCCTCCCACTCCGCACCATCGTTGATAACGTTGGGCTCCCCCTCTATCCAAACGATATACTTTCGCTGCATGGCATCTCCGCTCGATCCGGCGCTCAAAGTGGCCGAATTCCTTCTCCAGATCAAGGCCGTCAAACTTAGTCCGAAGAAACCCTTCACCTGGGCCAGCGGATGGAAGAGCCCCATCTATTGCGACAACCGCAAGACGCTCTCCTACCCGGCCGTGCGCACGTACATCCGTCAGCAGTTCGTGCAGGCCATCAACCACGAGTTCGGCCGGCCGGACATGATAGCGGGTGTGGCCACCGGCGGCATCGCACACGGCGCACTCGTTGCGCACGACCTCGGGCTCCCCTTCATCTATGTGCGCAGCAGCGCGAAGGACCACGGCATGAAGAACCAGGTGGAGGGCGACCTTACCGTGGGACGCAGCGTGGTGGTGGTGGAAGATCTGGTGAGCACCGGGCAGAGCAGCTTGAACGCCGTGGAGGCCCTGCGCGAAGCGGGCTGCGAAGTGAAAGGCATGGTCAGCATCTTCACCTACGGGTTCGACGAGGCCACCAAGGCGTTCGCACAAGCGAAGGTGAACCTGCACTCCCTCACCAACTACAGCGTGCTGGTGGACCAGGCACTGCGCGATGAGTACATCACCGAGAAGGACCTGCTGCCGCTGAACGAGTGGCGCAAGGACCCCGCGGGTTGGGGCGTGGTGAAAGCTTGAACCGTAGTGAACGATAACCGTTCGGGGGCCGCGCTCCCGATGAGCCCATGACACGCATCGAGAGCAAGAAGGTGGAGATAGCCAAACCGGCGACCGAGTTGTACGCCTTCGTACAGGACATGCACAACTTCAAGCAGCTGTTGCCGGAGAGTCGCATCAGCGAATGGCAGAGCGATGGACGTAGTTGCTCCTTCAAGGTGCAGGGTGCCGCAACCATCGGCCTGGAATTGGCCGGAGGCACCGAGCCCACACTGCTGAAGCTGAAGGCCACCGAGCGCAGTCCCTTTCCCTTCACCTTGGATGTGCACATGAACGAAGCCGGGGGTGTCACCACCATCCACCAGGAGTTCAACGCGGACCTCAACCCCTTCATCAAGATGATGGTGGAGAAACCGCTACAGAACCTCTTCGATCACATCGCCGATAGGATGAAGGCGATACATGGATAGGAAAGGAACAGGGGAAAGAGGTGGGCATGGGAGCATGTGGACATGTGGACATGCGAGCATGTGCCCATGGGAACAAGCGGTCGTGGCAGCGAGGCCTATCACAATGACTGAGCAAGGGCTGATGCGATCCCTGTTCAATACCCACTAGCATGGCAGGCAGAAGGAACCGCACCAGTGACGATGATGCCAAGCCCGCGAAGCTGACCAAGGTCGCGCTGCGCAAGTTCTTCCGGGTGTTCCGCTACATGCGGGCGCAACGTGGGCTCTTCGCCGTGGGCATGCTCTGCCTGCTGGCCACCAGCTTGCTCAGCGCGGCCTTCCCCTGGCTGCTGGGGCGCCTGATCGATGCGCGCACCCCCACAGGCTTCTGGGAAGCACCGCTCACCGACCTCACCAACGTGCATTCCATCCTGAAGCTGTTGCTCATCGTGTTCGCCGCGCAGGCCTTCTTCGGCTTCTGGCGCATCTGGAGCTTCGGCTCGGTCACAGAGAACGCACTCAGCCACCTGCGGCGGGACACCTACGCCCACCTCCTCACCCTGCCCATGTCCTTCTTCGCCCAACGACGCGTGGGTGAGCTCAACAGCCGCATCAGTGCGGATGTGGCCCTGCTGCAGGAAGCCTTCACCACGGTGCTCGCTGAATTCCTGCGGCAGTTCATCGTCATCGGCGTGTGCATCGCGGCGCTCACCTACCTCAACACGGACCTCATGCTCACCATGCTCGCGACGCTCCCGGTGGCCATGCTCGTGGCGGTGTTCTTCGGCCGCTTCATCCGCAAGCTGAGCAAGCAGGTACAGGACCGCATCGCCGAGAGCAACGTGATCGTGGACGAGACGCTGCAAGGCATCCAGAGCGTGAAGGCCTTCAGCAACGAAGGCTACGAGACGGCCCGCTACGGCACCAGCGTGCTGGGTGCACGGCAACTCGCGCTCAAGAGCCTGCGCTGGCGCGGCGGCTTCGTCAGCTTCATCATCTTCTGCATGTTCGGCGTGGTGGTCTTCGTGGTGTACCGCGCGGCGCTGCTCAAGGAATCGGGTGGCATGACCGTGGGCGACATCACCGCCTTCGTGGCCTTCAGCATCATGATCGGTGCGAGCATCGCCGGGCTGCCGGAACAGGTGACCTCCCTGCTGAAGGCCGTTGGGGCCACGGAACGCCTGATGGACCTGCACGATGAACCGGCGGAGGATATCGATGTGACCCAGAAGGCGAGCCCATTGACCATGCAAGGCCGCATCACCTTCGAGCAGGTGGCCTTCCACTACGCCTCGCGCGCCGATGTGCCCGTGTTGCGCGACGTGAGCTTCGTCGCCGAACCGGGCCAGCGCATCGCATTGGTGGGTCCGAGCGGTGCGGGCAAAAGCACCATCGCCTCGCTCGTGCTCCGTTTCTACGACCCCGTTTCGGGCCGCATCCTCATCGACGGCAAGCCTGCGGTGGACTATCCCCTATCGGCCTTGCGCGACCGCATGGCCATCGTGCCCCAGGAAGTGCTGCTCTTCGGTGGCACCATCCGGGAGAATATCGCTTACGGTCGGCCCGATGCGAGCGATGCGGAGGTGGAAGCGGCCGCACGCAAGGCGAACGCGCACGCCTTCATCACCTCCTTCCCCGACGGCTACGCCACGGTGGTGGGTGAGCGCGGGGTGCAACTGAGCGGTGGCCAGCGGCAACGCATCGCCATTGCGCGCGCCGTGCTGAAGGACCCCGCCATCCTGATCCTGGACGAAGCGACCAGCGCGCTGGACAGCGAAAGCGAGCGACTGGTGCAGGAAGCCCTGGAGCAACTGATGCAGGGCCGCACGAGCCTGGTGATCGCACACCGCCTGAGCACCATCCGCGATGCGGACCGGATACTGGTGCTGGACAAAGGCGTGGTGGTGGAAAGCGGCACGCACGATGAGCTCATTGCCAACACAGGTGGCTTGTACACGAGCTTGAGCAAGTTGCAGTACGAGGCGGCTACGGGGTAGTAGCTCGCTTCCCGAAAAGGTCGAAGGCCAGTCCGGCCTGTACGGTCAGTCGCGTGGTGCCCATGGTGTGGTCCACTGGGTACTCCGTAGATCCGTGTTCGTCAGGATCACTTTGCGTGGCACCATCGAAACGTCCCACCTGTGCACCCTTCAAGCGGACCTTGCCAACGAGCAAGTCCACGGACGTCACGAGGTCAAGACCCCGGACGATCCCGAAGCTCATAGTGGACCCGAGCGAGCCCACGACCCCGGTCGCACGCATCGACTCCTGCACGAATGATCGCGCGTATGTCCCTTGGGTGTAAGGCGGGGCTCCGATGATGATGTACTGCGTACCGGTCTCTTCGTTCTGCTGCGATGGAACAGTGATGACCTGATAGCCAGCGCCCACCCGGACCATGATCCGGGCTGCATCGTCATAGGCCAGGAAAACGCCTTGCGCGATCACCGCCCCTGTGCTCCACTGACCCGTGGTCCACGCCTGATGCAACGTACGTGGTGGATCGTATCCATGTCCGCAGTTCTCGCAAACCCATGGCAACTGGCCATGCACAGTGATCTCCCCGGGATGACGCGACTCAGAATACGATACGGAACCTGCGAACCGTGGAGCGAACCAATAAGTTGCCCGAGCAGAGAGCGCGTAGCCTGACTTTGCCGAGCCGATGAACAGCGCTTGACCAGAAGCATCCTCGGCATAGCGGCCAGCCAAGTTCCCCATGGGAAGAGCCAAACCTGCTCCCATCTCCACCTCCAACCGCCTATGCGCATCTACCACGGGCTGCGCTACACACGCGTGTGCGCCCCATGGCAAAAGCACGATGACGAGCGAGTGGGACCACTTAGGCCAGCGCATATCCAAAGATGCGACTCCTTCCCGACGGCTACGCCACGGTGGTGGGTGAGCGCGGTGTTCAACTGAGCGGTGGTCAGCGGCAACGAATCGCCATTGCGCGCGCCGTGCTGAAGGACCCCGCCATCCTGATCCTGGACGAAGCCACCAGCGCGCTGGACAGCGAAAGCGAGCGACTGGTGCAGGAAGCCCTGGAGCAACTGATGCAGGGCCGCACGAGCTTGGTGATCGCACACCGCCTGAGCACCATCCGCGATGCGGACCGGATACTGGTGCTGGACAAAGGCGTGGTGGTGGAAAGCGGCACGCACGATGAGCTCATCGCGGATGCAGGTGGGCTTTACTTCACGCTAAGCAGGACACAACTGGGCGAGGTGTGAGGTCTGAGGTGTGCAGTGTGAGGTGTGCAGTGTGAGATGGCACTTCACACCCTACACCTCCGCGTTCACACCTCACACGTTCCTCAAAGGGCGACCTCCACCACCTTCTTCGTCGCGAAGAACTCCTCTTCGAACTCCTTCGATAGATCAAAGACGCGATAGCGCTGCTTCACTGGTAACAGTTCGTCAGCCAGTTCGCCCCCCTTCAAGTAGTACAAGCTCCCTTCGCCCTTCGGCACCAGGTGTTTCGTCATCCGGAGGAACTCCGGTAACGTGGTCACGGCTCTGCTGACGATGACGTCGTACCGGCCCTTGTGATCCTCGCTCCGCACTTGTTCCGCAGTGCAATTGGAAAGTCCGAGCCCCTCGATGACACCCTTCACCGCCATGATCTTCTTACCGATGCCATCGATGCCATGGAAGGTGCAGTGCGGGAAGAGGATGGCCAGCGGCACCAAGGGGAAGCCGCCGCCGGTACCAACGTCCACGATGCGTGCGCCTTTCTTGAACTGCACTACCCGCGCGATGCCGAGCGAGTGCAGGATGTGCCGCTCGTAGAGGTGCTCGAAATCCTTGCGCGAGATGAGGTTGACGCGCTCGTTCCAATGCGCGTACAGCGGACCCAAGCGCGTGAAGTGCTCCCGCTGCTGCGCAGTGAGCTCCGGGAAATACTTCAGCAGGAGGTCCAGACCGGCCATGTGCATGTGGTGATGTGCTCATGTGCACATGGTCACATGCACACATGGTCACACCGGGGTTCAGATCGCGTCCTTGCTGTTCTGCATCAGGTTCAGCAGGAACTCACGCGCACGGAAGAGTTGCGCCTTCACCGTGCCCAGTGGCAGGTCCAGTTCCTCGGCGATCTCCTCGTAGCTGTACTCCTTGTAGTAGCGCAGTTCCACCAGCTGCTTGTAGCGGGGCTTCAGCTTGTCCACCACTTCGCGCATGATGGCGTTCTTCTGCTCGCGCATGGTGACCTCGGCGGGATCGAGGCCGTGTCCTTTGAGCTCGATGTGCATCTCATCGCCATCCTCGGTACCGATGGGATTGTCGATGGAGAAGGTCTTCTTCTTCTGTTTTCGGATCCAGTCGATGCAGTTGTTGGACGCGATCTTGAAGAGCCAGGTGCTGAAGGCGTAGTTGGGCGTGTACTGCTTCAGGCGGTTGAAGGCCTTGCCGAAGGCTTCGATGGTGAGATCCTCCGCATCGTCCTTGTTGTTGATCATCTTCAACAACATGAAGTAGATGCTGTCTCGGTAGCGGCTCATCAGTTCGGCGTAGGCCTTCTGATCGCCTTTGTCCACGGCCTTGCGTACGAGGATGTAGTCGTAGCGGGCCTTCTCGCTCAAGTTCTCGTTCACTTCCATCGTTTGGGCTTTACGAGGATCGTGCTGGCGTACAGCAACGGGTCCAAAAGTAGGAACAGCCATTCCAAGGGCAGGGCCAGCCAGGTGATGGCGCCCGCCTGCAATCGTTTCAATGCGGCCATGGTGATGGGCAGCAGCAGACCCAGTTCCACCCCGGCGCCGATGGCGGCCTGGCGCCACTGCGCCTTCACCAGCAACAGCACCAGCGAAACCCAGAAGACCATGCGCGCCAGTGGCAGCAGCGTGAGTAGCACCTGGTGGCCGAAGCGGTAGTGCACGGCCGTGGTGTAGTGGCGGCGCTTGCGGCGTATCCACGTGGCCAGGTCGGGGGTGGCGCGCGTGGTCATGAAGGAGCGCGGGTCGGCCACCACGCTGGTGTTGCCCTTGCGCGCCACTTCGTTGATGAGCAGGTCATCGTCGCCGCTCATGAGGTGGTTATGGCGGCGCGGTCCGCTGGCGCCGAAGAAGACCTCGCTGGCGTAGCCCAGGTTGCGCCCCACGCCCATGTAGGGGAAACCCGCCTGCGCGAAGCCCATGTACTGCATGGCCTTGATGGCCCCATCATACCGTTCCAACAAGCTGCCCAGCCCGCTGCGTGTGGCATAGGGGCTGTAGCCCAGCACCACCTTGCGTCCATCGCGGAAGCCGGCGGCCATGGTGCTGAGCCACTCGTTGCCGGCGGGCAGGCAGTCCGCATCGGTGAGGAGCACATGCGGGTGTTTGGCGGCACGCACGCCCACGCCCAAGGCTATCTTCTTACCGTAGTTGAACTTCTCATCGGCCTGTATGTTCACCGGTCGCAGGCGCGGGTACAGGGGCTTCATCCATTGCAGGATCTCCCACGTATCGTCCTCGCTGCGGTCGTTCACCACCACCACTTCGAAGTCCTGGTGGTCCTGCTGCATGAGCAGGGGGATGACCTCCTCCAGGGTGCGGGCCTCGTTGCGGGCACAGATGATGACGCTAATGGGCAGCGCACGGTCGGGGGTGACGGCGGCCTTGCGGAAGGCGAGCCGCGCGAACATGATGGCATGGTAGAGCACGAGCACGACGAGCGCGCCCACCATGACCTGGAACTCGATGGACCACATACGGATGACGGACCGGCATAGGGCATGACCGGAACCCCGGCGAAACTACCCGGAGCACCCGGGTGGCCGGGGCCATGCATGGGGAGTTATGAACAGCACGGCGTAGCGGGGCGGGTGCGCTGCGCGGGAAAGCCTGTATGCAGCGGAAACAAAGCGATAAGGCGGGCGCGGGGGTAGTTCCAACTCGTGACCATCCTCCATCCATGGGTTCGCTCTATGGACCGAACCTCTTACTTGGCTTGCGACTCATGTGTCGCACTTGGTACACGAACACCGTCTCACCTTCCACCTCGAACACTACGCGGTATTTCAGTCTGTGCAGATGCGCATACCTGTAGCCTCCTTTCCGCACTTGGTAGCCGTATGGATTGGCCTTGATGTCGGCATAGCAAGCCACCAACGCATCAAGGAAGCGATCACCTGCCCCCTTCCTTTCACGCTCCCGGTATTCATAGACCGCCCGGACAGCCGTGATGGCCTTGGGGTCCACCTGAATGGTGTACTTCATTCCTGGCTTCCCGATCGGATCATGCGGATCGATTCCTCCTCGCTCAAGAATTCCACTTTCCCGCTGATCCGTTCGGCACGTTGGGTATCCAATTCCTCCACTTCCTCATCGCTAAGGCCCTGGTCACCTTCATCGGTGTGGCGCAACTTGTGGAGCAGCGTACGGATCGCCTCCAAGATGCTCGTATCCTGTTCACGTTCGATCATTTGCACGATCTCGGTCCTTAGGTCGACGGCACTCATGGCTGGTGGGTTGGAGGAGTAAAGTTAGCCCTTGACGCAGGTGCAAGACCAACGACACTCCCCCACCCGCCTACTTTTGCCGCCCTTCGTCCATGGAATTCACGCTGCTCACCAACGACCCCGGTTCCCACGCCCGCGCAGGCATCCTGCGCACCGACCACGGCGACATCCCCACACCCGTTTTCATGCCTGTGGGCACATTGGGGGCGGTGAAGGCCGTGCACCCGCGCGAGCTGAAGAACGACCTGGACGCGCCCATCATGCTCAGCAACACCTACCACCTGTACCTGCGGCCGGGCATGCCCGTGCTGGAGCATGCGGGTGGGCTGCACAAGTTCAACGGATGGGACCGCCCCATCCTCACGGACAGCGGTGGTTTCCAGGTGCACTCGCTCAGCGACATCCGCAAGATCACCGAAGAGGGTGTGAAGTTCCAGAGCCACATCGATGGCAGCCGCCACCTCTTCACCCCCGAGAGCGTGATGGACCTGCAGCGCAGCATCGGCGCGGACATCTGCATGGCCTTCGATGAGTGCACGCCGTGGCCGTGCGAGCTGGCCTATGCCGAGAAGAGCATGCACATGACCCACCGCTGGCTGGACCGCTGCCTGGCGCGCTTCAATAGCACCGAGCCGAAGTACGGGCACGAGCAGGCGCTCTTCCCCATCGTGCAGGGCAGCACCTTCGCCGAGTTGCGCAAGCGCAGCAGCGAGTACATAGCGCAGAAGGGTGCCGTGGGCAACGCCATCGGCGGCCTCAGCGTGGGCGAGCCGGAAGAAGAGATGTACGCCATGGCCGAACTCTGCTGCGACATACTGCCCAAGGACCGGCCGCGCTACCTGATGGGCGTGGGCACCCCGTGGAACCTGCTGGAGAACATGGCGCGCGGCGTGGACATGTTCGATTGTGTGATGCCCACCCGCAACGGACGCAACGGCATGCTCTTCACCAGCGAAGGCATCCTGAACATAAAGAACAAGCAGTGGGCCGATGACCACAGTCCCCTGGACCCCGGCGGCCACAGCTGGGTGGACACCGCGTACAGCCGCGCCTTCGTGCGCCACCTGTTCCAGAGCGGGGAGATGCTGGGCCAGCAGATAGCCAGCCTGCACAACATCGGTTTCTACCTGGGTCTTATGAAGGAGGCACGCACGCAGCTGCTCGCCGGCACCTTCACCCCGTGGAAGAACGCATTACTGCCCAAGCTCAAGATCCGGCTTTGAATGCGGCCACTAGCCGCTAGCCACTAGCCGCCAGCTTTGAATGCACTGCCGCGTGCGACCAGCGGCCAAGAGCTAGCGGCTAGAAGCTAGTGGCTTTCAGCTTCAAGCTATTTTCACCCCGTGCTGCGCACCCTGGACCGCTACATCATCCGGAAGTTCCTCGGGACCTTCTTCTTCATGATCATCATGATCATGATGGTGGCCGTGGTGTTCGACATCAGTGAGAAGACGGAGGACTTCGCGAAGATGACCGCCACCACCGGCGAGATCATCCGCGACTACTACGTCAACTTCATCATCTACTACGCCAACCTCTTCAGCGGGCTCTTCATCTTCATCGCCGTACTGCTCTTCACCAGTCGGCTGGCGCACCGCACGGAGGTCATCGCCATGCTCAGCAGCGGTGTCAGCTTCCCGCGCATCCTGTGGCCCTACTTCCTGGCGGCCACCTTCCTGGCGGCGCTCTCGCTCTACATCAACCACCAGGTGCTGCCCGCGGCCAACAAGGTGCGCCTGGCCTTCGAGGAGAAGTACATCCGCGCCATCTTCTTCGTGGAAGACCACCACCTGCACCGTGAGATAGCACCCGGCGTGATCGCCTATTGCGACCACTACGGCGCCAAGGAGCACACGCTCTACACCTTCGGGTTGGAGGAGTGGGACGGCAACGTGTTGGTGGGCAAGTTGCATGCGGACCGCGCGGTGTACGACAGCGTGGACGGATCGTGGCACGTGACCGATTGGACCCTGCGTACCCTGCGCGGCGAGCAGGAACGCATCACCCGCGGCCATGAGCTGGACACCATCATACCGCTGAGACCATCGGACATGGGCCAGCGCTGGGAGACCGCCATGGCCATGGGCACCGCCGAACTGGACGCCTACATAACCGCCAAGCAGGCACAGGGCGATGGTGCCGTGACGAGCTACCTGGTGGAGAAGTACCAGCGCACCAGCTATCCCTTCGCGGTGTACGTGTTCACGCTCATCGGTGTGGGCATCGCCAGCCGCAAGGTGCGCGGCGGCACGGGGCTGCACCTGGCCGCCGGGGTGGCGTTGGTGCTGCTCTACGTCTTCGCCATGAAGATCAGCACCGTGGGCGCCACCAACGCCGGGCTGGACCCGCTGCTGGCCGTGTGGGCGCCCAACATCCTCTTCGGCCTCATCGGCCTGTGGATCTACCGCAATACCCCCAAGTAACGCCATGCCCCTGCACCCGCGTACCGTGCACGGCCTCGCCACCGCCGATGTGGTGCTGCAAGCCACCTTGATACTGGTCGGAGGCCTGGCCGTGCTGAACGCTGCGGAATACACCCACTTCGCCGTGGCGATGTACGTCTACCTGATCGTGGGTGGCTGGCAGGTGCTCTCCATGATCCTGCACGCGGTGGGCACCACCCACCTGCGCCGCTGGACCAAACGCGCTGTGCACCACGTGGTGCTGGTCTCCGTGCTTGGCCTGCTGCTGCTCGTGAGCGTGGAGAATCAGGACAGGGCCATCGTCGCGCTCATGGTCCTCTTCGGTATATCGCCCATCCTGGCCTTGTGGTACTTCGGCATCTGCTGGCGCGAAGTGTGGCGGGATGGGCGCGCCTTGCGTGCGCAGACCGGGGCGTAATACCGCTCTTCAGCGATATCCACGGTCAGACCAGGGTCGGGGTTCTTTTCCACCTTTCCCTTGATGGAAAGGAGG
>WBZX01001388.1_pt1 | contig 18283 bp, 21 predicted proteins | sample 5204211 | NCBI WGS metagenome assembly WBZX01 (sample SAMN12344362, study PRJNA552823) | activated sludge metagenome | biome: Activated sludge suspended growth; feature: Nitrification reactor; material: Wastewater; isolation source: activated sludge from nitrification reactor of wastewater... | reverse complement strand
GAACTCGCATCTGCCCACGCAGTCACCGCCACACAGGGAACGCTAACCGACAACAAACGACAACGTGCGTTCTGTCAACCTGCCTGCCCTCACCCTCACACGCGGCGCGTTTCCGAACAATTCTGTGTGCTTTCCGCACAGGACTTCCGCGCCTCCTCGCCACTCCAAAGAGGCCAACCCTACAATTTCTCAACAGGTTCTTCGACTACCTGCGTCTGGTGCGCTTCTTTCATATCGACGGCCACGACAATGAACCCGATCCGGGCTCGATTACTACGGAAGAAAGAGGGGCTGCTATGACCATGGTTCAACTTACCCTTGGGAAGCTGCGAGGCATCGGGGCCGCAATGGTGTTGTTCGGCATGTTGGCGAGCGCGGCCGATCTGTTCGCGGCGTCGCCCCAGCCACCGGATGCCTCACGCCGCCTCTACGACCGCGTGATGGACGAGTTCCGCCACAAAGACTACCCCGCAGCACTCGCCGGGTTCCGCTTCTTCCTCGAACTTCACGGACAATCCTCGTTGTCGGCCAACGCGCAATATTGGATGGGTGAATGTCAGTACCGTATGGGACGGCATGAGGACGCGCTGGGCTCATTCTTTAAACTGATTTCAGACTATCCGATGAGCCAGAAACTCGCGGCCTCGACTCTTAAAATCGGGCAGATCTATACGAAACAGGGCGATCTCGAAAAAGCCCAACTGATGTACGAGCGGGTCACGGGCGAATATCCTGATAGCCCGGAAGCCGAAGTCGCGCGTAAGGCCATCGAGGCCGCGTCCGCAAAAGGTGAACCAGTCGCGACCGGGCCGAACTGACCGAAGCGCCGCAGGCGATTTCAACGGGTCGATCCGGCGGCGAGGTCTTTGACCGCCCCGTCCTCAGTCCGGATCCGCCAGATCCAATACCGTCACGAGACCAGGAACCGTATACGCATGAAACGGACTCAGGCGTACGAGCTGGACGCCGGCGGCGCGCAACGCACTGTCGAAGAGAGAGTCCGGCGTTCCATCCGCTTCCCCCTCTGACGCCGGTCGCTCCACTTGCACTACCTTCTCCACCAACCGGCTGCCGGGATGCACCAACACAAAGGTGGCGCGGGTGAGCGCCAGCTCCCGCAGCGTTTCAGCCGGCGACATCCCGGAGGGAACGCGCAAATCCAGCACGCTCCAGAGGGGAATTTGAGTAAACAAGAGATATCGATCTTCGACCGCAAGTCGGAGAAGGTTATAGAGCTGAACTTCTTGATCTGTCAGCAGAGGCTTGGGGGCGAACGTCATTCCGGACGGCAGGCTACCGGCCGGCGCACTTGGCGCACGCCGCCGTCCGAATGTCTCCCACGCCAGGCTGCCCAGAAAGACCAGCGCGCCGATACCGAGTATAGGATACAGAACATCCATGTTCATGCGATGTCGTTAATGCGGCACATACACGCCCATACCCTGCCTACCCGCACCTCCCGGAACTATCGAACCGAGTAACACAGGTCGACGAGCGCCTGTCACCTGCGGGACATTCGTGCAGTGCCCCTGCAACAAGTCATGTGCCAGCAACGCGAAGGCCGTCGCCTCAAACGCCTTGCTACTCCACCCGCACTCATCAAACGAGAGCACGGGGGCAGGCGCAAACACGGTCCGGAGCGACGCCATGATGGCGCGATTGGAAACCCCGCCTCCCCCGATAATCACGTCATCGATCTTGCCGGGAACCCAGCGCCGGGCCGAGCCGATCGCCTCAGCCGTCCACGCCGCGCAGGTCGCCAGCAGATCTTCCATCGATAATCGTGCGCGCTTCTGCTTGTCGCGCAACCTACGCACGAAGGGCGCACCGAACTCTTCCCGACCGGTCGACTTCGGCGGACGCCGCGCCAGGAACGGATGGGCCATCAGTTCGGTGAGCAATGGCCGATGTATAGTGCCCTTTCTCGCCCATCTGCCCCCGGCATCATACGCACGCGTGCCCTGTGTCGCATCCTGTACGATCGCATCGAGCACCATGTTGCCCGGGCCGGTGTCGAACGCCCGCACATCGGCCAGCCCGCCTCCGGCAGGAAGATAGGTCACATTACTGATCCCGCCGATATTCACCACCAGCCGCGCCCGACGTGCATGGCTAAAAGCGACCGCATGTGCATAGGGAACCAACGGAGCGCCTTCACCACCAGCCGCCATATCTCGCGGACGGAAATTGGCCACGGTGGTGATGCCCGTACGCTCTGCAATCACGGCCGGCTCACCAATTTGTAAGGTCGATCGAATCAGACCCAGGCCCGGCTCACGCCGTCCGTTCGGCAAGTGGTGGATCGTCTGGCCATGCGATCCAATCGCATGGATATCGGCGGGCTGATGTTTGGCCGCGCGGATCACCTTGAGTGCCGCCTTGGCAAACAATTCCCCCAGGTACGTATTCATGTGACAGATCTCCGCCACGTCCCCGTGAAGCGACAGATCCACCAATCGTTGCTGCAATGCTCGAGGATAGGGTGAGGAGGCAAAGGCGATGGGTGTGATCTTCGGTCTGCCCCCGCGCCGGACAATACTCACCAGTGCCGCGTCTATCCCATCCGCCGATGTCCCGGACATGAGTCCGACGACCTTCATCCCGCCCTCCATTCAGTACGGCAGCCAGGTATCGGCCTGACTGCCGGTGCGCTACGCTAATCGAAACCACGGGACGGGTCAAGCGGTACGCCTCGGCCAAAGACCCGTTGTGCGCGGGCCATTGCGTTGACTTTGGGTACTTCGGGTGTTACCGTCCGCCGGATGTTTCGCCCAATTTTCCTGACGATTTTCATGTTCTCCATGATGCTGTGGAACCCTTTCGAGGCGGTCCGCACGGCATCGGCGGTCGAGCCACTCAACGTCGTGGTGACGCTCCCGGTCCTGAAAGATTGGGTGCAACAGATCGGCGGATCGCATGTTCATGTCATCTCACTTATGACCGGGTATGAGAGCGAGCATACCTACTCGCCCAAACCCAGCGACCTGGTGGCCGTCCGGAAAGCTTCCCTCTTTTTCGAGGTCGGCGCGGGACTCGAAGTGTGGGTTTCCTCCTTGGTCAAGAATGCCGGGAACGCCTCCTTGCAGGTGGTCACGACCTCCAAGGACATTGAATTGATCCCGGATCATCCCGAATCGACTGCCGATGCCCATACACACCACCATGCGGGTGGCAATCCTCACGTGTGGCTGGATCCGTCCGCGGCCGCCACGATGGTGCAGCATATTTCGAAGGCCATGGCGGAAGCCGACCCTCCCCACGCCGCAGAATACCGCACCAACACGGCGGACTATCTCCAGGCTCTTCTGCGTGTTCAAGAAGAATCGTTGGACCGGCTCAAACGAGTGCCCAACCGGGCCGTCATCGTCCACCACCCGGCTTGGCCCTATTTTGCCCGACGCTACGATCTGCAGATCGCCGGAACCATTCTCACGCAACCTGGAGGCGAACCCTCTGCACGGCATCTGCATACGCTGATCGACACCATCAAGCGTGGCCATATCCGGGTCATTATTTCCGAGGTCCAACTCAATCAGAAGGTTCCACAACTGTTGGCCCGGGAAACCGGGGCGCACATCGCCGTGCTGACCACCTTGCCGGGCGGTGTTCCGGGAACCGAGACCTACCTCGACATGCTCCGCTATAATGTGCTCCAATTGGCTCACGCGCTTGAACAGACATAACCGCCGCCTCGACCCGGACATCGACGACAACCAGCATCTCCACCGAACGCGCCACGCATGACCCATCCGATTATCCGTTTTGACCATGCGACTTTCGGTTTTCCCGGCACCGTGGCCCTGGAAGACATCTCTCTGTCCATTCCCGAATCGGAATTCGTCGGGGTGATCGGCCCGAACGGATCCGGAAAGACGACGCTCTGCCGCGCCGTGCTCGGCTTGATGGCTCCGGTGAGCGGCACGCTCCGCGTCCTCGACTGTGCTTGCGAAGAATTGCGTTGCCACCATCGAGCCCTCATCGGGTACCTCCCGCAAAAAGGCATGCTCGATCGCAATTTTCCCGTAACCGTGTTGGAAGCGGTGATGATGGGACGCTATGGCGCGCTCGGCCTGTTTCGACGGCCCTCCGGAAAGGATCGCGACATCGCCCGCCAGGCACTCACGCAAGTGGGCATGGACCATCACCGGGATTCCGCACTGGGCGCCTTGTCCGGCGGCCAGCAACAGCGTGTGTTCATCGCGCGGGCCTTGGCGCAGCAGCCGCGCATTCTCCTTCTCGATGAGCCCACCACCGGACTGGATCTGACGGCCCAACATAACGTCGTGGAATTGATCGAACAACTCCACCACGAACTGAAACTGACGATTCTCATGATTACCCACGACATCAATATGATTCGCTCGCGGGTGGATCGATTGGTCCTGCTGAAGACCAAATTATTCGCGGCGGGCCCTCCGCAGGACGTCCTGAAGCCGGAGATTCTCAGCCAGGTGTATGGCAAAGAGTTGGTCATTACCGATAAAGACTTCATCATTGTAGAAGACTACCATCATCACCATTGACGCCTTGCTGATCGGATAAGGGAACCTGACCTCAAGACACCAGCTGTTCAATCACCGTTCATCATGCGCTCATTTCATAGGCTCATAACTCCGTGACACCATGCTAGAGCTCCTCGCCTACGATTTTATGCAACGCTCCCTCCTGGCTGCTGCGCTGGTGGGCGCGGTCTGTTCCGTAATCGGGGTGTTTGTGGTGTTGCGAGGCCTGGCGTTTGCCGGCGCCGGGACGGCCCATGCCGCATTTGCCGGCGTCACGCTGGCGTATCTGCTCGGCCTGCCTCCCCTCAGCCTCGCCATCGTGTTCGGACTTGCCACGGTGTGGATCACGGGCTGGGTCGAGGAAAAGGGCCGCATGAAGTTGGACGTGTCCATCGGCATCCTCTACACCGCGACCATGGCTCTGGCCATCTTATTTCTGGGGCTGATGAAGACGTACAACCCGGAGGTCTACGGCTACCTCTTTGGCAGCGTGCTTTCCGTGACCACGGAAGAGCTCCTGACCATCGGAGGACTGAGCATCGTGGTGTTGGGAACGATTCTTCTGCTGTCGAAAGAACTCTACTTCATCGCCTTCGACCAGGAAATGGCTGCGGCGTCAGGTGTGCCCGCGCGGCAGATTTTCTACCTCCTCCTCACACTGGTGGCCTTGACCGTCGTGATCGCCTTAAAAACGGTCGGCGCGATTCTCGTGTTCGCCATGATTCTCATCCCGGCCTCCACCGCCTACCAGCTCACCCACAGCCTCACGCAGATGACCCTCTACTCCATGCTGATTGGCATCTTCTGTGCCGTCACCGGCGTGTTGCTGTCGTACGCCTTTGACCTGCCATCCGGGCCATCGATCGTTCTCTTGGCCACAAGCCTCTTCTTCCTGGCCGTCTGTTGTTCACCGAAGCGGCTGCATCGTATTCAAGCCGAATAGCCTGTGCGCTGGTCTTTTGCCGCCTGACCAAGCCCTACGATAAATAGCCGCGGTTTCTGTGTGAGGAACAAGCGAAGGGAACGGATGGAAGGGAATCGTCCGTCAGGCCTGAGGATCGGATTTCTTCCGAGACCAGACCATGCCGGTCTGCTCTTTCGCACTGAATCCGAGACGTTCGTAAAATCCCGGCATACGCGTGCACAACCAGAACAGTTCAACCTGCTGCAGCGTGGGGTGATCGAGAATGCGTCGCACAATCTCGGTACCGATCCGTTGTCCCTGATAGTCGCGATCGACGATCACATCCCAAATGGAGGCACGAAAGACGTAGTCGGTCAGCACCCGACCGAAGCCCACCAGTCGCGGACCGTCCCAGGCCGAAATCACCAGATCGGTCTTTGCCAGCATGGCTTGCGCCTGCTCCAGCTCGCGGTGCTTAGCCCAGGCAGCCTGCCGGTACAAATGAATCAGTTGGGTCGCGTCAAAATCGTTGCGATCGGAAAATGCGATGGGTCGTTGGCCGGTCTTGAGAGCAGGAGGCATCTTGTACTAAATTAATCCCTCCGAACGTGGCAATCGGTTAACCGTAGTGTAAAAGGAAGACCATGGGAACGCAAGTAAGAAGCTGTCCGAAGTGTTTTCAATTGATGTGGCTCAAGCAGGATCACTACGACGTGATCGATGAAGAAACGGTCCGCACGAAATGTCCGCACTGCGAGTCGACCGTCCGCTTTCAGCTCGTCACCGCCGGCGCCAACGCTGCGGGACCGAAGATGGGACACTAGCCGCTCGACTGGCCCTGCTCTCTGAATGCTGAATGCCAGGTTCCCGATTCATTTCAGCAGTCACCACTGAGCACTCCTGATTGCAGGGCTACATGCCCCGCCCGGCGCCCTCCAACTCCGGCTGATTGCCCGGCAGAATCTTGATTAGCGCCGCGCGGTACTCGCCCATCCGCTTGTCCTCCGCCTGACTGACGTTAATTTCCTTGTCGCGCTGCATCCGTTCGACCTGATCGAGAACGGCTAACAGCGGCTGTACCGTACCCAACACATTGCCGACTTCGAACGCTTCTAACGATTCGAGCAGGTATTCCTGCAACCCCTTGAACGGCGAGCGGCCGCTTTGCTCTCGAAATCGCAAGAGCGCCTGCTCAAACGCCTCCACGGCCTCCGGCTTGGGTTTGACTCCTGTCGGTACAGACGCCAGATGCACCACGGCCGGTAACTTGGCGGCGTATCCCTTGAGCTGCGCAATCAGCTCTCCGATCCGATCGAGCACGGCACTGATTTCCATCGTTGGTTTCTCCTCACCCTCGCCGACTTAAATGGCCGGCCGCCTGTCTTGTTAACTTCACATCACTCCCCGGAGGGCTTCCCCTGTATCGTCGCTGCGCGAAGGAGCTCCTGCACCTGTTCCATATCCGGAGGAAAGGGCTCATCGAACTGCTGATACTCCCCGCCCGTGGGATGCGTGAATCCCAGTGTGCGAGCATGCAGCATGACCCGAGGGATCGGAATGTCTGCCACCGTCATCACTTTTGCGCCTCCATACGTTTTGTCGCCCAGAATAGGATGGTCGAGTGACGTGAGGTGGACCCGCAACTGATGGGTACGCCCCGTTCTGGGTTCCAGCCGCACCCGTGCGGCGAATTTTCCATATCGTTCTTCAACCTGGTAATCCGTCGCGGAGGCTTTGGGGTTGGTAGTGTGGGCTGAAAACTTCTTTCGCTCTTTCGTGTCCCGCCCAATGGCCAGCTCGATAAGGCCGTGTCCTTTTTTCGGCACTCTCCAGATTAACGCTTCATAGACACGGGTAATGGTGTGCGATTTGAACTGAGCGGCCAGCGCACGATGCGCGTGATCGGTCTTGGCAATCACCATCACCCCGGACGTTTCCTTGTCCAGCCGGTGAACGAGACCCGGGCGCTCTTTTCCGCCGATGTGGGATGGCGTCACTCCCGATGTTGCAAAGTGATGCAGCAAGGCATTTACCAGCGTCCCTGACCAGTTCCCCGGGGCAGGATGCACGACCAGGCCGGCCTGCTTATTGAGCACCAACAGGTCGGCGTCTTCGTAAAGGATCGCGATGGGAATGGCCTCAGGGGTCAGATCAAGAGGCTCCGGGCGGGGCACCTCCAGCCTGATGCAGTCCCCTGGCCTGATCTTCTGGCTCGGCCGCACTGGCTGGCCGTTGATGAGAATGCGTCCCTCACCGATCAGTCGCTGCAAAGCCGAACGGGAAAAGGACGGGTCACGATTGGCTAGAAAGACGTCGATCCGTTTGGACGACTCTCCCCCGGTAACGATAATTTCGACCGGAGTCGTGCTGACTCTATTCACATTAAGACTGCTTCAAGTTGTGACCCGCATAACGGTGTGCGTAGGCTGACACAGGGGCTTGGAAAAAAACAAGGTACTTGCACAACTCACCGGTTCTGCACACGTGACTCACACGTCATCCACATCTCATCCACAGGTCTGCCAGCCCCTCGTCCCCATCCAGCTGCGATTCTCACCCATACTCACGGTGTGCATCTCTGACAAGCATGCGGAGATTTTGACGCCACCGAGGCCGGCCACACAGCGCACGACTCCAGCCGCCCACTTTTTCCTCGAACCAAAATCACGTGGTTAGCGACCTACGTATCGCACTTCCCATGGGCATTCGAATTGCTCTTCCATAAGAGAGACATTGGGCGCCAATCAGGTGATGGAGCAAGCCACTGCGATGACCGCACATTTTATCCACAGAATTCTCAGGTCGCTACGGAAATCTCTTGCCGACACATCCTCTGTGCGCCCCCACACTGTGGACAACCCAAGGACTGCCCCGCCGCCCCTCCCTCAACACGAACGCCGCATCGATGCACGATTCGCGGTGAGAACGCCATGCTTGTATGGATTGATGCAGGGACAACGGCACGCGGCGCCGATCATTTCCGGGAAGGGGCATTCGCTCAATATCAGCTCAGACGGCATCCTTCTGCTGCTCGACCAAAAGCCTCAGGGAGGAGAGTGGCTGACTCTCCACAATCCTGATCTCCAGCCGCAACGTGCAGCGAGTCTGTTTGAGGTGAGGTGGACAACGGAACTGCCGGTCGGACCACAGCAACCCTACTATCTCGTCGGGTGTCATCTCGCGTTTGGACGGTTTCCGTTTTTCCTCATTCAGCGTCGGCACCTGGGCCGTGACATCTCGAGTCTTTCACTTTAACCGACTCGCTCGCTCCCCCTTCTGCGGAACGTGCGCCAAAAACTGGACGCGACCGCTTGTCAGCACAGGCGACAGCGTCGTCAGCAATCTGGTCGTGTGAACGAGAGAACGTCTTGGAAGACGGTTGAAAGGGCTTCTGTCAGTCAGTGGCGGATTCGTTGAGACACGGTAACCGGAGAATGTTCGGCAACAGCACGAGGGTCGTGTACAAAGCTCAGACTCACGGTGTGGCCCGTTCGAGCCAGATACCAAGCAATGCCATAGATGAAGACAATGACGCCCGTCATCTCCATGGTTTCTTCTATACCGACAAGAAGCGAGTAGTTCAGGTCCGTCCACGTTCCATAGAGATACTGATAGCGGGACTCCAGCATTTCTACGCCTAACGCCCCGCCGACATAGAGCCCGCCGGCGAGCACGAACAACCATCTGATCTCCCTGGGCAATCGTGCGAGAAAACCGAGGTAGAGTAGCCCGATCGTGATCACACCGAGACACCCCACGATTATCCAAGAATAGTAAAATATGCCCGTGTGCGGCAGCCCCTCACCGAGCTTGAACGTTTCATGAATCTGGGCCGATTCGTCCAGCGAGAGGTAAGAAAAGATTCCAGCGAGCCCCGCCCAGTAGCGCCTATCTCTGCCACCATGCTCCCACTCGCAACGGGCTGTGAGCGTCAGCAGTGCGGCGCTCAACAATAGGATCATGGATGAGAACCAAGTGGGCACATTGGCTTCATTGACCATATTGAATTGCCGTTCAAAGCCCCATTGATAGTGCAACCCCAACGCATGCTTCACATACTGAGTCGCAAAATGGGTGATGGACAGACACAGGACCGAGAAGGCCAATCCCGCAAGAAGGACCTTAGGCTTGAACACGACAGTCATGCGAGAATTCCAGCGTCAATGGTCGGGACCTGGGGAGCACTCTGTTAAGTATAACGACTTGTTTCCCGTTGCCAAGGGATTTGCGTCATGCTGCCACCATGGCAACAGCCAGGCCACTTATGCATCGGGCTTGATGACGCGAAGCATCTGACGTACCTCCTGAAAATCCTTTGGTGCCGCAACGTTGAATTCACAATAATCCGGTCGTTCCGGGTGCCTGAATCCCAGCCACCTCGCGTGCAGCATGACCCTCGGGACACGGAGCTCCTCGGCCACACCGACGGAGCCTCCTCCGTACAATGTGTCACCCATAATCGCGTGGCCTATGGCCTCAAGATGCGCCCGAATCTGATGGGTTCTCCCCGTGTGCGGAACGACCACGAGATGTGCAGCCAATCCGGCAAAGGTTTCCTCAACCCGAAACGCGGTGGATGCAGACTTGGGATGCAGCGTCCGTGTCGACGTGCGTGTGGGCCGCCCGGTTTCTGGGCCGATCGCCGTATCGATCAGACCTGTGGAGGTGTGCGGGATTCCGTGGACGAGGGCATCATATTCCCGAGTGATCGTATGCCGTTCGAATTGCTCGGACAGACGCCGATGGGCGTCTTTGGTTTTTGCCACCACGAGTATCCCGGAGGTCTCCTTGTCGAGACGATGGACAAAACCGATTTTTCCTTCTGTAGCGCTCATCCCGACATGGTCGAGCACCGCATTGAGCAGTGTATCGTTCCAGTGACCTGGCCCAGGATGACAGACAATTCCCGGCGGCTTATTGACGACGAGGCAGACAGAATCCTCAAAGAGAATGCTGAGTGCGTGAACCTGTCCGTTCATCGATAAGGGTGCGGCCTGTGGGCTGTCGACACACACCACATCACCGGGTTTGACCCTCTGACTGGCTTTCGCCGTACGACTGTTGATACGGACTCGCCCGGCGGCGATCATTCGCTGCAAGGCCGCTCGTGACAGTTTTGGTTCACGATGAACCAGAAAGACGTCGAGCCGCTTGGGTCTTTCTCCCGGTGAGATGAGGAATTCTGTCTGCATGTCTTTTTCAGAAGCGAGGCGAGTGCGGTGTCTGTGAATGACGGTGGTCGGAATACGCGCGTTGCAGATTGTCTGGGGCATGAACCGGCCTTGCGCTGTGGGTCAGCGGCTGAGAGGCTGGCTAACGGCATTCCCCTTCAAGCGTTCAAGGTGCTGTTCTTTGTCGACCAGTTCCTGCCTCAAGTGTTGGATCTCTACTTCCAGTCGATTCAGCGCTTCTGACGGAGAAACAGCAGTGCCCTGGCCTGGCGGATCGCCATGCCGCAGAGCCGTTTGCCCCAAGCCGGGCTGCGCCGATGGAGGGAGTTCTTTTGTCAAAACTGGTCTCTGGGACAGGGTGAGGTGCGCAAGATACCCTTGGTAGTCCAGTACGAGCTCACTGGCTGACGCTCGATATCCGCCGGACCAGTTCGCCTTCGTCGCGCGAATAAAACGCCGAGGCTCGATGCCCAGAGTTCCCCCACTCCCGTTCACGGAATACAAGGGATTGCCACGGACCTTGCTGAACTCCTCAGATTGCGAGGAAAGACGGACGCGGTGGTTCGCCACCACCACGTGCAGCCGGTTGGCCTCCAGAAAGAACCCGCCTGATGTGATGGCACTGTCTTGTTGGCCCTGGTTGTGAACCAACATGAACGTCAGCCATTCATGGGGCAATGCGACTTGAAAGGCTTCTCTCAGGCCAGGAACGATGTGCTGCAGCTCATCCAGGGAAAAGACCTCGTGCGCTGGTTTCGGATCGTCCATCAGCCCCACGCGCTGATCAAGGAACAAGCGACTGAGGATGGCAAACAAATCCGGCTCGTTCCACGTCGCAGGATGGTGGTAGTGAACAGCCCTACGATCAGACGGATCTAGAGAATCTAACCGAACGAGCCATGCCGGGTCATCCTGAATGGGACGAGTATGGATCGGAGGCGCGACACAAGCTGAGGCCAGCAGAAGAAGGAGTGTAAGAGTGACCTGGAGGATATGAGTACTAAATAGATCTGGGGCAGAGCATCGAGGGCAAGAAGCCGCAACGGCAGAACGCCGGTAGTTCGATGATTTAGGCGTGCCCCGTTTTGCGCGCACGATCGGCAATCTTTTTACGGAGGCGAGCTTTTTCGAGGCTGATTTCTGCCTCTCTCACTTCTGAGGGAAGACCGCCTGCCTGAAGTCGCTGTTCGGCTTTTTCAACCGCCTGCTGTGCGCGACCGATATCGATATCTTCGGCCTTCTCGGCGATCTCTGCCATCACAGTGACTTTCACAGGAGTCACTTCCGCATAACCCCAGAGGATCGACATGTAGTGCCAGACCTCCTGCGACTTATACCGAAGCTCTCCGATACGCAGGCTCGACAGCAGATGACAATGGCCGGGCAAGACGCCAAATTCCCCCTCACTGCCGGGAGCGATGACCTCATCCACCTCCTGACTCAGGAGCAACTTTTCCGGCGTCACAACTTCTAAGAGAATCTTCCCTGCCATCTTTTTCTACGACTCCCCTTGCACCATGAGGGGGAAGCGATGCGTCATCTCCTGCGCGCGTCTAGCGAAGACCTTCCCAGGCCGCGCGTTGCGCGAGCAACGAGGACGCCCGACTCGCTCCCTCTTAAACCTTCACTCCCATCTTTTCGGCTTTGGCCACTGCTTCTTCAATGGGACCAACCATGTAGAAGGCCTGTTCCGGCAGATGATCGTATTTGCCTTCGAGAATCTCCTTGAAGCTCCGGACCGTGTCTTTCAGCTTCACATACTTTCCTGGCGCCCCGGTAAAGGCTTCGGCCACGTGGAAAGGCTGTGACAGGAAGCGTTGGATCTTCCGCGCCCGTGCGACGGCCATTTTGTCGTCTTCGGACAATTCGTCCATTCCGAGAATGGCGATGATGTCTTGTAGATCCTTATACCGCTGCAACACCGACTGGACACCACGCGCCACCTTGTAGTGTTCCTCACCGATGACTTGCGGGTCGAGAATGCGTGATGTGGAGTCGAGCGGATCGACCGCCGGGTAAATACCCAACTCAGCCAGTTGCCGTGACAACACCGTGGTGGCATCCAAGTGCGCAAAGGCCGTAGCTGGGGCCGGGTCGGTCAAGTCGTCGGCCGGCACGTAAATCGCCTGCACTGACGTGATGGACCCCTTCTTCGTGGAAGTGATGCGCTCCTGCAACGCGCCCATTTCAGTGGACAAGTTCGGTTGATAACCGACCGCTGACGGCATACGACCCAACAGCGCGGACACCTCAGAACCGGCTTGGGTAAACCGGAAGATGTTGTCCACGAACAACAACACGTCCTGATTTTCTTCGTCGCGGAAAAATTCTGCCACCGCCAATCCGGTCAGAGCCACCCGGAGACGCGCTCCCGGTGGTTCGTTCATTTGGCCGTAGACCAATGCAGCCTTCGATTTGGTGAAATCTTCGGGATCAATAACCTTGGATTCCTGCATCTCATGCCAGAGGTCGTTCCCTTCGCGGGTACGCTCACCGACTCCGGCAAACACCGAAAATCCGCCATGGTGGAGCGCGATGTTGTTGATGAGTTCCATGATGATGACCGTCTTGCCGACGCCGGCGCCGCCGAAGAGTCCGACCTTACCACCCTTGCTGTAGGGTTCCAGCAGATCGACGACTTTGATGCCGGTTTCAAGCACTTCAGTCTTCGTATCCTGGTCCTCCAACCGAGGGGCAGGCCTGTGAATCGGGTAAGTTTTCTTCGCCTTGATGGGGCCTTTTTCGTCGACCGGCTCTCCGAGCACATTGATCAATCGCCCCAAGGTCTCACGACCCACCGGGACAGAGATCGGCGCGCCGGTGTCCAACACATCCATACCGCGTGTGAGACCGTCGGTCGTCGACATCGCGATGCCGCGGACACGGTTTTCCCCGAGGTGGGAGGCCACTTCCAGGGTGATCCGGACGGCCGGCTTTCCGGCTGCGACATTCTCTTCCTGAGTCACCTTGAGCGCGTTGTAAATGTTGGGCAGCTGACCGGGAGGAAATTCGACGTCGACCACGGGGCCGATGACCTGAATGACTTTACCTGTGTTCATAGGGCTCCTTCTGTCGTCAGTTATGGGTGCTGCATGAAACCTTGAAGACGGCTCTCACCGGACTTCAGGCTCTCCATGCTTACACTCACAACTCATTTCAATGCTTCGGCGCCGCCCACGATGTCCATGAGCTCCTTCGTAATGGCCGCCTGGCGCGTCTTATTGTAGTACAAGGTCACTTTCTTAATGAGCTGACCGGCATTGCGAGTCGCGCCATCCATGGCCGCCATGCGTGCCCCGTGCTCGGCCGCTGCGGACTCCAGCAAGATACGGTAGGCCTGAATCTGGAAATGCTTCGGCACCAATGCACTCAGGAGCTCGCCTTCATCAGGCTCGTACAGATAGCTTCCCCCAAGGGACGAACCCTCGGCGGCCGGAGGCGCGCCGAATTCCGCCGCGGCGTCGATGGGGAACAACTTTTCGACAATCACGCGCTGTTGGATGGCGGATTTAAACTCGTTGTACACGACATACAATTCGTCGAAGGTGCCCTTCACAAAGTTTTCGGTCAGGTCTCCGCCGATGTCGATGGCGTGCTCAAAGCTCAATTTGTCAAAAATCCCGGTCCACTCCTGCCTGATCGGCCATGACCGCCGACGGAAATAATCACGGCCCTTGCGTCCGATCAGACTGAGATTGACCGACAACCCTTGCGCCTCGCATTGGCGAACGAATTCGGCGCTTTTTCTGACGATGTTCCCGTTGAACCCACCACAGAGACCGCGATCGCTCGTCACGACGAGGATTTCGATTTTCTTTCCTTCGCGCTTCTGGAGCAGAGGATGAGAGGTCCGATTCACCCGCTGGCTCAGATTGCTGAGCACACCACGCATTTTATGCGCGTACGGGCGGGCGGCGAGGATACGGTCCTGCGACCGCTTGAGCTTGGCCGCCGCGACCATTTTCATGGCCTTCGTGATTTTCTGCGTATTTTTGAAGGCGGCAATTTTCCGCCTGAGAGATTGTAAGCTCGGCATATTTTACGGAAGTAGATCGCTGCGATTGGATAATTCAGTGAAAAGAGGAATGGTCACTCCACGCTCACATCCCTGATCACGCAATCACGAAATCTTACTTTCCTCCATAGCCCATTTTCTGCTTAAACGCCGTGATGATCTCTTTCAGCTTACCGCCCACCTTGTCGTCGATTTTTCCGACCGTGGCGATATCTTTCCGCATGTCCTGGTGATTCTGTGCCACATAGTGCAAAAGGTCGGCTTCAAATTGCAGCACCTTATCCACGGGAACGTCATCCAGGAAGCCGTTAACGCCCGCATAAATCGACAGCACTTGGTCGGCGACCGGCATCGGCTTGTATTGCCCCTGTTTGAGCAATTCCACCATGCGTACCCCGCGAGCCAACTGCATCTGAGTCGCCTTGTCGAGTTCGCTGCCGAACTGCGAGAAGGCCGCCATTTCGCGATACTGGGCAAGATCCAAGCGGAGCGTACCGGCGACCTGCTTCATGGTCTTAATCTGAGCGGACCCGCCGACGCGGGATACCGACAGACCGACGTTAATCGCCGGACGAATACCGGAGTAGAACAGATCGCTGCCAAGATAAATCTGACCGTCGGTGATCGAGATGACGTTGGTCGGAATATAGGCCGACACGTCGCCGGCCTGAGTCTCAATGATCGGCAGAGCCGTCAAACTGCCGCCGCCCAACTTGTCGCTCAGTTTCGCGGCTCGCTCCAACAAACGGGAGTGCAGATAGAACACGTCGCCGGGATAGGCTTCACGTCCTGGCGGACGACGGAGCAAGAGAGACAGCTGGCGATAGGCGACCGCGTGCTTGGAAAGATCGTCGTACACGATCAATGCATGCTTACCGTTGTCGCGGAAATATTCACCGATCGCAGCGCCGGCAAAAGGCGCCAGGAACTGCATCGGCGCCGGGTCGCTGGCCGTTGCCGCCACCACCATGCTGTATTCCATGGCGTGATTTTCTTCGAGCGTCTTCACGACGCGCGCAACGGTCGACCGCTTCTGTCCGACGGCGACGTAAATACAAAATACGCCGAGCCCCTTCTGATTGATGATGGTGTCGACGGCGATCGCGGTTTTGCCGGTCTGGCGGTCTCCGATGATCAACTCACGCTGACCACGACCGATGGGGATCATGGCATCGATGGCCTTGATGCCCGTCTGCAGCGGCTCGCGCACGGACTGTCTGGTATTCACACCAGGCGCCACCACTTCGATACGAGAGGAATGTTGCGAGTTGATCGGGCCCTTGCCATCGATCGGCTGTCCGATCGCGTTGACCACGCGTCCGACCAGGGCTTCGCCCACAGGGATTTCTGCAATTCGGCCGGTGCGCTTGACGGGGTCGCCTTCTTTGATCCCGACATCGTCACCCATCAGCACGGCGCCGACATTGTCTTCTTCGAGGTTCAAGGCGATGCCATACAGGCCACCCGGAAATTCAAGCATTTCGCCGGCCATTGCGCCGTCGAGTCCATAGACTTTCGCAATACCGTCTCCGACCTGAATGACGGATCCGGTTTGGCTGACATCGACTTGTTGATCGAACCCCTTGATCTTCTCTTTAATAATAGAGCTGATCTCTTCTGCCTTGATCTGCATGGCTACTCCTTGGTCAACACACGCTGCATGGCGCTCAGTCGGCCCCGGACCGTGCTGTCTACGACGGTGCTGCCCAGGCGGATGTGGAGGCCGGCGACATGTTCAGGTTCTGTATGGAAAGTGACATCGACATCGCGCTTCAACAGATCGCGCAATCGAGTGGTAATCCGATCCTGCTCGGGAGCAGGCAAGGCTTGGGCGGATGACACGAGCACTTGCTGCGTCCCTTTGGATTCATCCACCAGCTTGGCAAAGGCCTCGGCGATGTCGGGCAGGAAACTGACGCGATTCTTTTTTACCAATTGATCGAGGAACCGCTTACCGACCGGCGGGCATCCAAGTTTGGTGGCCACTTCAATCAGCACACTGAGCTTGGTAGCTTCGGGGAACACGGGTGAAGCAACGGCATGCCGTAACGCAGCGGACTGCGTAAAGGCCTCCCCGAGTCCATTCAGAGCCAAGCGGGCCGGCTCGATGCTGGCGCTATCAAGAAGTTCGAACAGAGCTTTTGCGTATCGACGTGCGACGGCTGTCTTAATCACAATGACTATCCGCTACGGTTAACCGTGTTTTGATCAAACGGGAAGCTTGCGTGCGGTGGGCACGACAAAAAGCGCGCCAAGGTAGCATTCAAACGCGGGTACTGTCAAGGAGGATCCCATACATGATCGAGTAGAGGCAGCGCGCTATGATGAATAGACAAGCCAGGCAACCCCTAGCAGACGGAGAGCATCGGGATGACATTCAGAAAAATGCACTCGCGTGGAATGGAACGGTCGAGACCTAGCTGCGTTGGATGATACCGCCGCCAAGCACACGATCGCCTTGGTAAAAGACCGCGGACTGCCCGGGGCTCAGCGCGCGTTGAGGCTGATGAAATTGAATCTGCACTGTGCCGCTGTGTAAGGGACGAAGCGTAGCGGCTGCCGGCGGGGTGGCATACCGGATTTTTACGTCCACCTCGACGGACTGATGACCGATGTCCGTATCGAAGAGACTGAGATCCCCCACGTTGCAATCGGACTGCACGAGCTGATCTTCCGCACACAATACGACTTCGCGCGACTCGGGCACCACTTTCTGCACGTACAACCGTTGACCGACAGCAATCCCTAAGCCGCGTCGCTGCCCCGGTGTGTAAAAGGCGATTCCTTCATGCCGGCCCAGCACTTCACCATTCACGCCCACAAAGGATCCTGCCTGCTTAAGTTCCGGGCGCTCCTGCTCGAGGAAGGTCCGATAGTCGCCCTGGCTCACAAAACAAATCTCCTGACTTTCCTTGAGCTCGTCCACGGGCAGATCGAGCGCTTCCGCCTCGCTCCAGACCTCGCTTTTCTGCATCTCTCCGACGGGGAACAACAGTCTCGGCAACCAGTCGGCCTGGATTCGATACAAAAAATAACTCTGGTCTTTGCGCGCGTCGAGCGCCCGGTGCAGCGACCATTGCTCGCCGGCCCGCTGCACCCGCGCATAATGCCCGGTCGCCACATAATCCATGCCCCGCTCCTGCGCCAAGGCATAGAGGGATCGGAGCTTCACCCGCTCATTGCACCGGACACAGGGATTGGGGGTAGTCCCGGCGGCATATCCGGCGACAAAATCATCGATGACGCCCTGCTGAAAGATTTCCCGGCGATCGACAACCTCATAAGGAATACGTAGACGTTGGGCGACGAACTTGGCGATCCCGATCTTGCAACAGCCTCGCTCCTCCCAGCGCTTGGAGACCGCCGCCTGCTCGTCTTCATGCTCCCACACCTGGAGCGTGACGCCGTGAACGTCGTAGCCTTGCCGCACAAGCAATGATGCCGCGACGGAGCTATCCACGCCGCCGCTCATACCTAGCAGCACCGTCTGACGCGTCATAAATGATACCGGGAGAACAATGAGCCGGACACTTACGGCTCTTGGGTTTTGACTTTACCGCGATGAGCAACCAGGTCTCGCACACCGGGATCCTGCGGAGAACCGAATTCGGAGGACTCATCCTCCGACCACTTCTCAGCGCCCATATTGCTCATGCCGTGAAAATGGGCGCCTTCTTCGATCATGATGACC
>WBZX01001387.1_pt1 | contig 18289 bp, 21 predicted proteins | sample 5204211 | NCBI WGS metagenome assembly WBZX01 (sample SAMN12344362, study PRJNA552823) | activated sludge metagenome | biome: Activated sludge suspended growth; feature: Nitrification reactor; material: Wastewater; isolation source: activated sludge from nitrification reactor of wastewater... | reverse complement strand
GGCCCATCTGCTCGGTCTGCATCTTCTCATAGGCGCGCTGATACCCTTCGTTGCTGATCACTTCCAGTGAATCGCCCCGTGTAAGATTGCTCTCCAACCGAACGAAATCCGCATCGGTGAAGGCCGAGTTGAGCCCCAGGGCGTCGGCGAGCTTCTTGGTGGTGAGGTAGTAGCGAGCGACTTCCACGTTGAGTTTGAAGCTGCTGGCATAGACCAGGTCGGTGGCGTACACCCCGAAGTTGACCGCACGCCCCTTCAGCGTCACATAGCGGTCCACATTGCTGGCCGGGTTCAGCATCCGTTTGTGGCCTTCGCCCGCCATTTGGCGGACCAAGCCGAACAGTTCATTCGGGGTGGGCATCTGGTAAAGGGATGCCACAGCGGACTGTTCTCCGCCGATCACGAGATCGGCTGCAGGTTGCGCGGTCTTTTCCTCGGCCCCACCGCCACAAGCGGTGAAGAGGACCAGCGCGGTCAGCGGTATTGAAATACGTGGGTACATAAGGAACTCAGGTTGGTGGATGGCCGATAGCGCCAGCGAACGCACGAAGGAAGGAGTGTCCATGCCCCGCCACATGAAGGCATACGATTACTTTTGCGCCGCTTTTTCAACAACACACATGGCTGGTACACGAACCTTCACGATGATCAAGCCCGAGGCGGTAGCCGCCGGGAACATGGGTAAGATCATCGATATGATCATCGGCAGTGGCTTCCGCATCGTTGCGCTGAAGTACACCCGTCTCTCCCAAACCGAAGCTGGCACCTTCTACGAGGTGCACAAGGAGCGTCCGTTCTATGGTGAATTGGTGGACTACATGGCCAGCGGCCCCATCATCGCAGCCATACTGGAAAAGGACAATGCGGTAGCGGATTTCCGCACCCTCATCGGCGCCACCGACCCTGCCCAGGCCGCCGAGGGCACCATCCGCAAGAACTTCGCGGAGAGCAAGGCGAAGAACGCCGTGCACGGCAGCGATAGCGACGAGAACGCCGCCATCGAGAGCGAGTTCTTCTTCAGCGGCCGGGAGCGCTTCTAGGTCTGCTAAAGGAGCACGATCTCTTTCACCACCTCGCGGCCCACGCGGCGGTTCAGCACTTCCTTGAGGGTCTCCCTCATGAAGGTGAGTTCCTGCCGCAGCGGGGCTGAATCAACGCGCACGGACAATTTGCCCTGGCGAAGGGTGATGCCCAAGGTGTGCCGCGCGATCATGCCACCCACCACCTCGTCCCACCACGAGGCGATGTCGAGTTGGTCCATCTTCTCACGCATGCCGCCGGCATCGATGAGGTTGGACAGGGCCTCACCCAGCGATTGTTCGTTCCTTCTTTTCACGGGTTATGCCCTGGTGGTCCAGGTGGAAGAAGCGTGTTTCAAGGTCCAGCCCGTCCAAGGCCGCATGGAGGCGTGATGCATCGGTGTCGGTGATGATCACCTGACCGAAACGGTGCCCGCTAAGCAGTTGCAACAGGTGGCGCATGCGCTGTGGGTCGATCTTGTCGAAGATATCGTCCAGCAAGAGCACCGGCTTACCCCCAGTACGCTGGGCGGTGAGTTCGAACTGGGCCAGTTTCAGCGCGATCAAATAGGTCTTCTGTTGGCCCTGTGACCCGAATCGCTTCAGGGGCTGACCGTCGATGGTGAAGACCAGGTCATCCTTGTGGATCCCGGCAGTGGTGTGCTGGGCACCTCGGTCCCGCTCCCAGCCACGTTCCAGCAGTTCCTCCATGGAGGCATCCGCAAGAGCCGATCGGTACTCCAAAGCCACCTGCTCCGGTCCGGAAGAGATACCCGCGTAGTGCTCCACGAGCAAGGGGATGAGTTCGCCGAGGAACGCCGTGCGTGTACCATGGATGGCCGTGGCATACACCACCAGTTGCTCATTCCAAGGCTCGAAGACGCTCATGGGAAGCCCCCCGCGCTCAGCCAGTTGCTTCAACAGGGCATTGCGTTGGGCCAGTGCCCGATTGTAACGGATCAGGGCATCGAGGTATCCCTTGTCGAATTGGGCGATAAGTCCATCCAGGAAGCGCCGACGCACCTCGCTGCCGTCCAGCACCAACTGACCATCGTACGGCGTGATCATCACCGCGGGATACCGCCCCACATGGTCGGCCAAGCGGTCATACTCCTTCTTGTTGCGGCTCAGGATCTTCCGCTGCCCCTTTCGCACGCTACAGAGCACGGCATCCTCCCCTTCGGCGGTGCGCATGCCGCCCTTCACCATGAACAACTCTTCACCATGAAGGATGTTGTGCACGTCCACCGGGTCGAAATAGCTCTTGCCCAACGACAGATAGTGGATGGCATCCAGCAAGTTGGTCTTGCCTGTGCCATTGGGCCCGGTGAAACAGTTGACCTCGGGCCCCAACTCCAACTCCACTTCGCGGTGATTGCGGAAGTGCAGCACGTGCAGCCCGGCCAGATACGTGTGCATACGGGGACCAAAGTACGCCCGTGCCATCGAGCGGACCATGGTCCGCACGGAGCGCCACTCCCGTCCGCCATTCGGAAGTTGTGGGACCTCTTTCGTAAGTCCCTCGGAATCCTACATTTGCGGCCCGGAAATAGGTCCGCAACGACCACTACCGCAACGCATGAGCAAGAAGACCGAAGCCCCACAACAAGGAGGCGACCTGGACCTCGGTGAGGTGTATACCCGCACGGAGCTGTTCCTGGACAAGTACAAGAAGCAGATCACCATTGGCGCCGTGGGCCTGCTTGCCGTGGTGGGTGGTGTGCTCGGGTACAAGAAGTTCATTTCGGAACCCAAGGCGAACGAGGCGGCCGAACTGATCTGGAAAGCCCAGTACTACTTCGAGATCGATTCACTGGACAAAGCCATGAACGGCGATGACCAGTGGCCCGGCTTCGCATCCATCGCCGCTGATTTCGGCGGCACCCCGAGCGGTGAGCTGGCCAACTACTACCTCGGTGCCATCTACATGCAGAAGGGCGAGTACGAGAACGCCTTGACGCACTACAAGGAAGCCGATCTGGGTGATGATGTGCTGCGCACCATGGCCGTGGGTAACCAAGGCGATGCACTGGTCGAACTGGGACGCACGGACGAAGCCGTGAAGCAGTTCGAGAAAGCCGCCTCCATGGTGAAGAACGACTTCACCACCCCCATGTTCCTGATGAAGGCAGGCATCCTACACCAGCAGGCTGGCAATTGGAAAGATGCAGCGCGCGCCTTCAAGCGCATCGCCGATGAATTCCCCACCAGCGGTGAGGCCAGCCAGGCGCGCAAGTACGCCGGGCACGCCGAGGCCATGGGTGGCTAGTCAGCATGTCCACCGCGGACCATAATCTATCGCAGTACGACCCGACCGGCGTCCCCAGTGGCGCCGGTCGTCGTTTCGCCATGGTGGTGAGCGAGTGGAACCACGCCATCACGAACGCCTTGCGGCAAGGCGCGCAGGCCACACTGATCAAGCACGGTGTCGCTGAGGCGGACATCCTAGTGCGTTGGGTGCCCGGCAGCTTCGAACTGGCCGCTGGTGCCCAATTCCTGTTGGAACGCGGTGGCTTCGATGGGGTCATCTGCTTGGGTAGCATCGTCCGTGGCGAGACCCCCCACTTCGACTATGTGTGCCAGGGCACCACGCAGGGCATCATGGAAGTAGGCTTGAAGTTCAGCGTCCCGGTGATCTTCGGAGTACTGACGGATGACACCATGCAACAGGCAGCAGACCGAAGCGGCGGCAAGCATGGCAACAAAGGAGTTGATTGTGCGGTGGCTGCCCTGAAAATGGCCGCCCTGAAGGCGGGGGCTTGAACCCTTCACTCGCGCCACTCTTATCTTGGGGACATGTTCTTTAGGATTTCTGTTCCGCTATGCATGAGTTTGCTCTGTGGGTGCTCAGAACCGATCGATCGTTCATTTTCCTACTGGACCTACACTAATCATGCTCTTGACTACGACAGAATAGAGCAAAGTGCTTTCGGCGCGCGCAGGTTGACCTCCGAACGGTGCCATTTTATCATTGAAGCGACCGATAGCCTGATAGAGCATATTGAATCCCTGGAGCAAGCATTGCTCGACTCAGCTAGACAGCCCGACCCTCGGGAATGGGCGCAAACGAAGGCACCCGAAATGGGTCGCCTACTCGCTATCGAACCAAGTACAAGTATTCTCATCGGAGATCCTTCTTTACCTAATCAAGGCCCACTTTCCGGTGAAGCATTGCGTGAACACATCGCGCACTTCACAGAGGTGGTCGGCGAACTAGCAAGAGGTACGCGACACGAACTGTTCACAGGTGACCTCATGGACCAAAGTGGCACTTTGAACTATTGGGGGAATGTGCGCTTCTACCACCTGCCTTTGATCGCCGTGCTGGACGAGTTGAACACGATCAAAATGAACGTGCGCTCGTCAGAGATGGAAGGGATCGCCGCTTGCGAGTGTCAATTGGCTATGATATTGGCCAAGGGAGATTCGGTTCCTCTGTGGAAGTGGAAATGGTAGATGATCTCACGACCTTCGTGGCATGCGCCTTCCTGTTACTCTATTCTTCTTGGCCGTTGGCGTGCTCGCACAGGCCCAGGACGCTAACAAACCTGCGTTCCTGCAAGGGCATCAGGGCCCGCGCATCGGCTTTGGCATGGCCACCCAGAGCAATGGTCAACTCTTCGGCAACACGTCCAACCTGCTGCTGGGCCCCATCATCGGCTGGCATTTCGAAGCACCCGTTCACCCGCAGGTGAGCATCATGCCCGAGGTGCTTTGGATGACCAAAGGCTTCGTGGTGCGCAACCAGGCGCAAGCCACGCGCTCGCGTAGCACCTTCCGTTACTTGGAGGTGCCATTGGGAGTGAAGGTGAGCACGGACAAAGCCGCCGACGGCATGTACCTGCTCGTTGGCCCCAGCTTCGGCTATTTCCTCAGCGGCCGCTACCAGAACTGGCTCAACGGCGAATTGATCCAGGACGTGAAGTATGACCTTGGCAGCAGCCAGAAACGCTTTCAAGTGAGCGGCATGGTGGGCATGGGCATGGAGGGCGATAAGTGGTCCTTCGATGTGCGCGCACAGACCAGCGTAACGCCCTTCGACCAACTACAGCGCGTGCAGAACGTGGTGTATGCGCTCACCGTGGCGTACCGCATCGCCGGGAAGAAGCCACCGGAAAAGGACCCGGAGGAAGAGCGATAGTTCGCACCTTGGCGCGACGACACGCTCCCATGGCATTCACCACCGCCTCCTCGTCCCTCCGGACACCATTCCGCTCGCACACCTTGCTCAAGGTGTTCCTTGGCTTCTTCCTGCTCTTTTGGGCATGGACCTTCATCGGCACCACGGACAGGGCCAACTGGATCACGGAGAACACGCTCACCATCCTGTTCATCGGCGGGTTGGCCCTCTCCCACCGCGCGTTCAAGTTCAGCGATCTGAGCTACGCGCTCATGTTCGTGTACATCCTGCTCCACGTATATGGGGCCATGTACACCTATGCGGAGAACCCGCTCGGCTACTGGCTGCAGGATGTGTTCCACGGCGAACGCAACAATTACGACCGCATCGTCCACTTCAGCTTCGGTTTCCTGCTGGCATACCCCATGCGCGACTACTTCCTCAACCACTTCAAGTGGCCGGCGTGGGTGTGCTGGACGCTGCCGGTGGAGATCACCATGAGCTTCAGTGCCGCCTATGAACTCATCGAGTGGGCCGTAGCGGACATCTTCTTCCCCGCCCAAGGCGCCGCCTATCTGGGCTCACAGGGTGATGTATGGGACGCACAGAAGGACATGGGACTCGCCTTCAGCGGGGCAGTACTGGCCATGCTCATCACGAGCACCATCCGCCGAATGTCCGGCAAGCGCTGAACGGTCCCGATGTCCCGACCAGCAACACCCCAAGGCATCGTGCTGCGGCACTTGGCCGTGGTGCTGCTCCTGTTCACCGCGCTCCGCTGGGTGTTCTTCTTCACGTATCGGTCCTCCTTCCCCGAACCTACGACCGCTTCGCTGTTCTGGACGGTGGTACAAGGCCTGCGCTTCGACTCGATGACCATCGCGCTAGCCAATGCACCATGGGTGTTGTTGACCTTGCTACCCCTGCCTTGGTCCACCCGGTCGGGTTGGCGACGTATGCTTTCCGCGCTGTTCGTCCTGACCAATCTCGCGCTACTGCTGGTCTGCTGCCTGGACCTGCCCTACTACGGCTTCAACGGCAAACGCTTGACCAGCGATGTGCTGGGCCAGACCGACGCCGGCCTACGCGAATTGCCCGGAATGCTCATCCGATACTGGTGGGCCACCCTGTTGTTCGCAGTGCTCGTCCTCATCATCGTACGCACGGCACGTCCCCCACGCCTCGCTCCTAGCCAAGGCACCCGTGTGCCCCTGGGCATGACCTTGCTCGCAGCGGGCTTGCTCTTCCTGATCGGTCGTGGTGGCTGGCAGTACCAGAGTCTATCACCTGCGCATGCGGCTGACCGTGTGGGACCAACGCTGGCCCCGCTGGTCACCAATTCCGCCTTCACCCTGGGATATTCGCTCACCGAACCACCCCTGCGCCAGCGCGCCTGGTTCAGCGCGGAAGAACTGGACCGACTGGCTCCCCTACGCTATACGATCACGGGTGACACCGCGGCAACGCGCCCCAACGTGGTATTGCTCATCGTGGAAAGCATGGGCCGCGAATACCTCGGCTCATTGAACAACGAGCGCGGCTACTTCCCCTTCGTCGATTCGCTGTGCGCCCATTCGCTCGTGCTCACCGATGCGTACGCCAACGCCGAGCGCAGCAACAAGAGCATCTGCGCCATCCTCGCCGGCATCCCCTCCTTCACGGACGACGCCTTCATGAACACGGCCTATGCGGGTAATGCGGTGGAAGGCCTGGGGAGCCGCATGAAGGAACGTGGCTACAGCACGGCCTTCTTCCACGGCGGGCTCAACGGCGAATACAAGTTCGACTCCTTCACCCAGGCTTGTGGATTCGACCGCTACTACGGTAAGGACGAGTACGGGAACGATGACGGCTACGACGGTCATTGGGGCATCTACGATGAGGAGTTCCTCCAGTGGACGGCGCAACGAATGGGAGAACTACCCACGCCATTCTGTGGCGCGGTGTTCACGCTCTCCTCGCACGATCCATTCGTGATACCTGAACGCTACAAAGGGCGGTTCCCCAGTGGTGGACAAGAGATCCACGAGAGCTTGGGGTACACGGACATGTCCTTGCGCCGGTTCTTTGCCACGGCCAGCAAGCAGCCTTGGTTCGCCAATACCGTTTTCGTCCTCACCGGCGACCATACGTTCCAATACAACGACCATCCACCTTGGTACACCAATCCGGCCGGGCGCTTTGCGGTGCCGATCATCTTCTACTCCCCCCACGGCCGTTTCAGCGGCAAGGATGATCGCGTGGCGCAGCATCTGGACATCGTACCGTCGATACTCGAACTCGTTGGTTTCCGCGGTGAGGTGAACAGCTTCGGGCAGAGCATATTCAAGCGTGATCGCCCGAACCGTGCGTTCGTGCACCTTGGCGGTCAGTACCGCTTGATCGAGGGCGACCGGCTACTGCTCTTCGATGGGGAAAAGGCCATTGGGCTATTCGACCACCTGGGAGACACCACCTGTGTGCACGACCTGCGCCAACGCGAAGAAGACCGGACCATGCGTATGACGCGTGAGTTGGAAGCCGCCGTGCAACGTCATGCCGAGGTGCTGCTGAAGAACAGCATGCGCGCAAGCCCTTAGCCGAATGCCATCGGTAGTGTGACCATCAGCGCGCATCCCACAAGACCGTGCGCCAGTTCCCATGACCGGGTCTCCTCCCAATAGCGGTTGAATGAGCGGCCCTTGCTGCGGAACATCCAAAGGACCATGACCACGGGGAAGCGGGCCACCTTGAGCAGGAAGACCTGGAAAAGGACCTGTCCTACGAGCTCAGCAACGAACTCCCCGAGCCACAAGACCATGGCTCACACCTTGGTGCGCACCGCACTCCACGGTTTCACCTGCCACGTTATCGTACCTGTGGCGATGTGCCTACCCCCGGCATCGTGGAGCACGACGGTGCTGGCATGGTCGATCGTCTCAGTCGTGCGAAGCGGCTCCACCACCTGCTCCTGGATCTCGCGGAGCGTGGGTGTACAACTCGCCGTGGTACGCCCCTTCGCTTGGTAGTGGTAGCTCATGTGTAGCTCGCGCATGATGAGCCGGTACTTCTTCGGGTCGACCAACTCGAGCACCGAAAGTCCACTGCACATTTCCGCTGCCGTGGCCAGCGCGCAAGCGTGCAGGCCCTTCACATGATTGTGATTGATGCGCCAGTACGGAATGATGACGCTCATACCGCCGGTTGGGAGCGGAACCACCTTGAAACCATGGGGTCGGTTGAACGGAATGACCCACGGAAGCATGAAATTGAGTCGCCACCGGTGGAACGAAGAACCCCGTGCCTTGGCGAGCAATGCGGGCAGGTTCATCGCTCCAGGATCGAGGCGATGTCCGGCTTGAAGTACCCCGGTCCCTTCATCACCTTGCCATCCTCCCGGTAGATGGGTCTTCCATCCGCACCCAGCTTGCTCATATTGCTCCGCTGGATCTCACGGAACACCTCATCCATCTTGTGCTCCAATCCGTGCTTGAGCATGGTCCCGCATAGGATGTAGAGGATATCACCCAAGGCATCGGCCACTTCCACCAGATCCCCCCGCATGGCGGCATCCAGGTACTCTTCGTTCTCCTCCCTGATGAGCTTGTAGCGGAGCAGCGCATCGCGGTCGCCGATATCCCCCTTGGGGGCTGTGGCGTTGGGGATGCCGAAAGCGTCATGGAAGGCCCGCACGTGGGAGGCGGCCTCGGTGAGCGTGAGGGCGTGGGTGGTCGTTTCCATGACGCCGAAAGTAGGGACCGCTGCGCAGCGCGGTTAACACTCTTTAACCGCAGCCCCAAGTAGCCCCGGACAAGCCTCCAGCAACTTTGTCTTCAGCTTACGGCCAACGGCCGGACGTCAACAAAGTCCCCATGCAAGAGACACTTTCGAACGGAGCCCCCGCCGTCACTTCGGACAGCATACGCGCGCTCAACGAACGCATCCAACAAGCCAGCGCCTTCGTCGATCTCATCGACCGTGAGATGGAGAAGGTGATCGTGGGCCAGAAGGACATGGTGCAAAAGCTGCTCGTGGCCTTGCTGGCCGATGGGCACGTGCTGCTGGAAGGTGTGCCCGGTCTGGCGAAGACGATGGCCATCAAGGCCCTGGCCCGCACGGTGCATGTGGACTTCAGCCGCATCCAATTCACCCCGGACCTGTTGCCAGCCGACCTGATCGGCACCATGATCTACAGCCAGCGCAACGAGGAGTTCACGGTGAAGAAGGGGCCCATCTTCAGCAACTTCATCCTGGCCGACGAGATCAACCGTGCCCCGGCCAAAGTGCAAAGTGCGCTCTTGGAGGCGATGCAGGAGCGCCAGGTGACGATAGGTCCCACGACCTACCCGCTGCCGCAGCCTTTCCTGGTGCTGGCTACCATGAACCCCATCGAGCAGGAGGGTACTTACCCCCTGCCGGAAGCCCAGACGGACCGCTTCATGCTGAAGGTGGTGTTGGATTATCCGCGCCGGGAGGAGGAGAAGTTGATCATCCGGCAGAACACGCGTCCCGGAGCGATGCCTGAGCCGCAGCCGGTGATGACGGCCTCGGAGATCATAACCGCCCGTCAATTGGTACGCGAGGTGTACATGGACGAGAAGATCGAGCAGTATATCGTCGACATCGTCTATGCGACGCGCAAACCCGACCAGTACAAGCTAGGCGACCTGACCACCATGATCGGTTTCGGTGGCAGCCCGCGGGCTAGCATCAACATGGCGCTCGCGGCCAAGGCACTCGCCTTCACCAAGCGACGCGGGTATGTGATCCCAGAAGATGTGCGTGCCGTCTGTCCCGACGTGATGCGCCATCGCATCGGCCTCACCTACGAAGCCGAAGCGGAGAACATCAGCGTAACAGAGATCATCGACCGCATCCTCAACACGGTGGAGGTACCCTGATCGCGCACGGCTCATCCACGCCGCACCCCTGGTGCCCCGATGATGACCATGAGCCTACGCGTTCCGCACACCATGGATACCACGCAACACACCAAGGAGCTCCTGAAGAAGGTGCACTTGATCGAGCTGAAGACACGCGGCTTGAGCGAGCACATCTTCAGTGGTGAGTACCACAGTGCCTTCAAGGGCCGTGGCATGACCTTCAGTGAAGTGCGGGAGTATGCTCCGGGTGATGAGGTGCGCACCATCGACTGGAACGTGACCGCCCGGTTCGGCCACCCCTTCGTGAAAGTGTTCGAGGAGGAACGTGAGCTAACGGCCATGCTCGTGGCCGATGTGAGCGGTTCGGAGGATTTCGGGACGAGCGCCTTGCTGAAGCGCGAACTGATCACGGAAGTGTGCGCCACCATCGCCTTCAGCGCCATTCGGAACAACGACAAGGTGGGCCTCATCCTCTTCAGCGACAAGGTGGAGAAGTTCATCCCACCCAAGAAGGGCCGCAGCCACATCCTTCGGATCGTGCGCGAGCTGCTCGAATTCAAGCCCACCGGCAAGGGGACGGACATTGCCGAGGCACTCCGCTACCTGAACAACGTGATCAAGAAGCGGAGCATCGCTTTCCTCGTGAGCGACATGATGGATAGCGGGTACGAGGATGCGTTGAAGATCGCCAATAGGCGCCATGACCTGGTCGTGCTGCGCACCACGGACGCGCGTGAAAGTGAACTCCCGAACATCGGGCTGGTGCGCTTCGCCGACACGGAGACCGGGGAAATGCGTTGGGTGAACACCGGTAGCAAGGCTGTACGCAACGCGTTCCGCGCTTCGGCGCTCAAGCACCAGCAACGTACCGGAGAGCTGCTTCGCCGCAGCGGCGTGGACAACGCGGTGATCACCACCTCCGAAGGGTATGTGCGACCGCTCATGCGCCTTCTCAAACAACGCGAGGGAGGCAGATGAGGAGGTCGCTTGTCATAACCGTAGCCGCAGTGGCTGCCATGGGCGTATTCGCACAGGCGCCCAACGGGATCATCTCGGCCAAGCTGGAAAGAGACTCGATCCGCATCGGTGAGCAGACCGTCCTCTTGCTGGAGTTGGATGCCGATGGTCTTCCCGTGGCGTGGCCGGTGTTCGGCGATACGCTCGCGGCCGAAGTGGAACTCATCAGCGACGAGGGTATCGACACGCTTTCTGCCGATGGTCCGGCAGGCGAGCGGATCATGCGCCGATTGGTGATCACCTCCTTCGAACCAGGTGACCGGATCGTACCCGCCTTCCGATTCCGGATCGGCGAACAGGAACTGCTCACGGAACCACTTACCCTACACGTGGGTGGTGTGGAACTGGGTGACAACGCAACGCCGAAGGACATCAAACCGATACGCGAATTGCCCTTCAGTCTGTCCTGGTGGATACAGAAGCACCTGGCATGGGTGCTGGGTGGATGCGCTACGATCATCGCGATAGTTCTGCTCACACTCCTCCTGCGCCGGGTGCGCCGTGCCACTCCAGCCGTGGAAGCCCCGGTGCCGCAAGAGCCCCTCCATGTGCGCATTCTCCGTGAACTTGAAGTGCTTGAGAAGGAGCGCGTCTGGCAGCAGGGGGATCATAAGGGCTACCAATCGCGGCTCACCGACCTGCTGCGGAGCTATATCGAGGAGCGCTATCAGGTGCCCGCGTTGGAGCGGACCACGGACGAATTGATGCACGAACTCCGCGTGAGCCCCCTCAGCGTGGAGCAGCAGAACCTCATCGGGAACATCCTTCGACTGGCCGACCTGGTGAAATTCGCCAAGGTGCTGCCCGCACCGCAGGAGAACGAGCAGATGATGGCCAGCGCCTTGCGCTTCGTGCGAGAGACCGCGATCACCGAACAAGACCATGCGACGCGTCACTGACCGCTGGCTGCTCCTGTGCTGGGTCATCGCCGCGTTGGCGGGAACAGGTATCGTGGGCTACCAAGTGGTACAGCGCTATGAACTGGCTGCACCCCAACTACTGTGGCTGTTACTGGTGCTGGTGCCGATCGTCGTGCTGCGCTACTGGCGTGAAGGACGACCTGCCACCCAAGTGAGGATGTCCGCTATCGGAACGTTGCTCCATCGTCGGTTCGACGCCCTCGTGGTACTGCGCCCGCTCAGCTTCGCCGCCGGACTAGCAGGCATCGCGCTGCTGCTGATCGCCATGGCGCGACCGCAGCAACATGACAGCAAAGAAGATGTGAAGCGTGAAGGCATCGACATCGTGATATCCTTGGACATAAGTGCCAGTATGCTGGCCAAGGACCTGAAGCCCGATCGTTTGGAGGCGTCCAAACGGGTCGGAATGGACTTCATAGACGGCCGCCCCAATGATCGCATCGGCCTGGTCGTCTACGAAGGAGAAGCCTTCACCCAATGTCCGCTCACCACGGACCATCGTGTGTTGAAAGAACTCTTCCAAAGCGCGCGCTCTGGCCTCATCGACGGTGGTACCGCCGTTGGCATGGGCCTGGCCACGGCCTTGAACCGCTTGCGTGAGAGCACGGCCAAGAGCAAGGTCGTCATCCTGCTCACCGATGGGGTGAACAACAGCGGGACCGTGCAGCCGATCGACGCGGCCATGATCGCGGAAGAACTCGGGGTGCGCGTTTACACCATCGGTGTGGGCACGCGCGGCAAAGCCCTCACGCCCGTGGTGCGCTACGCCGATGGGCAGTACCGCTATGACTACGTGGACGTGGACTTGGATGAATCGACCTTGGAACAGATAGCGACCCTTACCGGTGGTAAGTACTTTCGGGCGACCGACGAACGGAAGTTGAAGGACATCTATGCGGAGATCGATCGTCTGGAGAAGACCCGTATCGAAGTGGAGCAGTTCTCCTTCCGGATCGAAGAGTATCATCAACTGGCCTTGTTCGGTGCACTGCTGCTGCTGGCAGGCGGCGTGCTGGAGAAGACCCTGTTCCGCGGAATGGCATGAGCGCACGAGGACGATATCGCCTGGGTACTTCCGCGCTACTGGTGCTCACCGTGGAGATCGCCGCGTGGGCCACGCTGTTGGGAGCATGGTGGCTGCTCGATACGGAAGTCCCTTCGTTCCGCTTCGACCGCCCGGAAATGCTCAAGGGCATGCTCATAGGCCCCGCGCTCGTCCTCCTGTTCCTGATCGACCTGGCGTGGCGCAACCGTGCGCTTTCGCGCTTCGCACAGAGCGCCACCCTGCAGCGGATGGTGCCGGGGGTCTCCACCACGCGCACCACCCTGCGTTTCCTCCTGCTTCGCCACGGGCTCGGGTTCGCCGTGCTAGCCCTCGCCGCCCCGCAACTGGGTGCACGCACCGAGGAGGTCAAGGCCAAGGGTATCGACCTCGTAGTTGCCGTGGACGTGAGCAACAGCATGAACTGCGAAGACCTCAAACCAAGTCGCATGCTGGCTACGCGCCGCGCCTTGGAGCAGCTCATCGACCGCAGCAAGGGTGATCGCCTGGGCATCGTGGTGTTCGCGGGCGAGGCCTTCGTGCAATTGCCGTTGACCACCGACCGCTCGGCGGCCAAGCTCTTCCTGGGCGGCTTGGGACCCGGCTCCGTGGGCACCCAAGGCACCGCCATCGGCGCCGCCATCGAGTTGGCACATCGCTCCTTCGACCCAGAAGCTCACGGCGGCAAGGCCATCATCGTGATCACCGATGGGGAGAATCACGAGGACGATGCCGTGGAAGCCGCACAACGTGCCGCCGCCGATGGCATCGTGGTGCATACCGTGGGCATGGGCACACCGGAGGGAGGTCCCATACCGGTGAAAGTCAATGGCAGGACCCAGGGCTTCCGCAAGGACAGCGACGGTACCACGGTGGTGAGCCGCTTGGACGAGGCCATGCTGCGCCGGATCGCTGCGGAAGGGAATGGCTCCTACGTGCGCGCCACGACCTCCTCCACCGGTATCGTGGAACTGGTGGATGATCTGAAGCGGATGGACCGAGCAGAGACAGGCTCGTTCCGCTACACCGCGCACGAAGACCAATTCCAATACCCGCTGGGAGCCGCCATCCTCCTGTGCGTCTTTTCCTTGCTGCTCGGCGAACAGCGCAACCCGCGCGCGGCATGGACCGCCATCACGAAATGAAACGCCTAGTCCCCATAGTGGTCCTGGTGCTTGCCGGATGCGGCAGCGAGCAGGAACGCCTTGCTGAAAGGGCCTTGCGCGAAGGCGCCGCGCTGTACAACGAACAAGCCTTCCAAGCCGCCGATAGCGCGTTCGCGGAGGCTCCGTTCGATGCACGTGCCGTCTTCGACCGGGGCAATGCCAACTACCGTCTGGAGCGATGGACAGAAGCCATCTCCCACTTTCGTGAGGCTACGACCTTGGACAGCTCGGCACACGAGCGCGGACGAGCGCACTACAACCTGGCCAGTGCCCATCTTGCGGAAGCCATCCTCGCAGACACGCTCGCCAAGCAGCAACGTCACGTGCTCGGGAACATCCGCATCGATGGCGAGGACATCGCCACGAAGGTGAGCCAGTACGTACTGCTCGACTCCGTACAGCGCGATGTGGAGCGATTGGACGCCTTGGTCGACTCCTCCCTGCTGGCCGCCAAAGAGGGCTACAGACAAAGCCTGCGCGTAGCACCGGAAGATGAAGATGCCCGCTTCAACCTTGCCTACACGCAGCGCCTCCTCTCCCAACGCCCCGGCGCGAACGATGGCAAAGGCGAAGGTGGCGACAAGGACAAGGACAAAGAGCTGAGCGCTCGAGCCAAGAAGATCATGGAGCGAGCGGATGAACTCGTGGAACAGTACCGGTTCGTTGATGCGCTGCAAGTGCTCCAACAAGGATTGAAGGAAGACCCATCCCTGAAGGCCAAGAAAGAGTACATGGACAAGTTGGATGTAGTGACCAAAGCAGCCCGCGCAACATGACGAACCGGATCCTGCATACGCTGGCCTGCCTCCTCGTGAGTGGCGTTTCATGGGCGCAATCCACCAGCGCCGATGCGTACTTCAACCAAGCGGCCAGACAGTACGTGAAGGAGGACAAGCTATCCGCGTTGCGAACCCTCGACAAGGGTCTGAAGGCGTATCCCGGAGATGCGCGTATGCTCCAATTGGCCGAGGAACTCCTCAAGCAGCAGCAACAACAGTCCCAACAGCAACAACAGCAGGCCCAGCAGGAACAGCAACAGCGTGAGCAGCAACAACGCGACCAGCAGCAGCAACAGGGACAGCAGGAACAACAGGCACAACAACAGCAGGGGGAGCGCAAGAAAGGCAGTGGAGAACAGGAGGCCGGGCGCATAGCGCCCAAGGATGCTGAGCGCATACTTGACGCGCTGGAGCGACAGGAACAAGGCACTCAGGACAAGGTGCGCGCACGCATGCGCCCTGTGCAACGGAGACGTATCGAAAAAGACTGGTGATATGCAACGGATGACACGCCTTCTCCTCCTCATCGCGCTCTTCATCGGTGCGCTGAGGGTCCATGGCCAGGAGATCTCCTTCACGGCGAGCGTGGACCGCAAGAGCATCGCTGTAGGCGAGCATGTGCGCTTGACGCTCACCCTCACGAACGGTGGAGACCGCTTCAGTTCGCCGGACCTGGGAGGGCTCGTGGTGGTAGGCGGGCCCAGCTATGGCAGTAACATGGTCAGCACCAACGGACGGATGAGCGTTTCCGTGAGCCGGACCTGGCTGATCACCGGCACCACACCGGGTAAGTACACGATCGGAGCGGCGAAGGCGAGTGTGGGCGGAGGTACCATACAGACCGAACCCATCGTGATCGAAGTCGTGAAGGCGGGCACGCGTCCCTCTGACGCCAACGCCACGCAAGGGCAACGCTCGGACCCGAACCTGTTCGTGACCATTTCACTGAGCAAGAACAAAGCGTATGTGGGTGAGCAGGTCGTCGCCACCTACACGCTCTACAATCGTTACGCGGCATTGGAACTCACCAAATTCGAACTACCCAAGCTCAGTGGATTCTGGAGCGAGGAGATCGAAGTACCGGACAACGGTTGGTCCGAGCAGGTCGTGAACGGGATCGGTTACCGAGTTGCCGTGCTCAAGAAGCAGTTGCTCTTCCCACAACGAGGGGGCAAGCTTCGCATCGAACCACTGGAACTGACATGCATCGTGAACCGCTCGTTCTTCAACAGGGGTACCAGCATCGACCTTCGGAGCAACGCTCTGGACTTCAACGCCGTGGCCCTGCCTCCGAACGCACCAGCGGACTTCAATGGTGCCGTGGGTGAACTGGAGTTGAGCGCCCTTGCGGACCGTTCGAGTGTGAAAGCCAACGAGGCCATCGAGATAACCGTTCGAGTGGCCGGACGAAGCAACTTGAAACTGCTCGATGCACCGGCCCTGGATTTCCCCGGTGACATCGAAGCCTACGACCCCAAGGTGGTGGACAAGATCAGTGTGAACGCCAGCGGCATGAGCGGTTCGCGTGAGTTCCAATACACAGTGATCCCCCGACATGATGGTCACTTCGATCTGGGTGCGGTGACCTTCAGCTATTTCGATACGCGCTCCAATACGTACCGTACAGTGAGCAGCGCTCCCATCGTCATCGACGCGGCACCAGGAGAGGGAGGCACGGCAGCCAACGTGCAACGCCCCTCCAAATCAGATGTCGTGACCCTGGGGGAAGACGTTCGGTACATACGCACCGGAGACCTGGGCTTGCGCCCCAAAGGACATTTCCTGTTCGGCTCGCTCGCCTGGTTCGCAGGAATGGGGACGCCGGCCCTCGCATTCCTCCTCTTCCTGGGCTGGCATCGAAAGCGGCAGCGTGACTTGGGCGATGTGGAGGGAATGCGACGCAAGCGCGCCGACGGCGTGGCACGCAAGCGCCTCCGCGAAGCGGAGCAAGCGCTCCAACAAGGTGCCCGCCAGGACTTCTACACCTCGCTATCGAAAGCACTCCATGGCTACTTGAGCGACAAATTCAACCTGGGCGTTGCGGCGGTGAACCCGAACGAAATGGAAAGGCGACTGGGTGGTCTGCCGGATGGTGCCGAACTGGTAGAGTCATGCACCCGTCTCCTGAGCACCTGCGACATGGCTCGTTTCGCGCCGATGGAGGACAAGCCCAAACGCGAACTCTACGACGAAGCCGCTCAGCTGATCCAACGCATCGAACGCTCCGCACGCGCATGAAACGGATATCCCCTCTCCTCTTCTCTCTGCTTGCGACGCACGCGATGGCCGTTAGCAGCCTGCGCACCGACTCCTTGCTGGCGCGTGGACAGCGGGCCTACGCAGCAGGTGACCACCAGACGGCCTTGGCCGCTTTCGATTCCGTGGCACAGGAACTGAATTCGGCAGCCCTGCAATTGAACATCGGGAACTGCTGGTACAAGTCGGGGGATGTGGCGAAGGCCATCCTTCACTACGAGCGTGGACTGCGTCTTTCGCCCGGGGATGAGGACCTGCAAGCCAATCTGGACCTGGCGAATGAACAGGTGAAAGACCGCATCGCCGCGAAACCGTCCATCGCATTGGGTACCACCTGGTCCCGGCTAAGAGGCGGACACGATCCGGATCAATGGGCCCGCAGGTCTCTCTGGGCGTGCGCCGCGTTCTTCGTCCTGCTCTCAGCGTCCTTGGTGTTGCGCCACCGAGCACTCCGGCGTGCAGCATGGCTTGCGACCGGAGTAGCGTTCCTTATGCTTGTGCTCTGTGTCGCATTCGCCACCGCCCGACACGGCGAGCTGATGAACGATAGCGAAGCCATCATCATGACCCCGAAGGTGGATGTGCTCGGCGAACCGCGTGCGGGAAGCAAAGTCCTCTTCGTGCTGCACCGCGGAACCAAGGTCCTCGTGCTGCAGGACGTTGATGGTTGGTGCGAAGTACAGCTGCCCAATGGCAACGTGGGCTGGATGCCCCCGGCCACCACGGAGCGGATCTGATCCGTTATTCCACGATCAACTTCCCCGTGGTGGTGAACGCCCCGTTCACCACCTGATAGAAGTACATACCAACGGCACGGTCCGCTGCGCTCCATTCCACCCGTTGCTCGGCTCCAGTGGGCACGCCCTCGAAGACCAGAGGCAGTTCGGCACCGTTCATCGCGAACATCCGTATGGAAAGCCGTTCGTTCACGTCGAGACCTGAGAGGACGATCGTGGTAGCACCGCGCAGGGGATTCGGGAAGGCCGTTGCCGAAATGCCCGTTACCTCCTCTCCTGTGAACGCCTCCTCCCAATACATGCGCGAGGAACCGGGGCACGTGAGGTAGCCGCTATTCATCGTTCCACCCTGATAGCCATTGTTCACGTTG
>WBZX01001386.1_pt1 | contig 18307 bp, 19 predicted proteins | sample 5204211 | NCBI WGS metagenome assembly WBZX01 (sample SAMN12344362, study PRJNA552823) | activated sludge metagenome | biome: Activated sludge suspended growth; feature: Nitrification reactor; material: Wastewater; isolation source: activated sludge from nitrification reactor of wastewater... | reverse complement strand
TCGATGGATTCCTTTCATTGCTGAAAAAAATGGGCCGGCATGCCACGGGCAGAACGGCGGGCGGGGTTTGGCCCGACGCGCGCAGATGGCGAGGCGGGCAGGTGTGGGTGCCCCGTGAAGTCGCCTTGCCGGCGTTCACGGGCACTCGATGGGTAGTGCGGGGATCGGTGCGAGCACCGCACGCGCCGCTGGGTGAGCAGCGGGTGGGCGTTCGGCGATCCGGATGCGACGGCCGGTGCCGCCGCATCACGGGCCGGGCCGGTGATGGCCCGGCGCTTCTCGGGTCAGGCGGCCGAGCGCGTTGTTTTTGCGCTGGGCGAGGCCTGGGCTTCAGTGGATGCTGGTAACGGCTCGCCCGTAGGCTGGGCCGCCTGTTGCTCGAAGGCCGTGTGTGCGGTATTGAACTCGGTTTCCCGAGCCAGGCGGCGCACCTGGGCCACGGCCGGTTCCTTGACTACTTCGGGCAAGCATTCGACGGCGATGTCGCTGCCGTGACGCAACCCCTTCTGCAAACTGTGCAGCGGCCTGACGAACAGGCCGTGGCAGAGCCAGCGGACGAACTGACCGATCCGCTTGTTGCGTGTCTGGCGGGCCTTGTGCTGACGCAGCGATTCCTTGCAGCACAAGTACAGCGCCAGATGGGTACGCTTCATTTCGGGATCGGACTCGAGCTGGGCCATGACTTCCGTTGCGATGGCCGGATCACGGCCGACGCGCCGATAGAAGCCGACCCAGGCACGCTCTTCCTCGGACTCGATACCGGAGCGCCGGGGGCGAGGGCGGGGTTTCTCAAGGGACATGATGTTTTCTCCAAAGACAGATAGAGGGAACACCTGTCCCTGGTCGGGGATGCGGTGGACTCCCCGGGGTTGCACGGATCTGCGGCGCTGCTAAGCTGAACGCTCACAGGTCAAGAGGTGTCCACACCATGCTGCGTGCAGGCAATGCACTACGGTTCACGCCCGACGAAATCGAGGACTTCCGAAAACTCGGTCTCGACTTCGACGGGGCGCGAACACAGGACGACATCGACCAGGCATTGGCCCGATGGGCCGATACGCTGAACGATGAACGTCCCGATCTGCTGGAAAAGATCGCTGCGGCAATGGCGAAGGCCAGGGGCATCCCGCTACCCGCGCGCTTGACGCGGATACGTTGATGCGGCGTGCCTGCCGTTGTCCTCGGCAATCTTCATCCAGCGGTCGGCGATCCGGTCCAGGTAGACCAGATCGTCGGCTTCGATCTCGCCCGACTCTCGCAAGCGGGCGATCACCTCCTTGACCAGGGACGGATCGTCCTTGGCCAGTTGGATCACAGTGGCGGCAATGCGCCGGCGGTAGAGGCTGATCGGCATGATCAGGCTCCTGCGGCACGGTACTCGGAAGCGCAGCCAGACCGTTCGGGGACGGTAGGCCTCGGTTTCAACAACGCCGGCACAGTCGGCATGCGCAGGGACGGTCGGGCATACCCGGAACCACCCAGCAGCACTGCGACCGGGCGCGACTCTCTCGTTGCAGGGATTGCGAACATGGTGTTCTCCTTCAGGAATGAAAGGGAACACCCATCCCTGGCGGGGAACTTGGGGTTCCCCGTTCGGGATGCTCCGCCGTGGAGGGCAGAGCGGCTCGGCGACGTGCCAGGCGACACGTGCAGGATGAAGGCCCACGGTTCTTGCGAACGGGGCCCTCGCTCGATGCCGATCGACCCGAAGGTCGCGCGGCAGGACAAAGCGTTCAGCCGGGTGGCTGAACAAAACATACGGCCATGAGCATGGCCGGACCCGATCGAAGCCGGGTATCCTTGAGGCAGGTAACGACTGCGACGCCAGCAGGGCTGGACTTCAGGGCGACCGGGGTCGCCGATGAAGGCTGTGCAGACACGATGTCCGCAGAAAGCCCTTGCAGTATTGCGCAGGGCTTATTCGGGCTCAAGCCGCCGATCTGAATTGCCACCCGCAAGCGCCAGCGAGGTCAGGGGATTTGCTTGATGTATGCGCCGCGGACAGAAACAGGCTATTCCACCTTGAGACGTTCGCAGACCACACGCCGCCTTGAGTCAGACTACGTTGTGCGGGACATCACTTCACTTGGCCACTGTTGCACATCACAACTGACCACCCAAATTCGTAATCCTGACCACGCTGATGTCATCTGATAGCAACCTGCCGTTGCTCGATGATTCCGGAAAGCAACCTTTCAAGCGGCGGCTGTACCCTGAAAACTGCTGAAAGGCCAATTCACACTCCTCGGCCTGACCGGCCATCCAGGACTTGCTGCTTGGACGACTGCACCTTGGCGCATTGCCGCCGTTCGAGGGGGGCGCCGAAAAAACCTGGGCCGACGAGTCCGGGTGACCGCTTACCAAAAAACGCTACTCACACTTTCGACCCGCTGCGGACATTCAACCTAATAACGAAGCTAAGTCCGCTGTTGCCGCAGATGCTGACACTCAATATTTTCAGGACGCACTAGCCTAGCTAGGTATCTTGAAGCTAGTAGCCAATGATTGGATGAGATGATTCAAGGCTTCTTTCACTTGTACTTCATCACATCCCATCAGGACGGCATCCTCTAAAAGGTCCATAGCACCTTGGCGTAGCTCGGCAAAATTTTGTCGCATCACTTTTAGTTTTTCCGTGCAAGCAATCACGTTGCCATCCCTCGTCCGCCATGGCATTTCTGGAGAACCGTAGAGTTCCTCTGTCGGCACGATGCTATTCTTCATAACTCATCAGGATATGGGGGTAGGTTCAGTGCTCACTCGAGCAAGGCTGCTAGCTACCCTTTCTACGTTTTTGGCATTCAATCCAGAAAAGCAAAGGCGGCCACTATCCACAAGATAAATGGCAAATTCGTCCCTCAGGGTTTCAACCTGTCGCGCATTTAAGCCGGTTAAAGCAAACATTCCCCTTGTTTCTAGGAGATGTCGAAATCGATGTCCATGATTGTCTCGCGCTAGAGCTTCAACAAGAACTGTTCGCATTGATTGCAGCCGAATCCGCATGCCGTCAACTTCGCTACGCCAAAGCTCATGCAGCGTTGAATCCAGAAGAACATTGGCGATGATGTAAGCACCATGTGATGGTGGATTTGAATAGTTAGCCCGAACAGTGTTCACCATCTCGGCATATGCAAGCTCAGCCTGCTCAGGTGTCGGACAAACAAAAGTCAGAGCCCCGCATCGCTCACCGTAGAGAGCAAAATTCTTCGAGAACGAGTTAGCGACCAAGCAAGGCACACCACACCTTGCCATGGCTCGTATTGCGTATGCATCTTCCTCTATGCCATTCCCGAATCCTTGATAAGCGAAGTCGAAAAAAGGAATCAGACAATTTTCGACGACAAGAGATGAAATTTCATTCCATTGCTGTATCGATAAATCGAGACCGGTTGGGTTATGGCAGCATGCATGTAAAACGACAATGCTGCGCGGCGCGAGCCCCTTAAGGCAAGACACTAGAGATTCGAAATCGATAGATTGAGAATATGGGTTGTAATACGGATAGCGATGGACATCGAAGCCGGCGGATTTGAAGATGGCCAGCTGGTTTTCCCACGTTGGCTCACTGACCCAAACTTGTGACTCGGGGAAGTGGCGCTTCAAAACATCGGCCCCAATTCGTAATGCCCCTGTGCCCCCCAACGTTTGTATCGTGCTTACTTTTCCGGAGGCAACCACTGGGCAATTCATGCCGAATAGCAATTGCTGAACTGCTCGACGGTAGTCGCTATGCCCTTCCATTGGCAAATAGGAAGACGGCTTCGACTGCGTATGAATATTCGTTAAGGCCTCTCTCACCGAAGGCAAGACCGGAAGCTCTCCCTGCTCATCGTAATAAAGACCGATACCTAAATTTACTTTGCGAGGCCGGTGGTCCTTCTGGAACCTTGGCAACAACGAAAAGATGGGGTCCGCCGGGTAAGTCTGGAAGGAGGCAAACATCTGACTATTCCTGATGTCCGGCCTGGCGACCGACCAACGGCACCCAACTGAAATCCTTAAGGGCTGCAACTGCCTCTTCAGGGGACTGGTCTGAACGTAGGGCGAACGAACTGAAACCACACTTGTGTAATAGGTAAATCTGGTCTCGCAGGATGTCACCTATCGCACGTAAGTCACCGCGATACCCCATTCTTTCACGCAAAATTCGACCCTGTGAATATCCACGGCCATCCGTGAAAGTGGCGAATTGAACTGCAATGATAGGCAGTGACTCTAGTGCCGATGCCAATTCTTCGGGTTCGTCCGCTGGCCCAAGCCAGACACTGACTGAATAGCCTTTTTCCCTCAGGCGTTGTCCATGCTCAAACCAAAGAGGCATCGGTAAGACGAGGTACTTTGCAACAGCATTACATCCTTCGCCAATCTCGTCAGCGTTAACCCATCGCCAAGGGTCAGATGTAACTAAGCCGTGTTGGTTAATTAGCGGTGCCATGCTTTACTCCGTAGACCGCAAATTTGAATGGCTCGACACCAATTCGAATGAACGTGTCGATAAAGATTTCCTCGTCGTGCCGGTTCGCGACATACACGCCAATAATTTTTTCGATGACATCCGGAACATCTCTGGCGGCAAACGAGGGGCCGATGACCTTGCCTATGCTCGAGTTGTTACCTTCTCTGCCACCTAAGGTAATTTGGTACCACTCCTCGTTGTTCTTATCGACCCCGAGAATGCCGATATGGCCGAGATGGTGATGTCCGCATGAGTTCACGCAGCCGGAAATATTGAGTTCTAAGGGGCCTAGGTCGAACAGATAGTCGAGGTCTTCGAAACGCTGCTGGATGGATTCTGCAATTGGGATTGATTTCGCGTTGGCCAATGAACAAAAGTCGCCGCCTGGGCAACAGACTACATCCGTCAGCAAACCAATATTCGGTGTCGCCAACCCCTGGGAAGCTGCGATGGTCCATAGCTCGAATAGGTACTTACGTGGAACATGGGGCAATACGAGATTTTGTTCATGGGTTACACGGACTTCCCCGAAGCTGAATCGCTCGGCCAAATCAGCGATTACGTCCATTTGAGTGGCTGTTGCGTCACCAGGTGGAATCCCGGTTTTTTTCAGCGACAATGTGACAATCCCATAGTTTGGGTGCCGATGAGGGCTGACACTTCGACTCACCCAGCGAGCAAACTGGCGATTTGTGGTGGCAGGTGAGTCCGAGTTGGGGTTACTGGTTTCAAATTCGTTGTAGGTAGGTGGAGCGAATAACTCCTCCATGGCGGAAATCGTCTCGTCAGGGATGGTGTTTGGGCCACCCCGGAGATATGCCCATTCAGCCTCCAATTCGCTAGAAAAGCCTTCCAGCGTCAGGTCTTTGACCAGAATTTTGATGCGAGCCTTGTATTTGTTATCGCGTCGGCCGTAGCGGTTATAGACACGCAGAATAGCCTCGAAATAATTCAATAACTCGTTTCCAGGCAGAAAGTCTTTAACAGACTGCCCGAGCAGGGGAGTTCGCCCCATGCCACCGCCTACGAACACTTCAAATCCACGCTTTCCATCTTTCGAAACTTTGGCGCGAACGCCAATGTCATAGAAGCGAATGGCCGCTCTATCCTCAGTGCCACCGGCAAAGGCAATCTTGAATTTTCGTGGCAGGAACATGAATTCCGGCGCTAGCGTCGACCATTGGCGAGCAATTTCACAATATGGACGAGGGTCGAAAACCTCATCTTCAGCAACCCCGGCAAACGCATCGCAGGTGATGTTGCGGATGCAGTTACCGGAAGTCTGGATAGCATGCATTTGAACCGTGGCGAGCTCGGCCAGAATATCTGGTGCCTCGTTGAGCCGAACCCAGTTGAATTGCACATTGCAGCGGGTTGTGAAGTGGCCATAGCCGCGGTCGTAAGTCCTGGCGATGTGCGCCAGCATCCGCATTTGTTGGCTCGATAGCACGCCGTACGGAATGGCTACGCGGAGCATCGGCGCATGGCGCTGAACATACAAACCATTCTGCAAGCGAAGTGGCCGGAAATCGTCGTCGCTCAGACGGCCACCGAGAAAGCGAGCCATCTGCCCGCGAAACTGGGTTACACGGTCGTCGACCAGTTGTTGGTCAATGTCGTTATAGATGTACATGTTTATCTGTGAAGAGAGACTGGGACTCAAGGCAGAACAAAGCTGCTCTTTTCCGTAACTGAAATGGCGGGGTCGTGCTTCGCCGAGATTCGAAAATGAATCGGCTGAATCCCTGTGGCGGTAGTCTCGCTGGGCATGGCAACCGTCAGAGAAAGCGGACGAATGCTGCCAGCGTCCACGGCAATCTCATGGTTATCGACAATCTGAATACCGGGGAGTCCTGTGACCTCGATAATGAAACTTCGCTCAGTCTCATCAAGGTTCATTAGTTTCAACGTGTAGGCATTTTCAATCGTCCCATCAGACGTTTCACGATGCAGGGCACCGCGGTCACGAAGCACGTCAACAAGTAACAAGGACCGGTCGGCGAGTGTCCAGGCTGCCAAGAGACTGAACAGCAAGAGCAAACTCGCGTAGATGGCAACGCGCGGCCGCCCGAATAAACCTTTGGGTTGTTTATCACCGGCAACTTCGCGCTCGGACATAAAACGGATAAGTCCGGTCGGGGCGCCAATCTTGCTCATCACCTGGTCACATGCATCGATGCAGAGACCGCAATTGATGCATTGATATTGCAAGCCTTCTCGGATGTCGATGCCAGTAGGACAGACCTGGACACAAATGCCACAGTCGATGCAATCACCTGTGTTGCCCATTTGGCGACGTGCGTTGCGCGGCTCACCCCGCTGCGTATCGTAAGTGACGTTCTTAGTCGTCGGGTCGAACATCACCCCCTGGAAGCGAGAGTATGGACACATGTGCTGACAGACGGCCTCGCGTGCTAGTCCAGCCTGAACATAGGTAAATGCACAGTAGAAGATGAGCCAGAATCCCTCCCATGGGCCAACGCTCCAGTTGGGTAAAGTGGGGAGCAGCTCCCGGATGGGCGTGAAGTAACCGACAAAGGTAATCGCAGTCCAGGCAGCGAAGATGAACCACAGCCCATGTTTGGTGGCTTTGAGTCCGAACTTGCGAGCATTCATGGGACTTTGGTCGAGTTTCAGCCGTGCCAGGTGGTCACCTTCGACCTTGGCCTCAATCCAGGTGAAGATGGAGGTGTAGACCGTTTGCGGGCAGGCAAATCCGCAGAATAGGCGTCCAGCCAACGCGGTGACGAAAAACAACGCGGTGGCCGCCAGAATGAGGACAAAAGCCATCAATAAGGCATCCTGTGGCCACAGAACCAGACCGAACAGATAGAACTTCTCGTGAGCAATATCCAGCAAGACAGCTTGCCGTGTGAAGCCGTTGGCATCCCAAGTCAGCCAGCAGGTACCGTAGAAAATGATTTGGGTAAACCAAACCATGGCCCAGCGTAGGCTATTGAATTTCCCCTCGGTCGCTTTGGCGTGAATCTTCCCCTTCTTGCGGTAAAGCTCTAACTTTGCTTCCCGTACCTTGCTTTTTGGCTTGTTCATCTCTGTATCCCTCCAGTCACGATGTCGAGGGGTGAATTCCCTGGCGACCATGAGGGCGAAGTAAATCACCTGCGTCCGAATGGAAACAGTTTCAGATTTTTGTTTTTCTTATAGGAACAGTTTCGGGGTTAGGTCAGCAAACTGTTCCGGTTGCTTACTGTTCAAGCTGTATCTGTGAAGGTTGGCTCAACTTGCCAAAATGACCTCATAAGCAACTTGGGAGGCAAGCATGACAGCGGCGGCAGTGACTGGGGAAGTGACTGGTTTTAAGAGACTTGAATCTGAAACAAGCAAGGGGCGGATACCTGGGAACAAAGGGATATGGGTCGGTATTACTTGCGAATTCGTCGAGTTCCTCGTTCTTTTTGCTGTGTATTTCATTGCCAGAGCACATTTTCCGGCGGAATTCGAGCAAGGCGGGGAAAAATTATCGCGGCTGGCGGGTACCACCATTACTTTGCTGATGGTGACCAGTAGCTTTTTCATCGCTTGTTCAGTTGCCACGATGCGGGCCGGGCAACGCCGCGCTTCGATTGGTTGGCTAATTGCGGGATTGGTCGTTGCCCTTGGCTATCCGCTGACTAAATTTTTTGAATTTCAGTGGAATATGGCCAATGGAGTCACGGGTGACTCGGGAATATTTTTTACCGTTTACTACTACTTAACCCTCAACCATCTGGTTCATGCCACCTGGGGCATCCTTGGCATCCTTTGGGTTCTAGCGCGGCATCTGGCTGGCGGTTATACGTCAGATGATTACAGTGGTCTTGAAGCATTGGCGAGTTACTGGCACGCCACCGACATTATCTGGCTTGTGCTTTTCTCGTTCTTCTACGTATTGGTCTAACCATGAACTCTGCCGAGACAAAAAATCCAGCCGGTTTGGCGTTTCTCACTCATGCTTGGCTTGGACTGGTCGCCTTGACCCTCACCAGTCTCTATCTTAGTTACTGGTTCCATGGAACGGCTTGGCTGCAAATCCTGGTTGCTTCCATAATTTGGTTCAAGGGCATCCTGGTCGCAAAGCACTTTCTGGAAATTAAAGAGACCCATTCCTTTATTCGTCGCGTGGTTCTCGGCTTTGTGGCGGTTACCCCCATTGCTGTGCTCACCATTGCCTTTTTTGGTAATCAGGTGGCTCGTTGGGCAACGCTATAGCTGTTGGTTGATAAGTTGGCCCAATGTGGCCATTGCAGCGTCCATCCGCTCGGTATCGGGATGCCCAAAATTAAGCCTAAGGTGGTGGCTGAATTCTCGCTTGGCAGAAAAGATGGGCCCGGGTGCGATACTGATTCCTTCGAGGAGTGCCTGTTGGTGCAACAATAGTGTGTCGACTTTGGAGGGCAATTCCAGCCAAAGGAAATAGCCACCTTGGGGCCTAGCCAGCTTTGTTCCTGACGGAAAGTAACGCTCAATGGCTTGAACGAGTGCAACTTCTTGCGTGGCAAGGGTATTCCGCAAATGCCGGAGATGATTCTCGTAGCCACCTTGCTTGAGGTAGTCGGCAATAGCAATTTGAACGGGGATGGTCGTTGCCAGGCTCAGCGAGAGCTTTTGCCGTTGGATACTGCGTGCGTAACGTCCAGCAGCGACCCAACCTATACGGTAGCCGGGCGCTAAGCTCTTGGAGAACGAAGACACGTGCATGACCAAGCCGGTCCGGTCTTCAGCTTTGCTGCAAAGCGGCGCTTGTTGGCCAAAATATAGTTCGGCGTAAACGTCGTCCTCGATAAGCGGAACGTCGTGGCGTCTAAGCAGTTCCAGTAAGGCACTTTTATTCTCATCCGACACCCGGCTACCCGTTGGGTTGGCGAAGTTGAGCATGAACAGGCAGGCCTTGATGGGGTGATGCCGAAAGGCATCCTCCAGCGCGGACAAACTAACCCCTTCGCGCGGATGGCTGGGGATTTCGATGACCTTCAGGCCAAGCCGTTCACTTGCCTGTAAGCCTGCGTAGAAAGTTGGCGATTCGATGGCTATCAGGTCGCCAGGCTGGGTGACCGCCTGGAGGCATAAATTCAATCCCTCCATGGCACCAGAAGTGATGACGATTTCCTGTGGGGAGACATTTGCTCCTTGAGCCAGATAGCGCAAAGCCAATTGCCGTCGTAATTCTTCATTGCCTGGGGGTAGGTCAGTCACCGTTGCTAAGGGGTCGAACTTCCGCGCAGCACTGGCGAGATAGCGTCCCAGCTTGTCGAGTGGAAACAGATAGGGACTGGGAAAGCTCGAGCCAAGCGGTACAACTGACGGGTCACGTACGCTATCGAGTATCTGGAAAATGAAATCACTAACCTGAAGCTCGGTGGAGCCGCCGACCGGGTGCGTTATGTCAGGTTCTGGCAGATTTTGGCCCAAGCGAGCACGCACGAAATAGCCGGACTTAGGGCGTGCTTCTATCAGTCCACGGCTCTCCAGCAGGTAATAAGCTTGGGTGACCGTGATTGGACTAATGTCGTGGATTCGGCAGGCGTTCCGAACGGATGGAAGCCTTTCTCCTGGACGTAGAACGCCATCAAGAATCAGTTGTTCAGTTTGGTCGGCAAGTTCTTGGTAGCGGCTCATGCAGGCATGGTAACAGGCTGAGTTGCGAGGTGATTTGGGAAACATCAAGGGACAACTGACCGGACGGCATGCACCGAAAAACAAATGTGGGCGGCGTCTGTCAAAGGAGTAATTTTAAGGCTCAAGTTTCAAACTGTTACTATTTAAAACCAGCCTAACTGAATCTGTGCTTAGCCTGCTTCGAGTGATTTACTCTTACCAAATTGAACCCACTCGAACAGAAATGAACATTCCTTTACAGCCAACTCGTTCCCAACTGATGTCTGATACATCTAAAGGATTTTTGGCCGGCCTGATGGTGGTCATGTGCTGGTCTGGGTTCAACATAGTTTCGCGTTTTGGGAGCAAAGGTGTCTTCACGCCATTCGATTTGGCCGCGATGCGCTATGGCATTTCGGGGTTGCTCGGGAGTGTCTATTTTTTGCGAAATGTTCCCTATGTTGATTGGCCACGCTATGTGACTCTCAGCGTATTTGGTGGCTTAGGCTATGGATTGTTCGTTTATTCGGGTTTTTCCTTTGCACCAAGCGCACATGCAGGAATCTTCGTAAACGGAGGAATCCCGTTCTGCACGGTAGTTATCGTGGCCCTAACCACCCGATTCCATTTGGCTCGACAAACGGTGTTCGCGCTCGTCATTTCTGCATGCGGGTTATTGCTGATTGGAATTGACAGCCTCTTGTCACATCACGGCCAAGAGGCGTTCATAGGAGATTTGCTTTTTCTGGCTGCCGCGTTGTCCTGGGCCATTTTTGGCATCCTGATGCGTCGCTGGCAAATTCGGCCGTTGCTGGGAATCTGCGGTATAGCTTGCTTTGCTATGGCTATCTATTGGCCTGTGTATCTAATTTTCCTACCCAAAAACCTGTTGATGGCGGGTTGGGGGGATATAACGCTTCAATGCGTATATCAGGGCATCATTGCGGCCATGGTTGCAGCCAGTCTCTATAGCTACGCCAACCAAAAAATTGGTGCATGTCAGGCCTCCATGATGTTGGCGTTGGTGCCCGCGGCTTCTGCGATTGGAGCCTACTTTATCCTTGCTGAGCAATTAACCTGGTCCGTCATACTGGGGATACTCGTTGTCTCAGCAGGGGCAATCATTGGTGCAATGCCCACCAGAGTCGCTGGGCAGCTTTCTAAGTAAAGCAGCCATATAGATGAACTAGACATCACAAGCATGAAGGACTGCTTCTGGCCGATAGGGTGAGTAGGGTCCTGTGCCAGGAAGCCGACGCTCGTCTAAACCGCGAATTTTCAGTGGCTGCAATCCGGCGCAATCAGGCGATATCCCGAACCCGGAACCATCCCGCGATGCTACGCCGCTGCTTGCCCGCCGTGAGCACGGCGTGCGGGAATGATTCACTGAGAAAGATGATCATCTTGCCGAAGGTCGGGTTCACGGTATCGATGATGGCATCGCCCTCGGGCGCGAATAGCACCAGTTCGCCCCCATCACTTGGTTGCCAGTCTTCGTTGAGATAGAACACCGTCGACAGGACGCGATTTCGGTGTCCGCTCAATACGTCCGAATGGCGTGCATAGCCCGCGCCCGCGCCGTAGATGGCGTAGTGGCACTCGTAATCGAACAGGCCGAGATAAAGCGCCTCGTTCAGTCCGCTGCGCAGCTTTTCCATCCAGACCATGTACGCGTGATCGATACCGTCGCCGCCGTCCAGCCAGCAGATCACGTCGCCGCGTACCGCGTCGAGTTGTTGCCGGTCTGCGCCCCGGCCAATCCGAGCCGGCTGAAACCGTTGGCGTTCATCATCCTGGCAGCGGGAATACAGCTGCGCCGACTGGCTCCGTCGCAGAGGCTGGTCGAGGACGATATACCCGACCTGGGCCAACTGTCCGGCAATGGTTTCAATGTTCATCGTGGGGGACGTCGCTCCTGTTGGATGTCCAGGTCGGGGAATGTCGCTACCTGTCGTTTGTATTACGCTATTTCTAGGTGTCACTATGCCAGCTTGTGGCCGACAGTTCGCATAGACGAACCTACCCGATAGTTGCCGTCGCCATGTGTGGCAAAGAATCAGACTCCGATCAACAACCAAGGAGTCTGTCATGGAAACCATCAACAAGCGCGAAGCCTGGAACAAGGGAAAACTCGTCGGCCAGAAGCCACCGCTCAAACCGAAGGACATCTGGGCCATCCGCATCCACCTTCAAAATGCGCATGCGGTCCGTGACCTTGCCATGTTCAACCTGGCTATCGACAGCAAGTTGCGCGGCTGCGATCTCGTCAGCTTGCGGGTGCGAGATATCACCCACGGAAACCAGGTGCTTTCTCGCGCCATGGTGATCCAGAGGAAAACGCAGCGGCCAGTGCAGTTCGAGCTGACGGAACCGACGAGGGCGGCAGTGTCGGCCTGGCTGGAGAAGTCACGTTTGCGCGGAGATCAGTTCCTGTTCCCGAGCAGAGTGGCAAGGTCGCCCCACGTCTCGACACGCCAATATGCGCGGATCGTGCATCACTGGGCCGACGCTGCCGGGTTGGATTCATCAGCCTACGGAACGCATTCCATGCGGAGAACCAAGGCAACCCTGATCTACAAGCGGACGAAGAACCTGCGTGCCGTTCAGCTGTTGCTCGGACATTCCAAGCTGGAAAGTACGGTCAGATACCTCGGCATCGAGGTAGATGACGCGCTGGAGATTTCGGAACAGACGGAAATCTAGCCTGCGACAGGCGGCCGCATGTTGGAATTCCGTGCGGCCGCTTTCTGGATTGATCTTGTCCGCGGGCTGTCGGCCAATACCGGCCGTTGAGTAACCTTACCCAAAGCAGCCTTTCGGACGACATCAACTGTCAATAATGACAAGTGTGTCGAGTGCGAGCAAAATGCGATGGTAATTTAACTGTGCCGTGTACGACCGCCATCTATTCTCACAAATAATGGTCTGAATCTGCTGAAATGCCAGTTGGGCTTGCCATTCAGACTGCCGCGTTTGCCAGCATATACGTCACCTGTCCGGCGTATATCCGGCTTGGAGCGGGCGCCCGACACGGACGCTCACAGACGGCAAGTCGGCACAAGTCTCGGAGCTTTCGAGCGGTTGATCCGAAAAAATACTCTCGGCAATCCGGGATTGTGATCGAGCGCTGGGCAAAACTGTTAAAAACAGTTTCGCTGTCAATATATAGTGTTTAAAATGGTTCCATGCAAACAGGAACCCAAACCTACTCCTTAGATGAACTGGCATCCCTGAGTGGAAACGCTCTGCGGACCGTTCGCTACTACATCCAGCAAGGTCTGGTCGACCACCCGGTCGGTGAGAAGCGGGCAGCGCGCTATGGTCCCAATCATCTCGAACAGTTGCTGACCATTCGCAAATGGCAGGCGGCCGGTCTGTCGCTGGAGCGAATCCGAGAACTGATTGCCGAGCCAGAGAGTGGCGTCTTGCCGCCGCCCCGGCCCCGGCGACCGGGATCACTCGAGGTCCGGAGCCATCTTTTCGTGAGCGACGGTGTCGAAATTTCGCTCGATCCAGCAAGGGCCGGGCTTTCCCCTGAACAGGTGAGAGTCTTCGCTAGGGGGGTGATGGCCTTTTACGCGGAAGTATTGAACATGGACAGCAGCCAAACTCAGAAGGGGAATTGCGATGAGTAAGAATCTAGAAGAACCGACGACCCTGCTTAAGGGCAAGAATGGTGAACAGGCCATCTTCAAGGGAGTATCGGTTCGAGGCAACTTGGACGGCACTCTAGCAAGGGTCCAGGTCGAACAGCGTTACTGGAATTCCCAGAAATGCAGTATTGAAGCGGTCTATACCTTCCCCCTTCCGATCGGCGCCGTATTACTCGACATGGAAGTCGAGATCGCCGGAAAACAACTTCGCGCACAAGTTGTTGAGAAGGCAGTGGCGGAGCAGCGGTACGAGGAAGCTATTACCGATGGCGACTCGCCAGTTATGGTTCAAGACGCGGGCAATGGTCTGTACATCATGAACGTTGGAAATCTCTTGGCCAACGAAATCGCGGTGATCCGGTTCAGTTATTCACTGCCATTGTCGTGGCAGGGAGAAAATCTTCGGTTTGTATTGCCGACAACCATTGCGCCCAAATACGGCAACGCCGAAGCGGCAGGTCTTCAGCCTTGGCAGAGCCCTGAGTTCAGTACCTGCATTGAGTATCCGTTTGATTTCGACTTCAATATTTCGGGGGCATTGGCAGATTGCGAGATCGCATCGCCCAGTCACCCTGTATCTTTTATCCGAGAAGGTCAAACGATGAGGGTGAAGCTGAATGGCTCAGCTGCGCTGGATCGAGACCTTGTCCTGACCGCGAAAGCGGCATCGAATTTCCAAAGCTTGACTGTGGCGACCGACGGTGAGGGGCATGTGGCATTTGCCAGCCTGCGGATACCAACTCGGGAAGGCTCCTTCGATGTCCCACTTTGCCTGAAGGTGGTGATCGATTGCTCCGGTTCGATGGCAGGAGTCAGCATTGCACAGGCCCGCAAAGCGGCATTGGGAATCCTCCACCTGTTAAGTCCTCAGGACTACTTCAATGTCACTCTGTTTGGCAGTTCGCAGGAATCGATTTTCCCGTCGATGGTGCCGGGCGAACACGGTGTCGTGGAAACGGCACGGCAACGTCTGCTAAACCTCGATGCCGATATGGGCGGGACAGAAATGGGCCAAGCTCTGGAAGCTGCTTACAGGCTTTCAGGAAGCCCAAATGAAAGCCTTCTCGACTGGATTTCCCGTAAGCAGTCCAGAATGCAACCAACTGTTCTCCTAATTACAGATGGTGAAATCTGGGATTTCGAAAAGATCATTGAAGGCGCGAGCAAGTCTGGGCATCGCGTCTTCACCGTTGGCGTGGGGATGTCCGTCGCGGAACATTTCGTCACCGACATTGCCAAGGCAACCGGTGGGGCCTGCGAACTGGTTGCGCCTCAGGAAGGTATGTCTGAGCGGATTCTTTTGCAGTTTCACCGCTTGCGCCAACAGGCAGTGGAGACTGTTCGGGTCGAGTGGGATCTCGAACCGACCTGGCAGACACCTCTTCCATCATCGGCATTTTCTGGAGACACCGTCCATGTGTTTGCCGGATTCAATGGCGACGCTGCATCTAAGGTTCGAATCACAGGACCCGGGGATTATGTCATTGCCGATGCCATCGAGTGCCCTGAAATGTGCCGAGTCGGCGCCTACGCGAGGATGGCGATAACGGATGATTCAAGCGAAAAGCTTAGGCTTGCTTTGCAGTATCAGTTGCTATCACCGCTCACCAACTATCTGGTGGTTGCTGAGCGTGAAGAAAAGTCCGGGCAGTTACCTGAACTCGTCAAAGTGCCTCAGATGCAAGCGGCAGGCTGGGCGGGGGCTGGCGCCGTGATGTTCTCGCAAGCAAGTCAACTAGTTGCCCATTCTTCCGTAGACTACTCGCACGCCGAAGTACCCTCCGTGGTCCGGCGTGCGTCGCGCAACGTGGCCTTCGATGCGCTCGCCTCCTGCGGCGCTGACCGCTATGACATTCCTGCTTTCTTGCGCCACGGGTTAGACCACGCCGAGCACTTTGTGTCGAGTATGCCGACAGAAGCCCAGAAAGAAAATACAGAGAATCAACTCCCGTTCGGGCGAGCAGATGATCAAGGATTGCCTCCACAAAGTCCGGCCGTTTTTATTGCTCATTTGAATCACTCTCTTCCAGGTTTTCTGCAAACACAGATTCTGCCAAGTACCTTGCAATCCCTAAGCAGTTACGGGTTGCCGGTTGAAATTCTTCAGATACTCAACGAATGGGAAAACCCGGATGTTGCCGAGAACTTGCTAGTGATCGCGTTCCTTGAAGCCCTGATGTTGTCAGCAGTGGGTGTGGGATTCGAGCGAGGGATGAAACGGCTGATCATGTCGACATCCAAGAAAACTCCAGGAGCGGTCGAATTGGCTCAGAGAATGCTTTCCGCATTTGGCACAATTACCCAATCCTCATGGGGCGATCTTCATGGCAATCTACTTCAGAGTGTCTAGAACAGGAGGGCCGAATCATATTCAGCAAAACTGCTTCCGATAAAAAATTTGAGCAGTCAGTAATTTCACTTATTAGAGAAACGAAAATGCTTGAAGGAAAATTTACCGAATTTAAACGCGGATTTGAGTCTGTCGTTACGGACTTTGGTAAAAAAGTAAATAACTCCGCAGCGTGGTGGGCGGAATATCGCACTAAGAACCCAACTACCGACAAAGCCGTATTAAAAATCGGCGAAACACTGGAGGATATTCAGCAACGACTTGGCGTTATTGGAGATAACGTCAGCGGCACAAAAGCATTAGAACAAGCCAGTGCGTTGATCGACCAACAGAAGAAATACAACAACGTGCTCGCTACACGCCTTGCTGAAGCACTCGATGAAATCAAGGAGCTAAAAACCCGTGTAGCATCTCTGGAAAAATACAGATGACCGCAGATGAATTCCTGAGTGATCCTGAGTACGGATATCAACCGATTCGAGATATTGGCGATATCGTCATGCAATGGAATCAAGAGCGTGACGGCAAATCTTGCGATGACGCAACTGGCATGGCAACCATGCTTGCTGTTCTCGGTATAGACGCCATTACCGGTGACGGCCTTCTTAATGAGATTTCGCCTGAACTGGCGACCTCTATGTCTAATCTGATGGGTGAGCAAGCCGATACTTACGAAGAAGCAAGGCAACTGATTACCGACAAGCTTGCACATGGCGATGCAGCATTCACTGGGTTTGTGATCAAGATCAAAGGCCAGATCGGCGAAGATCGTTTCATTCATGAATACCCGGACTACGCTTTGGCTATTTCCAAAAACCAAGTTGGGGTCGATGCACTTAAGCCGCTTGGTGACGGCCTTGTCGAGGCTGTGCAAGTCAAAATGTATGCCAACCCAGATGCTGTCGTAAAGCATATGCTTTCTGTTAAATCTAAAGTAGATCATGGGCTACTCGTTCATGGCGATTTTGTTGGGCAACTAAACTTCGCTGTTCCTGAGAACATTGCCGATGAGGTTAGACGAAAGGCTGCTGCACACCCGGAACTTGTGAATATTCATATCCTGCCAGTGAGATCAACCGCAGAAGACGTTGCAAACGTCGTTCGGGAGGCTGGAGACAATATTGCACGCCCGATACACCACCTTAGTAGCGAGATCATGACCGGTGTCGCCTTCATGGTTGCACTTGATGCCATGACCAATGCTTACCTTGTTGCAAAGGGCAAGAAGACGATTGGCGCAGTCGTACAGGAAGCGGCACTGAAAACGCCTATTGGTGCCGCTGCGATAACAGCCTCAAAAAGCACCGCAATGCTCTTAGTAAAAACCGGTGCGGCTTCGAATCCCATCGTGATTCCGATCCTCATAGCGATTGCTACCCGAAAATTGGCTCAAAGCTGGTACGACCAGCGGTTCAAATTTGCCGGGCGTCTTAAGACGGAAACTGAGTGGATTACTCTTCTAACAACAGCTCTATTGAACCGAGATCGACGCCCAATTGAGTACATGCCCAATGCGGCCTAACCCATCATTCAATACGGGCTGGCGCGATGAAGCCGCGCCAGCCCGTTAACTCAATCGTTGGGCCTAATCTATGCCGTGGGTTGAGAGAAATAGCATTCGTTTTTGGGTCGGACGACACAACACGCTTGGGCTAATGGTCGTGCCCGAGACGGAAATCGAAAAATCTCGGACAGACGACGGCTTGCTTTCCGCGTTTGTTGTTCCAAAGGAAGAAGTTAAGTGTTTCAAGTCTGACGTTTTGCGCACTCGCATTGAGCAAAATACCGTTACCGAAACTGAAGCTATCGAAGCCCTTGACGCTTTTGTTACGTTCAACCACAAGAAATACCTGATAGATACTGGCCGGCCACTGGCATCACTGCGTCACGCGGAACGTTCTCGCGGAAGATCAACTCATTGCTATAGATGCCAAGTACATCTCGACAGTAACTCACATTTGGAGTGCTCCGCGTGTGGTTGGCTTGTTTGCACTTGTGGCGCTTGCGGCTGTGGCTATGGCGGCTGACCACATTCAAAAGTCGGCTCTGGCGGGACGGCGGGTGCTGTCCTCCATGCCACCGTTGGCCAACCCGGCAGCTGCGCGATAAAGCCGCGCAGCGCCGGTGACTTCAACGTTGAACGGCAGCTTTTCAATTTGAGCTACTTCCGCTCAGGGTCGAAAGTGTGAGTAGCGTTTTTTGGTAAGCGGTCACCCGGACTCGTCGGCCCAGGTTTTTTCGGCGCCCCCCTCG
>WBZX01000613.1_pt2 | contig 18319 bp, 17 predicted proteins | sample 5204211 | NCBI WGS metagenome assembly WBZX01 (sample SAMN12344362, study PRJNA552823) | activated sludge metagenome | biome: Activated sludge suspended growth; feature: Nitrification reactor; material: Wastewater; isolation source: activated sludge from nitrification reactor of wastewater... | reverse complement strand
CCCAGAATGGCCAGCCCGAGGACGCCGAACAGCATCCATTCAAGCGTGACGCGGTTGAAAGTCCCCTGATAACGTTCCACGATCCGCTGCTTCTGGGAATGGACATCGGCGGTGATCACATCCAGTTCAATGACCAGTCGATGCACGATACTGCGCATTTCAGCAATGGTGCCTCGCGCCGGAGCGGTAGCCAGTTCATCGATGGCATGGCGGAGTGCCTCGAGATCGCCATCGAGCATCGGATACGGCCCCTGAAGGCGTCTCAGTCCCGGCAGGATGGCCTCCACTTCGATGATGACGACCTTCGACGCATCCGCGATATCCGGTGAAAAGTAGTTTTCGTTGATTGCCAGGATGGTGCGCGAAACCGCCACGTTGAGCGCGACCAGGCGCTCTTCGCGATCGTGGATTTCCTGCAATTTGGTCACTGAACTCAACATGATGTCGCGCTCGAAAGCGATGACCAGCGTGACCAGCACGAAATAGACACTGAGCACGAGCACCGTCCAGAAACCTACGCTACGCAGGGTTCTGCTGGGACGCAGCTCATATCGGGATTTCCCGCTTGTCGATTGTTCTTCCATACCACCCATAAACGCCTCCAGTACGGGCAAGGCCTGAAAATTGCTGTTAGCTATCCGAATATCGAACAGTAGGCCAGGACGCACTTGATGTGTTCCTGCCCCCAAAAACTGAACCGAAACTGCCTAGCCAATGACTGTCTGTAACAGGTACCTGATATGCCAAGCAAAACGATTTTTACTTTACTGCTACTCCTCTCCAGCGGTGCAGCCTTTTCGGCAGAGCCATTGAATGATGCCCTGCGCGCCATGGACTCCGGCCGGCATGTTCACGCAGCCCAACTACTGCTCCCCTTGGCCAACGGCGGCAACTCTCTCGCCCAGTATCGTCTCGGAATGATGTACTACAACGGCCAGGGCGTTCCCGAAGATGAGAAGCAGGCCATTTTCTGGTGGAAAAAGGCTGCGGCTCAAGGCTATGTCGAAGCCATGTTCCAGCTTGGCTCAGCCTACTTGTTCGGTTCACAAACGGCAAAATTCGTACCTGATCCGGATCGCGAAGCCGCCACATGGTATTTCCAGGCAGCCAGCGCCGGTCATGCCGAGGCCCAATACCATCTGGGCCTGCTGTTTCTGGCCGGCAAAGGGGTAATTGAAAACCGCCAGGAAGCAGCGCGCTGGATGAAAAAAGCAGCCAGCCAAGGCCACCCGGAAGCCAAGAAAGCACTCAACTCCATCGAAGGCTCGCGTTAACCCAACAGCCCGGAAACCCAGGCCCGCGCCTCACCGTCGTCCCAGCCCCGCTCTCCCACAACGACTCGCTGCACACGGCCGTCCCGCGCCACCAGCAGAGAAACTGGAACGGCAGATGTTCCAATAATGGTTTTTGTTTTTTTCCCTTTTGGGTCGCTCAGCACAGGGAATGAAACGCCAGCCTGCCGAACGTATTCGCGCACAAGGTTCATGTCTTCGTCGACCGAAACTCCCAGTAACTGAAGACCTTGCGGAGACAGGCTTCGGTAGAGCCGATCAAGCCCCGCCATTTCGGCACGACAGGGCTGACACCATGTTGCCCATACATTGATCAGCATCGCCTTGCCGGGGAAGTCCCGGGAACTGGTCATACGCCCGCCAAGGTCCGGCAGCACAAGTTCAGGCAACGAGCTTCCGACAAGATCATCAGCCGCGTTAGGTGAACACGCCGAAATGGCCGGCAGCAAAGGGGCCGCCGCTATCAAAGCCAGTAGCTGGCGACGCTTCAAGGTCTTAGAGGGATTTCTTGACCGACACGGCACCCCGTATCTGACCCAGCTGAAAATCAACAGCGCGATCAAAGGGATACTCTGTGGCCAGTTGCGCCTTTACCGCATCCGATAACCCGGACACCGGCCCATGGCAAGCCATGCAAGGTTGCCCCATCGGAATCGCCTTCGCATAGCGGAACATTTTCCCGGCTGGCTCGCTGATGATTTCCGAAACCTCCAGCGTTTCAATCTTCTCGCCTTTGGCAAGACGTTTCTCAAAATCAAGAAGCGCCTGCTGCTCCCAAGGATCAGCCTCACCCAGTGCCCGGTTGCGTACACGAAGGGCTACCCGGGTCACGCGCATCCCTGTCTGACGTGAGATAACGGAAGTAATTTCCGGGGCGCTGTACTTGCAAACAACGATGGCCCTGATCGGGCCGGTACGCTCCATCTCCTTGGTCACTTCGCCGCGTATCTGCGTAAGTATCTGTACGGAAGCCTTGCGCGCATCGTCAACCAGATGTCGCATCTCCTCATCAGCGATAACGCCACCAGAAGCGGAGAGGAGCGATACCAGCAGTGGAATCGCGCCGTACAACTTGCCTGACCGGAAATGCATGACGACACCCTCGCTTGCAGCCAATGCGGGAAGCGCCAGGCAATCCCGGCAACCGGCTATGGCCAATATCAGTTGATCATTGAATTAATGAGAATCTTAACATCCTGACTACCTGGCGCCATCGGCTCGGTAAGCCCCTGCCAGTCGCCCGGTCGCGGCAAGGCATCACCTTGCCGGGAAATGCGGGCACCAACCACCACCATCGGCTGTTGCGACAGGCGGAAATTGGCTGACATGGCCATGCTGTCATCCAGCGTGAAGTGCAATGGCAAATCGGCAACCGTCTTGCGCACGATGGCTAGCGGCATCTTGGGACCACGCTCGGCTCTTGCGAATACAAAGACTGTATCCGTTGGTGCAAATTTTCCATTGACCGAAGGGTCAAGTGCCACGATACCGCTGATCGACACGGACTGAGCGGCAACTTGCCTGGTTTCGCCCTGCCCCGCTCCACCCATTCGGCTTTCGGCATCGCGAATGCTCCCCTGTATGCCTGCTGCAACATTGGACTCCGGCGGCACCAGGGCCAATACTTTTTGCCATTCACCGATCGCCGCCTTGAAATCCTGGCGCTGGAAATAGATCGTTCCTGACAATGCCAATGCCTTGAGATTCCGCGGATCAATTTCCAGGGAGCGACGGACAAGCTTTTCCGGCTCTCCCAGCAACTTTCGCCCTTGGGCCATGGCAATGGTATCGGCAAAGTCTGCCAGCATCTGCGCATCCGGAGGCATCAATCCGACAGCGCGACCGTAGGCAGCCGCAGATTCCGGAAAACGGCCAAGTACGGAATAAGACCTGGCCAACATCAGCCAGCCGGCACCATCGTTGGGGTTCGCCTGCAGCTTTTCCGAAAGGCGCTCAACCATCCCGATGATTTGTTCCTGGGATAGCGCGTGCGAACCGTCAGCGGAGGCCTGCTTGCCCTTGCCTTCAAGTACGCTAGGCTCGCCAATGGTGAAGTAGAGGGCAGCCACGGCTGCCGGCAGGCACAGGCCCAACACCAGAGCCGTCCGCGGGCGTCGGCTGCTGCCTGAAGGTGTGGCAGCGCTTCCGCCGACGTCTTCCAGCGTTCTACGCTCCAGCTCATCGGCTGCCTGATCATAAGCTGTCTTGTCGATGCGGCCATTCGCCAGCTCGCGCTCAAGTTCGGCCTGTTGCTCGCGCAGGATGGACAGGCTTACCGCGCGTGCTTCATTACCATCGCCAACTTGATCGCTCTTCCGCAACAGCGGGCGCAACAGAAATATCAGGACAAAAATCAGCAACAATGCGCTGATGACAATGAACCAGTTCATGCCGACTCCTGCCTGTCGCTATTCAGCAGCTGTCTGGCTACTGCCCGCTGTTCATCGCTCAGCGACGATGCGGTTTGATGACTACGCTTGCGCAGTTTGACGAAAAGCATGCCCAGACCACCGGCCAACAGCGCAAACGGTCCGCCCCACAATAGCCAGGTGGTGGCCTTTACCGGGGGCTTGTAGAGCACAAAGTCGCCATAGCGCTGGACCATGAAGTCAATAACCTCCTGCTCGGACAGCCCTTGTTTGAGCATGGCCCGGACCTGATTCTTGAGATCGATGGCCAGGTCAGCGTGCGAGTCGGCAAGATTCTGGTTCTGACAAACCAGGCAACGCAACTGCTCGGATAGCGTCTGGACCTTGGCCTCGAGAACTGGATCCTCGGCAACCGGAGCCCCCTCGCGCCCACTGGCCGCGCCGATGCTCAGCAACAGACCTAGAAGAAACATCCATCTACGCACCTTTGAGCTCCTTTACCAACGGAATGATTTTTTCATTGACGATGACCTCCGTCAGAGGACCGATGTGCTTGTAGCGAACGATGCCGGCCTTGTCGATGACGAAGGTTTCCGGAACGCCATAGACGCCGTAGTCCATCCCGACGCGCCCATCGGCGTCGACCACTGACAGCAGATACGGATCGCCACTGCGTGCCAACCAGGCCGCGCCAGCCTCGCGCTCATCCTTGTAGTCCAGGCCAATCAGTGGCGCCACGTTGCGTTTTGCCAGGTCGAGCAGAACCGGGTGCTCGGCCCGACAGGAGACACACCAGGATGCCCACACATTGAGCAGCCACACCTCTCCGCGCATGTCCTGAGGCGTGAGCTCGCTGGCAGGTGCGTGCAATTGAGTCAGGCGAAACGCCGGCGCAGGTTTGCCGATGAATGGCGACGGCACTTCGCGCGGATTGAGCCTGAGGCCAGCGCCCAGAAAACCGACGAGGACAACGAACAGACCGAGGGGAATCAGAAAGCGACGCATGGCTTAAGCAATCCCTGCTGACTGAGCTGTCGCATCGCTTTCGGCATTGCTTCGCGCGGCGATGCGGTAGCGCCGATCGGTTGCCGCCAGTAATCCACCGAGCGCCATCAGCACGCAACCCCACCAGATCCAGCCGACCAAAGGCTTGTGCTGGATGCGGAGAATCCAGGTCTGGATATCAACCGGCTCGCCCAGGGCAACATAGAGGTCACGGAAAATGCCCGAATCAATGGCTGCTTCGGTCATCGGCATCTTCTGTACGGTATAGATGCGCTTCTCCGGATGCATCACACCCAGCGGCTGACCGTCACGACTAAGCTCCACGCGAGCCCGTGCGGCAATGTAATTGGGGCCGTTGAGCTCTTCGATCCCGACAAACGTGAAGGTATATCCACCGACACTGGCCGTATCGCCGGGGGCCATGCGCACATCGATGGCTGTCTCATAGCTCTTCACCATCGTGACACCAATGATGAAGACCCCGACACCGGCGTGAGCCAATAACATCCCCCAATGCGCCCGGGTAATGCTACCCAGGCGGCCCGAGAAACCGGAAGTGCCGCCACGCATGCGCATGACAATCTGGGCCAGGCTGGCACCGATGCTCCACAGTCCAAGCGCGAGACCACAGGCAACCATCGGTGACCATTTGCCGAACGAAAAGGCCATTGCCAGAGAAAAAATAGTGGCTAATCCGCCTGTCACCCACATCGGGCGGGCAATATCGGACCAGCGGGCCGCTTTCCAGCGGGCCAGCGGGCCGATGCCGATCAGCAAGACCAAAGGCACCATCAAGGGCACGAACACCGCCTCAAAATACGGGGCGCCGACTGATATCTTGCCCAGGTCGAGGGAGTCGAGAATCAACGGGTAGAGCGTGCCGGTCAGAACGGCGCCGGCTGCTACCGTCAGCAGCACGTTATTGACCAGCAGGAAGGTTTCCCGGGAGAACAGCTCGAACGTTCCACCCAGGCCGACCTTAGGGGCTCGCCAGGCAAACAGCGTCAGCGACGAGCCAACAACGACCGCCAGAAAACTGAGCACGAAGATGCCGCGTTTGGGGTCGGTGGCAAAGGCATGGACCGAGGTCAGCACACCGGAGCGGACCAGGAAGGTGCCCAGCAAGGACAGCGAAAAGGCCATGATCGCCAGCATCACCGTCCAGTTCTTGAAACTGCCGCGCTTTTCAGTCACCGCCAGCGAGTGGATGAGCGCTGTGCCGACCAGCCATGGCATGAACGAGGCGTTTTCCACCGGGTCCCAGAACCACCAGCCACCCCAACCGAGTTCGTAATAAGCCCACCATGACCCGAGGGCGATGCCCAGGGTCAGGAAGACCCAAGCCACCGTCGTCCATGGCCGGGACCACCGGGCCCAGGCCGCATCCAGTCGTCCGGAGATTAGCGCAGCAATGGCAAAGGAAAAGGCTACCGAGAAGCCGACATAACCCATGTAAAGCATCGGTGGATGAAACGCCATGCCCGGATCCTGCAGCAAGGGATTGAGGTCGCGCCCTTCGGCCGCGGCAGGCAGAAGCCGCTCGAACGGGTTGGAAGCAAAAAGCAGAAAAGCGAGAAAGCCGATGCTGATCAGCCCCATCACCGCCAGCACCGTACTGACTGTCTCCTTGGGCAGGCGGCGGCTGAAAATGCTCACCGCCATGGCCCAGATGGTCAGAATCAGGACCCATAAAAGCATGGAGCCTTCGTGCCCGCCCCATACGGCGGCAACCTTGTACAGCATGGGCAGCAAGGTGTTGGAATGCTCGGCAACATAGCGCACTGAAAAATCGTTGGTCACGAAGCCCTGCAACAGGCAGCCAAAAGCAATGGCTACACAGAGGAACTGCGCCTGGGCAGCCGGCTGGGCCAGCGCCATCAGACGGCTGTCGGTGCGCAGGACGCCGACCAGCGTCGGCACGCCCTGGACGAAGGCGACACCAAGGGCAATGATGAGGGCCATATGGCCCAGTTCAGGAATCATGAAAGCGTCTCCGCATTGACTGAGAAGCTAACTAGCAAAAACGATTCCAGAAACGTGAGATCCGGCCAAGCTGGCAATACGCTGAATTCGCTGCAGTTGTCCGGCAGTTTTATTCCTGAGCTCAGGAATCAATTCCCATTTTCAGGAAGCCATGTTTTGGCTGGCAGTTAGCGGCGCCTTAAACCCAAGCAGCTCACGAAACCCCCTCCGGACGCTTGCCGCCCTTCCCTGCGCCCTTGCTCTTTGCGGGCTCCGGCTTTGCCTCGTCGAGCTTGGCTCGCCACTCCCAGACGGCAGCCTCAGCCTTGCGGCGGAATGGATCATCTTTCGCCGCGCGGTGCAAATAGACCTCCATCGCCTGCATGGCACCAAAGAAGTCGCCGGTACCTTCCAGCGCCAGCGCCAGTCCGTAATAGCCATTGATCTGGTCGTGACGAAGATTGGTCGCCTCGTCAAAGAAATCGCGTGCCGCGGCGAACTTGCCCAGGCCCAGCAAGGCGTAACCGGTATTCACATAAGCCTCGGGCATCTGTGGTGCCAATTCGATGACGCGATGGAAGGCAGCGAGTGCGTGGTCGTACTCCTTGGCATGGAGCATCACGACACCCTGGCTGAAGCGCAGTTCGATTTCCGCCTTGCGCTTCTCCGCGACATGGCCGTCGGCCTTCATGGCACCTACGGCAGGCATCTCGGGAAGCAGCTCCAGGACCAGCCCACCGGCCAGAACGAGCGTAGCGGTAATCGCCAGCGCCCGAAAACGGACATCCCGAGGCCCTTGCCGCGACGAGGCCTCCAGCGGTGCTTGCCGCAATCCGGAAAACAGTTTGCCGACAAATACCAGAATCGAAGCAAGCGCAAGAAATCCACCAAGCCCGGCCAGGCCCATGGCAAGCAGATAGCCAGGCTCGCTCTGCAGCAATTCGGCGTGCGGTGCCTTGCGTGGTACGCCAAGGAAGCCCGACCAGGCAAGGCCGGCCACCAGAATGCTGATTCCCAGGCCATATACGACAGGCAAGCGCTGCCACCAGCGGCCAAATGATGAGCGCAAGCCGAAAACCTCGCCATAGCGGACGACCACAGTCAAATAGGCCAGCGTTACCGCACCGACTGTCCCGTGGTAGTGGGCGGGAACAGACGTGGTGGCATTTCCCTGGATGGTGGCGCCGACCATGCAACCAAGGGCATAAAGGGCCATGGATGCAAGCAGGCCGCTCTCCCCGGGTTGTAGGCCCAATGGCTGACGCCTGCTGCGCCAGGCACCGAGTAGCAAGCCCCCGCCGAGAAGCAAGGGCGCTGGCCAGGTCGCCCAGCGCATCAGCATCGTGTAGCCAAGGCGATGCGCCTGGCTTCCGATGTCTTCATGCAGTGAGAAATACAGGCCGCCGATTGTGGCCACGGCCGTCCCGGCAATAAGCCACGGGGCCAGGCGGCACAAGTTCGGTACGAGCAATAGAAAACGTTGCCCGAGCAATGCCCAGGCGGCCATCATCAGGATGTTGTGGACAAACTGCAGCAGGTGGCCTGATCCCCACAACTGATCGTCCAGCGTCACCGGCAGGACAAGCCGGGAAATGCCGGCGCGCTCCTGATCGATGAAGAATACGACCGTAGCGCTGAACACAGCCAAAACGGCCCAGCGTGCGGCGAATCGCAGCAAGGAGTAGTCTGCCTGCCAGCCGGAGGAAAGGGAAAGCAGTCCGGTGGCGACTACCGCAACCAGAAAACCGGCCAGGCCGGCCAGGAAAACCGGACTATCCAGGACGGGCATGTAGTTGGCCAGAACCGGTGGTGGCTGACCCATCAGCGGTGCAATCAACAAGGCCGTGAGGCTGACGGCAGCGAGCGCCAGCACTCCCCAGCCGGCTGCGTCCGCCCGCCCGCGCAGCAGCGTCCATACGCCCGCAGCAGCGGCCAGGAACCAGACGATGACCCCCAGGTTGACGTGCAGCACCAGTGCCGTCCGGAAGAAGCCGCCGCCCAGACCAAGAAAAGGCGTGCGGGCGGCGACCAGAACGATGGCCAGCAAGGCGGAAGCACCGAGCGCGAACAGCGCCAGCGCAAACCAGGCGTGCGCCAGGCGCCGGGCCGATGCGCCAATATCAGCGATAGCGCCCGAAATCACACGGCCCCCTTGTGCGGCGACGTGGACACGAAAGGCACGCCAAAGAAAGTCAGGAAGGCGATGACAAACACGGCAATGACCAGGCCGGCGCTGGCCCGTGGCGTCAGATTGAAGGTGGCGCGGGCATGCAGCGCAAAGCCGAGCGTCAGCCAGGTCACGAAGGCCCAGGTTTCGAGCGGATCCCAGGCCCAGTAACGGCCCCAGGCATCCTGCGCCCAGATGGCGCCGGCGATCAGCATCAGGGTTTCGAAAATGAAGCCCAGCGCCATGCAGCGGTAGCCGAGTTCATTCAGTCGTTCGTCCGGCGGCAGGCGCTGAAAACGGTTGGCGCCCCATGCCGTGTCGCGAATCAGTACGACGCCGGCCAGCCCGACCGCAACCAGAACTGCACCCAGAAACACCTTGCCGAAGCCGATATGGATGAACAGCCAGGTGGTGTGGTAAGTCGGCGGAAAATGGCCAGCTTTTGGGCTGGTCATCATCAGCCAGCCCATCATCAGGAAAAGGATGGGCATCACCACCGCGGCGCTCGGGCGTACGGCCGGTAGGCGCCAATAGGCAATGGTGAAGGCCAGCATCAGGCTCCAGATGTTGCTCGAGAGGATTTCGAACATGGTGATGAACGGACCATGCCCCAGACGATCCCAGCGTTCGGCCATCGAGCCGGTATGGCAGATCAGGCCAAGCACCATCAGCCCGAGGATAAGGCGCGGCCATTCCCGGCGCAGGACCACGCCGAAGATCGCGCCCGAACCGGCCAGCACATAGGCCAGCACGGCAGCCCACAGCAGTTGTACTTCAAGCATCGCCATTCCCGATCTGCATTGCTATTCGCTTCTTTCGTCCATGTTCCACGGTTGGCTGGAAAACTTGCGCCAGAAATGCCAGCCCAGCGCCCCCGTTGCTGCCAGTGCCGAGGCAAGTAACCAGGGGATGGTCCAGTCGTAGAAGACCGTGTACCCCATCCAGGCGCGCACCCCCAGGTAACTGAGGCGCCCACCGGGCAAATCAACGCTTTGCCCGGGCTGCAATTCCCAGCGCTGCTCGTTGATGCGCAAAACCAGCACATGCTCGGCCGGCAACTTGAACTCGTCGGGCCGACCGGGATCAAGAAGGTTTTCGTCGAACTGCAACATGATCCAGGCGTCGATCTCCGAACCCGGCAAGCGCCAGCTTTGAGCCTGACGGTATTCATGCAAGGGATATGCCGGAAGATGCACAGAACCGATCTCGCTCTGAGTGGCACCCGTCGGCTTCCACTCGAAAGTCGGCGCAAAGCCCTTGTTGTGACTGGTGTAAAAACGATAGCCCTGCACAACCAACGGTGTCTGGTCACCGATCACCATCTGGCTTGCCTGGCCGGACGGAGCAATGAAACGCACGGCGTTGCGCGTCGGGCCACGGCGCAGACCGGGGTCGTAGTCGATGCTGAATCCCTCGTTGGCAAAGCGAATCTGATCCAGCTTTCCGCGGTGCCACGGCCCGGCCTCGAAAGACGAGAGTTGCCCTTCGAACCAGGTCCCATCCGTCAGTTCGAGTTGCCCTTTCAGATAGGTCATGCGTCCGACAGCGATCAGCACGATCAGCGCGAGCAGGCAGAGGTGAAAAACCAGCAGCGGCAACTGACGACGAAAAATCCCGTTGGTCGCAATGGCCGCCATCAGGTTGGCCGCGCACAGCGTCAGTGGCAGCACCAGCGCCCAGATGGTTCGTGTTTCACTGAGGTAGGCCACGACAACCCCGATACCGAGGACGACAAGAATCACCAGCGTCAGCTTCAGCGAAGCCAGCATGAGCAAACCCTGCCGCATTGGGCCAATGCTGCGGTCAACCGGAATTTTCATCGAAATTTGCATTACGGCGGATTCGTGCAGTTTTCGTTCGAGTCGCGCATCCAGTCACGGCCGCTCTGACCATTCCCGGGCGCTCCCTTGGAGCCACAGTTGGTGTCCGACCAGTTGCCGCTGGTGGCAAAGGTTCGCACCTTGAGGATGGCGTTCATGTAGTACGGCTCCTGGTTGTAGGCCGCCGTTGTGTTGTTGCGCACCTGCGTCCCCGCCGCTTGCCCGACCTCCGGCCCGACATCGTTGAGATTCACCAGCAAGGCCTTGTTTTTCCAGCCATGGGGAACGGCAACGTGGCACCAGTTGCAACGCATCTTGCCGATCTTGTCGGCGTGATACGAATGGAGGTTACTGTCCTTGCTCCCGCCGAAACCACTGGAGCCGCCGCCCCGCGTGGCATAGAGCGTGTAGCTGTGACACTTGAAGCACAAGCCGTCGGCCTGCTGACCCGAGCCGGTCGATGTATTCCATGTCCCCTTGAGCACAAAGTTGTTATTGGAACCATGCGGCCCCCAGGGATTCCCGTTTTCTCCGCCGGTCGGGATGACCGACGCCGAGCCTGACGCGACACCGGAACCATGACAATCAGTGCAATACATGGTCTGGTTGCCGACTGAATTGCGCCACGGGTAGTTCCAGTTGTTGGCATTGGCGTTGCGGATTGCCGGGGTACGCCCGGTGTTGTCGATGACCGGATGCCAAGAGCGGTGATTGTTGGTCGTGAATCCGGTACCGGCACCACTGTCCGTCATCGTCGTTTCGCCCTTGTGGCCAATTGGCGCCTGGAATTCCCTCGCCTGGTTCGTATATTGGGTCAAATTGTTGGTGCCCGTCGGCGTGCCACCGGAAAAGCTGCTAAGTGTCGGCCGATTGCCGTTGGGGGAATCGTTATTATCGGTGTAGCCGTAGTCGGAATGGCACTTCAGGCAGATCTGGTATTCGCGCGTGACATGGTTGGCACTGGCGCTGCTGTCCGTGCTGGTACCGGGATCGCCGCGCTTGACCAGATAGCTGCTGGGCAGACTGGTGAACGAAGCCGAACCGTAGATCGGCTCGACGCCCCATGCGCCGCGCAGCACCCCCGAGGCGATGTTGGAATGGGTCGTCGTCGCATCATCCGTGTGCTTGTGCGTACCGGCGGCATCCGGACTGCCGACCAGGCTGCCACTACCGGCCGCGCCGCGGAAATCACGGAATTTCACGACCCGGTGCGGGTTATGACAGTCTGTACATTCAGCGTGGCGATTGCTCAGGTTGGCGACGCCGAGGTTGGCGCGGCTTTCCATGAAATCCTTGCCACACCGGCTGGTCGCCAGGGTGCAATCGATGAAAGTGCCATCGTTGAAATTCGAGCTGATGTCATGCTGCTCGGTACCGGCGGCCTGATCCACCGAGCGGATCGGCATGTGCCGCGCCAGTGAAAAATCGTCCTTGATGTTGGGCACCGTCGTCGTCGGCGTGATGATGCTCTGCGCCGCGTTGGCGTGGCACTGGTAACAGGTCTCCTCGATGGCCGGATTGCCGCCGGTCTTCGGCGTCGCCACGCTATCGGTACCTTCCCGCAACAGGCGCCGCGACCCGGCCACCGTGTGCGTGTCGTGGCAGTTCAGGCAAGCCGCCTTCCAGACCTGCATGCCGGCCGGAAACTCGCGCTGGGTGGCGGCAGCGGCCGTATAGGTCTGGGTGGCGACCAGCGGATTGGCATGGGCCGAATTGGCCCAGCTGCCGCTGACACCGTTCTTGTCATGGCAGGCCAGGCAAATGATATCGCCCGCGTTGTCGGTGGCATCGAAGCCGCTCGAACTGGGCGGGTTCTTTTCCTGGAATCGGTTGAGGCGCAGGAATTTCTGGTTACCGACGGTCGCTTCATTTTGCTCGCGGATATGGGGGTCATGGCAACTGGCGCACTGGATCTGCGGCTGATTCCCAACATCGGGAATCGGTTCCAGCGGCAGCTTGGGCTTGATGCCCGGGGAGCGGACGCCGACCACGACATTATCCGGCACACGCAGCTCGCCATCGCGATTGGCCAGCGCTGCGTCGAAGGTGACCGAGATCGGGTGATCGTTGGAGAGATCAGTCCCCAGATTTCGGGTGAAACCGGTGCTTGCCCCCGCCCCGGTGGGCATCTTGTGCGGAGCGCCGGGGGAATCGGTAACGCCACCGGAATTCATCGTGATGTTCTGGGTGCCGGGAATCGACGCGCTGCCCTGGCCATTGAGTACATTGACGCTGCCGATGGCCATCGTGCCATCGTGACAGGAAAGACATAGTTTGGAACTGCCGCCGGGCTGGTTGAGCGCGCCCTGAATCTGCTTGGCGTCCAGGGTCGACGAGTCATACATCACATAGTTCTGGGTATAGCCCTGCCCCGCTACCTTGCGGTTCCAGAGGGGCGTGGCGCCGCTGGTTGCGGCATGCGGCGTATGACAGAAAACGCAGATCTGTGTCTCGGTACTGGCCTTGATGTTGCGCGTCGGCACGCTGCCGCCGGAGGTCCCGCTATAGCCCGAGCCGTCCACCGCCGCCGAGAGGTTGTGCTTGGTCCCGCGAATATCGGAGATGCGCGCCGCCAGCGCAGGATCAACGCCGAAGCGAAGCAGCACGCCGATGACCGAAGCCAGCGCCAGCAAGGCCCACAGGAATTGTCTGGTCATCCGATTACTGCTCACTCTCCCTGCCTCCACCTAGAAACTGGAACACCACGACGCGGCCGTTGAAGGTATCGGCCACGAATACCCGGTTACGGGCATCGACCCAGACCCCGCCGGGCAGGTAGAAACTGCCGATCTCCTTGCCCGTTCCACCAATCGGGAGCAAGAATCGTCCCTCCTCGTCAAAAACCAGCAAGTGGTCGTGGTAGGACTCGACGGCGTAGATGTTGTTTTCGGCATCGACTGCGACGCCCTTGGGCCGGACGAAATCGCCCAGCCGTGTGCCCCGGCGGCCGAAAATGACCGGCTTTCCGCCTTCTTCAAGCGGTATGACCTGCACCCGTGCATTCATGGTGTCGGCAACCACCAGGCCACCACGGCTCAGGGCCAGATAGGTCGGGAAATTGAATTCCCCCGGCCCTTCGCCACGCTGGCCAATTCGGCGCACCAGGCGCCCGGTCATGTCAAAAACCTTGATCTGGTGATCCTGGGTATCTGCCACGTAGAGCAGCGCCGACGCGGCATCCCAGGCCAGCCCTGTCGGCCGCAGCAACTGGTCACGGCCGATGACGCCCACACCCTTGCCGTTGCGATCGAGTATCACCACCCGCCGCAGATCGGCATCCGCAACGAAAACCCGCCCCTCTGGCCCCAGCGCAATACCGGAGGGCGCCACAAAATGGCGAAATCCCTCGGCATACTCCCAGACATCGAGAACGCCCTTGCGCTCGTCGAACACATAGACCGCGCCCTTGCTGACATCGGTCACCAGAATGCGTCCATCCTCATCAACAACGCCTGACTGCGGGCGCTGCAGGACCACCGGGTTCTCGTTCTCCAGCCACCCGGCCAGGACCTTGAGAACGGCCATGAAATAGTTTTTTTCCTTGCTCTCCGGCACGACAAAATTCTGCTCGCCGACCAACTCGCCGACATAGACGTAACGCGGCACTTCGGCGTCGCTGACCGGCGGGTAAAGAATGCGCCTGGTCTCTGCAGTTAGCGACAGATTGAGGCGCAGGACAGCCTTCTCCGTGCTGGCGCAACCCGCCACCAGCATCGTCAGGAGAAAGGCCAGTAGCAGTCTCACGCGCGCAGCCGGAATGAAGCGATGCGCCGGCTGCCCGGATCGGCGACATACAGCATGTTGTTGGCGATCGACATGCCTTGCGGATTGACCAGGCGCAGTTCGGCAAAGCCGGGGTCGGCGCGCAAGGCACCATCGCGGTAGAGGCGCAACTGGCGCTCCATCCCATCGGCCACGACCAGCCAGCCATCCCCGGCGGCCATGGCGCCGACATTGACCAGGTCTTCAGCGACAATATCCTTGCTGCGACCGCCAAACAGATCGATGGCTACAACACAGCCACAGCCGCGGCCGGCGATGTATAGGCGCCGGTTATCCATGGCCATCGATTGCGGTAGATCCGGAACCAACCCCGGTGGCAACACGGTTGCCCCGCGGCCATGCGGCATGAGTTCTTCAAGCCTGCCTTGAACGCGATCCAGCCCGTAAAATCGACCACTATTCGGGTCTCCGACAACCTCGTCATAAAAGGCGGCGCCCAATTGCGGATCGATACCCTGCATGGCGCGGCCGCCGCGAGCGAAGCGCCGGGCCGGAGCCGCACTACCGTTGGCGACCACCACCGAGCCATCTGGCAAGGCAGCGATGCGGGATTGCTGAGTGATCCGGACACCCGGTATTGCCGCCATGGAATCCAGGCTCGGATCGTAGCGAAACAGCGCCCCCAACCCGGCATCGGCGATGTAGAGATCCATGCCGGTCGCAGCCACCGCGATCGGGAAAACGAACAGCGTCATGGGTCCGAAGGTATCGGGCCGCATTTCCGGCATTCCCGCCGGATTCATTCGCTGCAGCAGGCGGGCACCCGGATAACTCTGGCCGGGATTGATGACGCCGCCGGCCGCAGCCCACGCCGAAACAGGCAAGGAAGCAGCCGCCAGCAGCAAGCGACGGCGCGAAGGGCAAGCTGGCCTACCAGCGCCCGGGACCGGATGTTTCATGTCCACCATAAACTCCCGTAGGTAAGCCTGGTTTGCCGGAGTGACAGAGGTCACAGCGTTCCGGCGACCAGGCAATGTCGTTGTTGTGGCAGGCCCCGCAAAAGCGCCCCTCGATGATTTCGGTCATGTTGATTTCGTTGGAACCTGCCCGCATCTTGAAACCCAGCTCGGCATGGCAAACCTTGCAGCGAAACCGGATGCGGTGGAACCAATGCGGAAATACAACCGGCCGCATCCCGTTCTTGTCCGACTGGCGATTGATCACGACATCGGCGTACTCTGCGTTGGCCAGCTGCGTTCCCGAAAATGGGAAACCACCACCCGTCAGGTAGAGCAAGCCAGCCAGGACAAACCATTTCCATCTCATTGCCCCGTCCCGGTGGGCTGATGCATCTGGGGATTAATCGCCGCCGGCATCTCCGGCTTCCTGCCAGGCTGTTTCGAAATGCTGTGGCAACGCATGCACTCGGTCAGCGGGAAAGCCACCGCGCCATGGCAAACCCCGCATTGCTCCCCCTGCAGGATGAGGAACATCGATATCTTGGTTTCGCCGGTGCGCATCTTGAAGATGCCGTCATGACAGTTCTTGCAATCCAGCCATTCGGTATGCTGGCGATGGGGAAAGCGCACGGCGGGCATGCCGCCATTGACGTCAAGAATGATGTCGCGGTCGAGTTTCCGAACCTCGGTCTGGGGATACAGTTTTTCCCGCGGCGTAATCTCCCCTTTCTCCAGCGCCTGGACCCAGCGCACCTGGTTGCCCGGCGTATCCGGCGTCAGTTTCGACAAGGCATCGCGCGGCTGCTGCAATTGCTTGACTGCCGGAGAGCGCGGGTCATGTACGCCGTCCTTGCCCAGGGGCAGCCATTGCCCGGCCATCGCTGTGGAAATTGCCAGCAGGCCAATGACAAAGGCGATCAGGCCCGTTTTTCGGGAGCTGATCGCCCGCAAAAAGCGAAAAACCGAACTAGCCGGGGATATAGATGCCCGCATTGCGAATCGCCCGCACCAGTTCGGCGGTCGACTCCTCCAGGAGTTTTACTGCCTCGGCGTGGTCTTTGTGCCCGGCTGCCGCTTCAGCCTTGTTGCGCAGCTCCCGCGCCTTGGTGACGAAACCACCAACCTGTTGATCGAGGGCTGGATTAGCTGCTCGTTTCTCCTCAACCAGCACCTTGATCAGCATCAGGTGCGTGTCGTTGCGATCGATTTCGTAGTGATACTCCTCTTCCTTGCTGGCAAAGTTCAGGGAGCGCACCAGGGTGTCGCCGCTCCGCAGGGAGCTGACCCCGGCCTTGGCAACCAGATAGGCGCGATCCAGTTCGCTGCGGCCTTCCTTGTACTTGCCGAGCTGGGCAAACCTGGCGCCTTCATTGACCGATTTTTCGATTTGCGCCACCGTCTCGTTGACCGCCTTGGCAGAACTGCCCTTTTCGTTGGCTACACGTTTGTAGGCACCAAGCAAGGCATTGACGCTTTCGAGGCGGGCCTTATAGTCGTTTTCCAGCTTCTTAGCCGTGACTTCCTCGGGCGCGGCAAGGCGGACCGCTTCGAAGAAGGTGGAGCGCACCTCTGTGAGCAAGGCCGAAGCTTTGTCGAGATCACCCGCCTGCAATGCCGCCTTGGCTGCCTTGTAGGTCTGCCTAGCCTTGTCGCGACGTGAAATCGCTTCCGGCGCCCGGCTTTCGTCGATCTGGCGCGCTGCGGAAGAGGCTTCGAGAAGCTTCCCCACCGATTCCATGTTGAAGCTGAGCTGCTCCTTGTCGATCTTGGCCGCAGACAGGCGGGTTGCTGCGCTTTGCTGAGGCGCGCCCTGATTCGATGTCTGGGCAAGAATCCCGAAGGAGACGCCGGCCAATAGTGCGGCAACCCCAAGTTTGTTCAGTGCATTCTGATTCACGGACATTTCTCCATTCATCAACCCGGCAGTCGCCGGGCAGATCGATCATTTGGTAGTTGCAGTCGGGATGACCCGTGCAGCGCCGTCTTTCTTCTTTGAATGGCAATTCCGGCACTCGGACACCGGGAAAGCCACCTTGCCGTGGCAGACGCCACATTTTTCGCCGAGCAGGATGGCGGCCATGCTGATTGCGTTGGCGCCTTTCTGCGGGACAAAAATGGCCGGATGACAGTTGGAACAGTCCAGCCACTCGGTATGCTGCTTGTGCGGATAGACCACATCCGGCATCGAGCCCTTGACCTCACGGACGATGTTGAGATCCATTACGATCGGTTCGGCTTTGGGGTCGAGCCGGTCGTAGCGCGGGTTGAGCAGTTTTTGATTCAGCGCCTCGACCCAGTTGATCCGGTTACCGGCGTTGCTCTTCGGCAACGCGCCAAAAGCGGTCAGCGGCGGCTGCAATGCATGGGTACCGTCGTTGGCGGGGTCATGAATACCATCCTCCGGGGGCGGCAGGTTCCGCTTTGCCGCCGGCTTGAGCAGACGGTTGAAGGAATTGACGTCGGCCGGGGCGGTCGCTGCAACGGCTGCACCCGCCGCTGCTGCATCGCCAACCGGCAAGGCTGCTGCCGTTGAAGGCGCGGCGCCAGTCTTTGACTCGTCTTTCTTCGCTTCGGCCTTTTTCGAGGATTCCTTGACGGAGGCCAGCATGTAATCGACCGCAGCCTTTGCCTCGGCATCGGACAGGGCGGTGTTACCACCCTTGGCGGGCATCCCCTTTGCTGTTCCGTTGAGCGCACTCTGATAAAGCGCCGCCGTCCCACCGGCGGCACGCGGCCCCCAGTCTCCAGCGTTTCCGAAGCGTGGTGCGCCGGCCAGGCCGCTGGCATGGCAAGTTACGCAGACTTTGGCATAGACATCCTTGCCACTTTGCTCGGCAAGAACCGACGATGATGCGATAGCGGCGAGCAGGGTGAGCGCCATCAAGCTTGTTGGTTTCATGGCGGCTCCTTACTTCTTCGCTGCGCCGGCGGGCTGCGCCAGCTTCTGGATGGTGCTTTCGTGCACCTGGGTTGGCGTACCGGGCTTTCCGGAGTGGCAGAGATTGCAGTTCTCGACCGACCA
>WBZX01001385.1_pt1 | contig 18338 bp, 15 predicted proteins | sample 5204211 | NCBI WGS metagenome assembly WBZX01 (sample SAMN12344362, study PRJNA552823) | activated sludge metagenome | biome: Activated sludge suspended growth; feature: Nitrification reactor; material: Wastewater; isolation source: activated sludge from nitrification reactor of wastewater... | reverse complement strand
GTGCATCGGCTTCCACAGGGGGCGTGACTCGATGTTGTGCGTCTCCAGGTGGAGCCGGATGTCCTCGCGCGTCGCCCCGAACTCACCCGGATCCACGAGCATGCACGTGAGCCACCGCGTGGACCGTCCGCCCTCGATCTCGGGCATCAGCTCGATCCCCGGCTCGCCCCCGAGAGCGCCCCTGTAGTGCTCGAAGTTCGCGCGCCGCCGCTCCACCCGATCCGGCAGGTTGCGGAGCTGCCCCCGGCCGATCGCGGCCAGCAGGTTGCTCATGCGGTAGTTGTAGCCGATCGCGCTGTGCTCGTAGTGCGGCGCCGGATCGCGCCCCTGCGCCGCGAGGCGCCGCGCCCGCTCGACGAGCGCGCCGTCGTCGGAGAGGAGCATCCCGCCCGAGCTCGTGGTGATGATCTTGTTTCCGTTGAACGACAGCGTCGACAGAAGGCCATGGTGCCCGGCCGGCCGCCCCCCGAAGCTCGCGCCCAGCGCCTCCCCCGCGTCCTCGATGATCGGCACTCCATACGTCGCGCAGATCGCCCCGATCCTGTCGTAGCCGGCGCACTGGCCGTACACGTCGACGACGATCACCGCCTTGGGCAGAGTGCCACTCTTCGCCCGCGCGCCGAGCTCCTCTTCGAGGAGGTCCGGATCCATGTTCCAGCTCGACAGGTCCGAGTCCACGAGCACCGGAGTCGCCCCCACGTAGGCGATCGCGTGGAGCGCGCCGGCCGACGTGAAGTCCGAGCAGACGATCGCGTCCCCCGGGCCCGCGTCGATCACGACGAGCGCGAGGTGCAGCGCCGCGGTGCCCGACGAGAGGCCGGCGGCGTGGCGCACCTCGCACAGATCCGCCATCTCCCGCTCGAAGTTGTCGACGTGCGGGCCGACCGTGGAGATCCAGTTCGAGTCGAACGCCGAGAGGAGCAGCTCGCGCTCGGCCGCGCCCAGGTGCGGGGGCGACACGTAGATCCGAGGGTTCGCGCTGACGATGCTCAAGGGGGACCTTTCGGCGGCCGCCCACGCTTCTATCCGGCGGCCCTGGACGCGGCAAGCGCCATCGGTGCGCATGGGGGCGCCACGCCCTGCACTGCACCGACGTTTTCAACACGGAGGCACGAAGGGCGCGGAGGCTTCACGGAGAATGGAGGGGCCGGGGAGCCAAGCCTCCCCGGCGCCAAATCTCCGCGACAGCCTTTCAGGTCGCCATGGGTGACCAGACCCAGTTGCCGAGGATGTGCCGGACGTCGCGCGCCGTACGAAGAAGGCGCGCGGCGCGCCGTACGAAGAAGGCGCGCCCCCCACCGCCGCCCGTGAACGACACGTCCGCGGGGCGCAACAGACGGGGGGCCACGACGCCGTGGATCTGCGGGTTGACCGCGCCGCGGCGCCGGACCACAAGGCGCCCCGAATCCGATGAAGCCCGACGCGACCAAGTACTTCGTCTGCCCCACCTGCCGCGGCGATCTGAAGCTCTCCTCCTCCGAGAGCGGCCCCGAGATCGAGACTGGCTCGCTCGCCTGCGCGGCCTGCGACAAGACCTATCCCGTCGTGCGCGGGGTGCCGCGGTTCGTCGCCGGAGAGCAGTACGCGGACACCTTCGGGCGGCAGTGGACGCGGTGGTCGGTCACGCAGCAAGACAGCATGAACGGCTCGCGCATCTTCCACGATCGCATGCTGCGCTACACGGGCTGGACCCCCGAGTCGATGGCCGGCAAGGTCGTCGTCGACGCGGGCTGCGGGCCCGGCGGCTTCATCGACGTGAACCACCCGCACGCCGCGGCGATGATCGGGTTCGACCTCTCCGTCGCGATCGAGGCCTGCTACGACAACCACGGAAAGCGCCCCAACGTGTACCTCGCGCAGGGCGACATCTTCAACCCGCCCATCCGCCGCGACGTGGCGGATCGTCTGTATACGTTCGGCGTCGTTCAGCATACGCCGGACCCGGAGGGCGCCTTTCGCTCGCTCATCCCCCTCGTGAAGGAGGGCGGCGAGATCGCCGTGTGGGTCTACAGGAAGATGCTCATCCCGCAGCCGCAATACTGGCTCCGCGTGTTCACCGCCGGCATGCCGGAGCCGCGCGCCACGCGGTTCATCGAGTGGTTCACGCCGCGCGCGATGAAGGTGTCCGGGGCGCTCGGGAGCGTGCCAGTCGCGGGCAAGCTCCTGCGGCGGCTCATCCCCGTGGCCGACTATCGAGACAGGCTGTCTCTCACCGAGGAAGAGCACCAGGAGTGGGCGCTGATGGACACGCACGACGCCCTCATCACGCGGTACACGTACCCGCAGCGTTGGTCGGATCTGCTCCGCTGGACGAGGGATCTGGTCGAGGTGAAGAAGCCCCACGTGCGGGAGATGTCGGCCGTCGCGCGGGTGCCGGGCGGCGCATGAGGCGCTCTCCTCTCGGGATTGTGAGGGGGCGCGCCTTCTTCGTACGGCGCGCCGCGCGCCTTCTTCGTACGGCGCGCCGCAGCCGGGGGCCCATGCGCGCGCCGCGGGGCCGCGCGGGCGTAGCGAGGCGCACGGACCCAGCATGCGAACCGTCTTCTATTGCGACGTCCCCCACCGCATCGCGGGCGCGCAGAAGAGCCTGCTCACCGCCGTCGCGTCGGCGCGGAGCTTCGGGCTCGAGCCCACCATGGTGTTCCCCGCGGAGGGCGCCTTCGAGGTGAAGTGCCGCGGCGAGGGCGTGCGCACGGTGGTGCTCCCGGGGCCGCCTTCGTTCACGCTGTTCGGCAAGGCGCTCCTGCGCAAATCGCTGCTCGGGCAGCTCGACGTCATCGTCCGCGAGACGCTCCCCTACGCGCGGAGGTTCGCGCGCTTGATCGAGAGCGAGCGCGCGGAGGTCGTGCACTACAACACGGCGCGCGGCGTGCTCCTCGCGGGGTGGGGCGCGCACCTCGCGGGCCGCAACGTGGTCATGCACCAGCGCGGATCCGTGTCGATCGGGCGCGCCCCGTGGCTCGCGGCGCAGGCGCTCGTGGATCGCATCCTCCTCGTGGCGCGCGCGCTGATGCCGGAGGTGCTGCCGAGCATGCGCCCGCGCGCGACGGTGCTCTACAACGGCGTGAACGTGGACCTGCCGATCCTCGATCGCGCCGCGGCGCGCGCGGCGATCGCGAGGGAGCTGGGCGGCGCGCTGGCGCTCGACGAGGGGACGAAGCTGTTCGTCTCGCTGTCGTCGCCGACGCCCTTCAAGGGCCTGCACCACCTGCTCGACGCGGCGGCGCTCGCGAATGCGCGGGGCGTTCGCGCGGCGTACGTGCTCGCGGGCGAGCCCAAGCCCGGCGGCTACCAGGCGTGGCTCGCGCGGCGGCTCGACGAGCTGGGGCTCGCGGGCACGGTGGCGCTCGTCGGCTTCGTGGAGGACACGCACAGGCTCCTTTGCGCGGCGGACGCGCTGGTCCTCCCGTCGGTGGAGCACGAGCGCATCGACACGGGGACCGAGGTGTTCGAGGACCGCTCGAACGAGGGTCTCCCGCGCAGCATCCTGGAGGCGATGGTGGCGGGGATCCCCTCCATCGCGAGCGACATCGCGGGTGTGAGCGAGCAGATCGAGGACGGCAAGAATGGCATCCTCGTCCCGCCCAAGGACGCCGCGAGGCTGGCCGACGCGATCGAGCGGATGGCGCGCGACGACGTGTTCAGACTACGGGCCGGCGCCGCGGCGCACGAGGTGGCCTGTTCGCGTTTCCGCCTGGAGGACGCGGCGAAGGGGCTCGTCCGAAACCTCGCCGAGGTGGCGGCGGAGCCCTCGGGCATCGCGCGAAAGATGGCCCGCTGGCCGGCGCTCGCGAGGGACAGCCTCCGGGCGGGGTGATGGGGCCAATCACTCCGCTGCGATGTCGCCGACGCCGCGGAGGAGGTCACGGAATACGGCGTGTAGACGCTCGTACGAGATGGGCTTGTAGAGCACCACGGCGCACCGCTCCTTGAGCTTCGCCTCCTCCTCCTCGCTCATCGGCACCGCCGTCGCGACGACGATCCGCTTCGCGAGCGTCGGGCGCTCGCCCGCGAGCCACGCGATGAGCTGGCGGCCGCCGATGTCGATCATCTGCATGTCCGTCAGCACAGCGTCCGCGTGCGAGCCCGAGGCGAGCAGATCGATCGCCTCCTGGCCGTCCGTCGCGAGGAGCACGTCGTACTGCTCGCGGAGCGCGCGGGCGTAGGCGCGCAGCACGCGCTCGTCGTCGTCCACGGCGAGGATCACCGAGCGGCGCCCGTACGACTCGGGCGCCCACGCGGAGCCCTTCGGCTCGTCGGCGCGCGCGGCCGGCTTGCCGAGCGGCAGGTACACGAGGAACGTCGCGCCCTGCCCGAAGTCGGACTCGACCATGAGCTGCCCGCCCATCCGGTTCACGAGGTCCGACGACAGCGCGAGCCCGAGCCCCGTGCCCTCGCCCGGCTTCTTCGTCGTGAAGAACGGATCGAAGATGCGCTCGAGCTGATCCGGCGGGATGCCGGGGCCGCTGTCCGAGATCGAGATCACGAGGCCCTCCTCGTCCGCGCGCGTCGAGATGCGGAGGCGGTGCATCGGGCGCGCGACCTCGGCCATCGCCTGCGCCGCGTTCACGAAGATGTTGGTGAGCACCTGCGCGAGGCGCGACCGCGGCACGTACGCGAACGAGACCCGCGGATCGTAGTCGCGCTCGATGTGCGCGACCGCGCCGATGCGGGAGCCGGCGATGCGGAGGACCTGATCGACGAGCGCGTGGATGTCGACGTGCTGCGGCTGCTCGTGCTCCTCGGAGCGCGCGAAGAGCCTCAGATCACCGACGATCGCGGAGATCGACTCCGTCGAGCGGACCATGTCCTCGAACGTCGACGAGAGGTCCGGCAGGAACCGCCGCATGTCCGCGCGCTCCAGCACGCCCCGCAGCGCCGCGCGGTACTCCTCCGTCGCGCCCGCCGTCCTCGCGAGCTCGAAGAGCGGCGCCAGCCTGTACTTCACGACCTGGAGCGAGAGCGTCAGCGCCGAGCACGGGTTGTTGATCTCGTGCGCGACGCCGGCCACCAGCGTGCCGAGCGCGGAGAGCTTCTCCGCGTGCGCCGCGCTCCCGTAGAGCTGCTCGTTGTAGAGCCGCGTGCGCGCCCGCGCGAACGCTCGCCCCAGGATGCGGTCGACCGTCCGGAGATCGCAGCCGTCCCGCGTGACCGCCTCGTCCGCGCCGGACTCGATCGCCGCGAGCGCGTCCTCCTCGTCCGCGGCGATGAAGAGCAGCGCCGTGCTGCGGTCCGCCGCGCGCGCCTCGGTCAAGGCGTCGCGGAGATCGCGATCGGTCCGCTCGATCGAGAGGGCGGCCCCGCTGGCTCGCGCTGCGGCCCGGAGAAGCTCGCACGTCGCTTCGTCGTGGACGTCACCCGCGACGAGGACGACCAGCTTCTCCGGCGAGGTTCGGTCATCCACGCCGCGGAGTATCACTCACGCGGCAACACGAAAGAAATCGCGGTCACGCAATGTCCGAGCGCCCTGCCCGCGCCGCGGGCCTCCCGGGCCGCTTTTTTCCGCGGGATCCCACGGAGGCGCAAAAATTTACGTTGCAGCACCGGGTGGGATGAGTACTACCTGCGCCTACTCTTCCCGGCACCACTTTCCGGTGGACCGTAGCCAGGATCGGAGACGTCGTCTCAACCCCGCTGTCCGCAAAGCACAGCCCAGCGGGGACGCCTCCAGCAGTCGAAAAGAGCACCCTCCCACGGCGGTGCCTTCATGCCCGTGCCACGAGGTCCGCCCCGTCTTCCGTTCGATCGGACGACGCCGGCGGCCCGTTCGCTCGCGAGGCGACCCTGCTGTCCACACGCCGACCCTCCACGGAAGATGTCCAAGCAAGCCTTCGCTTTTCGCCTCCCGCTCCCCTCCGAGAACGATGACAGCCCTGCCTCGGGGATCGCCCCGCTCGCGCCCTGGCAGGACACCGACTCCGAGCCTGCCTCGACGGTGATGCCCCAGGTGGTGCGGTGCTTCGCGCCGGACACGATGCGCGCGCCCGCGCGGCTCCCGCCCCCCGCGGCGCCTTTCACGGCGAGCCCGAACGCGAAGGCGAAGGACCCCGGCTCCTCGTACGTGCGGCTGCGGGACATCCTCGAGGGCGCGTCCCCCGAGGCCGCGCCCGAGACGGAGAGCTCGTCGCGGCGCATCGTCGCGGCGCTCCTCGCGGCCGGCGTCGACACGTTCTTCGGCGTCCCCGGCGGGCCGATCAGCCCCCTCTTCGAGGCCGTCCTCGGGACCAAGGGCGCGCGGCTGATCGAGTCGCGCCACGAGACGAACGCCGCCTTCTCGGCGATGGGCTACCACCGCGCGACGGGCCGCGTCGCGGCGGTCCTCGTGACGGCGGGCCCCGGCGCGACGAACGCGGTGACGGGCGTGACGGCGGCGTTCGCCGAGCGGATCCCGCTCCTGCTCATCTCCGGCGACGTCGCGTGGGCCGCGTCGGGCGGCAAGCTCCTCCAGGACAGCGGCCCCGAGGGCATCGCGATCGAGCGCATGTTCGGGCGCATCACGCGCGCCGCCGTGAGGGCCACGCGCCCCGAGTCCGCGGCCACGCAGGCGCTCGCGGCGCTCAACGCCGCGACCGATCCGCTGAACCCCGGGCCGGCGCTCTTCGTCCTCCCGATGGACATCGGCCGCGCCCCTTCGCCCGTCGTCGAGGCGCCGATCAGCCGCCGCACGATCGAGGTGCCGGCGCCGCTCTCCGCGGTGCACAAGGCGGCGCGCTGGCTCGCCGAGGCCGAGCGCCCGGTGGTCGTCGTCGGCTCCGGCACGCGCAAGCACGCCGCGCTCCTCCGCAAGGTGCTCGACGTGCTCAACGTGCCCTTCTTCACGACGCCGCAGGCCAAGGGCATCGTGAGCGAGGAGCACCCGCACTCGCTCCGTCACGGCGGCCTCTCGGCGTCGTGGTGGGCGCGCCGCTACACCGCGAAGGGACCGGACGTCGCGCTGGTGCTCGGCACCGACCTCGACGACTGCTCGGTGGGCCCCACGCGCCCCGTCGCGGAGGGCCCCGGGAGCAAGCTGATCCACGTCGATCTCGACGCGACCGTGTTCCACCGCAACCACAGGGCGGACCTCCCGATCGTCGCGGACCTCGGGAGCTTCCTCCACCAGCTCTACGACGTCGTCACGATGGACGGCCTGCGCAACCCGCGCGGCGGCGCGCTGGCCCGCGAGGCGCGCGCGCAATCGCCCTTCGATCAAGCCGATTTCGCGACGGACGAGGCGGCGAAGATCACCCCGCACCGCGCCGTCGCGGATCTCGAGCGCGCCGCGGGGCCGGGCGCGCGCTTCGTGAGCGACATCGGCGAGCACATGCTGTTCGCGCTCCACTACCTCACGGCGAAGGCGCCCGACGCGTTCACGATCCACCTCGGCCTCGGCAGCATGGCGTCCGGGATCGCGTCGTCGATCGGCATCGCGCTCGCCGATCGCGAGCGCCCCGTCGTCTGCATCTGCGGCGACGGCGGCATGCAGATGGCGGGCATGGAGCTCCTCGTCGCGGCGCGCGAGCGGCTCCCGATCGTGTACGCGGTGTTCAACGACGCGCGGTACAACATGGTCTACCACGGCTTCAAGCAGCTCTACGGCGACGAGGCCGCGTGGGACACCGAGTGGGTCGACTTCGTGATGTGGGCGCGCTCGTTCGGCGTCGCCGGCGAGCGCATCGAGCAGCCGGGGCAGATCACGCCCGAGCTCCTCGCGCGCCTCACCGCCCGCGGCCCGGCCGTCCTCGACATCCGGATCGATCGCGACACGCGCATCCGCGGCGCCGGCCGCAACGAGGCGCTCGCGCACATGTCCCTGCGTCCGCCGGCTTCCTGAGAGGTCCTCCATGCGCTCGAAGATCGTGGGTCTGGGGAGCTTCCTCCCGGACAAGGTGCGCTCCAACGCGGACTGGCCGGCGGACTTCGCCGGCAGGCAGACGAGCAAGTACGGCTCGGAGCTGAACGAGGTCGGCGCCGCCACCCCCTCGGATCCGTGCGACGCGATCGTGGCGCGCTACCTCGCGATGGAGGGCAACGATCCCTTCCGCGGCGCGACGCTCCGGCGCGTGGCCGACGCCGAGATGGCCTCCGCGGAGGCCGAGGCGCTCGCGGGGACGCGCGCGATCCAGGACGCGGGGCTCGATCCGAAGGACATCGATCTCGTCCTCTCGTGGGCCATGGTCCCCGATCGCGTGACGCCCCCCACGGCGCCGCGCGTCGCGAACCTCGTCGGCGCCGTGCGCGCCGCGGGCATCGGCTTCGACGTCGCGTGCGCCACGGCGATCGCGCAGCTCATGCTCGGCTCGTCGATGATCGAGTCCGGCCGCGCGCGCCACGTGCTGCTCACGCAGTCGCACCTGATCGCCCGCGCGAACCCGCTCGATCACCCCACGTCGCCGCTCGTCGGCGACGCCGCGAGCGCCATCGTCCTCGGCCCGTCGGAGACGTCGGGCGTCGGCCTCGTGCACATGATCTCGCACGGCGAGTACCACGAGGCCGTCACGTGGGCGCGCGGCCGCGGGGCGGAGGAGCCGCCGTGGTGGGAGGCGGGCGCCGACTACACGCCGGGCACGCGCAACCGCGAGCAGGCCAAGATGCTCGGCACCAGGCTCGTCCACTTCGGCCGCGACACGATCACGGAGACCCTGGATCGCGCGCGCCGGACGATCGACACGGTCGACGTCTTCGCGTGCACGCAGCCGCGCAAGTGGTTCCCCGCGGCCGTCGCGGAGTCGGTGGGCCTCGCGGCCGAGAAGGCGCCGAACACGTTCGACGAGCTCGCGCACATCGGCGGCTGCGGCATCGTGATCAACCTGATGGAGGCCCGCGCGCGCGGCATGCTCCAGCCCGGCGCCCGCGTGCTGCTCTACGGCATGGGCGCGGGCGTGACCCGCGCCGCCGCGCTCATCGACTGGTAGCCCGGGCGAAGGCGCGGGCGCGCTCCCCACGCAGGTCTGGTCACGCTCCCTGGACCCCTGGTACTCTGGAGGTTCGTCATCGCGCCGCTTCCGGGAGCGCAGGGGATCGGGGGTCCTTTCCTCTGTTTTTCCCGGCCAGTCGCGCGACAAGGAGCAGCCGATGTCGATGCGCAGCAGGATGGCTTCGTGGGTGAGTGCGGCGATCTTGGGGGCGGTCCTCGCGACGGCGTCGAGCGCGCTCGGCGCCGTGCCGGGGACGCTCACCCACCAGGGGCGCCTCTTCGACGCCGCCGGGGCGCCGATCACGGGCTCCGAGTCGGTGACGTTCACGCTCTACGACGGACCGGGCGCCGGCGCCGCCGTGCTCTGGACCGAGAAGGTCGACGTCGTGTTCGACGACGGCTACTTCTCCGTCGCGCTCGGCGAGGTGACGCCGTTCGACACGACGATCCTCGACGGATCGGAGCGCTACCTCGGGATCGCCGTCGCGGCCGACGCCGAGATGACGCCGCGCTCCGGCGTGCGCAGCGTGCCTTACGCGGTCCTCGCGGGCGACGTCATCGGTGACATCCACCCGACGAGCGTGTCCATCAGCGGATTCGGCGCCGTCATCGACTCCAGCGGCAAGTGGGTCGGTGATCCGACAGGCCTCGTCGGCCCCGTGGGGCCCGCCGGCGCGGACGGCGCTGTCGGTCCGCAAGGCCCGCAAGGCATCCAGGGTGTCCCCGGCCTCGACGGCGCGATCGGGCCGATGGGTCCCGCCGGCCCTGCGGGTCCTGCCGGCCCTGCGGGTCCTGCCGGCCCTGCCGGTCCCGCGGGCGCCGTCGGCCCCGCCGGTCCTGCCGGCCCCGCGAGCATCGTCTCCACGGCTTACTCCAACGGTGGGGTGATCGCGCTCACCGCCGGCGTCAACTACACCTTCATCAGCACCCCTGTGACGATCACCGTCGCGGCGAACCAGAGCATCCATGTCTGGGCGACAGCCAACCTCGGATCCACGGCAGCCGGCGGCGCCAGCAACCTCCGACTGGCAGTCTGCCAGAAGCTCGCGGCCGCGGCGTCCCCCTCCGACAACGGCGCCGACTACGTCGAGGGCATCGGCGCCGCCACGCCGTTTCGCACGCCTTACACGCTCTCCACGCGCTTCACGGGCCTCGCGGCAGGCAGCTACCAGTTCGGCCTCTGCGGTCGCGTGACCGTCGCGGGCAGCCTCGCCGCCTGGAACAACAACGAGTGGAGCCGCACCCACGTCGTCGTGGCCACTCCGTAATCCCTCCCTCGATCTCTCCCTCTCTCACTGCACCTCGTCCCACGGATCCCCGAGGGCGCCTTCGACATGCCCCCCGCCGGGGCAATAGACTCTGCACCTGCACCAGTCGACGAGGATCAGAGAGAGATCGTCCGCCAGCCGTTTGAGCGACGCGACGGTCTCCGGGGACGCGGCCCCCGCGTTCTCCAGGCAGAGAAAGCCGAGCTGCCCGCCGACCTCGGCGCCCCAGATCGCCACCCCGCTCCGCATCGTGACCGCGCGCGCCCCCCGCACGAGGTGCCGCTCGTCCCCGAAGGCGATCCCGCCCAGCGGGTGGTGCTGTCCCAGCCGCGAGGTGACGTCGCTCCACCGCAGCCCGCCGGGCAGAGGCCGCGGAATACGCTCGCGGACATGGATCTTGCGAAAGCCGACCCCCTCCTCCGCGGCGGAGGCGTAGATCTCCTGAATGGCCATCAGCTCGGCGGTGATGCTCGGCAGATGGGCTGTCGCCACCATCTCACACTGTCGAAAGTCGTCCTCGTGGAGGACGCAGACCCCTCCGGCGGACGCCTTGCCGGGCGCGCTCTCGGGCAGCGCGTCGCCGCAGAGGGTGGGGAGTGAGAACAGGATGTTTTGCGGGTCCACGCTCTCGACCTTGCGCAGGAAGAGGGTGAGTCGCTTCTCGCGCGCGAACTCCTCCTTTGTCGGGGGCTCGGCGCGCGCGACGTCGTAACGTTGCCCGGCCACGTCGAGGCTCGTCGCCAGAGCGAAGGAGTCCGGGAGCTGCGCGACGGGCACGTTCGAGACGGCGAGGCGCTCCCCGGTCGCCTCGTCGAGGAGCGTCACGGAGACTGTTTCGGCGGAGGGCAGCGGCATGCGGATCGGTCCGTCTTCGAGGGGGTCGTGGTTGGCCCCGCCCCACGCTATCACCACTCCCGGCCCCGCGGGAGCCGCGCGTCGACATCGGTCCAGCAGGAGGGATGTCTGCTGTCTCGTCCTCTTCCGCCGGACCGCCGTCCCCCGCCTTCGGCGCAGCCTCCCCCGGGGACTCGGCCCGAGCCTCACCGCGGCATGGACGGGAGCGGCAGCGGCCGCAGCGGCATGGCCCGGAGGGGCTGTGTCATCCACGGGCTCCGGCCGGCCGGCGCCTGCCAGGGCTGATGCTCGGGATCCGTATCGGCGAGGCCCAATGCCTCGACCTCGGCGCTGTCGGCGGCGGCGCGTTGCGGGTCCGCATACGGCAAGTCTCGCTGCGGCTTCCCGGGGATCTCGGGCTCCGTCGCGGGCGGGAGCTCGACCAGCGGGTGCTCCCGCGGGTCGACGGGCTCGCCCTCGGGATCGGGGCGGGGGTGCCTCTCACCGGGGTCGGGAGCGTTCGGTTCGACGCGCGGCGGAAGAGCTTCGGATCGCGGTTGGGAGGTGTTCATGCTCGCCAGATGGACTGCACGCCCCGTGCCGCGCTCCCCGCTGCGGAGGATCGAGCGCCGGGCCGTCCCTTCCAGAGCCACATTGCCTCATGTGGCATTCTGGATCGCACGCTTGTCACGGCGGGGCTTGGCGCGACGTCGCGGAGAGGACGAACCGCTCGGCGTGCTCGCGGCGCACCCCGCCCGTCGCGGGATCTCGGAGCCAGGACATGCAGAGTCGCTCCGGCACGTGGATGACTCCAGGCTTCCTGTACGTGCCAAACACGATGTCCCACAGCGGCGAGGTGACGCCGTGGTTCATCTTCGCGTTCTCGAAGTGGTGGTAGAAGTGGTGCCCCCGCTGCCAGCGGCCGTACGCGCCGAACCCCGGGTGGATGTGATCCAGCCTGTGCAGCGCCTCGTAGACTCCATAGAACAGGAGGAGCCCCGCCACGTACGCGAGCCCCCTGCCCGTGCCCAGGATCAGCGCGGCGAGCGGGGAGAGGACGGCCGCCAGGATCATCGCGAGGATCACCTTCTTCCACGTGGGAGAGAAGTAGTCGCCCTCGATGTGGTGGCGAATGTGCTCCCTGGCGAACAGGCTCCTTCGATAGCGCCTGTCGTGGCCGAGCCACCTGTGAATGACGTACTCGAGAAACGACCAGGTGAACGCCCCGAACGCGAAGAACCCCACGAGAGCCAGGCTCATGTCACACCTCCAGGGCCGCCGGGCTCACAGCCCCCGCCGCCGCCCGCAACCCGTCGTCCACGTCTTCGCGCGAGGCCCCCCAGCCGAGCAGCAGCGCCGACACGCCGCTCGTCGCCAGCCGATCGAGATCGAGGATCCCCTGCGCGTGGCGAGCCTGCTTGTGGAGCTGCAAGACCCCCTGGAGCAGCGCAAACAGGCAGATCGTCCGCTCCGGCGCGTCCCCCGGCCGGAGCTGCCCCGCGGCGGCCGCGCCCTCGAGCGCCGCGGAGAGCGGCGTCAGCGCGGACACCATCTGATGAATGACGCCCGCCGCGTCCTGCGGCTCGCGCAGGAGGACGCGCGGCTCCGCCATGCTCATCGCGAGGAGGCCGAAGGGATGGGGCCTCTCCCGCGCAAAGGCCCTGTACCCGAGCGCCAGCGCGAACACCCTGGCCAGGGGGCCCGCCCCGTCCGGGAGGAGCCCCGTCGCCCGGTCCAGGAAGGCGCGCACCGAGGCGAGCGCCGACTCGATGATCTTCGCGAGGAGCGCGTCCTTGGAGCCGATGTAGCGGTACAGCGCGCCGGGCGTGTAGCCGACGGCCTCCGCCAGGCGGCTCATCGAGAGCCCGTCGAACCCCGCGTCCACGACAAGCTGCATCGCCGCCTCCAGGATGCGCTTCTCGTTGTCCTCGTGGCGGAGCGCGCGCGGCGTCCTTCGCTCGTTCGGCGGCAGCACGGGCCGAACAGTAAATACCGTTCACGGTTTGGTCAAGCAGAATCCTCCGCGCCCGGATCCGGGCTCCCCCGAGCAATCCCCTTTCCAGACGGCCGGCTCCAGTGCGAAGATGCGGGTCCTGAGGAGGTGGGTACGCTGATGCCGCCCGCGAGATCCATTGCCGCCACGACCGAGCAGCGCACGTTCCAGTCGCGCCCCGGCATCATCGAGACCGTCATGCCGGAGCGCATCACGGCGGCCGCGCTCGAGCTCACGTTCGACAACGTCGCGCGGCTGGGCTCGGGGCCCTTGTGGCTCGTGGATTGTACGCTCACGGTCGGCTTCGAGACGGCGTGCATCGCGCTCGCGGCGAAGCGGTTCCCCACGATGAAGAAGGACGGCCTGCGGAGGCTCGTGACCATCATCCCCTCGCCGGCCATCCGCATGGCCACGCGCGCGGCGACGCTGGCGAGCGGCATCGAGGTGCGGGTGGTGGAGCAGCGGCTCGAAGCGGCGAAGTTCCTCGATCTGACCTCGTGACGCGCGCGGGGGGAATACCACCTCGCTGGAAGATCCTACCCAAACCGGACGGGCGCCGCTGGTCTGATGTTTGTTGGAGGCCAGTGGATGAATCGAGATCCTTTTTCGAGCGAGGGCCGAGCCCCGCGTGGCGCATCGCAGACATCGAACGAAAACTCCGGGCTCATCGATCTTCGCGCCCTGATGGCAGCCGCGAAGTCCACCGCGCATGACGAGCCCGTCGACAGCGCGGAGATCGGGCACCTCCCGGTCTATCCGCTCGGCGCGCCGGCCTCGCAGCCGCCGCCCGCCCCGCCGGTGCAGGTCGCGGCCCCGGCCCCCCACGCCGGACGTGGCCAGAAGGTGTTCGCGGCGGTCGCCGTCCTGGTGCTCGCCGCCGTCGCCGCCGGGGTGGGGGTGCTCCTCCTCGCTCGGGCCCCCGCAGGGACGACAGCGGACGTCCGGGTGGACACCGCCGGACCGACGATCCACGCGCTCCCCGAAGCCGCCAAGGTGGATGTCGCCCCCCCGACAGACTCCCCGGTTGCCGCCCCGCGCGATCCGGTCCCCGCCGTCGCGACCGCCCCGGGCGCGACCCCCTCTCCCGAGATCAAGGCGCGTCCCGGGAAGCCTGGTCCGCTCCCCGGTCCCGCGAAGCCGCCCGCCGGCCAGAAGACGGCCACCGGCCAGAAGACTCCCCCCGCGAAGTCGCCCGCCGCGGATCCGTGCAAGGGCGACCTTCTCTGCGCGATGAAGCGCTCCACCGAGCGTCACTGACACGCCCCCACGACGCCCCGGCCCGGGCTTGACACGCAGCCTGAAAGCCTGCTGTCCTGCGTGAAGGTGCGTCTCCTCGGGGGAGCGCACCGGAAGGCACGGGCACGGGACGAGGACCGCGGCCATCGCGGCTCGCCGGGCGGCGCCGGGACGAAGAGGGAGAGTGTCATGGCGAAGAGCGGAGACGATGCGAAGGTCGGGGCGAAGGCTCCCTGTGACTGCGGCGGAGCTTTCGACGCGGAGGCGGCGATCCGCGCGCTCTCGCGGGACGTGGCGCGCCTCGCGGATCTCGTCGCGGCCGGCGGCGGGCGCGCGCGCGGCGGGAGGACCGCCAAACCCGCGCCCCCGGCGCCGAAATCGCGCACCCGCTCGATCGTGGGCGAGGCGGACGTGGTGCCCGAGTACATTCGCATCCTCAAGGAGAGCCGCAAAGCGCAGGAGGAAGACGCCGAGTCCGCCTCGGGGATCGTGGGCGGCCGCCCGACACGCGATTTCCCGAGCTGCTGTTGCATCGGTGACGACGCCGCCGGCTTCTACTGCAGCGCCGCGCTCGTGCGGCCGCGCGTCGTCCTGACGGCGGGGCATTGCGACACGCGCATCTCCCGCGTCTTCGCGAAGGGATGGGACGTCGACCTGCTCGACCGCGGCGAGGTCCTCCGCGTGGCCGCCGCGGTGCGGCACCCGGACTACCACAAGACCCCGGACGCCAACGACATCTCGGTCCTCATCCTCGAACAACCCGCCACGACGAAGCCAGTCGACCTCGCGACAGCGGCGGAGATGGCCAAGCTCAAGTCGGTCGAGGTCGTCGGCTTCGGCTACAACGACAAGAACAGGCCGCTCGGATTCGGCACCAAGCGCCGCGTCACCGTCCCTGTCGCGGCGATCCAGCGCAAGGCCACGGACGACCTCGCGGAGGCCGCGAGCCGGCTCGGGTTCGACCCTGCCTTCGAGTTCGTCGCGGGCCGCAAGCTCCTCGGCAAGGACTCCTGCAACGGCGACAGCGGCGGGCCCGTGTACCTCGTCACCGACAAGGGGGCGAAGCTCGTCGGCCTCACCTCCCGCGCCACCGCCGAGGCCGAGGACAACTGCGGAGACGGCGGCATCTACGTCCGGCCGGATCGGCACCTGGACTGGATCAAGAGCGTCGTGGCGGCCCACGGACTGACGTGGTGAACGGCGTGCCCGCCACTCCCCTCGACGACCTCATCGCCCTCCGCACCCAGGAGCTGAAGCGCCGGATCGACGGGCTCGACCGGGAGCTCAAGACCTGGAACGACCGGTGCAACACCGAGCCGCGGCTCGGGCCGAACCTGTCGCAGGTGCGGGCCGTCAGCGTCCTCGTGAGGACCTTCATCGAGAAGCAAAAGGGGGATCTGGCGGGCCTCGCCGGGCCGGCGTTCGCGACCAATTCCTTCGTGCTGGCCGACGACATCGCGCTCACACAGGGAGTGTGGGATTTCTTCCGCGACAAGCTGGAGCTCCGCTTCAACCCTGATTTCCAGCGGCGCATCGCCATCGCCGACACCATCGCGTGGGACTGCTATGACCCGGTCCTGAACAAGGCGGGCCAGCTGGGCATCATCGAGTCGGTGCAGAAGCGCGAGCCCCCGCTCACGTACCTCTCGGCGGCGCTCTTCGCGAGCACCCTCCAGCGCCACCGGCGGGTGAACAAGGGGGGCTCCGACGTCCTTCGCGACGAGGCGCTGCCGATCCCCGTGATCGAGCTGCCCTGGGACAGCCTGGAGAACCTGTGGGAGCTCCTCTCGATCCCGCACGAGGTGGGCCACGACATCGAGACGGATCTGGGCATCGAAGACGAGCTGTCCGAGGTGCTCGCCGCCGCGCTCGACAAGGCGGGTGTCACCGGGGACGACGCGGATCGCTGGAATTCGTGGCGATCGGAGCTCTTCGCCGACCTCGTGGCCCTGCAGCTCGTGGGGCCGCCTTTCGCGGAGTACCTCCTTTCTCTCCTGCTCTCCCCGGACAAGCGGGCTTTCGGGGCCGAGCAGGACGAGAAACACCCGACTCCCGTCCTTCGTATTCTACTCGTATGCACAGCCATCGAGGCGCTCCTCGAGCCGGCCGCCGCGGGCGCGAGCGCAGGGGTGAAGGCGAGGACGCAAGCTGCCATTGACAACCTGGCCGCCGACGCCGCGGAGATCGAGGCGCGGTGGCGGGCTGTCTATCCGCAGACCCCTGCGCGGGCGTCGCTCGCGGCGGTCCTCGGCGCGATCGTCACCGCGCTGATGGACACCGGGCTCACGGCGCTCCAGGGGCTCACCCCGCGCAGCTTGATGCCCTACTTGCTCGCGGGGGACGAGCGCATCCGCGCGGGAGCACCGCTCCTCGCCGCGGGCCAGGTGCCTGCCGGGCTGACGAAGGCGCTGCCGCGCTTCTGCCTCGCGGCGGCGCGCCGCGGGGCGACGTTGATCGCGGCGACGGGCAAGAGGGGAGACGCTCTCTCGACCGCGCTGGCCACGCTGGACGGGGCGGCCCAACGCTACGTCGAGGCGAACACCGAGGAGGGTGTGCGCGCTCTCCCGAGCGCGGCGCGCGAGACCTACTTCGCGAGCTTCGCCGACAAGCTCCGCGCCGCCCGGGCCAAAGAGCGCTAGCGACCCACGGAGCATCACGGCGGCGACCGGCTCACGCTCTCTCGACCTCCGCGCCACGTCGACGACGACGACGCCCTGCGGGGCGCCCCACGAGGACGGCCATCATGGACTACGAAGACAGGCTCTGGCAGTTCGTCTCCGACCCGATGGAGGGGACCCTCCGCGCGACGGTCCTCCGCAGCGAGCGCTCGATCTTCGAGCCCAAGGGGGACGCGCCCCGGCGCGGCGAGCCCTTCCGCTACTTCGACGGAAAACGAAGCTCGGGGCCGTCCTCGGGCCGCGCGCCTCGGAGGGCCACCTGGCGCTACACGGCCGCGAGCGACCCCTCCGTGGCGCTCCGGATGGGCCACGAGCTGTGGAGCGCGCTCCCGCCCAGCCTCCGGGCCTCCCTCGACGGGGCGACACCGGATCACCCCGTGAGGATCAAGATCGTCAGTGACTCGCGCCAGGTGACGGACCTTCCATGGGAGTGGCTCACGAGGGACAGCGGCCCTGTCGCCCTCGACGACAGCGTGCGGCTCGTGCGCTCGATCCCGCTGCGCTTCGCGCTCCCCCCGCTCGCCGTCGACGGCCGATTGAAGGTGCTGGCCGTGATCAGCGACCCCAAGGACGAGGTGCGCATCGACGTCCTGCGCGAGCGCCAGATGCTCGAGCAAGCCATCCGCAGCCACGGCTACGAGCTCTCGGTCCTCATCAACCCCGAGCAGGAGCAGCTCGTGGGCGCGCTGGCGAGCGAGCCGCACATCGTGCACTACGTGGGTCACGCGGGCAGCAGCGTGGACGAGAGTGGCAGTCTCATCCTGCCGAGCGACGAGGGACTGACGCACTGGATCGACGCGAGCACCGTCGCGCGCGTGCTCCCGAGCTCGGTGCGGCTCCTGTGCGTGGGGTCGTGCTTCACCGCGCCCAACTACGACCTTCGAGGGCTCCTCCGGTTCGCCTACGCGCCCCCGAGCCTCGCTCTCCCGACCTTCGTGACGAACCAGACCCAGCTGTGGAACGGCGACCGCGTCCTCGATTTCTGGCGGACTTTCTATCACACACTGCACAAGACAGGCGAGACGGTGGAGGCGATCCACAGGGCCCGGCGCGCCCTGGCCGGCGCGGGGGGGAGCGCCTGCGAGTGGGGGAGCTTCTCGGCGGTCCTCCGCGACAACTCCGGGGTCGTCTTCACGAGGCAGCCGGCCGCGGGGAGCCTCGACGAGGAGGTGGCCCGCCGCCTCTCCAGCCGGCTCGCCAACGACCTCACGAGCGGCCTCGCGTCCATGCCGTCGCAGACGGTGCTCGTCGACGAGCACCCGGTCGGGCTCACGGGCAGCAAGCTCATGGGCTGGAGCCGCGCCCCTTCGAGCGTCGACTCGCCGGGCCCCGGCACGATGACGGCCCGGCTCATCGACTCGCTCATGGACCCTTCCACGGCCGACAAATGACGCGCCCACCCGTCGCGCTCACCCGATCCCGCGATCCGCACG
>WBZX01001383.1_pt1 | contig 18363 bp, 13 predicted proteins | sample 5204211 | NCBI WGS metagenome assembly WBZX01 (sample SAMN12344362, study PRJNA552823) | activated sludge metagenome | biome: Activated sludge suspended growth; feature: Nitrification reactor; material: Wastewater; isolation source: activated sludge from nitrification reactor of wastewater... | reverse complement strand
GCCATCAAGCGCGCCGCGAGCGACGCCCTCGCCGAGATGGGCGCCACGATCACGCACCACCACGCCGTCGGCCGCCTCCACCGCCCCTGGTACGAAAAAGAGCGCCCGCCCCTCTTCGCCGCGGCCCTGCGCGCGACGAAACGCGCCCTGGATCCCGCCGGCATCCTCAACCCCGGCGTCCTCCTCGATCCCTGAAAGTGCTTCTTTTGGGCCGCGGGGTGCGTCTTCGCGGCCCTCGTCACGTCACGGCGCGCCACGGCTCCACCTCGGTTGCTGCACTTCCGGAGGGGGCGCCTTGCCCTGCACTGCACCTTCGATTTCAACACGGAGGCACGAAGGCACGGAGGCTTCACGGAGAATGGAGGGGATGGGGAGCCAAGCCTCCCCATCGCCAAATCTCCGCGACAGCCTTCTGGTCGCCATGGGCCGCCGGACCCGGTTCCCGCTTGTGCGTGTCGGATCGGCTTCAGATCTCGAGGATCTTGCGGAAGAAGGCGCCCACTTTGCGGGTGAAGCCCTCGTTGCGGACGATCGCCAGCTCGCCGCCGTCGAGCCACTCGCCGCCGCACACCGCGCACGTGTCGATGTGGATGTCGCTCGTCATGCTCGCGATCTGCACGAGCTTGCCTTCGCCCTTGCAGCGGGGGCACGCGGCGCGCTTCTGATCCACCTCCTTCGACGCGTGCGCCTTCGTGCGCAGCGCCTCGACGTCCTTGCGCCCGACGATCTTCGCCAGCTCGCCGGAGTCGAACCAGATGCCGTTGCACGCGTCGCACTGGTCCACCTCCACCTCGTCGATGCGGACGAGCCGGAGCGTGCCCTCACACTTGATGCATTTCATCGCCGCCGCGCCCCATCGTACGCGGCGTGGGCGGCGCGGAGGAACGCCTTTGAACCAGGATTGGAGAGGGAGGTGGAGACGGGAGGGAGCGCGCGGCGGAGGAGCGCGGGAGCGCCGCGTTCGGGCCGATTCTCAGGCCGCCTTGGAGGCTTTCAGCGTCTGCTCGAGGACGCTCAGCGTCGTCGAGATGTCCTCCGGCGTGACGTTGCCGAAGTGACCGATGCGGAACGTCTTCGCCGCGTAGTCCGGGTGCGTCCCGCCGGGCAGCACGAGCCCGTTCGCCTGGAGCGCCCCGAGGAGGCTCCCGTCGCGCCCCTCCGGGTACAGGATCACCGTCACGCCGTTCGAGCGATAGGCCACGTCCTTCACCAGGATCTCCAGCCCCAGCTTCTCCAGGCCCGCGTGGAGCTCCTTGCGGAGCCGCTCGTGGCGCGCGACGCGCGGCCCGATGCCCTCCGCGAGGATGAGCCGCAGCCCCTCGTGGAGGCCCGCGACGATGTTGCCCGCGGGCGACTGCACGTAGCCGAACTGCCCCTTGTTGTGCGCCTCCATGACGGAGACCCACGGCTTGAGATCGAGGGCGAACGTCCACGGCTCCCAGGGCCTGTTCTTGAGCCAGTCCGTCGCGCGATCGCTGGTGCTGATCATCACGAGCCCGCACGGCACGCCGATCGCCTTCGGCGTCGACGAGAGCAGCACGTCCACGCCCCAGCCGTCCTGGTCCATCTTCTCGGCGCCGGCGCCGCAGATGCCGTCGACGAGGAGCATGGCGCCGTTCTTCTTCGAGATGCGGCCGATCTCGTACAGATCGAGGATGAGGCCGCTCGACGAGTCGACGTGCGTGCAGAAGATCGTCTTGATGCCCTCCTTGGCGACGAGCTCACCGAGCGCGCCGTAGTCGATGGGCCCGCGCGCGTTCACCGGCAGGCGGAAGACGTCGAGCCCCATGCGGCGGCAGCTCTCGGTCCAGCGATCGCCCCACATGCCCGTCGAGAACACGGCGACCTTCGATCGCGGCGGCGCGAAGCTCGCGGCGAGGATCTCCATCGCCATCGTCCCGGTGGCCGGGATGATGTAGACGAGCCCCTTCTCGATCCCGTGGACGGTGCGGAGATCGCGCGTGCACTCCGCGAACATCTTGAGAAAGTCGGGATCGTTGATCGCGGGCGGGTGCAGCGCCGTCTTCGCGAGGACCGACGGGGCGATGCGCGTGGGACCGATCGTCATTCGCAGCATGGGACACCTTCAAACGTAGAAGCCATCAAGACGTTAGACCCGAAGCTCCCACCACGTGAAAGTCACCGGTGGTGGATCGCGGGATGGGGGGCCCCACCGGATGAACGAAGGGTGGGGGCGGGGGTTTGGGGGCGCAGCGGAGCTCGCTCCGCGGAGCCCTCAAACGTCGAGAGAAAGGCGCGAGCCCCTTCCTACGACTTGAACTCGAGGTAGTCCTCGCGGACGGGCGTGAAGATGTCGAGCGCGACGCTCTCCTCGATCGCCCACACCTGGTGCTCGATGCCGCCGCGCACGACGAAGCTGTCGCCCGCGCGGCCCTCGAACGTGTAGTCGCCGCAGCACACGCGGATGTGGCCGGAGACGAGGTACGCGAGCTGCTCGTGCGGGTGGCTGTGGCGCGGGAAGACCGAGCCCTTCGCCATGTGGTGCTCCGTCAGCATCAGCTTGTCGTTGAAGGCGTGCACCTTGCGCTCGAGGTTCTCGAACGCGTGGAACCAGCGCACCTTCGATCCGTCGCAGATCGTGAGGCCGTCGAACGGCGTGACGAGCGAGCCCTTCGGCTCCTCCGTCTTCTTCTGGAGCTCCTCGAGGCGCTGGTTCGTCTCGTCGAGGCGCCGCGCGAGCTGCGCGATCATCGCCTCCAGGCGGGTCGTCGCGGTGGCCGGGACGGACGCCGCAGGCGCGGCGCTCGCGCCGTTGCCGCTCGGCTTCGCGCTCCCGTTCCCCATCGTGCTCATCTTCGCGTTGGTCTCTTCCAGACGCTTCGCGAGCTGCTCCAGCATGCTCTCCAGACGATCGCTCATGATGACTCCCTCACAACCTGCGGCCCGGGCGAGCCCGAGAAAAACAGACGAAAACCGAAAGAACAGAAACGGAAAAGGCCCTCCGGACCCTTGGATCCGGAGAGCCCTCTCAGACTACATCAGCCGTCTCCAGCGCGTTACTGCTGCAACACGTTGCGGCCGTAGATCGGCAGCGGCGAGATGTCGGTCTTGGCGACGCCGACCTCTTCGACGGCGACCGTCGGGAAGTGGGCGCGGTCGAACACCTCGTGGAGGTTGTTCGGCAGACCGCTCGGGAGCGCGATCTCCGCGCCGATCTCGTTCGCGAAGTTCTTCGCGATGATCGTGCGGAAGCTCTCGTCGGGGACGAGGTTGTGGAGGATCCACGGCGAGTGACCGCCGTCGTTGAGGCGGCGGCGGATGTACATCTTCACCGGCTCGCTCTTGTCGTTCTTCACCTGGACGTGGAGCGAGCGGACGTCGCCGTGCCAGTCGAAGACCTTCACGGCCATGCCGTCACGCGAGATCTCGGGGACGGTCTCGCGCTGCGGGGACGTGCCGCGCATCTTGACGTGCGCGTCGCGGCCACACTTCTTGCAGTTGCCGTGATCGTCGAGGCCGACGCACTTGGCGTTGAGGCCGTAGCGGGTCACGAGCATGGCGCCGCAGCCGTTGCACACGGTGTTCGAGTACGGGGTGTCGTACACGTTGCCGACGTACACGTGCTCGAGGCCCATCTCCATCGCGATCTCGCGGGCGCGGATGAGGCGCGGGATCGGCGTGCGGACGGTGTCGCGCATGCGGTAATCCGGGTGGAACCGGACGAAGTGGACGGCGACGGAGGGATCGAGCTCGCGGAGGACGAAGTCGGCGACCTTGCGCGGGGTGTCCTCGTTGTCCGTCATGTCCGTGATCATCAGGTTCGAGATCTCGACGTGACGGCCGGACTTGTACGCGTGCTTGGTCGCGTCGAGCACCGGCTGGAGCGTGCCCTTGGTCACCTTGCGGTAGTACTCGGGGTCGATCGCCTTGAGCGAGATCGAGAAGATGTCCATCGAGGGGACGAGCTCGTCGATGGCCTCGGGCGTGATGTAGAACGCCGACTTGAAGAGGTTCATGAGCCCCTTCTCCTTGGCGAGCCGCGAGGTGTCGCGCACGAACTCGTGCCAGACGACCGGGTCGTTGTAGGTCCACGAGATCATCCGGATGTTGTGCCGGAGCGCGATGTTCACGACGTCTTCGGGCGTGTAGTAGTAGACGTCCTTGTCCGAGACGAACTTCGCCTGCGACGTCTTCCAGTTGTGGCAGTACGAGCAGTTCAGCATGCAGCCGATGTTGCCCATCGACAGGATGCGCTCGCCCGGGGCGAAGTGGTTGACCGCCTCGGTCTCGATGGTCTCTTCCGTGGCGTGAACGCTCTTGCCGTAGTTCATCGTCACGAGACGGCCGCTGCGGTTCGCTCGCACGCCGCAGAAGCCGTGCTGGCCTTCCTTGAGCGTGCAGTTGCGCGGCGAGAGATGGCAGCGCACGACGCCGTCCGGGAGGATCTCTTCGAGCCGAGCCTGCTGATACGTGTCTTTCCAACTCACGGCAGTCGTCATGTGGGCACCTTCCTTGGGGGACCGAAGTTCCGACGTATCCGCTCGAGGTCTGGAGGCCGATTTCAAGCCGCCGGACGGATACGCGGACGGTAGATGAGACGCTCCATCGCCCTCTCCGTCAAGCCAGAAAGAGGGCGATCCGAGCTCAACAAAAGATCAATGCCAAACGCTGGATCTCACGCCGATCCGCGCTGGTCGGACATTGCTGAACCGCCCGCCGACACGCGCCGACAGGGCCGCCGTGCTACGCGAAGGGGTTCGCTGCCGGGGGCGGATCAGGCGCGTGGCGTCCGCCGAGCGACGCCGCGCCTACGCTCCGCGGGTGATCGACGTCTCGGGGATGCGGTGGTCGGCCAGGATGCGCTCGACGTTGCCGCAGAGGATGAGATCGCGGTCGCGCTCGGGGACGGTGGCGAGCGGGCCGCCCTCCGTCGTGACGGCCTCGACGTACGTCTTTTGATCCGCCTGCATGCGGAAGACGGGCCAGTCCGTGCCGAAGAGGATCTTGTGGTTGATGCCGCGCGACACCGCCGTGCGCACCGCCGCCGGGCCGCCTCCGGGGCAGATGGCGCCCTGGAAAGCCGACAGGTCGAGGAACACGTTCGGCCTGAAATTGCAGAGCATCGCGCACTCCTCGGTGAAGCTCACAGCGCCGTGCGCGAGGATGAACTTCACCCGCGGGAAGCGGCGCGCCGCCTCGTCGAGCAGGAAGGGCGCCGTCGTCGAGTACCCGAGCACGGGCGACGTCGGCCCGATGTGCACGAGCGCCGGCACCCTGTACGCGTCGCACAGCTCGTAGAACGGATCGAGCGCGGGCTCGCTCGGAGAGAAGCCGCACGGCGGGTAGAGCTTGAGGCCGCGGAACCCCCACTCGCGGAGCGAGCGCTCGAAGAGATCGACGCCGTCCTTGCCCCAGCGAGGATCGATCCCGCCGAAGACCTCGAGCCGCGCGCCGTGGCGAACCTTCACCTCGTGGTGGCGGCGGAGCGCCTCCTCCACGGTGAGCCGCGAGTCCTTGAGCACGTACGAGAAGTCGGCGGCGAGCAGGATCGACGTCGCGATGCCGGCCTCGTCCATCTCGGCGACGAGCGTGTCGCAGAGCGGGTCCTGCATCTTCTTCTCGAACATGCGGGCGACCTTGGGCCGCGGCAGCGCCATCCCGCGGGCGTGCATCGCCTCGAGGAGGTTGTCGATCGAGCCGTCCACGAACGAGCGGGGGATGAAGTCCTCGCTCGCGATGTGCGCGTGGGCGTCGATGACCTTGCGCGGCGCGAGCCCGTCGTCCGCGATCGTGTCGCCGCCAGCCTCCTCCAGGCTCACGTGCCGCCCGCCTTCTCGACGATCTCGCGACCGATGCGCAGCACGTCCTTCACGGCGCGGAGGCTCGACATGTCGAGGTCGTCCTCGACGCCGTCCATGTCGATGCCGAACTCCTCCTCGAACTTGAAGACGAGCATCGCCACCGCGAGCGAGTCGAGCCCGAGATCGCGCGCGAGGTTCGACTCGGGCGTGATCTTCACCTTCCTGTACGAGGCCGGGACGGCCTGCGAGATCACCTTGATCACCCGCTCTTCGAAGTTTGTAACGGCCACGTTGTCCTCGCTCCTGCTGGTCGTCGTCGGTTGCTGGCGCTCGCCACGGTGGCCCGGCCCTCTCGGACGCGGTCCCCAACGCTTGCGCGCGCCGTACGAAGAAGGCGCGCGGCGCGCCGTACGAAGAAGGCGCGCCCCCCTTCACTCCATCGCGCCGATGTCCTTCGCGAAGTACTCCTGGATCTTCTTCCGATCGAGCTTGAGGTTCGGCCGGAGGAGACCATTTTCCCGCGTGAACTGGGTGTCGGTGAACACCGTCTTGCCGACGCGGATCGCCGACGGGTGCTTGGCGTTCACCGCGTCGACGTGGCGCTCCACGCGGTCCTTGATCTCGGCCTCGAGCGCGCCGCGCACGCTGATCACGGCGACGAGCGTCTGCAGGCCCACGCCGCCGAAGACGACGCTCTTGGCCACGTCGGGGCTCGCGTCGATGTCCCCTTCGAGCACCTCCGGGTGCACCTTCACGCCGCCGGGCGTGATGATGATCTCCTTCTTGCGCCCCACCAGGTAGAGGTACCCGTCCTCGTCGAAGCGCCCGACGTCGCCCGTCGCCACGCGGCCGTCGCCGAGGAACGTCGCCACCTGATCCTCCGCCGGCACGTCGAAGTACCCCAGGCTCTGCGGGAACTTCTTCTTCACGATGATCTCGCCGTCCTCGGCGATCTCGACGGAGCCCGGCTCCACCGGCTTGCCCACGGAGCCCATCTTGTTCTGGCCCGGGACGTTGAGCGCGACGGGCCCCGACTCGGTGAGGCCGTACGTCTCGAAGAGCGGGAGCTGCATCCGCGCGAAGAGCTGGAGCGTCGATCGCTTGATCGGCGCCATGCCCGTGATCATGAAGCGCATGCGCCCGCCGAGCGCCTCGTAGATCTCGCCGTAGAGCTTCTGCGCGGCCTTCTTGCGGAGGTCGGCGCTGGGGATCTTCTCGATGAGCCGGCCGCCGTACTCCGCCGCCAGCTTCTTCCATTTGGGCAGGTTGTAGAGCTTGCCCTCGATCGTTTCGTAGAGCAGCGGGGGGCCGACGAAGAGCGTCGGGTGCAGCTCCTTGAGCGCGCGGAAGAGGCGCTGCGGATCCGTCAAGATCAGGTCGAACCCGAACCAGAACGCCGCGTAGCACATCATGCGCTGCTGGTAGTTCGAGATGGGGAGGAACATCAGCAGGCAGTCGTCGGGGCGCGGCTCGATGCGGCTCGTGAAGGCGTTGATGGTGCTCTCGGCGCCGCGGCGGCTGACGCGGAGGCCCTTGATCCGGCCCGACGTGCCCGACGAGAAGATCAGCGAAGGGCACTCGAAATCAGGGTCGACCTCGAGCGGGTGCGAGTCGTCCGCCTTCACGCCCTCGGGCCCGTCCGTGTCCATCAGCGCGACGAGGCCCTTGGGGCTCTCGAGGTGCGGCTTGTCCTTGGAATAGCCCAGGATCAAGGCCAGCTTGTACTTCTCGGCGAGCTCGTCCGCGGGGGTCGGGAAGAAGTCCTCCGTGAACGCGACGGAGACGCAGCGCAGCTCGAGGAGCGCGATGTCGTAGACGATCCACGGGTAGCAGTTGGTCGCGCGGATACCGACGCGCATGCCCGCCTTGACCCCGTAGCCCTTCAGCCTCTCGATGGCCTTGTCGACGTCTTTGCGCACCGTCGGGTAGTCGCGGCGGACGAGGCGGCCCTTTTCGAAGCACAGGACACCGGGAGTCTTGTGGGTGTCGAGACGCGCGAGGATCCCCGTGAGATTCATCCTTGGTACCTTCTCGATCCGGCACGCCGGGGCGTGCGACGAAGTTTCGTGAACCGGGCACGGTACACGCCGGTCCGGCCTACGCCAAGAGCGGCGGGGCGTCACTCGGACATTGGGCCGCCACTGGGGCGCGCAGCGCCGACGTTGCGGCCGCCACTGGGGCGCGCAGCGCGCCGCCGGTCCGCATCAACAAGCCAGCGCTTGCAGCACGTCGCTCACCACGTCGCTCGTCTCCTCGACGCCGACCGACAACCGCACGAGGCCCGGCGCGATCCCGGCCTGCGAGAGCGCCTCCTCGTCGAGATCCGCGTACGAGAGAAGCGCGTGCGGCTCCACCAGCGTCTCCGTGCCGCCGAGGCTCGCCGCGATCGTCGCGAGGCGGAAGCGATCCACCGCGCGCGCCGCCGCCTCGCGCCCGCCGCGCACGACGAAGCTCACGACGCCGCCGCCCCCGCGGAGCTGCGCCTTCGCGATCGCGTGATCCGGGTGCGACTCCAGGAGCGGGTAGTGCACGCGCTCCACCTCCGCGTGCCCTTCGAGCGCCCGCGCCACGGCGAGCGCCGTCTCGTTCTGCCGCGCCACCCGGAGCGCGAGCGTCTTCATCCCCCGGCCGATCAAGGCCGCCTGGTGCGGATCCGCGACGGGGCCCATCTCCGCGCGGAGCTCCCGCACGAGCGAGATCAGCGACGCCGATCCGGACACCGTGCCGCCCAGCACGTCGTTGTGGCCGGCCAGGTACTTCGTCGCGCTGTGCGCCACGAGGTCCACCCCCCACGCGAGCGGCGCCGCGTTCATCGGCGTCGCGAACGTCGCGTCCACCAGCGATTTCGCGCGCGCGGCGCGGCACAGCCTCGCGAGCTCCGAGAGGTCGATGCAGCGTAGATACGGGTTCGTCGGGCACTCCGTCACGACGAGCCGCGTCCTCGGCCGGAACGCGGCCTGGAGCGCCCCGAGATCCCCCGGCTCCACCAGCGTGTGCTCCACGCCGAACCGCGCGAGCGTCTTGGCCACGAACGCCCGCGTCTTGCGGTACGCGTCGCGGAAAAGGATCACGTGATCGCCCGCCTTCACGAGGGCCAGCACGCTCGTCGTGATCGCGGCCATCCCGCTCGCGAAGAGCAGCGCGTCCTCGGCCCCGTCGAGCGCGGCCACGCGGCGCTCCACGGCGCGCACCGTCGGGTTCCCGTTCCGCGCGTACTCGGTGCGGTCCGGGTCCGCGTCCTCGCCGGCCATGAACCGCCGCAGATCCGAGGTGCTCTCGAAGGCGAACGTCGCCGTCTGCACGATCGGCGGCGCCACGGCGTGGTGCGCGCTCGGCCTCGTCTCGCCCCCGTGGACCGCGTCGGTGCTCGTCGGCAGCCGTTGCATGCGGCGCCTTATGGCACGACCGCGCTCCCCCGTGGAGGCTCTCCGAGGCGGCGCCGTCGCCGTCTTGACGCCACCGATCTTCGCGTCGATTCTCCCCCTCCGCCCCGCGCGACCTTTCCGCGCGGCGCGCACGAGGAACCAGCCATGAGCACGACCGTCCTCCCCTGGGAAGAGTTCGTCACCGAGCGTGTGGATCTCGGCGACGGCATCACGCTCGACGTCCTCTACGAGCCCCAGGGCCGCGTCACGAAGGAGATGCTCTTCGAGGACGCGATCCGCCTCGTCGCCACCGCCCGCGGGTGGACGAAGGAGAGCGAGATCGACGAGATGCGGAAGACCTACAAGTTCAACCCCTTCCTCGTCGCGAACATGATCTGCATCGCCCACAGGGGCCGGGACGTCTGCGGCCTCGTGACGTTCCGCTACTTCGATGTCGACGGCGAGCCCGTGATGCACGTCTCCAACTCGTCGATGACGCCCGAGCTCCAGGGCAAGAACGCGATGACGTACATGGCGTTCGCCGGCCTCGCCAAGGCGCGCGCCCGCCTCGGCGCCGGCGCCCCGCCGCGCCAGTGGGTCACGCTCATCACGCAGAACCCTGTCGTTTACGGCATCTTCTCGTCGCGCGGCGAGATCTTCCCCCCCGTCGACGGCCGCGTGATCCCCGAGGACGCGAAGAAGGTCGGCTCCTTCATCGCGCACGAGTTCGTGCCGACCGTGAAGTTCGACCCCGAGACCTTCATCCTCCGCAACGAGTGCCAGTTCTTCTACGCCGACATCCCCCGGTGGAAGGACACCCGCGTGAACGAGTGGTTCGACAAGAACCTCCGCTACTACGAGGGCGACACGATCGTGATGGCCGTGAAGATGGCGATCATCATGTGATTCGGTCGTCTCCGCTGCGGCGGCCGCAACGTCGAGGACTGCGCCCCCTCCGCTGCGGACTCCGCTCCGCCAGGCGGAGCTCCGCCTCCGCGGAGTGAGCTCCGTCCTCCCAGTGGCGCCCGACGTATCGCCGGGCGGCAGGCCGTGCTACCCGGGGCGGACCGATTTTTGTCGGAGGGAAGTCACGTCGTCTTGAAAGGAGGAAGCGTCGCCGGCCGTCCTCCGCGGTCCCTGCGCGCACCTGCCATGCATGACTCCACGTTGATGCTCGTAGCTCAGTATCGGGACGATGAAGCTTCCGAAGCCGGCGCAAGCTCGCCGGCAGCGAACGCCGCTCTCGTCCTCGGGGCGGCCGTCGGGCTCGTCCTCGCGTTCGCCGTTTTCGTCGTCATCCTCCAGCGGTTCCTCTTCATCTGCCGGCCCAACGAGATCCTCGTCTTCAGCGGCCGCAAGCACCGACTCCAGGACGGCACCGAGAGCGGCTACAAGATCCTCCGCGGCGGCCGCGGCTTCCGCATGCCGTTCATCGAGATGGTCAGCCAGATGGACATGCGCCTCTTCCCCGTCGAGGTGCGCGTCCACAACGCCTACTCCAAGGGTGGCATCCCGCTCAGCGTCCACGCCATCGCGAACGTCAAGATCGCGAGCAGCGAGACGGTCCTCCGCAACGCCGTCGAGCGCTTCCTCGGCGCGAGCCCCGGGCAGATCGCGATGGTCGCGCAGCAGACGCTCGAAGGCGTCCTCCGCGAGGTCGTCGCCCAGCTCACCCCCGAGGAGGTCAACGAGGACCGCCTCAAGTTCGCCGACTCGCTCATCGAGAACGCGCGCGACGACTTCGACAAGCTCGGCCTCGAGCTGGACGTCCTCAAGGTGCAGCACGTCGCCGACGACCAGAAGTACCTGGAGAACCTCGGCCGCGGCCGCATCGCCACGATGCTCCGCGACGCCGCCAACGCCGAGAACGCGGCCAACCAGGCCGTCGCCGAGGCGCAGGCCTCCGCTCGCCAGAGCGCCGAGACGGCGCAGAAGCGCGCGGAGACGGTGCTCGCGCAGGCGAGGAACAACGTCCGCGCCGAGATGGCCAAGCTCGAAGCGCAGGCCAAATCGGTCGAGAACGAGGCCGCGATCGCCTCCGAGACGGAGCGCATGATGGCCGAGCAGGAGCTCCAGTCCCTCCGCCGCGAGGTCGAGACGCTCCGCTTGCAGTGCGAGGTCGTCCTGCCCGCGGAGGCGCAGCGCAAGGCCGCCGAGCTCCGCGCGCGCGGCGACGCCGCCCCCACGATCGAGAACGGAAAGGCCACCGCCGAGGCGCTCCGCCTCATCGCCCAGGAGTGGGCGAGCGCGGGCACGGCCGGCAAGGAGGTCTACGTGCTCCAGCAGCTCCGCACCCTCGTGCGCGCGGCTGCGACGCGCGTGGCCGAGACGGAGATCGGCGACCTCCAGGTCGTCACCGGCGCGGAGGACAACGCCCTCGGCGCCGTGATCGCCAGCTACCCCGCCGCGATCCAGAAGGTGCTCCAGGAGATGGGCGGCGCGCTCGGCGTCGACCTCCGCGGCATGCTCGGCCAAGGCGACAGGAGGCCCCAATGATCGGCCAGGTCATCGTCATTTTGGGCCTCACGGCCGCCGTCGTGATCGGCTTCATCGTCTACACGCTCAAGAACCTCCTGCTCGTCTCCAACCCGAGCGAGGCGCTCATCCTCTCGGGCGGGTCGCACCCCGTCGAGGGCCGCACCGTCGGTTACCGCTCGATCCGCGGCGGCCGCGCCGTGCGCGTCCCGCTGCTCGAGCGCGTCGACCGGATGGACCTCTCCAACATCCCCGTCGAGATCGCCGTGAAGGGCGCGTACTCGAAGGGCGGCATCCCGCTCAACGTGCAGGGCATCGCGCAGATCAAGCTGCCCGGCGAGGAGCCTCGCCTGTCCAACGCTGTCGAGCGCTTCCTCGGCCGCACGCGCGAGGAGATCGCGTCGATCGCGCGCGAGACGCTCGAGGGCAACGTCCGCGGCGTCCTCGCGCAGCTCACGCCGGAGCAGGTGAACGAGGACAAGGCGGCGTTCACGAACAAGCTCCTCGACGAGGCGGAGCACGACATGCTCCGCATGGGCTTGATGCTCGACACGCTCAAGATCCAGAACGTCACCGACGACAAGAACTACCTGAACTCGATCGGCCGCATCCGCGGCGCGAGCGTCCGGCAGCAGGCGAGCGTCGTCGAGGCGCAGAGCCAGGCCCAGGCCGCCGAGCAGAAGGCGGACAACTGGGCGAAGAGCGAGATGGCGAAGATCGAAGCCGATCTCGCGATCGCGCGGCAGGAGACCGACAAGCGCGTCAAGGACGCCACCACAAAGCGCGAGGCGATGATCCAGGAGTCGCGCGGCGCGGTGCAGGCGCAGATCGCCCAGGTGAGGGCCGAGATCGAGCGCCAGAAGGCGCGCGCCCTCCAGGTCGAGCGCCAGCTCGAGGCCGACGTCATCGCGCCGTACGACGCCGATCGTCGCAGCCTCGAAGAGCAGGCCCGCGGCGCGGCGGCGAAGATCATCGAGCTCGGCAAGGCCGAGGCCGAGGCGTTGCGACGGCTCGTCGAGGAGTACAAGCGCGCCGGCGTGAACGCGCACGCGGTCCTCGTTCTGCAGCAGCTCATGCCGCTGGCGGGCGACATCGCGGGCGTCGGCAAGCCGATGAAGATCCGCCGCCTGACGTTCCTGCCGAACGGCCAGGGCGACGGCAGCACGGCGCAGAAGGTGATCGCCACGGCCGAGCAGATCCGCGCGGCCACGGGCGTCGACCTCGCCGAGATCGGCCGCCGCATGGGCGGCACCTCCACAGCGCTGCCGCCCAAGCCGGCCGCGAAGTAGCCCTCCGTTCCTCCCCACATTCGTTTCGCACGCCTGGCCTCCGCCCCTTGGCCGGCGAGGCCCCCGTGCAGGTCGGACCTACCTCGGTGCGTGGCCGTCGAGGCCCCCGTGCAGGTCGGACCTGCCTCGGTGCGTGGCCGGCGAGGCCCCCGTGCAGGTCGGACCTACCTCGGTGCGTGGTCGGCGAGACCCTCGTGCAGGTCGGATCGCCCGATGCCTGTGCAGGCCGGCTCTCGAACGGGTGCGATGGGGTGCGAAGAGGAGAGGGGTCGCCGCCGCTATTGAGGCGGCGACCCTTCGAGGTGGGGGGATCAGCGGATGGTGACGCCGAGGCGGTAGTCGGCCACGGAGGAGTAGCCGGTCACCCTGATGTAGTAGGTGCCCGCCGCGAGGTTGTGCGCCGCCGCGTCACGCGGGGTCGCGCCGGTGCCGTCGATCACGGAGCAGAAGCCGCGACCGTCGTCGTCGTCGCTCACGAGCGAGACGCCCGCGCCGTTCATGACCTCGACGATCGTGTCGATGCTGTTGGACTCGCAGGTGCCCGCGGCGCCTTCGCTGGTCTCGACGCGGATCGAGGCCTGGTTGGGCAGGGTGAGCTGGTACCAGTCGGCGTCCGCGCCCGTCGCGTGGACGCCGGCGACGAACAGCTCCAGGCCCGCGGCCGCGTTCGCCTGCCCCTGGGCGTCGTTCGGCTCCGTCTCCGTGCCGTCGCTCGTCAGGACCGAGGTCTGGAGCAGGTAGTTGCCCGCGCCGGTGCCGCCGACCTGGATGTACGAGACGCCCGTCGGGATCGTGACGACCATCGCCGCGCACACGCCGATGCCGCTCGCCGTCGTGCCGGTCGCCGGGGTGTCGATCTTCAGGGTCGTGAACGCGCTGTCGAGGAGCGTCAGCGTGCTGGTCGGCATGCCGAGGCAGTCCTTGCCGTTCTTGTCGAAGATCTCGAAGCGGATCGTCTGCGGGGCCGCCAAGGTCAGCTTGTAGGTGTCCTTGTCCGCCGCCGCGGAGAGCGCGCCGGACACGACGGACGTGCCGGTGAGCTGCACCGCGCTGGCGTCGGCGTTGGCCTGGGTGTCGTTGGGCTCGACCTCGGCGATCGTCTCCCACGCGCACACGGAGGAGCAGCCGTCGCCGTTCGTCGTGTTGCCGTCGTCGCACTGCTCGTTGCCCGTGACGCCGCCGGCGCCGCAGGTGAACGTGCAGGTGCTCGGCGTGCCGGCGCAGGTGTAGCCCGGCTCGACGATGCACACAGAGGAGCAGCCGTCGCCGTTCGTCGTGTTGGTGTCGTCGCACTGCTCGTTGCCCGTGAGCGCGCCGTCGCCGCAGGTGAACGTGCAGGTGCTCGGCGTGCCGGTGCAGGTGAAGCCGACGTCGATCTGACAAGCCGTGCAGCCGTCGCCGGCGGTCTGGTTGGCGTCGTCGCAGACCTCGCCCGCCTGGAGCGTGCCGTTGCCGCAGTTGGGCGTGCAGACGCTGGGCGTGCCGGTGCAGGAGAAGCCCGACTCGACGACGCACAGGTTGGAGCAGCCGTCGCCGGCCGTCGTGTTGCCGTCGTCGCAGGCCTCGGTCGCCGCGAGGATGGCGCCGTCGCCGCACCTCGAGAGGATCTTCACCTGGAGGCCGTAGCCCGTGAGGACCGTGGGCGTGCTCTGGAACGGCGAGCGCTCGATGCGGACGTCGTACGTGCCGGGCGCGAGGTTCTTGGCCGCCGAGGTGGTGGTGCCGTCGATGAGCGAGCAGTAGGCGAGGCCGCTGCCGTCGTCGTTCGACGCCAGGACCGTGGTGCAGTCCGGCGCGCGCAGCTCCATCCGCGTGTCGTTCGCGTCCGTCGAGGTGCAGGTGCCGAGCGTGCCGAAGAACGTCTCGAGGCGGACCGTGGAGACGCCCGGGCCGGGCAGCGTGAACGAGTAGAAGTCGAGGTCGGCGGTCGGGTTGATGTTGCCCTTGATCGTGGTGACCGCGGGGCTACCAGCGAACGCCGGGAGCGCCTGGACCTGGGCGCAGGTGTCGTTCGGCTCGAGCTCGCAGCCGGCCTCGATCTGGCAGGTCGACGAGCAGCAGTCGTTGTTGTTGAGGTTGCCGTCGTCGCAGGCCTCGCTCGGCTTCTTCACGCCGTCGCCGCAGATCGCGGCGCAGACGCTCGGGGTGCCGGTGCAGGTGTACCCGGACTCGGTCGCGCAGAGGGCGGAGCAGCCGTCGCCGGCCGTCGTGTTGGTGTCGTCGCACGTCTCGGCGCCCTTGATGAGGCCGTCGCCGCAGATCGCCGCGCAGACGCTCGGGACGCCGGTGCAGGTGAAGCCCGTCTCGACCGCGCAGGCCGAGGAGCAGCCGTCGCCGTTCGTGACGTTGCTGTCGTCGCAGGCCTCGGCGCCGACCTTCTTGCCGTCGCCGCAGATCGGCGCGCAGACGCTCGGCGAGCCGGAGCACCCGTAGCCGTTGTCGATGGCGCACGCGGTGCAGCCGTCGCCGGCCGTGCCGTTGGCGTCGTCGCAAGCCTCGGCGCCGGCCGTGATGCCGTCGCCGCAGACCGTCATGCACACGCTCGGCTCGCCCATGCAGACGTAGCCGGCTTCGAGGGTGCACGTCGCGGAGCAGCCGTTGCCGTCCGCCGTGCCGCCGTCGTCGCAGACCTCGCCGCCCTTGAGGAGGCCGTCGCCGCAGATCGGCGTGCAGGTCGACTGGGGCGAGCCGGAGCAGCTCCAGCCGGTCTCCACGGCGCACGTGGCGTTGCAGCCGTCGTTCGCCGCCGTGCCGCCGTCGTCGCAGGCCTCGGCGCCGGCCTTGACGCCGTCACCGCAGGTCGTGAGGCAGGTGCTCGGCGCGCCGTTGCAGGTGTAGCCGGCCTCCGGAGCGCACGCCGCGGAGCAGCCGTCGCCGCCCGCCGTGTTGGCGTCGTCGCACGTCTCGCCCGTGGTCAGGATGCCGTTGCCGCACGCGGTGTTGGTGCAGTTGTTGTCGCAGCCGTCGCCGTCGACGCTGTTGCCGTCGTCGCACTGCTCGGCGCCGGTGGTGACGCCGTTGCCGCAGCCCGAGGGCTTGCAGTTGCTGTCGCAGCCGTCGTTGTCGACGAGGTTGCCGTCGTCGCAGGCCTCGCCCGGCTGCTGCACGTTGTCGCCGCACGCGGGCACCGCGCACTTGAGCGCGCCGGAGCCGTCGTCCTTGCAGACGCCGCTCTCGCAGTCGCCGGCCACGAGGCAGTTGAGCAGATCCGCGCAGAGGTTGGCCGGGGCGCAGGAGCCGCCGCAGTCCACGTCCGTCTCGGTGCCGTTCGCGACCGTGTCGTCGCACGCCGGGATCTGGCAGACGAGCTGGCCGTTGCCGTCGTCCGCGCAGACGCCGCTCTTGCAGTCCGCGTCGATCACGCACTTCTTGAGGTCGTCGCAGGCGAGCGCCGGCGAGCAGGAGCCGCCGCAGTCCACGTCCGTCTCGCTGCCGTCGAGCTTCCCGTCGTCGCACGCCGGATCGACGCACGTGCTGGTGGCCGACGCGCACACCTGCGGGCTGGTGCAGTTCGTGTCGTCGATGCAGCCGACGCACGTCCCGGCGCCGTCGCACACCGTGCCGCCGTCCTCGGTGCAGGCGGTGCCGATCGTCTTCGGGTTGCTGACGGGGACGTCGTTCTCGCAGACGTCGTCGGTACACTCCTTGCCGTCGTCGACAGGCGTACAGGCGCTCCCGCCGCCGCCGGTGGTGCCTCCCGTGGCGCCGCCGCCGCCCGTCGCGCCGGTGCTCCCGCCGCCGCCGGTGGTGCCTCCGCCGCCGGTCGAGCCGCCGGTGTTGTCGATTTTCGAGCGATCGGGTGCTGTGATCAGCTCACACCCGGTCGCCCCGACCAGGAGGCCGGCGATGAGCGCCGAACCTGCAAAAGCCTTCAGTATTTTCATCGGAAGCGACCTCCAAAGAAGGACGTGACGCGCCCCCCGAAATCGAGGGCGTTGCGCGCGGGAGCATACGGGAGCTTGCCGGAAGGAAGAAAGCCGAATGTCTCGCTCCGAAGGCCCGTCCCGGCGCAAAAAGGCCGGGAACAGGGGCGCCTCGAAGCGGTATGCTCCGCCGCCATGAACCAGCGAAATGCGAGCGAAGCCTTGTTTTCCCGGGCAAAGGAGCTTCTCCCCGGCGGCGTCAACTCCCCCGTGCGGGCCTTCCGCGGCGTCGGCGGGACGCCTGTTTTCTTTTGTGAAGGCGCGGGCGCGTGGCTCACCGACGTCGATGGAAACAGGTACGTGGACTACGTCGGTTCGTGGGGCCCCCTCATCCTCGGGCACGCGTATCCGCCCATCGTGGAGGCCGTGATCGCGGCGACGCGCAAGGGCACGTCGTACGGCGCCCCGCACCCCGCGGAGGTCGAGATCGCCGAGCTGATCTGCGAGCGCTTCCCCAGCGTCGAGAAGGTCCGCCTCGTCTCTTCCGGCACCGAGGCGACGTCCGCCGCGTGCCGCCTCGCGCGCGGCTTCACGGGGCGCGACGCGATCCTCAAGTTCGAGGGCTGCTACCACGGCGCCGCCGACGCGTTCCTCGTCAAGGCCGGCTCCGGCGTCGAGACGCTCGGCCTGCCCGACTCGCCCGGCGTCCCCGCCTCCGTCGCGGGCCTCACGCTCACCGCCCCGTTCAACGATCTCGACGCCTTGCGCGCGGTGTTCCAGGCGCACGGCCCGCGCATCGCGGCGGTGATCGTGGAGCCCGTCGTCGGCAACATGGGAGTCCTGATTCCCAGGGACGGCTACCTCGCCGGCATGGCCGCCATCTGCAAGGAGCACGGCGCTCTCCTGATCTTCGACGAGGTGATGACGGGATTCCGCCTCTCCAAGGGCGGCGCGCAGGAGCTCTACGGCGTCCGTCCGGACCTCACGACGATGGGCAAGGTGATCGGCGGCGGCCTCCCCGTGGGCGCTTATGGCGGCCGTCGAGACATCATGTCGAAGATCGCCCCCGAGGGCCCCATCTACCAGGCAGGCACCCTGTCCGGAAACCCGCTCGCCGTGGCCGGCGGCATCGCGTGCCTCAAGGGCCTCGGCGCTCCCGGCGCCTACGAAAAGCTGGAGTCCATCAGCAAGACCCTCTGCGACGGCATCGTGGCCGAGGCGAAGTCCGCCGGAGTCCCCCTGACGCTCAACCGCGTCGGCAGCATGTGGACGGCCTTCTTCACGGACTCCCCCGTGTTCGACTACCCCTCTGCAAAGAAGGCCGACACGGCGCGGTTCGGCAAGTTCTTCCACACCCTCCTCGACGAGGGCGTCTATCTCCCCCCCTCGCAGTTCGAGTCCGCCTTCGTCTCCCTGGCCCACGGAGAGGCGGAGATCGCCCACACCCTGGCCGCCGTGAAGAAGGCCTTCGCCTCCCTGTGACACCCACCCTGTGACACCCGCTCTCCAGAGCTTTTGGGCCGCGTGAAGCCCCCTCCATCCAACTGCCCCCTTCCGAGCGCGCCACGAAGCCACCCGTCCAGAGCGGCGAACGCTGGGGCGCCATGCC
>WBZX01001382.1_pt1 | contig 18363 bp, 14 predicted proteins | sample 5204211 | NCBI WGS metagenome assembly WBZX01 (sample SAMN12344362, study PRJNA552823) | activated sludge metagenome | biome: Activated sludge suspended growth; feature: Nitrification reactor; material: Wastewater; isolation source: activated sludge from nitrification reactor of wastewater... | reverse complement strand
GCGCGGAGCAACAGGCTTAGGTACCAGATGAGGACAATCACTACAAGAGATAACTTTAGCCAGGGACGGATTGATTTCATTGTCCATCAAAGATAACTTTCTGCATGTGTGCAGGTGACGCAACCAAGCAATGGCTGGCGTTGAATGCCCGGTCAAAAAATAGTTTATAGGATATAACCGGGAACCAGGATGATCAATCCGGGAGAAAGGACAGCGATACTGAATTCATGCAATACCTGAGGCCAGTTGGTTTGGGGCCATCATCAAATACATGGCCGAGATGACCGCCACAACGATGGCACATCACTTCCACCCGCTTCATCCCATAGGACACGTCAGTATCTTCAAGGACATGGGTCTTGTCAATCGGGGTATAAAAACTCGGCCATCCGGTGCCTGAATCAAATTTGGCAGATGATGAAAATAATTGGAGGCCACATCCCGCACAGGAATAGATGCCCTTAATTTTTTGGTCATGATACTTCCCGGTAAAGGCCCGTTCAGTACCCTTTTCGCGTAATACATTAAATGCCATCGGTGATAATTCCGCTTTCCACTCTTCTTCTGACTTTGACACCATGCTGATGGTCTCTCCACTTTCATCCGTAAATGAACCTCCTTCTGTCTTAGTTGGCATTGGTCTTTCTTGAGAAGGCTTGACATTAGACTGCAGGCATGCTGTCATTGAAAAACCCCAGAGGATCGCTAATGTTAGAAAACTTCGGTGCGGATACATCGTATACTACTGTTTGAGTTTGTCAGTAAAATGGGCACGCATCTTTTCCACTTTTGGAGTGATCACGATACGGCAATATCCGGCATCCGGATTGTTGGCATAATAATCCTGGTGATAGCCTTCAGCAGGATAGAATGTATCAGCCGGTACTATCTCTGTGACTATGGGCTTGTCCCAAATAGTAGTAGCAACTTCTCGCTTTGACTTTTCAGCCTTTGCTTTCTGCTCTTCAGAACTATAGAAGATGGCCGAGCGATATTGTGTTCCGGCATCAGCTCCCTGGCGGTTGAGGGTAGTTGGATCATGGGTCGTCCACAACACCTCCAGCAACTCATCATATGTGATCTCTGAGGGATCAAAAGTAATCCGGGTGACCTCGGCATGGCCGGTATTGCCGGTGCAGACGTCCCGGTAGGTAGGATTAGGGGTCGTACCACCCATATACCCTGATTCGACTTTGATGACACCTTTCAGTTCCTGGAACACTGCTTCCACACACCAAAAGCATCCTGCGCCAAAAGTGGCAATTTCTGTATTCATAGTTTGATCGATGATTTGATCCTTGGCAGGAGTTTTGTCCATGCTTTGACCGTCCGATTTCTGGGAGGTACAGGAGGAACTCAATCCAAAGATAAGAACAGGAAAAAGTAGTGATTTTGCGATTTTCATAGGATTTAAACAGGTTTGAAACCGAAAAGTTAACGATCCCGGTCTAATAAAACGCATAATTGGTCGTATGCCCCATTTTGTTGGCTATTATTCCTAATTTTGCACCGTTTTTCAAGACGGCATTCCGGATCAATTGGGACCGTATTATCTAATCAACTTTTCTATCAATATGAACAGTAATCTGAAACAGTGGTTTTTGAGCCTCGCGGCTGCTTTTACCCTCACTGCAGCCTTCGGCCAGCAGGAACCTGGCCCTCATGACTTCGGTAAAATGTGGACATTCGAAAACCCACCAAAGGAATGGTTCCAAAAAGCCTATAACTATGACCTCGACCAGGAATGGTTTGATGAGGGCAGGATGTCCGCCCTTCGCTTTGCATCATGGTGCTCCGCTTCATTCGTCTCTCCTAACGGATTAGTGATGACCAACCACCATTGCTCCCAGCCTGTAGTATCCGATCTCCAGAAAGAAGGAGAGAATTTTGACAAAAACGGGTTCTTTGCCGCCACCCTGGCTGATGAAAGACGCAATCCTGAATTGTTTGTTGAACAACTCATCAAGGTTGCTGATGTCACAGAAAAAATCAAAACCTTGATTGGCAACCCTACTGATGCCGAAAAGCAAGCGAAAACACAGGAAGCGATCAATGCCGTCGTAAAGGAATATACCTCTAAGCCGGGTTGGGAGAATCTCCGCCTGCAGACTGTACCCTTCTATAGTGGTGCCAAGTATTCACTCTATGGCTACAAGCGCTATGATGATGTTCGCCTGGTGTTTATCCCGGAAGCCCAGTTAGGTTTCTTCGGAGGTGATCCAGACAACTTTACTTATCCACGCTATAATCTGGATTGCACTTTCTGGAGGGTCTACGATGAGTCAGGAAAACCATTGAACACTTCAGACAATTATTTCCCATTCAACGTTGATGGCATCCAGGAAAATACACCTGTGTTTGTAATCGGCAACCCTGGTTCAACAGAGCGTTACAGGACAGTTGCACAACTCGAATATGACAGGGACTACAGATATCCTGTGGATATCGAATTCTATACCAACCGCATGAAAATGCTGGAGGATGAATATGCTGCCAATCCAAATGATGACACTAAGAATACAATATTCAGTCTATCCAATTCGCTGAAGGCCATCAAGGGGACTGAAAAGGGCCTGAAAGATCCTGAGTTGTTTAACCGCAAAGTTAAAATGGAACAAAAGATCCGTGCTAACGCTACCGGTAAAACCTACTGGGATGATATGGCCAAATACTATGTAGACTTATCTAAGTATGGATCAGAATTGCGCTTCCTCGCTCCGTCTCCGATGTCAGGCAGTGTATTGGCTATGCTGCATAGCATCAATGAATACAGCCGGATCGCTACTGAAAATCCTGAAAGCCCTGAGCTGGATGGACTCGAGAAAAAACTGATCGAAATGGCCCCTGTAGTGAAGGACCCTAAGGAAATAAAGACCTTTGGTATGGTACTCGGTGAGGTCAAGAAATTTGCCCAGCCTGATGATACCTATATCAATACCCTTCTTGATGGACGCACTCCTGACGTAGCTGCAAAAGAAATCCTGTCGTCTACCGTTTTTGCCGATGAAAAGGACCTTTCTAAGATGTTTGACAAGAGCACCAAGAAGTTCCTCAAGAGTAGAGACCCATTGATTGAGGCTTCTACATTACTTGTTCCACAATACACTGCGGCTGTCAAGGCATTCCAGTCTACTGGTGTTGCCCGCAAGCAAATCGAACAGAATGTTGCAGGTGAAGTATTCAAGGTGTATGGCAATGCCCTTCCTCCTGATGCCACCTTTACCCTTCGTATTTCAGATGGCGTAGTGAAAGGATATGAGTACAATGGTACTACTGCACCGATCAAGACCACTTATTATGGTATGTATGAAAGGTATCAGTCCAATGACGGAAAATTCCCATGGTCACTCCCTGAAAGATGGTTAAACCCATCTATGGACCTGCTGAAGTCTCCTATGAACTTTGTTTGCACAGCGGACATCATTGGAGGTAACTCCGGCAGTCCGATTATCAATGTCAAGAGAGAAGTAGTAGGGCTTGTATTTGATGGAAACATTGAATCCCTCCCGGGCAAATTTATCTTTGATGAAAAAGATAATCGCACCGTAGCAGTGCATGCTGGTGGTATTGTCGCCGCATTGCGCTATATTTACAAAGCAGACAGGCTGGTTGCTGAGTTGACCGGCAAATAAGAATAATTGACCCAAATCAATTGATTACGTTAGAGCCTGGAATTTTCCAGGCTCTTTTTTTTCTTACCTTTCAGCTACACTTGCAAACCTGATGAAATCACGCGCAACACTCTTATTACTTGCCGGCGTCTTATATGGCCATTTACTGGTTGCGCAGGTCAGTCCGGCTCCGGACAGGACGGAAGGCACAGGGCCATTTACACAACTGATCATCAGGGGAGCAATCCTGATCAATGGAACAGGCTCACCACCGATAGGGCCGGTAGATATTGTCATCGAACAAAACAGGATCGTAGCCATTGAGACCGTTGGATCTCCTGGTGTCACCCCTTCTGCTGAAGACCGGCCTAAGTTGCAACCCAATGGACACGAACTTGATGCTACCGGCATGTATGTATTGCCTGGCTTCATTGATATGCACGGTCACATCGGAGGTATACAACAAATCGACAGCGCTGAATACGTCTATAAGCTCTGGATGGCCCACGGGGTCACCACGATCAGGGAGCCATCAGCAGGCAATGGACTGGAATGGGTGTTGAGTGAGAAAAAACGTAGTGCAGAAAACAAGATTACGGCACCCCGGATATTTGCCTATACCGCATTTGGAATGGGCGCAGAAGAAACCATCAAGAACGCTGCAGAAGCAAGGGCCTGGGTACAACAAAATGCAAAGAACGGTGCTGATGGAATCAAGTTTTTCGGAGCTGCTCCTGAAGTAATGGCGGCGGCCCTGGATGAAAACAAAAAACTGGGCCTGCGATCTGCCTGCCATCATGCACAGGTAGACGTGGCAAGGTGGAATGTACTCAACAGCGCACATGCAGGACTTACCAGTATGGAGCATTGGTATGGATTGCCAGAGGCATTGTTTGAGGATCGTACCATTCAGGACTACCCTGTAGATTACAATTATATGGATGAGCAGGACCGCTTTTCTGAAGCAGGCCGCTTATGGAAGCAGGCAGCCCCACCCTATTCACCGCATTGGAACAAAGTGATGGATGAATTGCTATCCCTTGACTTTACCATTGACCCGACCTTCAACATCTATGAAGCCAGCAGGGACCTTCATCGTGCAAGGCGACTCGAATGGCATGAGGACTATACCCTTCCAAAGCTGTGGATGTTTTTTCAGCCCAGCAGAGTATCTCATGGATCCTACTGGCATTACTGGGGCACAGAACAAGAAGTCGACTGGCGTGAAAACTATAGGTTGTGGATGACATTTGTCAATGAATATAAAAACCGCGGAGGCAGGGTCACTACAGGTTCAGATTCAGGATATATCTTCGAGCTCTATGGCTTTGCATATATCAGGGAACTGGAGTTGCTGCGTGAGGCAGGATTCCATCCGCTGGAAGTCATTCGTTCAGCTACCTTATATGGTGCTGAAGCTTTGGGTATGGATAAAGAAATCGGTAGCGTGGAAGTTGGTAAATTGGCCGATCTGATCGTCATCGCTGAAAATCCACTAAAGAACCTGCAGTGCCTTTATGGCACAGGGGCCATAAAACTGAATGAAGATAATAAGGTGGAGCGTGTCGGCGGGGTCTTGTACACGATCAAGGATGGGATCATCTATGATGCCAAACAATTGCTCAGGGATGTTAAGGCAATGGTGGACAAGGAAAAAGAAGAAACAGGATTTAAACTCTATCAACCGGGCATGGCTCCGGGAAATAATTAATCAGTATTATTGAACCAACTTACAAACCACAATACTTTACTATGGCCCAACGTCGTGATTTTCTGCAAACCCTTGGCATGATGGGACTAAGTCTTCCGCTCCTGCACAAGATAATAGATCGCAAAAATGAATACGTTCCAACCGGGGCATCAAGACCATTGATCTTGTGCAGCCGCGATGAGTACTGGGCTAAAAAAGTCTTACCTCCGGCATGGGCAGCCTTCCAGGCATCAGGAAATATTCTGGATGGGATTGAAGCAGGAGGAAATGTATGTGAACTGGATCCGGAAGATACTTCAGTTGGATATGGGGGTCTTCCCGATGAGCGAGGCATTGTCACCCTGGATGCTTCCATGATGTATGGCCCGACTTACAAATGCGGAAGTGTTGCTGCCCTGGAAAATATTAAAAAGGCATGTTCTGTAGCTCGCCTTGTCATGGAACGCACAGATCATGCTTTGATCGTCGGTGCAGGTGCATTGGATTTTGCCAAGGCTCATGGGTTCCCTGAAGAAAATCTCCTTACAGAGCAGGCACGCCTCACCTGGCTCGAATGGAAAGAGAATCTTAGCGACAATGACGACTGGTTGCCTCCTGCGGATAAAGAATACTACAAGAAATTGAGAAAGCGAGGCACGATCAATGTCCTGGGCATGGGAAATAATGGGGAAGTTGCCGGCCTAACCACCACCAGTGGATTATTTGGAAAAATACATGGCCGCGTTGGCGATTCACCAATCATCGGTGCCGGACTCTTTGTAGACAATGAAGTGGGTGCCGCAGGTGCCACAGGACGGGGTGAAGAATTACTCCGCACATGTGGTTCATTCCTGCTCGTTGAAAAAATGAGGGCAGGAAAGTCCCCGCAACAAGCTTGCGAGGATGTCATCGAAAGAATATTCTATGTCAATGGCGGAGCTAAAAATGTCAATTTCAACGTCAAGATGGTCGCCTTCAACAAGGACGGTGATGCTGGTGTAGCATCGATCATGGCAGAGGAGGGATCCGTATCCTACGCCTCCATCATCACTGCTGAAGGAATCAAAACGGTTCCGGGAAAAGTGTTGAAATAAAGAGATATTTCTATATATAATAAAAATTGTGGGGGTTCAAAATTTTGAACCCCTACATTTTTTAATACCTGCATTTCCACTAAACCATTTGCCTGATCTGTTGTTTTTTGCGCTTATACAACAGGCAACCATGCGCTATACATTGCTTCTCCTCCTCATTGCATTGAGCACCGCCGGGTATACACAGACCGGTGTCATCAAAGGAAAGATCACAAACAGCATCAATAAGGAACCCATTCCCTTTGCTGTAATCCTCGTGGATGAATCAACATTAGGGACCACATCAGATGAAAATGGTGACTATACCATATCTGGCCTGAATCCAGGGATGTACAACCTTAAAGTGAACTTTATAGGTTATAAGCCGGTCACCATTTACGAAGTGCAGGTCAGAAATGCCAATGCCACCTTTGCCAATATCGAGATGGAAGAAATGTCCATGGAGATGCAGGAAGCTGTAGTGACGGCTCAGCCATTTGTACGCAAAGAAGAAAGTCCACTCAGTCTCAGAAGTATCGGTGTCTCTGAAATCAAGCGTAATCCCGGTGGAAACAGGGATATCTCAAGGGTCATTCAATCCTTGCCAGGTGTAGCGATAACTTCAAGTTTCAGAAACGATATCATTGTTCGCGGTGGTTCCCCAAATGAAAACCGCTTTTACCTCGATGGTATCGAAGTGCCGACCATCAACCATTTCAGTACACAAGGAGCTTCGGGCGGACCCGTTGGCCTGATCAATGTAGACTTCATCCAGGACCTGGATTTCTATGCAGGTGCTTTTCCGGCCAATCGAGGCAATGCATTAAGCTCTGTGCTCGATTTCAAATTTAAGGATGCCCGCACAGACAAGCCGGCTTACAGCATCACCCTAGGTTCAAATGACCTTGCTGCTACAATTGAAACTCCACTGACAAAGAATTCAACACTGATCGCATCATGGCGAAGGAGTTACCTGCAGTTTTTGTTTCAGGCCCTGGATCTCCCCTTCCTTCCGAAATATGATGACTTCCAGTTTAAGAGCGAGATCAAGCTGGATCAGAACAATATCATAGATATTATCGGACTAGGGGCCATTGACAATGTCTCCCTGAATACAGATGCCAGCCCTACAGAAGAAAATCAATATGTGCTCTCCCAGATTCCAACCAATCAACAATGGAACTACACCATAGGTGGTTCATGGAGGCATTTCAACAAAAACGCTTATCGAACCATTGTCCTCAGCAGAAATTACCTCAACAACTCCGCCCAGAAGTATACCGGCAATGATGAAAGTGATCCGTCTAAGAAATTGCTCGACTACCAGTCGACAGAGGCTGAAAACAAATTCCGGATAGAAGAAACCCTTCGCGAAAATGGCTGGAAGGTAAACTATGGAGTTGGCGCTGAATGGGCTGAATACACCACCACTACTTTTCAAAAACTGGCAAATGAACTAACACAGGACTATACCTCAGAGATCAGTGTCTTTAAATATGGTGCATTTGGCCAGGTCAGTAAATCTGCATTGAAAGAACGTCTTCAGTGGTCCCTTGGCCTGCGCTTGGATGGCAATAATTTCAATGACCACATGGCCAATCCTTTACACCAGTTATCTCCGCGCCTCAGTGCATCCTATAGCCTGAGCGAAAAAATGGCTATCAATTTCAATACAGGAATCTATCATCAGTTGCCACCCTACACCACCCTTGGATATCGGAACCCGGCAGGTGAGTTGGTCAATACAGAGGTAAAATATATCCAGGCAAAGCACTTAGTCCTGGGGCTGGAATACAATACTTCAAAGAACTCGAGAATCACCCTGGAGGGCTTTTACAAACAATACAGTAATTATCCAATGGATCTGATTGATTCGATTTCACTGGCCAACAAGGGAAGTGATTTTGGTGTCATCGGCAATGCCCCGGTCATCTCAAATAATAAGGGTCGCTCCTATGGCCTTGAATTCTTCTTCCAGCAAAAACTGTTTCATGATTTTTATGGCCTTTTCTCCTACACTTTTGTACGTAGCGAGTTCCAGGACTTCGAAGGCAGCTACGTAGCATCGGCATGGGACTACCGGCACATGCTGAGTGTCACCGGTGGTAAGATATTCAAGCGCAACTGGGAGGTAGGTGCAAAATTCCGTTACAACAGCGGAAGCCCATATACTCCATATGATATAGCCGCTTCAGCCCTGAAGACAAACTATGATGTGACCAATGCAGGCATCCCTGACAATACACAATTGAACGCACAGCGCGTGGAGCCATTCTATCAGATAGATATGCGTGTGGATAAAAAATACAATTTTAAAAAATGGACATTGGATGTCTATCTGGATGTGCAAAATATCACCAACAATACCACGGAGGAACAACCCTACTTTTCTGTAGAAAGGGATGCTGCCGGAGTGCCAATCACCAACCCGGATAATCCTGATTACTATATCCCAAAATCAATCCCTAATACTGCCGGGACAGTTATTCCGGGGATTGGGATTGTCGTAGAATTTTAAAACCATCAAAAAAATGTAGGGGTTCAAAATCTTGAACCCCTACATTTTTTTTTTGCGTATTTAATTAAGCTATAGATCCAATAGCCCTTCAGGGATCTCCATGATGATAATCTTTTGTTCCTTGTCAATCTCCATGATCAACTGATCGTTGAGCGGAATGAGGACATCGCGTCCCAGGATATCAATCACGGCCATCAATTGCTGGGGATATTCTTCAGTGCGAAGGATAGGATAATAGATTCCAGTAGCCTGGTCATGTATCCTGTAATCCTCCCATTTCTCCTTGATATTGCGCAGCGATTTCTGATGACGGGGTTTTACCTGTTCCATCGGAATCCATAATTCCTTACCGGTGAGTGTATCCGATTCCTGCTTGCCATTGATATCTTCCAGCAACATGATAAAATGCTGGCCTTCGTCGATATCGGCGATCCGGAAAGGAACTCGGGATCCATCGAGATCAAGAAAAACAAATGAACCGGGCTTGAGATATCCTTTAAACCGATCTTCAATCATCAGGCGCATGTAGCCTGCGGTCCCATGTGATTTGAGCGTCTTACCGATCAGGAAGAAATCCCTGACCTGCTGATACTGCGCACTCAATTGTGATCTATCATGACTTGTGAAAGGATATACCCCTTGCTCGCGTGGACGGTCCAGGGTTTATCAAGGCAAGGTCCAAATTCACCGAGGTCAATGCACTTGCTGTCAAGGATAGTATCCATCCTGGCTACAAGGCCGATGCCTCTTGCATAGGTCTCATGCACATATCGCTTCATGAGGTCATCATCACTATCCGTCTGTATGACCTGCATCACTTGTCCTATAGGAAATAAAAAAGTGCCTACATGTGCCGAGTCATCAATAGACTCAACACTTGACTCCCAATATTCATAGGGCTCAAGTTGCTCGGTTCCGACCTGAATAGATGTTTGAGGATTGATATAGTCGGTCGCTGACCACTTAAGCCCCTTGAACAAGGGCATGGTCATCTTCCTGAACGTCAGGTTTTCTTCTGTTCGCAAAGCATTGTTCTCATCATAATGCGCAGTCCAGACATCAGTCAATGTCCAGGGCAGAGATGGTTGATCGCGCCTGAAACGATGGATATAATATACCGTATCTCCTGATACAGAAACATTATAGTTAACAGTCTCTTCTCTGATTTGAAAGGATATAGTATCCTTTGTATTACCTCCGGGAGCATCGTCAAATACAATCGAGTCCACCTGGTAATCCACATAGCGTCCGACCTGAAGAGGGAAATATTCCTCACTGTCATCCACACCAGGCTGCACGACAGGATCCGGCTGACATGCTGCCATGGCCAGGACCACCGTCAATGCTATGAAATACCTGCCTATCATGTTCATCAATTTTTTGAACCACCCTGGATGATGCCTCCGCCAATCACATCTTCACCTTCATAGAATACAGCTGACTGCCCGGGAGCAATTCCCTTGACATTTGCGAGGAAGGAAGCTTCAATGCGGCCGTCAGGCAATTGCCTTAACTCAGCCATTGTGCCTGTATCTCGATACCTGATCTTGGTGAGGGCTTCCAGGCCATCCGGAATAGATTTGTACTTGAGCAAATTTACACCTCCAACCATCATCCTGTTGCGGATGAGATCATCTTTCCGACCCAGGACAATCGTGTTTGTCTCAGGAATAATCTCAGTGACAAACATAGGTTCCTGGAAAGCCTTACCTAACCCTTTGCGCTGGCCAACTGTATAAAATGGATACCCATGGTGGGTGCCAATCACTTTACCTTCTGTATTGACATAAGTACCGCCATCAACCTTGTCTGCGAGGTCAGGCAACCTTCTCTTGAGAAAGCCGCGATAATCATTGTCAGGCACAAAACAGATCTCATAGCTCTCAGGCTTCTGGGATAGCTCGACATATCCATAATCTGCAGCCAGTTGTCTGACCTCAGGCTTGGTCATGCCACCGAGTGGAAACATACTGCGGCTGAGGCATTCCTGGCTCAGGCCCCAGAGGACATAGGATTGATCCTTGTTGAGATCTACTGCGCGTTGGATATAATAACGTCCATCCTGCTGGCCGATACGGGCATAGTGGCCTGTGGCGATATAGTCGCATCCGAGTGCATCAGCCCGCTTGATGAGGGCTTCCCACTTGATGTGGGTATTGCAGAGTACACATGGATTGGGGGTGCGGCCGGCGAGGTATTCGTCTACAAAATTGTCGATGACATAGTCACCAAACTCCTCGCGGATATCGACGATAAAATGATGGAACCCTTTTTCCACAGCTACCTGGCGGGCATCATTGATACTATCCAGGCTACAGCAGCCGGTCTCCTTGCGATCTCCCCCACTGGTGGCATAATCCCAGGTCTTCATGGTGATACCGATGATCTCATATCCCTGTTCCTGGAGGATCATGGCGGTCACGGTGGAGTCTATACCTCCACTCATAGCGACTAATATTCTTCCTTTCTTGGTCATGATTTCAGGGGACGAAGGTACGACTTATCCTGTGGCCAAATCAGGAACGGAATTTGGGTAAAAGAGTTTATACCGCTCACGCCATGGTACCTGTTTAAGATAATGATTTATTAGCTCTGGCTATAATCATACTATTGCCTAACGTATATTGTGCCTGTAGACCATAAATGATGAAAACGAAGGACTCAACCCAACCGATTGAAGAGAAAACAGCCCGGACACCCCATATCCTCATGGTCAGCGCAGAATGCTACCCAGCCGCCAAAGTGGGTGGCCTGGCCGATGTCGTAGGGTCGCTGCCCAGGTACCTCAATAAATCCGGACAAGCAAAATGTGCCGTCATCATCCCAGGATACCACAATCCCTGGCTGACACAACAGGAGTACCGTGAAGCCCATGCCGGAGCCTTTTATATGGGAGGAGCCTATATCGAATACCGGATCTGCCATATCCTCAATGAAGAGCTGGGATATGACCTCTATGTGGCTGATATCCCCGGCAAATTTGACCGCCCTGGGGTCTATGGTGACCATGATCACCCCTTTTACAGGGACGAGGTAGAACGAAACATAGCCTTCCAGCGTGCCGTACTCCAATGGGTACACCAATGGGAAGTACTACCGGATGTCATGCATTGCCATGACCATCACACTGCCCTGATGCCCTTCATGATGACCCAGTGCCCGGAATACTGGAGACTAGGCATGACCCCCACTGTCCTGACCATTCACAATGCAGCTTACCAGGGTATGTTTGGCTGGGATCGCCAGCATCTGCTCCCCGATTTTGCAAGGGACCGTTCAGGCCTGCTGGACTGGGGACATGTCATCAACTCCCTGGCCTGCGGCATCAAATGTGCCTGGAGAGTGACCACAGTGTCTCAGAATTACCTTCGCGAACTCATGGAAACCTATGGGTTTGGCCTGCAATCACTCCTGCGTACAGAATGGCATAAATGCCGCGGCGTCATCAATGGCATTGATTACGATTACTGGAATCCAGCTTCTGATCCATACCTTAAGATCAAGCTCAAGAAGAATATCGATAAGTGGAAGAAGGATAATAAGCAAAGCCTGCTGACGGAGCTCAATATGCCCACCGATCTTCCGCTCCATATTTTTATCGGGCGCATGGTCTATGACAAGGGCATTGATTTCCTTGCCGGCCTGATCTACAAGTATATGATCTATCGCAGGGATGCGTGCTTTATCATACTCGGCACGGGTGATGGACAGATCGAAGATCAATGCCGGATGCTGGAGCGAAACTTCGGTCCCCATGTTCGATCACTCATCATGTACAACGAAGGCGTAGCGCACAGGCTCTATGCTGCAGCTGACTTCCTCTGGATGCCATCCCGAACAGAACCCTGCGGGCTCAATCAAATGTATGCGATGCGCTATGGTACAGTACCGATCGCGCGTGCTACGGGTGGGTTGCTCGATACCATCGAACCGTTTGATGGAATCGAAGGTGATGGATTCCTGTTCCGTGAACTGGAAGACTACCAGGGCATGTGGGGTATCGACAGCGGCAGCAGATTATATAGCATGCCCGAACTTCACTCTACGGTAAGGCAAAAAATAATGCACAAAGATCTTTCATGGGAGCACTCAGCTTCGAGATATCTTGATATATTTCATGAAATAATACCCGGCTAAACTCATGCGCAATCTAAACCGAGAAGTTCTCTGTGTAATCCTGGGCGGCGGCGCAGGCTCACGCCTTTACCCACTCACTGCACGCAGGTCAAAACCTGCTGTACCCCTTGCCGGAAAATACAGGCTGATCGATATACCCATCTCTAATTGTCTCAATTCGGGATACAACAGGATCTTCGTACTGACGCAATTCAATTCCGCTTCGCTCAACCGCCACATCAAGAACTGCTATCACTTCGATGCTTTTGGTCAGGGCTTTGTGGATATCCTCGCTGCTGAACAGACGCCAACCAACAAGGACTGGTTCCAAGGCACAGCCGATGCGGTACGCCAGGTCATGACGAGGCTGGATGAATATGATTACAATTACGTACTCATCCTCTCAGGCGATCAGCTATATCAGATGGATCTTGCTGCATTTATGCAGCAACACCTTGAAAAAGATTCCGAACTGACGATTGCAACGATTCCGGTGGTCGCGCAGGAAGCAACCGGCTTTGGCGTCATGAAAGTCAATCAGGAAAATGAGATCGAGAAATTTATCGAAAAGCCATCCATGGATTTGCTCCCGGAGTGGACATCAGAGGTGCCAGAACGCTATGCGGCAGAGCAAAAACACTTCCTCGCTTCAATGGGTATCTACCTTTTCAAGAAAGAAACCCTGAAGCAATTGTTTGCCCTCAATCCAAGTGAAGTAGATTTTGGAAAAGGCATTATACCCTTTGCGATCAACAAGTTTTATAAAGTGCACAGCTATGCCTATGAGGGATACTGGGAGGATATCGGTACGATCAGGTCATTCTTTGAAGCTAACCTCGAACTGGCTATGCCAATGCCGAGATTCAATCTTTATGATGCGCACAATCCGGTGTTCACCCGTTCCAGGATGTTGTCCCCTTCCAAGCTGCTTGGTACAAACTGTACGCATGTACTCATCGGCGATGGCTGTATCATCAATGCAAAGGAGATCACGCAGTCAGTGATTGGTATTCGTTCCAGGATTGGCAGAGGTTCTGTAGTCAGGAAAGTGGTAATGATGGGCATGGATATGTACGAAAACTATGAAGATGTAGTCTCGCACAAGATCATTCCTATGGGAATCGGTGAGGATTGTCATATTGAAAATGCGATCCTGGATATTAATTGCCGGATTGGCCATAATGTCGTGATCAGGGGAAGTACAAATCTCAAGGACATAGAGACCGAAACCTACTCCGTAGTCGATGGTATTATCGTACTTAAAAAATCTGTAGTCATCCCTTCTGGGTCAAGGATCGGGGATGTGTGAGCTGATAATGATTAGTTTTACGGGTTATTTACTGTTATGAAGCACATTATTGTCCCGGTCGACCTCTCAAAGAACTCAAAGGAGGCATTACGATATGCCTCCCATATTGCTTTAAAGGCTGGAGCGTCAATCACCATTGTCCATTGCTACAGCCTGCTGCACAAGGCCGTCTTCTATACCACCAAAAAAGGAGCAACTGAAAAAGATCCGGAAAAATGGATCCAACGCCGAATTGAAAAAATCCATATCAAATTTCCAGGTGTATCGGCAGATTACAAGATTATCAAAGGAGATGTCGTTGACAACCTGCGCAGGCTGGTAGATACCTCTTCCGCAGATCTGGTGATCATGGGTTGCCAGGGGGCAGGAGAAAATGCGGATACCTTCCTGGGTTCTACCTCAGGGGCAATCATCAAGACCACCAATATCCCGGTCCTGGTGGTGCCACCCCGTTTCAGGTTTAAAGGCATCGATAAGGTCGTCTTTGCCCTCAAAAACCCGTTTGTACGAGACCAGGAAACCCTGGATCCAATCATCGATATCAGGAAAATCTTCAATCCACACATCCAACTGCTTCACCTGGGAGCCGATCAAGAGCCCTCTCCCGAGCAAAATATCAGTGTCCTTCCCTTGATCAATGCGGTCACCCGCTATGGCAATGATAATTTCAACGAGAGCATATTTGAATACCTGAGCCAGTATCATGCTGATCTTCTATGTGTTATACGCCGCAAGAGAGGATTCCTGGAAAAGACCCTGGGTCCGACGCGTACCCCGGCTGACAAATTCAGCTCTGAGATCCCGGTCCTCGTCCTCGTAGGTGAGGAATACTAGTCTATCCGTAGGCTGACGATCGCTCGTAGAAAGGTGTTTGGCGCTTTAGGAATACCATATACCTTTGCGCTTTCTTTTTATACAGGTAAACCAACACATGGAGCGTAATCATATAATAGGCTTTGTTCTCATTTTCGGACTTCTTCTGGTTTGGACGTTTGTCAATTCCCCTTCAAAGGAGCAGGTAGCCGCCATGAAGGAAAGGCAGGACAGCCTCAACAGGGTGGAAATACTCAAGGATTCAATAGCCCATCAGGCAGTTGAAGCTGAAAAAGCAAGTGAACCGGTCGATTCCGCGACCCTCGCCAATAAATACGGGTCATTTGCTTCCGCCACATCAGGCACTAATGAAACCGTAAAAATTGAAAACCAGTACTTTATCATCGATTTTGACACCCGGGGAGGTAAAATCTCCAATGTCGAACTGAAGAACTACAAGAAGGTCATGGTCGATGACAAAAAGAAGGAGTACAAAATACCACTACACTTACTGGCCGACCATAAAAACGTATGGGATATCTCTATTCCCTCCCAGACAGGCGATATCCATACCGCTGATCTCAACTTTCAACCCACTGTCGAAGGTAAAACGATAACCCTGAGGGCAACAGGCCAGCAAGGTGAACAAATCATCCAGCAATATACGCTCACAGATAATCCATACGAAGTCAAATACAACCTGAGTGTTGAAAATGCATCCGGATTTCTCAATACATCCGCTAATGATGCTAAGCTGACCTGGACCAACTACCTGGATAAGATCGAACGCAACAGCAACTTTGAAAAAACAATGGCGACCGTGTACTATAAAGAAGGTACCGAGTCTGTAGACTATTGTAATTGCCGGGCTGATGCCCAGGAAAAACTGGATGCTAAGGCGGTCAAATGGTTTTCCCATTCCAATCAGTTTTTCAACAGCACTTTGATTGCTGAGGAGTCCTTTACAGGAGGACTGTTTGAAACCAAAATGCTTGCGGAGACCGATGAGAGCCTCAAGAAGACATCAGCTGTTGTGGGTATACCACTAAAGCGTGATGGCACGGCGAGTTCGATGACCATGTATATCGGACCAAACGATTTTGAAAACCTCCGTCACTATCACGAGTCGCTTGAAGATATCATTCCATTTGGCCGCAGCATATTCGGATCTATCAACCGTTGGGTCATTCGTCCAACATTCAATTTCCTTATCGGCTTTATCGGCAGCAAAGGATTAGTGATCCTCTTGCTGACGCTTCTTGTAAAACTCGCCCTCTTCCCATTGTCCTATAAGATGCTACAGAGCCAGGCTAAGATGTCTGCGCTCAAGCCTTCCCTTGCCGGACTGCGTGAGAAGTACAAGGATGATATGCAAAAGCAACAGATGGAAACCATGAAGGTATATCGCGAATATGGGGTCAATCCACTCGGAGGTTGCTTTCCTGTATTACTTCAGATGCCTGTTTGGTTTGCACTCTACAGGTTTTTTCCTGCGTCAATAGAATTCAGGCAGGCTTCTTTCCTCTGGGCTACCGACCTGTCCTCGTACGATGTGTTCTTCAACCTGCCTTACGATATCCCATTCTTCGGCGGCCATGTCAGTATGCTGACCTTATTGTGGGCTGCAAGTACAGTAGCCTATACGTATTACAATATGCAAAACATGGACATGTCCAACATGAACCCTGCCCTGAAATATATGCAGTACTTCATGCCCTTGATGTTCCTTGTTTTCTTCAACAGTTATGCCTCAGGACTTACCTTATACCTCTTGTATTCCAACCTGCTCAACATCACCCAGACACTGGGCGCGAAGAAATTCCTTTTTGATGAAAGTAAAATCATGGAGGGTCTCAACAAGAATAAAGAGAAGCCGAAAAAAGAAGGGGGATTCCAGGCTCGCCTGGAGCAGGCTATGAAACAACAACAGGCATTGGCGGAGGCAAGGAAGAATCAATCTGCTGTCAACCAACCTAAGAAAAAGAGCAAATAAGACCTCACTCGGGCTAATCGGCTCATACGATGATAAAAAGCCATACGCATCAAGCAACCCCTGTAGGGGTGGTCGGCGCCGGCAGCTTTGGCCTGACCGTGGCACAATTATTAGCCGTCGGAAATGATGTCCTGCTGTATGCAAGGGATCCCGAGGTCGTCAGGCGCATCAATGAAAGCCGCTCATTGCTTGGAGTACAACTGGCACCCAGGATCACTGCCATCTCTTCTACCCAACAGTTGGCAGAATCTTGCGAGGTTATCTTTCCGGTCGTTCCGTCCGATGACTTCAGAAATATGATGCGCAGCCTTGGACCACTATTGTCACCAAGGCATATCCTCATCCATGGCACCAAGGGCCTGGATACGGTCAAGGTCAAGGATGTCATGTCCTTTAGCGGAAAAATAAGCCGCGATGATGTATGTACGATGTCCAAGGTCATCACGCAGGAAAGCAATGTATTGCGTGTAGGATGCCTGTCAGGCCCCAACCTGAGCAAAGAAATACTTGAAGGCCAGCCCACAGCCACCGTCATCGCCAGTGAGTATGATGAAGTGGTGAAGATTGGTATTGAAGTACTCTCCAGCAAGCGGATTTTTGTCTTTGGCTCCTCAGACATCCTTGGTGCAGAGCTGGCAGGAGCATTTAAAAATATCATTGCTGTTGGGTCAGGCTACCTGTCCGGAAAAGGACTGGGCAAAAATGTCCAGGGACTCTTCATCACCAGAGGGCTGCATGAAATTGCCTACTTCGGTGGCTTGCTTGGTGCAGACAAGTCTGCTTTCCTCGGCACTGCCGGAATAGGGGACCTTATCGCTACAGCCACCAGTTCAAGCAGCCGCAATTTCAATTTTGGATTCCAGTTAGGCCAGGGCAAACAACTCCAGGAGGTCTTGGATGGTTCTGAAGAACTTGCAGAAGGGGTCAGGACACTCAAGATTGCCTTCCTGCTGGCTAAGACAGAAAAGACCAGGCTACCGATCATCGAGACCCTGTATAAAATTGTGTACGAAAACCTTCCCTTCGAGGTTGCACTGGATTATCTGATGAGATATCCTTATTCAAAAGATGTATCGATCCATCTCTGATCCTAACGGATAGTATATTTATTTGTCATCGTACGTCTAAAAACAGGGCTGGGGTGTCCATAACTATTTATTTTGCCACCAATACAGCCGTTAGGCTATATTTGGGACTATATTCTGACAGGTTATATGAAGATTTCACAACTACTAGGACT
>WBZX01001381.1_pt1 | contig 18379 bp, 17 predicted proteins | sample 5204211 | NCBI WGS metagenome assembly WBZX01 (sample SAMN12344362, study PRJNA552823) | activated sludge metagenome | biome: Activated sludge suspended growth; feature: Nitrification reactor; material: Wastewater; isolation source: activated sludge from nitrification reactor of wastewater... | reverse complement strand
CCGGCGGCAAGTTTTGGCCAGGCCAGCAGGCAGCGGGCGAGGGCGTGTTCGATGTCCGGCATTTCTTCCTTGCGCGGCGGGTGCAGCACGAAGTCTACAACCTGCTGCGCCAGATTGAGGGTGCGCGGATGACCGATGCCGATGCGCAGGCGCCAGAAGTCCGGGGTGCCGAGCCTGGCCTGGATGTCCTTGAGGCCGTTGTGCCCGCCGTTGCCGCCACCTAGCTTCAAGCGGATGCCGCCGGGTGGCAGGTCAAGTTCGTCATGGATGACGAGAATCTCGCCCGGGTCTATCTTGTAGAAATTGGCCAGCGCCGCGACTGATTGGCCCGAGCGATTCATGAAGGTGGTCGGTTCGAGCAGCCAGGTATCGCCGGCACGCGCCGCCTTGCCGAAGAACTTGGCCTGCGGGGCGAGCGTCGCCTTTAGCTTGTCGGCGAGGTGGTCGACAAACCAGAAGCCGACGTTGTGCCGGGTGGTCTCGTATTCCGGACCCGGGTTGCCGAGGCCGACGATCAGGCGGGGTGGGTTCATGGTGGGCTAAATGAAAAAGCCGCCGGCGGCAGACTGCCAGCGGCGGCTGTTTCAGGTTGGTGCCGGAAATTACTCGGCAGCAGCTTCGCCTTCGGCGGCTTCTTCGGAAGAACCGCCCTTGCCGACGATACCGACGACGATCGGGTCATCGCTGCCATGCAGAACGGCCTTGACGCCCTTCGGCAGCTTGAGCTGGGAGACGTGCAGGTTCTCGCCGACCTTGAGGGCGCCGACATCGACTTCGATGAACTCGGGCAGATCCTTGGCCAGGCACTGGACATCGAGATCGGTGAGGATGTGGTTGACCAGGCCGCCACCCAGCTTGACGCCCGGCGCGGTTTCTTCGTTGACGAAGTGCAGCGGCACCTTGATGTGCAGCTCATGCGTCGCGTCGACACGCTGGAAATCGATGTGCAGGACGAGCGGCTTGTAGGCGTGGCGCTGGGTGTCGCGCAGCAGGACTTGCTGCTTCTTGCCGTCGAGGACGATGTTGAGGATGGAGGCGTGGAAGGCTTCCTTCTTCAGGTTGAGCAGCAGATCGTTGTGATCGATTTCGATGGCCTGCGGGGCAGCGTCGCCACCGTAGATGATGCCCGGAACTTTGCCAGCGCGACGCAGGCGGCGGCTCGCACCCGATCCCTGCAGCGTGCGCGCTTGGGCGATGATGTCAAATTGCATGGTGATACTCCATAAATTTCCCGAACCGCGACCAGAACGGGAAGGTTGAAAAAACTTAATCGATGAACAGCGATGACACGGAATCGTCGTTGCTGATGCGGCGGATGGTTTCGGCCATGATCTCGGCAACCGACAGCTGGCGGATACGCGGACAGGCAGCGGCGTCATCGCGCAGCGGTATGGTGTCGGTGACGACCAGCGCGTCGAGGTCGGAATCGTTCAGGCGTTCGATTGCCGGGCCGGACAGCACCGGGTGCGTACAGTAGGCGACGACCTGCTTGGCGCCGTTGGCCTTGAGCGCGGTGGCGGCCTTGCACAGCGTGCCGGCGGTATCGACCATGTCGTCCATGATGATGCAGGTACGGCCATCGACTTCGCCGATGATGTTCATGACTTCGGAAACATTGGCTTTCGGGCGGCGCTTGTCGATGATCGCCAGATCGCACTCGAGGCGCTTGGCCAGCGAGCGGGCGCGGACGACGCCGCCGTGATCGGGCGAGACGACCATCGGGTTTTCGTACTTCTGCTTCTTGATGTCGTCGAGCAGGATGGGCAGGGCGTAGATGTTGTCGACCGGGATGTCGAAGAAGCCCTGGATCTGTTCGGCGTGGAGATCCATGGTCAGCACGCGGTCTACGCCGGAGGCGACGAGCATGTTGGCGACCAGCTTGGCGGCGATGGGCACGCGCGACGAACGTGAACGGCGATCCTGACGGGCGTAGCCGAAGTACGGGATGGCAGCGGTGATGCGGCCGGCCGAGGCGCGTTTGAGCGAATCGACGATGACCAGCAGTTCCATCAGGTTGTCATTGCACGGCGCACAGGTGGATTGCAGCACGAAGATGTCGCGGCCGCGAACGTGTTCCTGCAGCTCGACGCTGACTTCGCCATCGGAGAAGCGGCCGACGTTGGCGCGACCAAGGTCGACATTGAGCTGGGTCGCGACATCTGCCGCCAATCTGGGGTTGGCGTTGCCGGTGAAGACCATCAGGCTGTTGTAGGCCATTTTCACTTCCCTCCGGGCATTTCCGATGCGCATGATGCCCGCCACAATGAAATTCGGGCAGGCTTGTGACCTGCCCGAAGGAATTTGGCTGGGGAAGAAGGATTCGAACCTTCGAATGCCGGAATCAAAATCCGGTGCCTTGACCAACTTGGCGACTCCCCAGCGGGACGTTTGCACGGGTTCGCGTGCGAACGAGGCGCGGATATTACAGGAGTCGCCGGCGGAAATCCAGTCTTTTGTGCAGAAAGCGAGCTGTTGCAGGCTGCTTTTACCGGCGATCGGCTAGAGGCTGGCGAGCGGGTGCTCGGGCAGGCCTGCAGCGATCCAGCCCGACATGCCGGCGGGCAGGCGCGAAAAGACGATGTCGGCCTCCGCGCGCGACGGGAAGCCGGCGAAAACGCAGGCACCCGAGCCGGTCATCAGCGCGTGTGGGGCGAATTGCCGCAGCCATGCAAGATGTTCGGCGACGGCCGGGAACCTGGCGCAGGCCACGGGCTCGAGGTCATTGCCGCCCTGTCCGTGTCGCCAATCGATGGCAGAAATCGGTGGCGTGTCGCGCTTCAGTTCGGGCGCCCCGAAAATCGCCGCTGTCGGGACGTTGACCGCAGGATGCAGCACCAGATAGCACTCGGGCGGCAGGTCGACATCGGTAAAGGCTTCGCCGATGCCCTCGGCGAAGGTGTTGCGGCCATGCACGAAAACCGGCACGTCAGCGCCAAGCGCAAGGCCGAGTTTTTCGAGTGCGTTGCGCGGCAGCCCGGTTTGCCATAGATGGTTGAGCGCGAGCAGCACGGTGGCGGCATCCGAACTGCCACCGCCCAGTCCGCCGCCCATCGGCAGCGTCTTGGCAAGATGGATCGTGACGCCCTGACGACAACCGGTGGCGGCCTGCAGCAGGCGGGCAGCGCGCACGGTGAGGTCGCTCTCCGGCGGTACGCCGGGCGTCGGGGTGGCAAGCACGATGGCGCCGTCGTCGCGCGGCGCGAAGCGCAGGCTGTCGGCGCGATCGATGAAGCGAAAGACGGTTTGCAGCAAGTGGTAGCCATCGGCGCGGCGGCCGATGACATGGAGAAACAGGTTGAGCTTGGCCGGCGCCGGCCAGGTGCTGTGCCAGTTCCAGTCACTCATGGCGCCAGCCGCCATTCTTCGATGCGCAGCCGGAGTTCGATTTCGCCGTTGCGGCTCAGGGTGACGAGTTCGGGCAGTGCGTCCGGCGCCGCATCGGCGTAGGCATAGTCGATCAGCCAGCCGGCCTCGGCGAGGCTTGTCGGACGGCCGAGTTCATCCTTCTTGAGGCGCGCCGTGGGGCTGGCGCGCCCAAGGAGCCAGTCGGGAAGCTGGCGTACGGGCAGGCGCTGGCCGGTAACTTCTTCCATCAGCGTGTCGGGATCGGCTGATTCGCGTGTCTGGCCATCGCTGGTGCGCAGGCTCGAACGGGTGGGGCTGGTTTCGATTTCGGCGACACCGATGCCGAGTGGGTTGGAAATCAGGATGCGGTTGTCGCCCTGCTTGTGCTGCCAGTCGAGGCGTCCGCCGCTGCTTTCCGGCGCCTTGTCGGGTCGGCTGATGCGCAACGCGAAGCGGGCTTCCAGCGCGAAGTCGCGCATTTCGCCGCGCGCCGGGAGTTCTTCCGGTGGCGTGCTGGCGCAGGCCGCCAGCAGTGCGCAGGCGAACAGCGAGAAAAGACGCCGGTTCAAGGCTGGAATTTTTTTAGAGCCGCGGCCAGAACGTCGTTGTCCGGATTCTTTTTCGCGGCATCGCTGAGGAGACGGGCCGCCTCCTCCTTGCGCCCCAGCGTCCACAGCACTTCGCCGAGGTGGGCGGCAATTTCGGGGTCGGCCTTGATCGCATAGGCTTTTTCGAGCGTTTTCAGCGCTTCGGCCAGCTTGCCCTGGCGGAACTGGACCCAGCCCAGGCTATCCATGATGAACGGATCCCCGGGGGCCAGCGCCACGGCGCGGGTGATCAGGTCGTTGGCTTCATCGAGCCGGATATTGCGATCGGCCAGCGAATAGCCAAGCGCATTGAGGGCGTGGGCGTGGTCCGGTTTCAGTTTCAGCAGATGACGCAAATGTTTTTCCATGACCTCGGGCTGGTTCTGGCGTTCGGCGGTCAGTGCCGTTTCGTACAGGAGCTCCGGGTCGTCGGGCTGCTTGGCGAGCGCAGCGGTGAGTACGGCGTAGCCATCATCCTTGCGGCCAGCCTCACGCAGTAGTTGCGCTTCGGCGATCGCCAGTCGGGCCTGCTCGGTGGCGCTGCCGCCCTTGGTCGCATGCAGCAGTTCCCGCGCTTCCTCGGGCTTGCCTTGCTGGAGCAGGATCTGCGCGGCGCGGGCGCGCGCAGCGACATACTGGTCGCCCGCGGTGACCTGGCGGAAATGTGCGAGCGCGGCATCGGGTTTCTTTTCTTCCTCGTCGAGTTGGCCCAGGAAATAGTGAATGGTGCTCTTGTCCGGAAAGCTGGAATTGAGCAGTTTTTCCAACAGGACCCGGCCGGTCGCGGCGTCCCCCTGTTGCAGCGCCAGCATGGCGGCCGGGTAGACGATTTCGGGATCGTCCGGGCTGGCCTTGAGCAGGCGGTCGAATTCGACCCGCGCTTCGTCGAAGCGGCGTTCGCTGATCAACAGGCGCGCCAGCGTCAGGCGTACTTCGCGGGCGTCGGGATACGCAGCCAGAAATTCGCGAAGGCTATCGACCGCGCTGGCGGGAGACTGCCGGGCCATGATCTGGGCGCGGGCCAGGGCAGCGGTTTCCCAGCCCGGGCGCAACTGCAGCGCGCGCGTCAATTCGCTTTGCGCACGCATCGGATCGTCGGCGTTGGCGGCCGCCTGGCCCATTGCAAAGTGAGCCTCCGGGATTTCCGGGTAAGGCGCTGCCAGCTGGTCGACCAGTTTCTGAACCGCTTTCTTGTCGCTCTTGCCACCCAGTACCCGATTGAGGTGCATCAGGTTGGCCGGCAGGTTGGCCTTGTCCTGCTCGAGCAGTTTGGCGAGTTGCGGAACCAGATCATCGATGCGATTGGCCATCACCAGCAGGGCCGACTCGGTTTGCCGGGCGCGCGTCGAGTCGGGTTCGACCTGTAGCCACATTCGCGTCAGTTCCAAAGCCAGATCGTACTGTTTGGCGGTGGCGGCAACCTCTACTGCGCGCGAGATCACCGCCGGGTCGCGAGTGCGGCGGGCGAGGTCGGCCCAGGCGCTGATGCCGAGTTCGGTATCGCCGCGCTGCAGCGCCAGGTCGGCGAGTAGCGACTGAAAGACGGTACGGGCGAGCATGTCTTCAGGGCCGTAGGCTGCTGCGGTCGACGACTTGCGGGCGGGCTTTTTCGCCGCGCCTTCGTCGGCAGCGTGGAGCGGCCCGAACAGGGAGAGGGCAAGGGCGGCGAGAATCAGCTTCTTTGACATGCGCTGCTTTCAGTCAGGGGGCGCGCGTTTGAGCGCGTAAAATCGGATTAGTTTGTGATGTTATTGGGGATTGGTCGGAGGAACAAGCAATGCCGGAATTACCCGAGGTCGAGGTATGCCGCCGTGGCCTGCAACCGGAGGTTGAGGGGCAGACGATTCTGGGCGCGACCGTGCGCGTGCCGCGTTTGCGTCTGCCCTTGTCCGCGACGCTCGGCGAGACGCTTGCCGGGCAGCGGGTGGCTGCGGTGCGGCGGCGTGGCAAGTATCTCCTGCTCGATTGCCGGGGTGGTGTAGAGGATGGTTGCCTGATCATTCATCTTGGCATGTCGGGCAACCTGCGTTTCGTGGCGCCGGAGACGCCGGTCGGCAAGCACGATCACGTCGATCTGCTGTTTGCCCGGCAAGTGCTGCGTTTTTCCGATCCCCGCCGCTTCGGCCTGGTGCTCTGGCAAGCGGCCGACGCGCCAGCGCATCCGCTGCTGGCGGTGCTCGGGCTGGAGCCGTTGGGCGACGAATTCACCGCGGAATGGCTGTGGGCGGCGACCCGGCGGCGGGCAGCACCCATTAAGCCGCTGCTGATGGACAGCCACCTCGTGGTCGGCATCGGCAATATCTACGCTTCCGAAAGCCTGTTCCGCGCAGGCATCTCGCCATTGCGCGCGGCCAACCGGATCAGCGGCGAGCGCTATGAGCGCCTGGTGCCGGCCATTCGCCAGACCTTGTCGGATGCCATCGCTGCCGGTGGCAGCAGCATTCGCGATTATGTTCATAGCGATGGTGGTGCCGGCTGCTTTCAAGTGGATTGCGCCGTCTATGACCGGGCCGGTGCGCCATGTCGACGTTGCGGCGGGTCGGTGCGCCAGATTCGCCAGGCCGGTCGGTCAACCTACTACTGTGCTTCGTGCCAACATTAAATTACTCATGCAAGTCCATGTTTTTGTGCTAAATTGACTTGTCGTCAGTAATTGGTAGCTACCATGACCCTAGCCCATCAGTTTGCCGCGTATACCGAATGGCGTTCGCGCCTGTCCGCCAATATCGGCGAATTCAAGGGCTGGCTGTCTGCCAACGAGCTATCGGATGCGCAGACCGACCTGCGGCTCAGCCAGCTTCTCGAGCGTCTGCGCGAAGACCGGCTCAACGTCGCCTTCGTCGCCGAGTTTTCGCGCGGCAAGTCGGAACTGATCAACGCCATCTTCTTCGCCGATTACGGGAATCGCATCCTGCCTTCTTCCGCCGGCCGTACCACGATGTGTCCGACGGAATTGCTCTACGATGCCGCCAAGTCGCCGCGCATCGAACTGCTGCCCATCCAGACGCGGGCGGCCAATACCAGCGTCAGCGAATACAAGCGTTTTCCCGAGGAGTGGTTCCAGGTACCACTGGATGTCGAATCGGCGGATGTCATGCAGGAAGGCCTGCGCCATGTCAGCGAAACCCTGCGGGTGACGCCCGACGAAGCCGCGCGTCTCGGTTTTTCGGTCGGCGAACGCGCCAGCGACCTGTACCGGGCGGGAGACGACGGGCTGGTCGAGGTGCCGCGCTGGCGGCATGCACTGATCAATTTTCCGCATCCCCTGCTCAAGCAGGGGCTGGTCATCCTCGACACGCCGGGCCTCAACGCCATCGGCGCTGAGCCGGAACTGACCCTGTCGCTGTTGCCCAACGCCCATGCCGTCCTTTTCATCCTGGCTGCCGATACCGGTGTCACGCAATCGGATCTGCTCATCTGGAAGGAGAATATCGGTGATGGCAGCGCTTCCAGGCGCGGTCGCCTAGTGGTGCTGAACAAGATCGACGGGCAATGGGACGAACTGAAGTCGCTGGCTGAAATCGATGCCGAGATCGAGCGCCAGGTCGAATCCTGCGCGTCCATCCTTGGTTTGTCGAATCGCCAGTTATTCCCGGTTTCCGCGCAGAAGGGCCTGGTTGCCAAGATCAACGGCGATTCGGATCTCCTTGCCCGCAGCCGCCTGCCGATTCTTGAGGCGGCACTCTCGCAAGAACTGATTCCTTCGAAGCAGGACATCGTTCGCGACAGCACCGACAGCGAATTCGGCGAAGTCAGCCTGCGCGTGCGCGGCCTGCTCGAATCGCGGCTCGATGGCCTGCGCGAGCAATTGACCGAACTGACCGAGCTGCGCGGCAAGAACAAGGGCGTCGTCGAATACATGATGGGCAAGGTGCGCGCCGACAAGGACGAATTCGAATCCGGCCTACAGCGCTATTACGCGGTGCGCAGCGTGTTTTCGACATTGACCAACAACCTTTTTGCTCACCTCGGGCTGGACGCGCTGCGCCAGGTCACCCAGGAAACCCGCGCGACGATGCTGGATGCCAATTTCTCCAGCACGCTGTCCGACGCGATGGGCGGTTTCTTTAGCCGCTCGCGCAACGCGCTGGCCAAATCTTCGGGTGAGATCGGCGAAATCCGGACGATGATGGAAGCTGTTTACAAGAAGTTTTCCGTCGAACACGGCCTCAAGCTCGGTACGCCGGCAGCCTTTTCGCTGCTGCGCTACGACAAGGAGCTGAATCGCCTGGAAGCATGGTGCAACACCCATCTCAACACGATGCGCAGCCTGCTGACCATCGACAAGAAACACCTGACGCAGAAATTCTTCGAGGAGGTCGCGGTGCAGGTCCGGCGTGCCTTCGAGCGCGCCAACAAGGATGCCGAAACCTGGCTGCGAGCGATCATGGCGCCGATGGAAACGCAGGTTCGCGAGCACCAGATCCAACTGAAGCGCCGGCTGGAAAGCATCAAGCGCATCCATCAGGCGACCGATACGCTGGAAAATCGCATCAGCGAACTGGAGAGCGTCGAGAAGGATCTGCTGCAGCAGATTCAGGCGCTCGAAGCGGTGGTCGGACGCGTACGCGAACTGTTGCTTCCGCCGGAAGTGCAACTCAGGGTCGCTTGATCCGGTCGGTTGCGGTCGACGACAAAAAACCCGCGAAAATCGCGGGTTTTTCATTGCGATGATAACGCAGGGCTGGGCGTCAGGCGCGCTTGTTGCCCGTCAGTTTTTCATACTTGACCCACAGCATTTCCGTGGTTTCGACGTGGTTTTCGTCCTTGGGGATGCAATCGACCGGGCAGACCTGGACGCACTGTGGTTCGTCGTAATGGCCGACGCACTCGGTGCATTTGTTGGGGTCGATCTGATAGATTTCCTCGCCCTGGGAAATCGCTTCGTTCGGGCATTCCGGCTCGCAGACGTCGCAATTGATGCATTCGTCGGTGATGATCAGGGACATGGCTGTCTTTCCTCTCTCAATTTGCTGAATTTTGCGCTTGCAGGCGCTTATTTACACAAGGTTGCACAAACTTGCTGACATCGCCGCCGAGGCGCGCGATTTCGCGCACCATCGTCGCCGAGATGAACATGTACTGCTCGCCCGGGGTCAGAAACACGGTTTCGACCTCCGGATAGACGCTGCGGTTCATTCCGGCCATCTGGAATTCGTATTCGAAATCCGAGACCGCGCGCAGGCCGCGCACGACGACCTTGGCGCCCTGTTGGTGGACGAATTCCATCAACAGCGTATTGAAGCCGACGATTTCGACATTTTTCACGTCGCTGAGAACTTCGCGCGCCATGTCGACGCGCTCGTTCAAGCAAAAGCGCGGCTTTTTGGACGGGCTTTCGGCGATGGCCAGGATCAATTTGTCGAACAGGGTGGCGCCGCGCCGGACGAGATCCTCGTGGCCGCGAGTGATCGGGTCGAAAGTGCCCGGGTAAATCGCCGTGCGATGATTGAGTCTGTTCAAGCCGCTTTCCGCCGCATCAATTGATAATGAACTTCGCCTGCCTTGCCGTGACGCACCGTGCGCCAGTCGCCAAGTGCCTCGATTTCCTGCTCTGCTTCGACATAGATGGCCGCATTATCGTTCAAAACACCAGGTAAAAGCGGCTCCAGGCGAGCAATCCAGCCCTTGCGATAGGGCGGATCGATGAAGACGAGGTCGAATTTCATATTAGTCGAAGCTAAATATTGTAGCGCATCCCCGCGCATGATCTCCACCTCTGGCGGGTTTTGCAGCATTTTGGCGTTTTCGAGCAGCGCGGCGAGCACTTTGGGTGCCTGTTCGATCATCACGACCCGGGACGCGCCGCGCGAAGCGGCTTCGAAACCCAGCGCCCCGCTACCGGCAAAGAGATCGAGGCAATGCTGGCCGTCGAGTTCCTGGCCCAGCCAGTTGAACAGGGTTTCGCGTACGCGGTCCGGTGTCGGGCGCAGGCCTTCGCTGTCGGGAAAGCGCAGGACGCGGCGGCGATAGCGGCCGCCGATGATGCGAACCGAGTTCAATCGGCGGCGACCGTTACGGTAATCAGGTTCTCCAAGCGTACGTGCCTGGAAAATGCACGTTTCACGTCGTCGACCGTAACCGCCTGAACATTGGCCTGGTAGCGGTCGAGATAATCCAGCGGCAGGCCGTAGAAGCCGATCACCGCGACGTTGTCGAGAATCTTCTTGTTGCTGTCCAGGCGCAGCGGGAAGCTGCCGGTCAGGTTGGCCTTGGCGGCTTCCAGTTCCTCGGCGCTCGGGCCATTCTTGAGGAAGCCGGCGAGCACGTCGCGCGACACCTTGATGGCGTCGTTCGCCTGCGAGCGCTTGGTTTGCAGGCCGATCTGGAAGGGGCCGCTCTGCTTGAGCGGCGCGAAGTAGCTGTAGACGCTGTAGGCGTAACCGCGTGCGTCGCGCACTTCTTTCATCAGCCGTGACACGAAGCCGCCGCCGCCCAGCGTGTAGTTGCCGACCTGCAACGGGAAGAAGTCGGGATTGCCGCGTTCGATGGCCGGCAGGCCGATCATGACGTGCGCCTGGCTGGCCGGGTGCGCGAGCTTGACGGTGCTGCCGGGGGGGACGGTAGGCGGCGCCGGCAAGCTCGCGGCGCTGCCGACGGGCAGTCCGCCGATCAGCGTTTCGGCAATCTTTTCCGCTTCGGCGCGCGAGATGTCGCCGACCAGCGTGATGCTGGCGTTGGCGGCAGTGTAGTAGCGGGCGTGGTAGGCGGCGAGATCGTCGCGAGTCAGCGCGGCGACCGATTCCGGCGTGGCCTGCCGGCCATAGGGATGAACCGGATAGAGCGCATTCCAGAAGGCCTTGCCGGCAATGGCGTCGGGGCGGGTCATGGCTTCCTTGAGGCTGGCGACGGTGCGTGCCTTTTCGCGCTCGAAGATGGCGGCGTCGTAACGTGGCGCCTGCAGCACGTTCTTCAGGATGTCGAGCGCCGCTTCGCGTTTTTCCGGCGCGGAAAGAGTGCGTACGGCGACGCTGGCGCGGTCGGTGTCGGCGCCGCCGCCCAGCGTGGCGCCGATGTCGGCCAGTTGCTCGGCGATGGCGGTTTCGTCACGCGCGCCGGCACCGAGATCGAGCGTCGAGCGCGTCAGCGCGGCGGTACCGGATTTGCCGGCGGGATCGAACATCGAGCCGGCGGCGAAGTCGACTTGCACGTCGAGCATCGGCAGGACGCGGCTTTCGACGAAATAGACGCGGGCGCCGCTCGGCAATGTCCAGTGCTCGATCTTGACGCCGGCCAGTGCGGCTTGCGCGGCAACGAGGGCGATGATTGCGGTCAACAGCTTTTTCATGGTCATTTTCATCAATGGCGTGAGGCGACGGACGGACGGCGCGGCTTGCCGTCGAGCGGTTGCGGTTCGAGCACGCCGATGGTCAAGGTGTCGTCGGTGAAATATTTCTTCGCGACCGCCTGCACTTCGGCGGCGCTCACCTTCTGCAGTTTTTCCAGCATGCGGTCGAGCTTCTGGTAGGGGAGGCCCGCCGTTTCGACCTGGCCGATCTCCATCGCCTGGCCGAACATCGAATCGAGCTTGTACACCTCGGCGGCGACCAGTTGCGCACGGGCGCGCTTGAGCTCGGATTCGCTGACGCCTTCCTTCTGGATGCGGGCGATTTCGGCGCGCAGCGCGGTTTCCAGATCGGCAATGGTCTTTCCTTCCGACGGTGTCCCGGAAAGGTAGATCATCCCGGGGCCACGCGCCGTCGCGTCGTAGTCGATATTGACCGACAGCGCGACCTTGTCTTCGCGCACCAGCTTCTTGTTGAAGCGCGCCGCGTCGTGGCCGTCGAGAATGGCGGCCAGCATTTGCAGGGCGTAGGGATCGACGTCCTTGTCGACATCGCGCAGCACCGGCGCCTTGTAGCCCATGATCAGCACCGGCAGTTCGGCCGGCGCCTTGACGTTGACCCGGCGGGTGCCATCCTGCGTTGGTTCGACCTGCGGCTTGCGCACCGGCAGGGCGCGGCTGTCGAGTGCGCCGAAGTACTTCTCGGCCAGGGCGAAGACTTCCTTGTGATTGACGTCGCCGACGATCACCACGAAGGCGTTGTTCGGCACATACCAGGTGTCGTACCAGGCCTTCGCATCGGCGGCGGTCATCGTCTCGAGGTCGTTCATCCAGCCGATGATCGGCCGGCGGTAAGGGTGGGCCTGGAAGGCGACGGCGTTCATCTGCTCGAAGAGCCGGGACTGCGGATTGTCGTCGGTGCGCATGCGGCGCTCTTCCATGACGACCTTGATTTCCTGCGCGAATTCCTTCGGGTCGACATTCAGATGGCGCATGCGGTCGGCTTCGAGGCGCATCATCTCGGCCAGCTTTTCCTTGGGCACCTGCTGGAAATAGGCGGTGTAGTCGCGGCTGGTGAAAGCGTTGTCGCGCCCGCCGGCAGCGGCGACCAGCTTGTTGAATTCGCCCGGGCCGACGCTCGGCGTGCCCTTGAACATCATGTGCTCCAGCACATGCGCAACGCCCGAGGCGCCATCGACCTCGTCCATGCTGCCGATGCGGTACCAGACCATCTGGACGACGGTCGGTGCCCGGCGGTCTTCCTTGACGATGACCCGCAGGCCGTTCTTGAGCGTGGTTTCGAAAGGGTTGGCGAGTGCCGCGGTCAACAGCCAGGGGGCGGCCAGAATGGCGATCAGGTGTCGTATGCGCATGGAAAAACGGGCTTTCTGCTAGAATCAGCGGCGAAATTTGTATTCTTTGGGCGGCATCTTAACGGCTTGCTGCCTGCCTGTCAGCACGGCCTCAGACCTCATTCCTCATGTTCAGTTTCCTGAAAAAATCCGCGCCCGACGCGGCCCCTGTCGAAGCGGCGCCCGAGGCTGCCGCGCCCGGCTGGCGCGAGCGCCTGTTCAAGGGGCTGGCCAAGACCCGCGCCCAGTGGGGTGGCAAGCTCAAGACTATCTTCTCGCGCGGCAAGGTCGACGACGAGTTGCTGGAAGAACTCGAAACCCTTTTGCTGACCAGCGATGTCGGTATAGAAGCGACCACTTACCTGCTCGACGAGCTGAAGAAGGCGGCCAAGCGCGACAAGCTGGATACGCCCGAGGCGATCCAGAAGGCCTTGGCCGACATCCTGTGCCAGACGCTGCAGCCGCTTGAGCGGGGCCTCGACGTTACCGGCCACAAGCCCTTCGTGATCATGATCGCCGGGGTCAATGGCGCCGGCAAGACGACCTCGATCGGCAAGCTGGCCAAGTATTTCCAGACTCAGGGCAAGAGCGTGCTGCTGGCCGCCGGCGACACTTTCCGCGCCGCCGCCCGCGAGCAGTTGCAGACCTGGGGCGAGCGCAACAACGTGACCGTCATCGCCCAGGAATCGGGCGATCCGGCGGCCGTCATCTACGACGCCATCGCCGCTGCCAAGGCGCGCGGTATCGACATCGTGCTGGCCGACACCGCCGGCCGCCTGCCGACGCAACTGCACCTGATGGAAGAAATCGCCAAGGTACGCCGGGTGATCCAGAAGGTCGACCCGACAGGCCCGCACGAAACGCTCCTTGTTCTCGATGCCAACATCGGCCAGAACGCGCTGCAGCAGGTCAAGGCTTTCGACAAGGCTATCCACGTCACCGGCCTCGTCCTCACCAAGCTCGACGGTACCGCCAAGGGCGGTGTCGTGCTCGGGATCGCCCGCCAGTGCCCGAAGCCGATCCGCTTTATCGGCGTTGGCGAGCAGATCGACGATCTGCGGCCGTTCTCCGCGAAAGATTTTGTCGACGCGCTGTTCGAATGATCGTTGCCAGCAACCTGACCAAGCGCTATCCGGGCGGCTATGAGGCGGTCAAGGATGTCAGCTTCGAGATCGCCGCCGGGCAGATGATGTTCATCAGCGGCCATTCCGGCGCCGGCAAATCGACCCTGGTCAAGCTCATCGCCTCCATCGAACGGCCCACCTCCGGCAGCCTGGTGGTCAATGGCCAGAACCTCTCGGCCTTGCGCCGCAGCGCGATTCCGTACATTCGTCGCCACATCGGCATGATCTTCCAGGATCAGAAACTGCTGTTCGATCGCAGCGTGCTCGATAATGTCCTGCTGCCGCTGCAGATTGCCGGCATGCCGCATCGCGAGGCGGTGCGCCGGGCACAGGCGGCGCTCGACAAGGTCGGGCTGCTGGCGCGCGAGAAGGCGCAGCCGATCGCCTTGTCCGGCGGTGAGCAGCAGCGACTGGCGATTGCCCGCGCTGTCGTCAACCGGCCGACCGTGCTGCTGGCCGACGAGCCGACCGGCAATCTGGATGCCGAAACGGCAGCGGTCATCCTGAAGATTTTTTCCGACTTCCACCAGGTCGGCGTCACGGTGGTCGTCGCCACGCACGACCAGGGCTGGATCGAGCGCTACCTCCCTAATGTCTTGCGCCTCGATCACGGGAGGCTGGTCTCGTGAAAAGCTGGTTGTCCCAGCATCGTGCCGCATTTGCCCTGGCTTTTCGCCGGCTGTGGTCGACGCCCCTCAACACACTGTTGTCGCTGCTCGTCATCGGCATCGCGCTGACCCTGCCTGCGTTTGGCTATGTGCTGCTCGACAACCTGCGCGATGTCGGCAGCAACGCTTCCGGTGTCCAGCAGATCAGCATCTTCATGAATCTCGATGCCAGCAAGAAGGAGCTCGGGGAGATCGAAAGCCGGCTCAAACAGGCGGCGACCGGCAAATGGCGCTTCGTGCCGAAGGACGAGGCGCTGAAACGCATGCAGTCGAGTGCGGACATGGCCGAGATCGTCGCCAGCCTGCCGCGCAATCCCTTGCCCGATGCCTTCATCGTCGAGCCGACCAACGGCGACCCCGAGGCGCTGGAAATCCTGCGCAAGGAGGTTGCCGGCTGGCCCAAGGTCGCGCACGTCCAGCTCGATTCGGCCTGGGTCAAGCGTCTTGACGCCTTCATCCGGCTGGCCAAGCTGGGGCTGTGGATGCTGGCCGGCATCTTCGCCGCCGGGCTGGTCGCCGTCACCTTCAATACCATCCGCCTGCAGGTGCTGGCCCAGGCCGCCGAAATCGAAGTGGCGCGCATGATCGGGGCCACCGATGCCTTCATCCGTCGGCCTTTCTACTACTTCGGCGCCTTGCAGGGGGCATTGGGCGGGCTGCTGGCGGCCGCGCTGGTGTTTGGCGCTTTGGTGCTGCTGGCCGAACCGGTCGGCGAAATCGCTGCGCTTTACGGCGGTAGCTTCGGCCTGCGCGTGCCGGGGGTCGTCGAAGTCGCTGGACTCACCGGCATCGGTGCCTTCCTCGGCTGGCTGGGCGCGCAGCTCTCGGTCAGCCTGTCGTTGCGAAAGCTTGACTAGCCGCCGGGATTTTCTCTGCAGCCTGGGCGCGGCGGCGCTTGCCGGTTGTGCGCCCGCCGGCCAGCCGCCATCGCCGCCCGGCGAATTGCTGGGCATGGACCATGCGCTCGGCCACCGGCTGCGCGGGGGCGGTTTTCCGGCCCCCGCGGAAACCCGCAAGGTCGGCATCCTGATCGTCGGCGGCGGCATTTCCGGATTGTCCGCCGCATGGCGCCTGGCGCATGCCGGGGTCGACGATTTCCTGGTGCTCGACATGGAAAGCGAGGCGGGCGGCAATTCGCGTGCCGGGCAAAGTCCGCTGGTGGCCTACCCGTGGGGCGCGCACTACCTGCCGCTGCCGACGCGGGAAGCCGTGTACGTGCGCCAGTTGCTCGCCGAACTGGGTGTGCTACAAGGCGACCCGGCTGCCGCCAAGCCGCTGTACGACGAGCGTTTTCTGTGCGCGACGCCGCAGGAACGGGTTTATCGCCATGGGTTGTGGGAAGAGGGGCTGCTGCCGCATCGCGGGCTCGACGCGGCCGAGCGCGAGCAGCAAAAGCGCTTTCATGAGCGCATGGAAGAACTCAAACAGGGGCGCGGCAGCGATGGCCGCCGGCTCTTTGCCATACCGATGGAGTTCTCCAGCCGCGACCCGCAATGGCTGGCCCTTGACCGCATGTCGTTCAGCCAGTGGCTGAACGATAACGGCTTCACGGCACCCAGCCTGCATTGGCTGGCCAACTATGCGACGCGCGACGACTACGGCACGGCGCACACGCAAACCTCGGCCTGGGCCGGCCTGCATTACTTCGCCTGCCGCAACGGCGAGGCCGCCAATGCCGCCGGCGATGCCGTACTGACCCAGCCGGACGGCAACGCCTGGCTGATGCGGGGGCTGGCGGCGCAGGCGGCAGGGCGCATCCTGACCGGGGCCATGGCTTGGCGTATGGAAGAAGGGAAAGGATCGGTTGCGGTCGACGTCCTTTTGGGGGCAAAAACCGTGCGCTTCGAGGCCCGGCAACTGATCTGGGCCGCGCCAGCCTTCGTCCTGCCGCGCGTCTGGACGGCCATGCCGGGCGAACTCAAGTCCGCTGCGCTGGCCGGCGATTACGCGCCCTGGCTGGTCGCCAACCTGCACCTCGCCGATTTTCCCGAAGAGCGGCATGGCGCGCCGCTGGCCTGGGACAACGTCTTTTACGACAGCCCCGGACTTGGCTACGTGGTGGCCACCCACCAACTCATTAGGCGGCGCCTGAGCGGAACGGTCTTCACCTATTACCGCGCTTTGCATGAGTTAACGCCCGCCGATGGACGCCGCCTGCTGCTCGAAACCCCGCGCGAAACCTGGGCAGAAGGCATTCTCGCCGAACTCGAGCGAGTGCACCCCGACATCCGCAAGCTGACCACGCGCCTCGATGTCTTTCGCTATGGCCACGCCATGCGGCGCCCGTTGCCGGGCAGCCTCTGGTACGGTCAACGGCAAAAAATGGCCGATTTTCAAAGCTCGCGCATCAAGCTGGCGCACGCCGATCTTTCCGGAATCTCGCTTTTCGAGGAGGCGCAGTATCGCGGGGTGCTGGCGGCGGAACGGGTAATGGCGTCATCCGGGTTTCGGAAGCTGTAAAACGGGCCGTTATTTATCTATAGTGGATGTACGTGTCGCATCATGCGGCAGGCCTTCGCCGAAGCTCGGCACCTTTTCAAAGCGAGGAGGTTGGAAATGCATCGGATCATTATTGCTGCTGTTTCGGCGCTGATTCTCGGCGGGGTGCAGGCGCAAGAGAGCGGAACAAAAATTACCGGGGACGAGCTGACTACCCTTGTGACCGGTGCCAATGTGACTCACGTGAACAGATATGGCAGCATTCGTCGTTGGACGAATGAGGCCGACGGAACGTTGGTTGCGTCGACCAGCAATCAAAAACATGGGAGCGTCATGAGCGCTTCCCGTACCGGGCAGGGCAAGTGGTCGATCAACGAGAGCGGAAAGTTCTGCATCGAGATCGACTGGAAGCGTGAAGATGAGAAATGGTGTGCCTCCATCGTGAAGGCGGCGGACGGCGGCTATTACCTTGGCTCGGTCGATCCAACCCGCAAGATTGAATTTGCCAGGTAAGGCGCCGGTCTGCCCGGCGTCTTGCTGTCAGTAAAGCAGAAACGCCTGGCTCGCCGCCGCCCACGCGGCCTCGTCGGCTTGTGCCAGGGCATCCATTTCGGTGGGTGACGACGCGGCGTCGTCCACCCATTCGCGGAACAATGGCGAGCCGTTGATCAGGTCGATGGCCAGGCGATCGTGTTCGTATTCGTAGGCGAAATCGCGCCACAGCGGGTAATCGGGGTAGAGCCGGCGGATGGACTTGAAGGCGAGCGCCTGCAGGCGCCAGGGGCGGAAGGCGGCAGGGTCGTAGGCGGGGCCTTCGGCATGGATCTGGATGCCGTTGCACAACTGGCCGGCGTGTTTGTGGAAGGTCGGCTCGAACCAGATTTCGCGCAGTTGGCAGCCGGACAGCCAGTGCGGGGCGAAGGCCCGCATTTCGGCGAGGATGGCGCGGGCGTCGATGTTCGGCGCGCCGAAGATTTCCAGCGGCCGGGTGGTGCCGCGCCCTTCGCTGAGCGTCGTGCCCTCGAGCATCACGGTTCCGGCGTAGGTGCGGGCCATCCACAGGTTGGGGGCGTTCGGGCTGGGGTTGATCCAGAGGCGTTCGCCGAGCGGCCAGCCGTGGCCGGGGGCGGCGTCGGGCTGCCAGCCACGCATTTCGATGACGCGGTAATCGACGTCGAGCTGCAGTTGGGCGATGAACCAGCGGCCGAGTTCGCCCATGGTCAGGCCGTGGCGCATCGGCATCGGCCCGGCGCCGACAAAGCTTTCCCAGCCGTCGCACAGGGTCAGCCCCTCGATCGGGCGGCCGGCCGGGTTGGGGCGGTCGAGCACCCAGACCGTCTTGCCATGTTCGGCGGCGGCTTCCAGCACGTAGCGCAGCGTGGTGATGAAGGTGTAGATGCGGCAGCCGAGATCCTGCAGGTCGACGAGCAGCACGTCGAAGGTGTCCATCATCGCTGCGGTCGGGCGGCGCACGTCGCCGTAGAGGCTGAATACCGGAATTCCGTGTTGCGGATCGATGAAATCCGGCGACTCGACCATGTTGTCCTGCTTGTCGCCACGCAGCCCGTGTTGTGGGCCG